>UMCO01104271.1_pt1 | contig 98299 bp, 70 predicted proteins | sample 1964251 | NCBI WGS metagenome assembly UMCO01 (sample SAMEA4835970, study PRJEB28245) | human gut metagenome | biome: gut microbiome; material: fecal sample | place: Denmark | collected 2008
TTGGCTAACAAGAAACTGCGCAACCGTCTGGAAGAAGCTATGAAGTCTGCTATCGCAAACGAAGCTACTCCGGCAGAATACAAGGAAGCATTCCAGGAATGGATTGACGGCCGCAACGATGCTGATAAGAGCAAAGCTGCTGCTGAAAAGATTATCCCGTTGGTAGAAGCTGCAAAAGACAAGTGTGCTGCTTGCGCTACTATCGCTGAATTCAAAGACTATCTGGTAAAACGCTCACAGTGGATTATCGGTGGTGACGGTGCTTCTTACGATATCGGTTACGGAGGTCTTGACCATGTAATCGCTTCTGGCGAAGATGTAAACATCCTGGTATTGGATACTGAAGTTTACTCTAACACTGGTGGTCAGTCTTCTAAGGCTACTCCGCTGGGTGCTATCGCTAAGTTTGCTGCTTCTGGTAAACGCGTTCGCAAGAAAGACCTGGGTATGATTGCCACTACTTACGGTTACGTTTACGTAGCTCAGATTGCAATGGGTGCTGACCAGGCTCAGACTTTGAAAGCTATCCGCGAAGCTGAAGCATATCCTGGACCATCATTGGTTATCGCATACGCTCCATGTATCAACCACGGTTTGAAAGCTGGTATGGGTAAATCTCAGGCTGAAGAAGCTAAGGCTGTAGAATGTGGTTACTGGCACTTGTGGCGCTTCAACCCGGCTCTGGAAGAAGAAGGTAAGAATCCGTTCTCACTTGACTCTAAAGAACCGAACTGGGAAGGCTTCCAGGATTATCTGAAGGGTGAAGTTCGTTTCGCATCTGTAATGAAACAATACCCGACAGAAGCTGCTGACTTGTTCGCTGCTTGTGAAGACATGGCTAAGAAACGTTATGCTTCTTACAAGCGTATGGCTGCAATGGACTGGAGCGACGAAAAAGCTGAATAATTTATTTTAGCATAATAACAGAAAACGGCTGCCTTATAAAGGTGGCCGTTTTTTATATAAATAAGATAACATTATCTTGCTTTTAAAATATAAGAAGACGAAAAGTAACAATTTTTTCTTAAGTTTGTATCGAATTCTATAATGACCAAACAGTTTATATGAAATATTTGATTGTTTCAGACATACACGGATGCCTTCCTGCTTTGGAAAAAGTCCTACAATTTTATCAAGATCACCGGTTTGACATGCTTCTCATCCTAGGAGATATATTAAACTATGGGCCTCGAAACGGTCTTCCTGAAGGACTAAATCCTAAAGGCATTGCAGAACGATTAAATGAAATGGCAGATGAAATTGTAGCGATACGAGGAAATTGTGATTCAGAAGTAGATCAAATGCTATTAAATTTCCCCATTTTGTCTGATTACACATTGGTAGTAGATAACGGAAAAAAGTTATTCCTCACACACGGCCATATTTACAACGAAGAAAAACATCCACAAAACGGATATGACATATTCTTCTACGGACATACCCATTTATGGAAACTAGAAAAAGCAGGGGATACAGTGGTTTGTAATACAGGTTCCATCACTTTTCCAAAAGGAGGCAATCCTCCCACTTTCGCAAGCTATGAGAACGGAAAAATCACCGTACACCATTTAAATGGTGAAACCTTAAAAGAACTTCAGATATAAAAGAATACAAAAAAGGCTGCCAACCTATCGTAACCCATAACAGACAATACATAACATTACGATTCGGAAGGCAGCCACTCCCCATCTCAATTATTTAATTATAGTAATAGACAAGTATGTTTTTAGAGTTCAGAGAATGGTTTTGGTTTTCCTCCCAAAGGGAAAGATATTCCCAAAAAGCCATTTACTGACTTAGAATTATTTCCAAAGAACATATAGTCAGTACCTATGAACAAGGGACCTAATTTCACAGCAAGACCAATTGATTTTCCACTTGCCTGAATCGGAGAATAACTAATTGCTGCATTCAACCAATTTTTCGGACGTAGTGTGGCCGAGAATGTCAATTCATTCAATGTTTTCGGTTCTGCAAAACGAGCAGTATACATTGCACCAACACTCAGCTTATTATTCAACAATCCATACTCACCAGCCAGCAACAGTGTAGAATACAAACGAGTTTTTGTCTTTACCTTTTCTGGTGAACCTTCTTCAAAATCAAAACGTTCAAATGACAAGAAATCACCGCCGATATAACGGTCATAATTCTCTGAAGTAATAGTTACATTTTCACTACCAGTCACTGTAGCCACTGTTGTTTCGCTCTCCTTCCATTTTAAGAAACCTAAATCAAGAATTGAAGCTGATACAGTCAAATTATCCCAAACTTTATAACTTGCTCCTAAATCAATACCAAAACCAGAACCAGCAATACCTAAATCCCCTGCATCCAAATCAAAATCATCAATCATTCCATTGTTATCAAAAGTCATACCACCGCCTTTCAGAGTAGTAATTACATTACCATCAGCTGAATAATTGTAATGCGCGCCATACCAGTCAGAAGGAGATAACTCACCATTAGAACTATAATCCTGATAACTTGCATAATTAGGATTCGGTACTTCCAAATCCAGATCAAACTGATTAATATTCATTTCTGCACGAGCTAAACCTAACAACACTTTTACACGTGCACCTACAGTTAATTTCTCTGTAATCCGACGAGAATACCCCAAACCAACTTCCGCATATGCTTTCATATTCAAGGTCTGGTTGGACAAACTATAATTCTGATTAGTTCCTGCTATATTTTCCAATGAAAAACCATTCATTGTACGCATCATAGAGAACATATCCTTTGACAATGCTGCACCGAAATCAGCACGTAATCCCACATTAAAACTCCAAAATCCTTTTCCCCGATACCAGCCAAAAGAAAGAATATCCGTATTCAAGTTTACATTTAATCGATTGTCTGTCTTTAAACGATCAAACAACTTATCATTTGAATATAAATCACTTCCAGAATTCAGGATATCAATAATATCACTTGTTCCTAACACATTAGAAGAGGCCGACATATTAATAGACCCAATAATCGGCATATTAAAATACCCCTTGGTAGGTTGCAAACCTGGATTTAACTGTAAACGGGCACTAGTCCCTTCCATAAAATAAGAGGAACGCAAATACTGAGCCTGCGCCGTTCCACCCAACACCATTATACTTCCTAACAGAAGCATAGCCTTACACCCAATTCTTCTCATACAAATTTTATTAGTTAATTTTAATGCAAAAATAAAAATATCTGTAATATAGAAGAAACAGGTAAGCAAAGCACGCTAACCAAACATCATATATTTAATACTAAACAATCGTTTTTTGATACTAAGTGGATAAAAAAACATTTTACTACAACTGACAGAAACGTTCCATCATTTCCTTACGAAATTTTTTAGAGACTTGTACTTCATCCACATTATTAAAAGGCGGATACATCACGCACTGACATCCCTGAACCATCAACAAATAGTTCATATTTATAATATAAGACTGATGAACCTGTACAAAAGCAGAATCATAAGCGCACAAATTTTCAGCCCTTGTATTACGTTTTAAAGGAATAAAAGAACCGTTCACCAAAGCCACTTCCCAAATTTTACGATCGGAAACATACCGAAAATATCCGATATCCGATACACGTAACACGCGTAAGTCTCCCATTGGAGTCACTACCATAAACGATTTTTCTCCAACTCGTCCACCATCCGACTGGATATTTGCCGGACTTTTAATACCATCTACAGACCCCAAACGCTCCAAGGCCACCGATAACTCCTTCGGGTCAACAGGCTTTAACAGAAAATCAAAAGCATAATTACGCAATGCATCAATCAGATACTTATTATAGGCAGTATAAAAAATTATATGCATATCCCAGTTCTGAAATTCATGCACCTTAATAGCCAAGTCCATCCCTAACATATCCGGAAGTTCCACATCCAAAAATAATAAATCCGGACGTTCCTTTTCTATTAAACGAATCCCCGATTTGCCATTACGGGCAATACCATCTACAGAAATCCACTGATATTTTTTAAGCTCAAAACAAAGGTTATCAATGGCTGTTTCTTCGTCATCTATGATGACAGCCTTAATCTTATCATTCATACTTTTCTGTTTTTCTTTAATTGATATGAATAATCCAAAGGAACCACAAAACGTACTTCACATCCCATTTCTTTCTCTTCCCCGATAAGTACATTATTAATTTTCATAAGAATAGGACGAGAATTATACATATTCAATAACTGAATAGTCTGCGTTATTACCTTCATGCCAGTTCCTGTTCCATAGCTTACACTCGTTTTACGGTAACCTCCCCCATTGTCACAAATCACAATCTCCACCTGATTGTTTTCTAATTTATGAACTTGTATAAGCAACAAGCGCTTTCCTTCCTTTAAACGCAGACCATGCTTAATTGCATTTTCCACCGGTATTTGCAACAACATAGAAGGAACCTTCATTTCTTGTAAATCCAGTTGTTCAGCCAAATCCAGACGATACTCAAACTCAGAACCTAACGACTGTCTTTCCAATTTTACATACGTATCTACAAAGTCTAATTCATCAGCCAATGACACTGCCAAGCAATCTGTCAGTTCCAAATTACGACGTATTAATTTTGTAAGTCCAATCAAGTTCTGACTCTCTTTATCTCCCTTATGCAAATTCATTTCACGATTTAATACGTTAAAAATGAAATGAGGAGAAATCCGGTTTCGTACATTTTCCAAACGCAAGGAAGTCATGGCATTTTGCATGCGCCATTGTTCTCTATCTCTCTGCCGCTTACGATACAATATGACTGCAGACACAACAGCTATCAACAAAAAACATCCTCCCACAATTCCATACATCAACTGATGTAACTGAAGTACCTGATTTTCTTTTTCTCGAATAGAGATTTCTTTTTTCATCAACGTACTATCCTGAGTATATTTCAGCTCAATTTCTGCAGCCCTCATTTTTACCCTTTCATTCCGAATGGAATCATCTATACGATGATTTTCCTTTAAATAATGATAAGCATGTTTATAATCCCCAACTTTCTCATAATAACGCTGTAAATAACGATTACGTACGTGAATCATGTTAGGTTCCACCTCGTCATATTTAACAGCCTTTTTTAAACGTTCTCTGGCCAATGCCACATTTCCTTGCTTAAGAGCCAGTTCCATAAGTTGAGTATCAATACAATATAACGCCGTAGAATGATGTATAGAATCAAAAAAACCTCGGCATTTTTGCAAATAATAAGAAGCAGAGTCCGTGTTATTCAGAAGGAGAAAAACTTCACCCAGATTAATCATGGTCAAATTTCGTTCAAAGGTCATATCAGGATATTGATTCACCACGGCCAATGAACGACGAAAATACTTCAACGCTGTCATATAATCTTGCCTGTAATAATAAGAATTACCCCTATTATTCAGGTAAATATGCTTCTCAAAAGGATGCATTTTATCATAATACTTATAGGCTAAATCATAATAATAATCGCATGCGGAGAAATCCCTTAACTCCATATTTACTTGAGCCAAACCATAATAAGCAGGAAACCTTTGCTCATCTGGCATATTCAAAGAATCGGCAATGGTAAGTGAACGATTATACCACAAAGAGCCTAAATCGTAACGTCCCTGTTTGACATATACATCGGCCAGATTCAAACAAATATCGGGCAAAACCTCCCTTTTACCTCCACGATTAGCATAGTCAAAGGATTTCAGATAGCAATAACAGGCAGAATCCACTTGAGAGGTACGCACAAAAATATTTCCACGTGCATTATACACCAATGCATACAATCGGTCTATCTCCTGACTACCTTGATGTCTGTCACAGAAAGAACTGATTCTATCCATGAAATAATCTGCTGAATCAAGCTTAAAAGACAGAAAACAGTTTCTGACTTTCAAAAAAAGCAAACGATAATACATCATACTATCTGTAACGGAAGGGAGTAATGTATCAACCATCCGATTTACCTTTTCCGGAGAATCAGCCGACAACTGCTCCATCTGCTGATAAAGTTTCTCTATTGAGTCCACCCTGTTTACCTCTCTCTTTCCCCTACACCCAATCATGGCAGAAAAGAAACACAAACAGCTAATCCATATAACTATATAATGATTCCTCACATTCAGTTTCATATATCTCTACCCAAGTATTAACCAAACAAAAATACGTAAAACTATTCAGGCTACAAAAAAAGTCTAATTTTTTCGTATAAGACGTAAAAAAAGATTTACAAATAGACAAAATAAGTCATCAAAACATAGCTTTTTATTATACATTCTTATCGGTAAAATACCTGTAAACTTTTTAATTATTGAACAAAGCGCCCCCATGTTTGCAGGGAAATATGTACATTTGCAACTAGAAACAAGAACTATACATACAAATGAACGGTAAATCCTCTTACGAATTGCCAGATTTGGCTCATTCCATGGGAGCACATCTAGGCATTCAGTTCCTCGAAATGGAAGAGGGATATGTCAAAGCCCAAATGCCGGTAGACGAAAGGACCTGCCAACCATTTGGCATACTTAATGGCGGTGCATCTCTAGCCCTCGCAGAAATCGTAGCCGGACATGGCTCCATTCCATTATGCAGTGCAAATGAAATGCCTTGTGGCATTCAAGTCAGCGCCAATCATCTTCACATGGTTCCAAAAGGAGAATTTGTCATAGCCACCGGACGTCTCATCCATCGTGGACGGACATCTCACCTGTGGAATGTAGATATTACCAACCAAGAAGGAAAACTAATTTCTACAGCTCGCATTGTCAATCAAATAGTCAAGAAAAGACCATGAAAACGCCGGAAACTATATATCACCATCTTATTGACTCATTCACCCATAGCAACGTATCTTTTGCGTTGTACAGACTTCCTTGGACTGATGAACCCATTCTCATCATGCAAGAGGAAGGCCAACCTGAATGTATCAGTAGCCTGAATGAGTTAAACCAGAAAAAAGGATTTCTTCTTTCTCCTTTTCATCTCACCTCATTCCGCCCGGCTACATTAATCCGTCCGGATATACAGGCACACGACTGGAGAGAAATAAAATCGGTCCTGCAAGAATGGATTACACGCCATCCGCAGTATACAGATTCTCATGCCACTGCACAAGAAAGTGTACCAGAATCTTATACAACTTCTGAAAAAGAAGAAAAAGACTTGTACACCGAAACATTCAGCCGTTTCATCATGCCGCTTAAAGAGAAGCAGTTCCGAAAACTTGTGCTATCCAGAAGTACCACACAGGCAATTAATGAACAGTTTTCTCCTCTTTCTGCCTTTATAAAGGCTTGCAACAGCTATCCGCGAATGATGATTTCGCTATGCCATACCCCTAGTACCGGCACATGGATAGGCAGTACCCCCGAAATTATACTTAGCGGACACGAAAAAGACTGGCATACAGTAGCATTGGCTGGAACTATGCCCATGCAAGGAGAAATCATGCCTACAGAATGGAGTAAAAAGAACAAAGAGGAACAGGCCTTTGTAGGAGAATATATCCGTAAGGCTATCAAAAAGTTTGGCAGCAAACTGACCGAAAAAGGTCCGTATACCGCACGTGCCGGTCAGTTAGTCCATCTGAAAACGGATTTTCATTTCTGCCTGAAAGATACGTCTCATCTGGGCGATGTATTACAAGAATTGCATCCTACCCCAGCTGTCTGCGGATTGCCTAAAGAAGAAGCTTACCAGTTCATTCTGGATACAGAGCCACACGACCGTCTTTTCTATTCAGGCATCATCGGATGGATAGATCCCGAAGGGGATACCACACTTTATGTCAACCTGAGGTGTATGCACATAGAAAATAAGAAAGCGACACTCTATGCAGGAGGAGGTATTCTTCCCGATTCCACAGCTGATGCAGAATGGGAAGAAACACAGCAGAAAATGAATACCATGCGAAATATCCTGTAAATCTAACATATTAAAAATCATGTACACAGACAAGAAAAATATTCTTCAGCTTGTGGCGCTACTAAAGGCGCACCGGATACAAAAAATTGTGCTATGCCCCGGAAGCCGGAATATCCCGATCGTGCAAACGCTGGTCAATATTCCGGAATTTACCTGCTACCCTGTCACAGACGAACGGAGTGCAGGATTTTTTGCCTTGGGACTGGCACTGAACGGAGGTAGCCCGGCTGCCATCTGCTGCACATCAGGCACAGCCTTGCTTAATATCCACCCGGCCGTAGCCGAGGCATTCTATCAGCAGGTGCCGCTTGTCGTCATTTCGGCCGACCGCCCTGCCGCATGGATTGGCCAAATGGACGGACAGACACTTCCTCAACCTGGCGTATTCGGAAGTTTGGTGAAAAAATCAGTCAACCTGCCAGAAGTACAGAGTGAAGAAGACGAATGGTACTGCAACCGCCTCATCAACGAGGCACTCATGGAACTTGACCATCACGGAAAAGGACCTGTACATATCAATGTACCTATCAGTGAACCTTTTTTCAAGCTACCGGTCACGGAACTTCCTGAAGCACGTGTCATTACCCGCTATCAGGGACTGAATGTGTACGACAAGGACTACCAACCACTCATCGACCGCTTGAACCGCTACCAGCGACGGATGGTCGTAGTGGGGCAAATGAACCTGATTTACTTGTTTGAAAAAAAATACACCAAGATGCTCTACAAGCATTTTGCCTGGTTTACCGAGAATATCAGCAACCAGACCATTCCGGGCATGCCTATCCGCAACATCGAGCCATTGCTCTGCTCTATGGATTTCGAAGCCCAGCAGAAGATGCGTCCGGAGTTACTGATTACTTACGGAGGACATATCATCTCCAAACGATTGAAGAAATTCCTTCGCCGTCATCCGCCGGTAGAACACTGGCACGTGGCTACTGACGGACAGGTAGCAGACCTTTTCGGTTCACTGACCACCGTGATTGAAATGGACCCGTTTGAGTTCTTAGAAAAGATTGCCCCGATGATGGACAGCCGCACACCGGAATATCCCCGCACATGGGAGGCTCTGTCGAAGAATATTCCGCAAGCCGTATTCCCCTACTCCGAAATGAGTGCCATCGGGAAAGTCATCAATCACCTGCCGACTCCTTGTTCCCTTCACCTGGCCAACAGCTCCACTGTGCGTTACGCCCAGTTGTTCCCTCTGCCAAACGACGTGGAGGTTTTATCCAACCGGGGAACCAATGGCATCGAAGGTTCTTTATCTACTGCCATCGGCTATGCTACGGCGTCCGACAAGCTCAATTTCATCTTCATCGGCGACCTGAGTTTTTTCTATGACATGAACGCACTCTGGAATGCCAACTATGGAAGCAACGTACGCATCCTGCTCCTCAACAACGAAGGTGGAGAAATATTCCATGCGCTTCCAGGGCTGGAAATGGCAGACAGCAGCCGACGCTTCATTACGGCCACTCACCGCACTTCCGCCAAAGCATGGGCCGAAGACCGGGGATTCCAGTACCTTTCTGTCCACAATGAAGAGGAACTTGACCAGGCAGTAGAGATATTCACCCAGCCATCCATTACCTCACAGCCCATACTGATGGAGGTATTTACTGAAAAAGACAAGGACATCGAACACCTGAAAACGTATTATCACAACCTAAAAAAATAGCAATATGTCACAACCCAGAGAATGGAAAACCATCAAGGAATACCAGGATATTCTTTTTGAGTTTTATAAGGGAATCGCCAAGATTACCATCAACCGCCCGAGATACCGCAATGCGTTCACTCCGACCACCACTACTGAAATCAGTGACGCACTATATTACTGTCGCGAGTGTCAGGATATCAATGTCATCGTACTGACAGGAGCTGGCGACAAAGCTTTCTGCTCCGGAGGCGACATGCACGTGAAAGGCCACGGCGGATATGTAGGTACCGACGGAGTTCCCCGCCTGAATGTGCTCGACGTACAGAAACAGATTCGCTCCATCCCAAAACCGGTGATTGCCATGGTCAACGGATATGCTATCGGTGGCGGACACGTGCTTCACGTAGTCTGCGACCTCACCATTGCGTCTGAAAACGCCATCTTCGGCCAGACAGGGCCTCGCGTGGGCAGCTTCGATGCCGGATTTGGTTCTTCTTACCTGGCTCGTATCGTAGGCCAGAAAAAAGCCCGCGAAATCTGGTTCCTCTGCCGCCAGTATTCTGCCCAGGAAGCACTGGATATGGGACTGGTCAACAAAGTCGTACCGTTCGACCAACTGGAAGATGAAGTGGTAGAATGGGCTGAAACCATGATGCAGCACAGTCCGCTCGCCTTGCGAATGATTAAAGCCGGACTCAATGCAGAACTTGACGGACAGGCTGGTATTCAGGAACTCGCCGGTGATGCAACCATGCTTTACTACATGACAGAAGAAGCACAGGAAGGTGGAAAAGCTTTCCTCGAAAAGCGGAAACCCGACTGGAGCAAATACCCTAAATTCCCCTGATTATTCTCTCATCTCATTTTTTATCGGACAGAAAGCAGAAACCACTTCCGCTTTCTGTCCGCTTTTATTCCCTTCACAACAGACCAATATGTACATACTGAGAATCATTCCGCGCACACTTCATTTCAAACAACCGGCCGGTACTTCACGCGGAGTATATCACACCCGGCAGGTATGGTATCTGCTACTTACCGATACTGAAACCGGACAATATGGCGTAGGTGAATGTGCTCCGCTGCCCGCGTTAAGCTGCGACGACCTGCCCGATTATCCTCGCCTGCTAGCTGAAATCTGTGAGAAAACAGCTGCAAATGGCTACATTGATTATGAAGCACTTCGTCCTTACCCCTCTATATTATTCGGACTGGAAACCGCATTTGCCCATCTGCAAGCAAACAGTCTGCAGTTCTGGGATACCCCTTTCAGTCGCGGTGAACAAGGTATTCCCATCAACGGACTCATCTGGATGGGAAATTTCGATGAAATGTACCGCCGCATAGAAGAAAAGATGAAAGCTGGATTCCGGTGCATCAAGGTGAAAATCGGCGCAATTGAATTTGAACGTGAACTGGAACTGCTGGCTCACATCCGTCGCCATTTCTCAGCTGCCGACATCGAACTCCGGGTGGATGCCAACGGAGCCTTCAGTCCGGAAGATGCCTTACGGAAACTGACACAACTGAACGAATTTCAGCTGCACTCCATCGAACAGCCCGTACGCGCCGGCCAATGGGAGGTCATGAAAGAACTGTGTGCCACTTCGCCTTTCCCTATCGCACTGGATGAAGAACTGATTGGAGTAAATGAAACGAAACGGAAAATCCAGCTGCTGGACACCATCCGCCCACAATACATCATCTTAAAGCCGTCCTTGCACGGAGGTATCCAGGGAAGCAAGGAATGGATTACATTGGCTCAGGAAAGAGGTATAGGCTATTGGGTAACCTCCGCCTTAGAATCTAACATCGGACTCAATGCCATCGCACAGTGGTGTGCCACTCTCCAGCCTAAAATGCCTCAGGGTTTGGGCACCGGTATGCTTTTCACCGATAATATTGACTATCCGTTGCACATTGAAGGCGATTGTCTGTGGTTCCACCCTGAAGAAAAGACACCCGATTTCCCGACTTATCTGCAAACCATCTGATATGAGCGCCACTCCATTTATTACAGAAATAGCCCGTCAGTCCATTTTGATTGACGGGAAATGCTACACCGCTCACGAAGTCCGGATACCTGAAGGCGAATCACAAAGTCTGCTGCAAAAACGATTCCAAGCGGAATATGGAGCAGACAGCTTCCAAGCTTCACTTGCCGATTTCTTAGCAGAATGGTTTGACGACAGCACTACCGTACTGGTGCATACCTCCGGCTCTACCGGAACCCCCAAACCGCTCCGGGTAGAAAAGCAGCGTATGATGCAGAGTGCCATGCTGACAATCCGTTTTTTAGGTCTGAAACAAGGAGACACTGCCTTACTTTGCATGCCTCTGAAATACATTGCTGGAAAAATGGTGGTCGTCCGTGCGTTGGTAGCCGGCCTGAACTTGTTACCTGTTGCTCCTTGCGGACATCCTTTGGCAGAAATAAATACCGCTCCTGAGTTTGCTGCCATGATACCCATGCAAGTGTACAACTCGCTACAAGTATCTGCCGAAAAGGAATGTTTGAAACAAGTACGTCATCTCATTATCGGCGGTGGAGCAATAGACAGTACATTATCCACGGAATTAGCGTCATTTCCTTATGCCGTATGGAGTACCTACGGAATGACCGAAACCCTTTCTCACATCGCCCTGCGACGGCTGAACGGACCGGATGCCTCCGACTGGTACACCCCCTTCCAGGGAGTCAAGGTTTCACTCTCTCCGGAAAACACCCTGACCATTGAAGCACCAGCCGTTTGTGCAGAGAAACTGATCACAAACGACATCTGTGAGTTCAATGCCCAGGGACAGTTTCATATCTTAGGACGGAAAGACAATACCATCAACACCGGAGGAGTGAAGGTACAGATTGAGCAGGTGGAGAATGCACTGAAAACTGCGCTACCGGTTCCCTTCATGGTGACTGCCGTGCCCGACCCGAAGTTTGGAGAATGCATCGTCCTGCTGCTGGAAAGCGAAGAACAGACCGATGTTCCCCCTCTGTTAGCACAGGCTTACAACCAGCTTCCGGTCTATTGGCGACCGAAACAGACCTTCTTCGTCCAGCATCTTCCACAAACCGAAACCGGAAAACCCGACCGTGCCACCGCACGGAAAGTGGCCCTAGAAATCGCAAGTACGAAAAAGAAATAAGTGAAAATCCCCTTGTATATGAGCATTTGATTCTTTAACTTTGTTTAAAATTCAAATGCTCATTTTTTAGCTGACATCAAAACTATGGAAGAATACACTTTCCTCGCCCCCTTGCTGCTGACTATCGGGGGGCTCATCATTGGAGCGATATTGAAATCATTGCTCAAGCACAGCCGCTTGCCCTACACGGTAGGTCTGTTTGCCATTGGAATCATTTTAGGAGTCATGAACCGTACGGGAGTTTTTCAATCGCTACCGGAACTGCATGATGCGGTCAATTCCGTCGCCAATATCAATCCCGACCTGATTCTTTATCTTTTCCTGCCCATCCTGATTTTCGATGCAGCCTACGAACTCAACCTGCACATTTTCAAGAAGACATTGGCCAACGCTACCCTGTTGGCGGCACCGGGACTTATCATCTGCATGCTGCTGACGGGAGCCCTCATGATGGGAGTAGCGACCTTCATCCCCGGTTTTGAATCGTGGACATGGGCATTTGCACTGATGTTCGGAGCCTTGATCAGTGCCACCGACCCGGTAGCCGTAGTAGCCCTGCTGCACGAGTTGAAAACCAGCAAACGCTTCTCCACCCTTGTCGATGCAGAATCCCTGCTGAACGATGGTACGGGCATCGTCTGCTTCATGCTTTTCTTCGGAGCATACGCCACCGGAGAAGCCACTCATGCCTCTCCTGTCATTACGTTTATCCGTGAAGTGGGCCTCAGTACCCTTTTAGGCTTTCTGTTGGCACGGATTGTCATCTGGTTCATCACGCGCATCAACTCGGAAGAGATGGTACAGAACAGTGTTATCATCTTAGCGGCTTACCTCACCTTCATTCTCTCCCAATATTATCTTGGCGTATCGGGAGTGATTGCCCTCGTAGCTTTCGGACTGACCGTCACTTACGTAGGAAAGCCCCGGTTGAAACCCCAAGTGAATACGTTCATGGAACATTTCTGGGAGTTGCTGACCTACATAGCCAATACCCTGATTTTTATTCTGGTGGGGGTAGTCATTGCCGAAAAAGTGGATTTTTCCTGGGGAGCATTAGGCGTGCTGATACTTATCTACATCGCCCTTAACCTTATCCGCTTTGCCATGATTATGTTGCTTTACCCAGTCATGAAGCGCTTGGGATACGGACTGACCCGACGTGAATCGGTCATCCTTACCTGGGGAGGGTTGCGCGGTGCATTAGCTATGACCTTAGCCCTGATGGTGTCTTATACCCCGGCTATTCCGGAGGACATCCGCAGCCAGGTATTGTTCTTCACGGCCGGCATCGTTACCCTGACACTCTGCATCAATGCCACCACCATGCGCGCACTGCTGAACCGCTTGGGACTGACTCACGTACCTTCTGCACGCACCATGTTGGCCTATCGTATAGAGAAATCAATACGCGAGAATTCCGAAAAATATCTGGAAGGGTTGAAAAAGAGAGACGCCTTAGAAGGAGCCAACTGGCACAAAGTGGAAAGCTACATGACCGCACAACCGCAGGAGCCGGCCAAAAATCCACAAAACAAAGCCATGCTGCCGGAAATCCGTCTGCGTGTATTGGATAAGGAAAAAGCCATCTGCCGGGAAATCTATGAAGAAGGAGTCATCTCCAAACCCGTATTACTCCGGCTCATGAACTCGCTGGATGAATTGTATGACCACGACGGAAACTACCCGCTGAACGTTCGTACCTCCATTTTCAAGTTCTGCCAGCGTACAGACCTGCTGAACACACTGCGAAATATTCCTTATCTGCAAAACTGGATGACCTTCTATTTCCGCGAACGCATCACGGTGGTGTACGACTTAGGCCGTGGCTTCATTATTCTTCAGAAAGGAAGTCTGAAACTACTGGAGGACCTGCGTGCATCAGAATGGGTGACCGGCGAACAGGACTCCGTGCTGGACACACTACGGGAAGAGATAAATGACAATATCAATCGCATGAGTGCCTTTATCAATAACCTGGCCGATAATTTCCCCAAAGCATACGGCCATGCACTGACCATCAAGTCCATCCGCATGCTGCTGAGCAATGAGCGCCGCACCGTAAAACAGCTTATCAACAACGGTATGCTTTCCGAGAAAGATGCAGAAAGAATCCTGGACGACATTGACGAACGTACGGATGAAATCAATTCATTCAGCCACACTTTCACCGCTTCTTTCTTGCGATGGCTGTTTTTTATTAAGAAGAAAAAAATCTATCGCAATTAAAAAAGGAAGCTGTGCCCTTACAAGGCACAGCTTCCTTTTCCAATATAATCACTGCTCACTTCTCCCTGATATTCTGGATGCCGCTGCAACCATACCACAGCATAAGAGCAAGTAGCAATAGCCTTCAGTCCTTTACATCGTCCATAATCATAAGCTGCCTGTACTAACGCAGAAGCTATGCCTTTCCCTCCAATAGCTTCCGGCACAATCGTGTGTCGGATATCCAGCCCTTCGTCGTGAATTTTATAACTCACATGGGCTCTATGCCCCTCCAGTTCCACATAGAACTCCTGCCGGGATTCATCATGTTTTACTTCCATATCTTTCTTTTTAGCAAACTGTACACAAGATAGGAAATATTCTTATTCTTACAAAAGAATAAAGCTAAAAATCAATGAAATTTCCGTTCCTTATCATGACTAAAGAATATCAGTTTCCTCCGATTACAAACATCATACAAAAATTATTTTTTCCTTGGAAGTATATTCGCCGAGGGACACTCGTAGTTAGTAATCGGCAATTTCACTTTTTTCAGATCTTTCAATCTGAATTTAGGCATATCTACACCTTTAGGGTACTTCTTACGAGAATAGATACGAAAGTACTCTAAACAAGCATCTTTCCACCACACCGCATCATTCGCTTGAATATCCAGCCGTTTAGCCACCGCCTGAAAACGCTCCTCATCCACATACAGTTTCATCTGGTTCCACACTTTCTGAAATTCACGTACCTTATCAACGCCTTGCTGATATTTATAACACAATTCATCCCAAAGAGTACGTCCAGACTTTAATGAATGATTCCAGTCTACATGATGAAACCACAACAAAAATTCTTCCGGACATAGCTCCAATGAATTGAATACGTGGGCTAAAGAGTCTGGATACTGAGACACCGCATCACTTCCAAAACGGCTCCGGTCAAATCCCAAACCTTTTTTGTCTGCCTGATGATAATACGACGGCAACCAATCTGCACGAGCACCCGGTACCTCACACCAGGGTTCCGGTCCGTAATGATGACTCCAGGCAAAAATATGATGTAATCCTAACGGCATCATGTAATCTACCACCGCCTCCCGACTGTCCATCATTACTTGCGTCATGGGCTCTACGAATTTAGGGTCGGACGTAAAAGTCTGTGCCAGCCACTCTTTAGCTATTTCTTCAGAAGAAAGCGAAGGATTCCATGCCAGCCGGCCATACGCATACCAGTTAGCCTGTGCAAAATCATGTCCGCACCAGTTGGTATCATCACCTATATTGGCCACTCCAGCCACCCCTTTTAAAGAAGCAGGAGACACATACCGATAAAACTCCTTCCACATAGTAGCCAGGTAAGCTAGGTGATTGGAATGTCCTAAGTACTCCTGTGTAACCTGAAATTCAGCCATCAACGGGGTGTGGGGCATCGCACCAAACAACGGACTGTAAGGTTCTCTCGGCTGGAAGTCAATCGGACCGTTTTTCACCTGCACAATCACATTATCTAAAAACTTTCCATCCAAAGGTTTAAACTCCAGATAAGCCTGTTTGGCTCTGTCGGCATCCGACGGACTGTACACAAACGCACGCCACATCACGATTCCTCCGTAGGGTTTCAGGGCCCTTGCCATCATATTCGCTCCTTCGGCATGCGTACGCCCGTAATCGCACGGACCAGGCTGTCCTTCTGAATTAGCCTTGACCAGAAAACCTCCAAAATCAGGGATAAGACTGTAAATCTCATGTACCTTCTTTTTCCACCACTCTGCCACCTCCTCATTCAACGGGTCGGCTGTAGACAATCCTCCCAACTGCATCGGAGAAGCAAAGTTGACCGAAAGATAGACTTTTATTCCGTACGGCCGGAAAATATCCGCAAGCACGCGTACCTTTTCAAGGTATTCGCTGGAAAGTATTTTAACCGAAGCGTTGACATTGTTAAGTACTGTCCCGTTGATACCAACCGAAGCATTGGCCCGGGCATATTTCTGATAACGTGCCGACACAGTATCTGAAAGTTCGTCCCACTGCCACAAGGACTTACCGGCATATCCACGCTCTATCGTACCATCCAGATTATCCCAATGATTCAGCACACGTACATCGAAGGCCGGTTTTTCCGCAATATCCAGACGGGTACAATCTGCCCCTTCTGCCTGCAAACGTAAAAGATGATAGGCCGCATAAAGCAAACCCTGTTCAGTAGTGGAGCCAAGCACTATCTTTTCATCGGAAGTACGTATGGTGTACCCTTCCCTCCCCAGCTTACGATGAGCTTCATCAGCAAACAGTTGTAGCTCAACCGCCTTTCCACGCCATAAAGAAGCCAGTTCCTCACGAGCTATGGCAATGGTAGGAGAAGAAATTGAACAACAGACAGACGCCTTTTCACAAGACGCCTGTCGCAACCAGAGTTTACTTCCATCTTCCGCAAATAAGGTCAGTCCGAAAGACAAAAGACATATACCCAACAAGTACTTTTTATTCATCCGCACTTCCTTTTATGGTCTGAATCTTACCCTCTTCATCGTATTCCAATTCAACCACTTTTAAACTGCGAAGCCAGGTCTTTCCACCTGAAGGAACACAATCATGATGGAAAAGATACCACTTTCCTTTATATTCTGCAATAGAGTGATGGGTAGTCCATCCTACTACCGGAGTCAGAATTACGCCCTGATATGTAAACGGTCCATAAGGATTGTCGCCTACCGCATAACACAACAGATGAGTATCGCCCGTAGAATAAGAGAAATAATATTTACCTTTATATTTATGCATCCACGAAGCCTCAAAGAAACGATGCGGATCGCCTGCAAACAAAGGTTTGCCATCTTCTCCCAATACGATGACCGGACGGGGTTCTTCTGCAAATTCCAACATATTATCCGATAATTTTACCACACGACTGGGCAAAGCCGGTTCATTATCAGCTGGGAGACATGGACTTTCAATGGCTTTGTTATCACGGTAACGCTGCAACTGTCCTCCCCAGATTCCGCCAAAATACATGTAGTAGCTTCCGTCATCATCGCGGAAAACTGCCGCATCAATACTGTAGCTTCCACGAATCGGATCGGGCTGAGGAATAAACGGACCTTCAGGTTTATCGCTAATGGCTACCCCCATACGGAAAATATCATTCCGGTCTTTCAACGGAAAATACAAGTAATATTTTCCATCCTTGCAGGCAATGTCACAGTCCCACAGCTGGCGTCCGGCCCAAGGTATATCAGCAACCTTCAAAGCCACTCCATGATCGACGATTTCACCCTTCATCACGTCATCCGTCGACAATACATGGTAATCATTCATATCAAAATGGTCACCGTTGTCATTTTCAGGAATACCTGATTCACGGTCGTGTGAAGGATAAATATACAAACGTCCGTTAAATACATGTACTGACGGATCTGCCATATAGTCGGCAGGAAACAAATATCTTTCTTCCTTTTTCATTTTTATATTGATTTATGAGACTCTTACTGAAAGCGTCTCCTGTTAAACGTTATTTCTGTGCAATAGCTGTCGTATCCGACTGCTCATCTATCATTTTCTGTATAAATTCCTTAGGTTGATAGTTCCGGTCAAAAAGCAACGGATAGTCTCTTCTTCCACGAATCGGGAAATCATTCTTCCACGAATCACTATCTGTAACTCCCCATGCCGTTACACGCGTCACAATATCGGCATGTTTTTCAAAAAGCTGGAAGAACTGCTGCATTCTTTTGTTCCAAGCCTGGCTGACAGAGTCAGGGAGTTCCTGCGGATAAGGATTCAATGTTTTCTTAAATGCAACCGTATCCGAGATGTTGGCACTGCGAAGTGCAGTAGGCAGCGCACTCATATCCCATTCTGTAATCATCACCTTGACACCAGCAGAAGCAAAAGCAAGCATACTTTCTTCAAATTTCTGAATGTCGGGGTAATCCATTCCCATGTGTCCTTGCATGCCTACAGCATCAATACGCAATCCTTTTTCCTTCAATGAACGGACAAGCTTCACAACTCCTTCCCGACGACCCTGCACGTCCATACCATAATCATTATAATAAAGTTCGGCATCCGGGTCAGCCTCGTGCGCATACTGGAAGGCCAGTGGAATAAACTCTTCTCCCAAGATTTCATAAAATTTACTTTTGCGATAAGAGCCGTCTTCCACAATAGCTTCATTCACCACATCCCAGCCTTTCACCTTTCCTTTGTATCGTCCTACAACGGTCTGGATATGCGTTTTCATACGCTGTTTCAACTTTTCAGGAGAAACATTCTGACCCTTTTCATCTATGCAGAACCAGTCCGGAAGCTGAGAATGCCAAATCAAGCAATGTCCTATCACCGTCATTCCATTATCTATTCCAAACTGCACAAAGCGGTCGGCATCCTCAAAATGGAACTCTCCCTCTTTAGGCTGAATTTCTCCGCATTTCATACAGTTCTCTGCCACAATGGAATTGAAATGCTGCTTCACAATCTTCACTGCTGAAGTATCAACACCAGATGACTGACGTACATTCAGCGCTACCCCCATTAAAAACTTGTCTCCTACAACCTCTTTCAAAGATTTCTCTGATACAACCGTATCAGAAACCTTACTCCCGCACCCCATAATAAACAGGCTGCACAGCATCCATGATGCAATGTGTTTGTTCCTCATATAGCTTTTTCTTAATTAATAGTCACTCTTACTTCTTCGAGCAGTTAATTCTGCCTGCATTTTCTCATTGTATTCTTTACTGATAGGATAGAAACATAATGCCACCACACCGACAAAAAAGAATGCGGCTGGAATCAGACTTGATGAAAGAATGATGCCATGAACGGCTGTATCACTTTGAGCTATATCCGCTCCAGAAACATAACCAAATCCCGACAGCAAGAAGCCCAATACAGCTCCTCCAATACCTAATCCGGCTTTCAGGGCAAACACCACTCCCGAAAAGATAAATCCCGTAGCACGACGATAATTGATATATTCCGAATGGTCGGCCACATCGGCAATCATAGCCCAAAGCAAAGGAACCGTTGGTGCATAAGCCAAGCTCTTCAAGAAGTTCAATACGAACATCATTTCAATATCGTATTTTGAAGGGAAATAGAACAAAGCCGTGAAAATAGCCGTCAGCGCAAGACATACAATAAACGTACGCTTCTTGCCATATTTGTTGGCTAAAAATTCCGATAAACAAATTACGCCGAAAAACTGAACCAAGGCTCCCACCATATTAAATACGCCAAAACCCACTTCGTATGCTTTATCCGGAGAAGTTACAATCAACCCGAAAGCATCAAGTATATGATACCCGACTGAAGTTCCACCGTCAGTGGCTACCAACCCGATATTATCCAGGAAAGTAAACAAAGCTGCCTTATCCACATAGTTTTCAAAATAATAGTTCATGGCACTTCCCCACATAGCCAGTGTGATGAACACAAAAAGAGTCAAGACAAACATGGCACGCCAAGGCACACTGCTTAATACATCTTTTATATCCTGACGGGTATCATTTTTCTGATTGGCAGGCGGAGTAATACGTTCTTTTGCCGAGAAAAATACAATTACCAAAAACAAGAAACCTACGGCAGCAAACAAGGATATGGTACAGAGCCAGCCATGTGCCTTGTCACTACCTTCCGAAAACTTGCTGACCAACGGTAAGGTAAGCCCTTGTACCACAAACTGTGCAATCGTAGAAAAGACGAAACGCACAGAGGTAATACTGGTACGTTCTTTAATATCTGACGACATGACTCCTCCCAATGAAGAATAAGGTGTATTATTAAAAGAATACATCGTCATCAACAAGGTGTATGAAATGGTAGCATACAATGCTACCAGTCCTTTTTCTTCAATGCCCGGATTGTAAAAGGCCAATACATAGAACACCATGAAAGGAAGTGCTGTCCATAATACCCATGGACGATATTTTCCCCATTTCGTCTGAGTCCGGTCAGACAAAATACCGACAGTGGGATCTACAAACGCATCTACAATACGTGCTACCAACATTACGGTTCCTGCAATTGCTCCTTCCAGCCCAAACACATCCGTATAGAATTTGGTCTGGTAAATCATCATCATCTGGAATACCAGATTTGCGGAACAGTCTCCTAATCCATAGCCCACCTTTTCGGCCATGGATACTTTCTGATTCTGAATCTTACTCATATCTGTTTATTATTTTTCATTCTGTATTACTGCTTCCACCAGACGGGTAGCTGCTGTTTTTTTATCCAAAGGATGAATGTCATTCCATTCTCCCGTATCACTGTTCTTTATCAGTGTAACGTGTGCATTCTCACGGGCAGTTTTCGCCTGCTGTTTTCTCAACTCAGCCCATGCTGCTCTTCCCGGATCATCCGATGCCAGGAAATCAGCTAATTCAATGATATAGAAAGGAAGAGTTTCATCTTTGAAAAGTGTTCTCCAGTCGGCTATCAATGCACTGAGCAAAGACGAATATTCGCTCCAACGGCCCACATTTGACTCTCCCTGATACCACACCACTCCTTTGAACGTATAATGACATAATGGATAAATCATACCATTATACAAGCCAACAGGAGTGTAATGAAAGGCTGTAGAAGAAGGAGAAGGGGGCATCACCGTACCTATTTTGTGCTTCCATCCCCCTTCCAGATTTACTTCTTTCCCGTCACAAATCAACTTATAAGGCTTTTCCTTTACAAAAGAAGGACGTCCTCCATAACTAAACAACCGTACAGTAAGTTGATTTTTTCCCTTCTTCAGCAACTTGGAAGGTACTTTATAAATACGAGGAGGATACTGATAGGAAACAGTGCCGACGAAATGTCCGTTTACAAACACAGAGTCTGCATCCACAATGCACCCTAAACGTAAAACGGCTTCTTTTCCACTCCAGTCCTCTGGTACAAAAAAGTTCTTCCTGAACCAATGCACTCCGTTCAAAGGACGACCATTACGAATGGCCCAGTTATCTGAAAACATATCTACCTTTTCCCAATCCGAATCATCATAATCCTCCGCATACCAGGGTGTCACACCATGAAGTCCTGCATCAGACTTATACAATACTTTATTCCATGCCTGTTGATGCAGCCTTTCAGTTTCTGTTATCCGAGAAACTAATTCTGTATCCTCATACAAGGCCTTCTGATGTACATACTCCGGAAAGTTTTGCAATCCTTTTTCACTAACCCAAGCTTCCACCGGAGTTCCTCCCCAACTTGCATTAATAATACCTACCGGCACATTAGTCTTTTCTTCCAGCAACCGGGAAAAGAAATAACATATCGCAGAAAAATCTTTTACATTTTCGGTCGTCATCGGACGCCAGGTTACAGGACGAATATCTTCTTTCTGTTGAGAAAAATCATACGAATAAGGAACTTTCACATATCGAACAGAGGTATTTTCATATCCTTCTATCTCGTCTGCATATTTATCCATTACTCGATTAACCGGAAGTTCCATATTAGACTGACCTGAACATAAAAAGACATCTCCTACGAGAATATCATTTAAAACAATGTCGTTAATTGTCATAGAGTAAGGTCCTCCGGCTTTCATAGCAGGCAGTGTTACAGCCCATTTCCCATTCTCATCCGCCGTTACCTTATATTGTTTCTTATGAAACTTTACACAAACCTTCTCAGACGGATCAGCCTTACCCCATATTGTTAACGGAGCATTTCGCTGCAACACCATACCGTCTGATACCAGCACCGGTAAAACCACCTTTGCAAAAGCTCCAAAATCACAAGAAGCAAGCAAGGCTAAGCCTAATAAAAAACGTTTAATAATAAAATGTGTTTTCATATACTTTTCATTGTATTTTTCATTGATTTTTCATTGTAACAAAAATAGGGAAAGGTTATTAATACGTATGTCTGACAGGATACCAAGCTTACATCTATGGTTACATTTCATTTTCTATTGTAACAAAAAGCATATGTATATGTTACACCATCTCTACAATAAGGGTATTAACGTCCACATACACTGCTTATTTTAAGCACCGCCCTATACCAGAAACTCTATAAAAAGTATCTATTTAATTCCTTTACTTTTCATTGAGAAATGAAAAAAAAGAATTTACTTTGCATCACTAACAATACGTACATTTCAACAAACTTATCCATTAGGGAAATAACCAAGTGTAAACTTATGATACAGATAATGAAAAACAAAACCTTTATTTTAATCATCTTTCTGTGTTTTCTACCTCTTTTTTGCAAAGGACAGTTTTGTAAGTTATATTCAACTCATGGAGATATATCCAGCAGTATGATTAACCATATATACCAAGATTCCAAAGGATATATATGGGTGTCTACAGAAGATGGATTAAACAAATACGATGGCGCCAAATTTGTTAATTACAAAAATCATTTCAATGATTCTACTTCATTGCTTGGGAATCATGTATACAGAACATTTCAGGACGCCAAAGGCAATTTGTACGTACTTTCAATCAAAGGACTTCAGATTTACAATTATAAATCAGATTCTTTCATTACAATTAATAAATCCAACTCAAGTTATGAATACAACAATAAAAGTATTGCACAGCTCAGCGACGGCAGCATATTAATAGGAACAAGTGGGTATGGCATCAAAGAATTATCTTTTAACGATAGTGGAAATTTTCAAGTTAAAGATTGGAATACATCTTTAATTGGACATACTATCAATGATATCATGGAAGACCATAAGGGGAATATATGGATTTGTACGGAATACCATGGAGTGGTCAGAATTGACAAAAATAAAAAAATTCATCACTATACTCTTGGAAAGCCTTATGGAAATCAATTTATCAATTGTTGTACAGAAGACTCAAATGGCAATATATATGCAGGAACCAGCGGACGAGGAGTATTTATATACAATCAAGAAGATGACACCTTTCATCAAATATTTCATTCCAGTTTCCCCATTAAAGTATTTAAGCAGAATAATAATCTCATGCTGATTGGTATTGATGGAGAAGGAATTGTAGCTTATGACATTTCAAAAAAATCCATAGCCAACACGGATTTTTACATAGACAACATAAACATCAAGAAAAGCAAAGTACATTCTTTGCTGACAGACAGCAGCAATAATCTTTGGATTGGTATCTACCAGAAAGGAGTAGCATTTATTCCTTCACAAGCGAATATGTTTAACTACATCGGAAACTTCTCATCTATCCGAAATTACATAGGAAGCAATTGTATTACAGCTTTGTGCGAAACCACAGATAAGGGTAAACTAATTGTAGGTACAGACAATGATGGTATTTATTTATTAGACAAAAACTACAACTTTATTCAACATCTAACTCAAGATAAAAACCCGGATGTTCCTCCTACCGTCATGTGCCTTTTTGAAGACTCCAATAAAAAGGTATGGATAGGTTCATACCTTAGTGGAATATCTTTATTCGATTCGCAAACAAACAAACTTTCAAAAACTTCACTGCGAAATAATGAAGGGAATGAAATAACAAAAGTATATAGATTCGTAGAAGACCCTCATAAAAGATTGTGGATAGGCACAATGGGAACAGGGCTTTATTATGTAGATTTACCAGCTTCATCGGCTTCTTATAGTGACCTGAAAGTACATCAGGCTCTATCAGAGAAAGAAATCAATCAATGGATTAATACTTTATTGTATATTCCAAACGGACGATTGTATATAGGTACTTATGATGGTATTAAATGCATAGATACTGAGAAACTCAAAGTCGTAGGTAAGGAAAAAGTGCTCATAGGCTTAAGTATAAATACCATTGCACAAGGGCCAGACGACCATATATGGGCAGGAACCCCGGAAGGAATTTATGTAATGGATTATAATTTGAATATAATTGAGAAATTTACAACTCACAATGGACTCCCCAATAATCTGATCTCATCAATCATTGTGGATAAAAACAAGGATATATGGGTAAGTACAAGTCAGGGAATTGCCAAATATAATTCACACAACAAATCGTTTATTCCTTTCTTTGCATCAGACGGATTATACAATAATGAATTTTCAAGAAATGCCTATTGCATATCTCCCGACGGAAAAATTCTGTTTGGAGGAACCAATGGTATTGTCTTTTTTAACCCGAATGACATCGAAACACAGAAGTTTCAAAGCAATATAAGAATTACCGGTTTCTATCTGCATGATAAAGCAGTCAACGAAATGACTCAATCCGGAAGTTATCATGTGATAGATAATGATATATTTCATACCAAAGAAATCAATCTGTCCCACTATGACAATTCGTTTTATATAGAATTTGCTACAGACAATTTCATTTCCCCACAAAACTATTTATATTCCATGAATAATGGAACATGGAACTCTTTGCCCAAAGGAAGCTCCCGTGTTTCCTTCAGTAATCTTCCTGTAGGAAAATACGAATTTAAAGTAAAAGCAATCAATGGCACTTCTGAATCTAAAATAAAGACAATAGTCATTAATATACATCCTGCATGGTACAACTCCGGTCTGGCATGGGTTATCTATATCTTAATCATCATTAGTATAATAGCCATCTTTATACATCAGGCTAAAGAAAAATACAGAGTAAGACAGGAGATGCTAAAGCACAAACACTTGGAAGAGATTAATGAAAGTAAATTACAGTTCTTCATTAATATTTCTCACGAAATCAGAACTCCGATATCTTTAATTATCAGCCCATTACAGAAATTAATATCTACAGATAATGACAGCGAAAGACAAAAAAGCTATTCATTGATAGAACGTAATGCGCAAAGAATTCTAAACCTGATCAACCAATTAATGGACATCAGAAAGATAGATAAGAACCAAATGAAGCTAAGTTTCACAGAAGTGGATTTAATCAGCTTTATCAATGACATAAAAAATACATTTGCATATCAAGCAGCTGCTAAAGGAGCTAAATTAAACATTATAACCCAAATGGAGAGCCTGAAAGTTTGGCTGGATCCTAATAACTTTGACAAAGTAATCTTTAATTTACTCTCAAACTCCTTCAAACATATCCAGAATGAAGGAGAAATCAACATATATATCAACTCCGTCAATAACTCTTCAAATGTTTATCCATTGAATAACTATGCAGAAATCATTATTGAAGACAATGGAACCGGCATAAAGGAAAGTGAGATGGAACGTATTTTTGAAAGATTCTATCAAATAAGCGATGACCGGTCACGAAGCAAAGGAACCGGAATCGGACTTCATCTATCTATGTCGCTCATAAAGATGCATCATGGTACTATCACGGTCAAGAACAATGAAAACAAGTCCGGATGTAGTTTTACCATCCATATTCCATTGGGATGTAGCCATCTGTCAACCGAAGAACTTTATCAGAATAGTAATAAGAATATTTCAGAGCAACCATCCATTGAAGATCAGCCTCTGCAACATATTCCGGCTTCTATTGAAGAAAACGAAAATAGCGAAGACGGCACTAAAAAAGTAATCAGGAAAAAGCATTCTATATTAATTGTAGAAGATGAAGATGAGATACGAAATTATCTGCTCACTGAATTAGGAAGTCATTTCCGTGTGTTAAGTTGTAGCAACGGGAAGGAAGCACTCGACCTTATTATGCACCACATGCCTGATTTGGTTCTAAGTGACATCATGATGCCGGAAGTAAACGGTATCACGTTGCTTCGTAAATTAAAGCAGAATATCAAAACCAATCATATCCCGGTAATCCTTCTTACCGCCAAAAACAGTGAAAAGGATTATATCGAAGGACTTTCCCTAGGGGCAGACGCCTATATAGCCAAACCTTTCAATCTGGATATTTTAATAACAACTATTGAAAACCTGATTAAAAACAGAGAAATATTACGCAATAACTTTAGCGGAAAGCAAGAACAAAACGACAATATTGAAGTGGCACAACCTCAGTCTGCAGATGAAAAGCTGATGCAAAAGGTTCTAAAAGTAATCAATAAGAACCTGAATAATCCAGATTTAAATGCAGAAATGATTGCAGCCGAAGTGGGTATAAGTCGTGTACACCTATACAGAAAACTAAAAGAACTGACCAACCAGTCTACCCGGGATTTTATCAGGAATATCAGACTGAAACAAGCAGAAATCCTGCTGAAATCTGAAAAGAATTACAGTATGTCTGAAATAGCCCAACTGGTAGGTTTCAACAATACGACTTACTTCTCCAATGCATTCAAAGAATTGTACGGAGTATCCCCCAGTAAATATACGGAACGCTGTAAAGAAAAAGAAGAGGAGAAGAAAGATGAATAAAAAGAGAGGAGATAGACGGGGTTGACCGAGTCCATCTCCTCTCTTCGTATAAATACCCTATTACTTACTCTTTTTCAAAAGTTCAAGCATGGTAAAGGCATATCTCTTGCCAAGTTCTCTATAGCCAGCTGCACTAAAATGCAATCGATCGGATACGGCCTCACATCCTTCAGAAGAAACCACATGTACTACAGGAATCGTTTCAGGTAATTTCTGAATCACCGGATTCATCGATGCACAAGCTCCCCCTTGCCCCTCAGACACAAGCTCACCAACTAAAAGAGGCAATGAGTTAGGCTGCAAACCAAGGTCTGAAAGAATATTATCGCATACTTTTTTTACCTTCATCGGCCAATCCGAATCTCCGGTATTGGATTCTCCTTGATGAAGAAGTATACCTTTTATAACTCCACACCGAGAAGCTTGTTTAGCAAGCTCGATTAATCTGGCATAAGGATTTCCATCATACTCAGCTACCATATTTTTTAACCAGTCTGGAGATCCAGCCACATACGATGCATAATTATCCTTATCAAATAATTCTATTCTACATCCTCCCACAGCCACATTAATAACACCTATTTCGACATCAGCTGGAAGGCTATCTGCCAATGTTCGTCCAAAATAGTCTGCTGGAGTTAAACCCGTTCCACATCTTGCCAAAGGAGGAACAGCAGTGTACCACTTACCTTTTTCCCGTCCTAAATCCGGGCAATCTACAGCTTGAAGCACCTTGAAACGCGGAGTTACATTCACCGTATCACACGCTTCTATTTTTGCATTTCCCTCCATATTCGACTGTCCTAAACAAAGATAGATATGAAACTTCTCATTCACCTTCTCGGTTCCAGTCTGAGCCTGTGCAGAAACAGGTCCCAAAGACAAAGCCATCAATGATGTCAATGTCACAAACATTCTTTTCACTTCCATTAGTTCAAAATTTATATTCAACAGTTATCTCTATTTATTTTTATCAAAAAGCTATTTTTAACTCCTCACCCTTATAGACTACAGACTTTTCTGTTACGTTCGATTTTACATCTGAGGACAAAGCTATTTTTACAATCTTAAGGTTCCGCACCGGTTCCATCCCCTCATACTGACCACTCCGTTTACCAATAATCAAAATGGAATGCGCATCATCCCAAAACAGACGAATGCAAGAATATCCTCCTTTTTGATAGTTGTAGTCTGTACCTTCATCCTCATACAATTGATAGGCTCCATCTGTTCCTGCATAAACACGTATCTCCAAATCTGATTTCAAGGCTTTCTGCGCATTTTCTGCATATCCTGATGACAAAGGCAAGACAGTGCCAGCCTTGACAAATACAGGAATGTAGTCCGGAGAGACTGAAGTCTGAATCCAACCCGTTGACATATACTGATTGTCATGGAAATCATACCATCCACCCTGAACGGCAGGCAGGTATGTCTTCCACACGACAGGTCCCTCTTCCACGATAGGAGAAACCAGCAGAGACCGACCAAACATATATTGATATTTCAAAGATAAAGCTTGAGTATCCTGAGGGAAATCCATCATCAGAGGACGTAACATCGTACCATTTCCCAATGAGACACATGCTGCTTCAGAATAGATATATGGTAAAAGGCGGTAACGCAGCTCTAATGATTTACGAGCCATATCCGTCACTTTATCTCCATAATTCCAAAACTCCGTATTGGTCATATACCCATGTACACGCATCAAAGGTAAAAAGACAGAAGTCTGAAGCCATCTGGAAAAACGCTCATGAAAATGTGCATCTGTATACTGTGCATCGCCCGGACGAAAGAATCCTCCAGCATCATAAGTCCACCAAGGCAGACCACAAACAGAAATACCCAGTCCTGCAACAATCTGACGACGAAATGTATCCCAGTCATTCCCGACATCTCCAGACCAAGTAGCAACCCCATATTGCTGAATGCCAGGAAATCCGCTACGGGTAAGCAGAATAGTTCGAGAAATAGAATCACGTTGTTTTCCCTCATCAGTGGAAAGACCTCGTAAACCTTCATATATCGTTTTGTTGACCACAAGTGGATACACATTCCGGAACACTTCTCCGGGGAAAGTGGAATGGTTTACCCTACGTCCTACCAAATCGTCATTTTCCGGCTCCGTTGCATCCAGCCACCAAGCATCTATTCCTATCGGAAGCACCAGACTATCCCGAAAGTTCTTCCAATAAAAAGAAGCAGCTTCCGGATTAAAAAAATCAACCCAAGGAGTACCTGGTATGTAATAGGACTTAGCAGCTAAACGTTTTCCTAACACAGAATTCTGGTCCACTTTCGACCAAACCGACAACATCAATCTCATGCCCATCCGGTGAAGACTGTCGGTCATCTCCCGAGGTGCAGGATAATCTGTCTCGTCAAAACGCATGGCATTCCATCCATATTTTCCCCAGTACTGCCAGTCCTGTACCATCAAGTCAACCGGCAATTTTTTTCTTCGAAACTCGGAAGCCGTTTCCAGAATCTCTTTTTGAGAATGAAAACGTTCCCGGCAATGAATGTATCCCAAAGCCCACGCAGGCAACATAGGGACTTCTCCTGTCGCTTCCCGATAAGAAGCAATCACTTCATCGGCTGTTCCTGCAAAGAAAGTATAATCTATTCCATTCGATACCGGAGAGCGAAAAATAGTAGTTTCATCTACTTTTCTAAAATACACTCTAGGTGCATCCTCATTAGTCAATTCGGCCCTTAAATTATGCTCTCCCGCTTTTAAATCTACCAATATGGAAACTGTAGGTGGCAACCAAAGATTATTCATGTCGACTACCGTATGCCCATCAATTGCCAGATTATGTCTACGCGCCATTACACTTCCCACATCCAGCATCAAAGCATACTGTCCGTCTGATTCTACTTTCAACTTACCCACAAATACATTACTTTCACGCACTTCCTCCTTCCCCCCTTCAGTAGAAGTCACATTCACGGTTACTTTATTTCCTCCCAAACCCGTTTTCTGAAGTGCAACTACCGAAGAAGCAGGATTAAAATCTGTCAAACCATAATTATTCCACAAAAGTCCGTATCCTTTATTCGACATCACAAAAGGAATGGCTATCTGTGTATTAACCTGGGTCAGTCTTCTGGTTAAACCACGCACATTCAAATAACCATCCTGAAACTGTCCTAACCCGTAAAGACACTCATCAAACGGAGAATGAAAAGTCTGCGTAGAAACATACGTTTTTTCCCCTTGCACAGAAGAAGACTCTATCAGACTCGCCTCCTCTCCTACTATTTCCTTGCCACCAGAAGAAAAGAACGAAATCCGTCCGTCAGATACAGAAAACCTGACATTCAAATTCTTTAAAGACAAAATATAACCATCCTTCTCCTTTTTCAGTACATAATCAGGAACCTTCTTTGGAAGATATACTAATTCTGGAACTTCATGAGCTATACCCATGCTTCGAATCACTCTTACAGCGTTGTTGGTCAGCGGACGAAGTTTCAACAGAGTGTCTGCTAATCGAAAAGTAACCTGCTCTGTCTCCTGCTTTTCCAACGTCCATTCCTGCAACTCATTAGCAGACGAGAGGCCGGGATCATTCCCGGCCAAACATTCTCCTCTCCACCCTACACAAGTGAAAACGGATAATAAAAATAAATTAACCCTGTTCATAGCATACGCAATATCATCAGTAATTTAGCTTCCAATAATCAAAATAAGCCAAATCTTTCGGAACCTTTCCCTTAAAAATAAAATACAAGTCGTGTACACCTGTTACCTGTGGAATCTGTTCTTCCATCATCCGCCAACGATCACTTCCCCCAGTTCGTGGTACTTTAATCTTAGCTAACACCTGTCCGTCCAGCCCGTCAAGACGTACTTCCATAACAATTTCCGCATTGTGAGTGGTAGACAAACGAGCAGAAAAACGAGAAGGAGCTTTCTCACCGAAATCAACAGCCCGTACTTTCGTATAAGCTCCATCTGCTAAGGCTGTAATAAAGACACCTACCTGAGGATTATAAGCGCTCTTCATCTTTTCTGACCATGCCATTGTTTCCGCTTCCACCTTCTGGTACGGACAAAGAGGTTTTAAACTCTTCGTAACACCCTCTTTCACCATCTTCATGCAAGGAATTTTTCCATCAGACTGGAAATCAAGTTCCCTAACACACACAGAACGAGTAAAGCCACTTCCACCAGGAAGAGAAGCATCGTGATAAAACAAATAAGTTTTTCCTCTGAAATCGGCAATTCCAGGATGATTGGTAAAACTTCCTCCTTCTGTAGCCATCAAAGTACCTCCATACTTCCACGGGCCTTCCGGACTTTCAGCTGTAGCATACGCTAAATGTTCAGGAACCGGTCCTCCAGCATAAAAGAGGTAATACATTCCCTTACGTTTATACAGCCACGGAGCCTCTTCATACAAAGTAGGACGTTGTGAATCTCCTTCCCTGCGTCCAAAAGCTTCCGGCTTCATCGGTACCGCATGTATCTCCCCTTTATAAGATATCATATCCTTATTCAGCTTCACATAATAGCAGTTCGGATTTCCCCAATAAAGATAAGCCTGTCCATCTTCATCAATGAAGACCGTAGGATCTATATTGCCATAATCAGCTCGTACCAAAGGAGCTCCTATCGGATCATAAAAAGGCCCGTAAGGACTATCAGCCACAGCTACTCCAATAGCCGTTTCACCTTTACGGTCCGTCACAGGTACATACATATAAAATTTACCGTCACGTTCAATACACTGGGCAGCCCATGCATCTCCACCTGCCCATTCATATGTCTTGAATGACAAAGGAGTGGGATGTTCGGTCCAGTTCACCATATCATCCGTAGAATAAAGTTTCCAGTCGTTCATGGTAAACCACGTAGAACCGTCTTCATCGTGACTTGTATAAAGGTATAGCTTGTCATTGTATACCATAGGAGCTGGATCAGCCGTATAAGATGTTTGGATAATGGGGTTTTGTGCATTTACTGCCAAACCAGAGAATAAAACCACTCCCTGCATAATTCTGTACCATCGAATATTTAGTAAAGACAACTTTATATCTTTTCTTAAAATCTTTTTTATCATATATACTCTATTTATGCTGTAAACTAATATCAGAATTTCCAATAATCCAATTCAAATAAATCCTTATTATTCTCTCCTTCAAAACTAAGGTACAAATCATGTATGCCACTGACCGCATTGACCTCACAAGAATAAAGTTCATACTTAGATGTTTCATTTCCCTGCGGTATATTCACGTTTCCCACAATCTTTCCATCCGGAGCATCCAAACGAATTTTCAGATTTCCTCCCTCAAGAGGCAATGCGGAAACTTCAAAACGGCGAGCTTTATTCTTTCCAAAGTTCACTCCACGTACACAGATGTACTCTCCATTGTTCACATCTACCACCGAAAGAGACTTATCTGCATTCGGAGCAGTTTTCAATCCATATCCCCAAGCCATAGTTTCAGCTTCTACCTTACGGAACGGATTAAAAGTACCGATCTGCTCCAGCTTGGTATCCGCCCAATAAGGTACTTCTTGAATAGTTCCATCTTCATTATAGTGCATTTCTGCCACTGACACCGAACGGCGTTCATAATGAGTATTCGTTTCCAGTTTTAACAAATCATAATTCAACCCAAAGACATACGATTTCCCCTTATAATCCATAATACCAGGATGATTGCCTCTGGTTCTCTCCGTAGGGCGCATAATGTATCCTTTCGTTTTCCATGGTCCTGTAGGACTATCACTCATTGCATACCCTATTCCCTCCGGACAACAGGTAGAAGCAAAAGCCAAATAATAATGTCCATTACGTTTATAGAACCACGGACCTTCCTGATAATGCTCCGGAGTTTCTTTTAGCTTTACAATATCTCCTGAATATGAAATCATGTCTTCATTTAATTTCACATAATAACAATTGGGATTTCCCCAATACATATAAGCTTGCCCATCCTCATCGATGAACACGGTAGGGTCAATATCATCCCAATGTTCTTTCTGCCATACAAGAGGCTTTCCAAGAGGATCCTTAAATGGTCCATAAGGACTGTCGGAAACAAGCACACCGATTCCATTTCCATGAATCGGACAATACATATAAAACTTACCATTGCGCTCAACTACCTGTTCAGCCCAAGCTCCATTATCACGCTTCACCCAATCAAAGCTCTTGAGAGAAGCAACAACCCCATGATCAGTCCAGTTAACCATATCGGTAGAAGTATACAACAACCAATCCTGCATTTTAAACCCTTCGGCATCATCTTCATCATGCGTCGTATAAAGAAATACCGTATCATTGTATACCATCGGTGCCGGATCGGCAGTATATTTCGTTTGAATAATAGGTCGTTGAGCATTTACATTCAGACAATTCAACAGTCCACAACCACCACACAGTAACAAAATCTTGCTAATATTCATAATATTCAATATTTAAGTTTATCAAATTCATTTCACTTTACCCACCTAAAGAATCAAATCTTTTTTATTCATGATTACTTCCGGGTAATCACTACACCTCCATTTTTAGGAATAGAAAGATTCAAAGTCTGTTTCTTGCTGATAAGCTGTTCCTTGACTGAGCCTGCCAGTTTATCATTATCTTCATACAAATTGACGATTTCTCCTGCTGCAAACAAAGTTGAAACATCTATCTTTAATTTAATAGTTTCATCCTGTGCATTAATTCCTGCCACGTACCATTTACCAGCATGTTTACGTGCCATCACAATATATTTTCCAGGATAACCGTCTATAAACTTCACCTCATCCCAAGTAGTAGGCACTTTTTTCATGAAATCCACGACCCAAACTGGAGCGTCAGTTAGGTTATTAGGTGCCAATGCAAAATGCTGCACCGAACTCTGAAACAATACTGCCGTAGCCAATGCAAATACATCGGACGTAACTCTCAGCCGTCCCCCCGGTTCATTTTTCGCATTATAATATTTGTTCAAAGTACTTCCTCCGAAATCCATACTCCCAATCGTATTACGAACAAACGGATGGATACATGCATTGAATGCTTCTGCATCGCAGCTTCCCTGAGAGAAATTCATGTTTTCACTGGCCAATACCGCTTCACTGGCCGCATAATTAGGATACATACGTTCCCATCCACGCGGAATGGTACATCCATGAAAAATAACCAACAGTCCATAATCGTTTGCGTCAGCTAAAATGTCTTCATAAAGCTGCATGGTGACCTGCTTGTCACTACCTATGAAATCGACCTTAATACCTTTGATACCTATACGTTGCATCCATTTCATTTCTTTCCGACGCTCAATGATATTACTCATTTTTCCACGAGGTCCTTGAGGGGCATCATTCCAGTATCCATTGGAGTTATACCACAAATATAGCCCTACATTTTTCTGTTTGGCGTAGGCAGCCAGCTCTTCTATCTTATCATAACCTACCTGTGTATCCCAAAGCGCATCTACCAGCACCGTACGATATCCCATAGCTGCACAAAAATCTACATAACGCTTTTGGTCATCCATATTCATACTGGCATCTCCGGCAATAATCCAGCTCCAAGTTCCACAACCGTATTCTGCGGTATAATCTTTCGACGGTTCATATAACGGCTCTACCACATCAAACGGTACAGTTGTTTCTACAATAGGAGCCAGTGTAGAACCCAAGGTTATAGTACGCCAAGGAGTCTTACCCGGCAATGCAATTCCCGGAGAAATCGTGCCATTGCCGTTAAATTCACCTTCCTGCGGAAAACCAATGGTATACACCCCATCTTCATGCCCCATCAAACGACTACCGCAATAATAACTGTTTACTCCAGTTTCAGAAATTAAAATCCAACCTTTATCTGAATTTTTAAACAAGCAAGGGAATGTATATCCTTCTCCCCAACCATTTTTTCCCATCGTATCATCTACTGTATATGGAGTTTCATAGCTGGGAGAAGTTCTGGCGAAACCACCCATCGGTCCGCTTTGTGGACATAAGAAAGTAGTCGTACCTTCCGGCATGACAAACCCCGTAGTTTCCTGCTGTATCACACAGCACAAAATATCCTTCTTAGGATAAACGGTATATCTAAAAGCCACGTCATTATTACTTACCCGAAACTCCACATCAAAAGCAGTTCTCCCTTCCTTTGTAAATGGAACGACTACTGATTCAGCCGCATACTCCACCTTACTTTTTTTTATGTTCGGTAAACGGTAGTTCTTCCGGATAGAGGTCTCCTTGATTTCACTACCGAGTGATAAAGAAGATGTAAAATCACCAATAGTAGTCTTCATACCCAACGGAGATTTCTCAATAAAAGTTACTCCATCATAGAATACCTGATAAGAAGGAATTCCACCTTCATCTGACACTACTACCTTCAAACGTCCATCAGGACTCAGCACCTCTTTTTCACTTGCATATAAACTTGTCATACAAATCATCGCAGTAAACGATGACAATAATACACGTTTTATCATAGACATTAGTTTTATTGTTATGTTTCCCTTTTAGTGCAGATAAAACGACTAAAAGGGAAACGTAATATTACACATCATTCTGAAAGCAGGCGCAACATAAAGATTCCACCAGCCACACTATTTTTCTCACTCCTAAACATGACTTCAATCTGATTCTTTCCTTTTACCAAAGTTTCGGGCAATTTATATTCCACATCCACAAACTCTTCCTTGTTCCATTTACCCACGATATTCTCAGTCGCCACGACCGTACCATCGACCACAATTTCAAATTTCCGATTGCCTTGTTCATAACCCCAATAAGTAGCCATAAGGGAAAGAGGCTGTTTGCCGTTGGTAGAAAGTGTATATTTGAAATATCCTCCATTACGAGCATCTCTCCACTTCTTACCTTTCCACATTCCTGTTTCAGAGTTTTCCTTTTTCATCTTATGATCTACTTCCGGTTGCTGTTCACCTACACTTACAGCATCCACCGTACGGGCATCCAACGCCATCAACCGTTTTTCCTCTTCTTGTGTGCGTTTGGTGTACGCACTATATCCATCAGAAGTCATACACAACCAATACATCATATACCGACAGTCATGCAGACGACAGAACGGTTCCAGCACCAGTCCGTCAAACTTCGGGTCATTGAATATGCCTGAAAGTTTATAACGCAATGTATTACCTTTCATCGGTTTCAAGCTGTTCAAATAACCAGTCACAATTTCTTTAGTTCCTATCAAGACCGGAGTTTCACTCAACGGAACCAACTTACCCGAAGCAATGTGTCCCCAACGGCCATCATTCGCAACCAATCCGTCCAAATTTTCTGTGCCAACCGATGCCCCCATCAGGATAGGACCACGCATAATGGCCACAAAATCATCTTCTCCTTGAAGGGTTTCCAAACGCATTTTCATGGGCAAGGATACTTCCACCTTATCACCATCTTTCCATTTGCGATCAATGCAGATATAAGACGAACCAGCAACCTTCTCCGAAACATCTACTACCTTACCATTGCATTTTACTTCATACCCTTCTGTAACCCATGCCGGACGTCTTAGCAACAACTTAAAATGACACGACTCTCCACTTTTTAATTTTACTGTAAGTCGAGACGTTTCCTCATCAGGAAAGTTTGTTTCCTGTGTAATCGTGACCTTCTCCTGCTCCCAATTCAGCCGCGAAGAAATGAAAAGATTGACAAACAATGAGTCCGACGAATGAGTATAGATGAACTCACCATATTTCCCGTGATTCTCCATTCCGGTTCCTACACAACACCACATAGCGCTGTTAGGTTTTGAATACACTCGATAATGTGCCGGTCGAGCTGAAGTAAAATATACATAACCACCATGCTTTGGATGCTGTGTAGATAAAATATGATTGTATAACGCCTTTTCATAAAAATCGACGTATACAGCCTTTCCTGTCATCCGGAATAAACCTTCCGTAAGTTTCAGCATATTATATGTATTACATGATTCAGGGCCTTCTCTATCTTCCACATGACTTCTAAAATCATCCATAGATGAAAAATATTCCCTCCGACTATTCCCTCCTAAAGCAAGAGAGCGCTTACATGCCACAATATTCCAAAAGAAATCAGCTGCATCCATATATTGATTATCCCCACATACCTCTGCAATACGTTGATATCCGATAACTTTGGGAATCTGTGTATTCGCATGTATATTGTCCAGATTATCCTTATGAGCTACCATACTATCAAATAACCATCTATGAGAAAAACGTTTAGCTGTAGTCAAATATTTTTTCTTACCCGTAATCTGGTATGCATCGGCAAAAATTTCATCCATCCCACCAAATTCATTAGCCAGCATCTGTTCCATCTGATTATCCGAAAGTCCTTCTGTAACAGAAACTCCCCAGTCACATAATCTCAAAAACATATCCAACGCTTCCTTATTACCCGTATACATCCAAGCATCCCTCAAACCAGCAAAGATTTTATGTACGTTATACCATGGAGCCCAATATTTCCAAATTGACTCTACTTTCCCGTTTTTAATATCTGCCCATAGTTCTTTTCCATTAGGAACACCTCCAATATAACCGTCACCATTACTTTCCTGACAACGTTTCAATTCACCTAACATGTATTCCATCCGCTTCCTGCATTCTTCATTGCCGGTCGCGGCATAATTCATAGCCATAGCCGATAAGTAGTGTCCACCTACATGTCCGTCAAGCCCTGCCCAATTAGGAAATGGCTCCGCTTTTAAGGGTAACCCTGCTTCTTTAAGAAATGGAGCCAGAAGCCGGTCTACATCATATTCCATCAGCACCTTGAGATTTAATTCCTGTGCATGTTTAAACGGTCCGTCAAGTAACTCCACATCGCCTAAAGGAAAAGTATTCTTATATAATCTATCTTGAGCCTGGATATCAGGAGAAATGCCATTCAACATCATCAAAAGTATTCCTCCTGCAATAAAATTCATTCTCATAGTCACAATCTTTATTAAAGTATACAATGCGCTATTCTTTATTTCTTAATGTGTTTATAATCAAAGAAGTCGATATCAACAAAACCACCCAGACTCTTTGTCGCATAATTAAACAAAGCAAACTTAGTGCCCATAAAGAAACGACGATAATCAAAAATCATCTTAAAATCAGTTCCGATTTTCTTCCAATCTTTATTATCGTAACTATAATAGAATGAAGCTATATCCTTATTCAATCTGAAGTCCCCATCCAAACGAAGGTATATCACATCCGATGTCAATTCTACCTTTTGAATTTCATTTCGATCAATACCTGTTACAGACTTATTTTTATCATCCAATTTGACACTTTCTGTTTTCATAGTCAAATACTTCTGGCTTCCTTGACAAGTGACAGCTAAAATTCCAGCATCTCCATTAAATGCACTCAATCCGGCCACATCACCATCCTTCATGCCAGAAAGGTCCATACAAACTACCCCAGAACATTTCGGCCCTTCCATACGTTGAGTTAAAGTATTAGGTGCCACAAACAAATTATCCACAACTCGTCCGGTCGTCAACCGTAAATATCCCTTACGTGCATTCAATGACCAACATTCATTCATCGGATTATGATTCCACTGCCAGTTTAATTTTAGCTTTTCGCCACTAAAATCATCACTCACTACCAATCCTTCAGAAGAATATCCTTGTACAGGCTTAGACATTGTAGCCGGCACATGTCCATTTTCATCTCCTAACATCGGCCAGCCGTCTACCCATCGACAAGGCATCACAGTCAACACACGACCTACCCCATTACGATCCTGAAAAATAACTCCATACCAATTTCCTTTCCCATCATCTACAATCGTACCTTGTGCCACGTACGGAAAACCAGCAAATGCATCTTCCAATATCACCTTTTTCTCATAAGGACCGGTAATTTTATCTGCCCGGTAACATACTTGTCTGCGTTTACCTCCTCGAGGCCATGAAATCATCAGCAAATAATACTTTCCATCGTGTTTTATCACCCTACTACCTTCCAGTAAAGCATTTTCCTCTTTATCTCTTTCGAATATCTTCATATCCACACCTCCCGGCATGACATCACTCAAATCCGGCTTCAGTTCACGCAACTGTCCGGTACCATAAAAGATATAAGCTTTCCCATCGTCATCAAAAAACAAAGACGCATCATGAAAATGAGGAATACGTGACGACAATTTCCATCCCTTTTTAGGGTCAGAAGTGGTATACACATATCCTTTGTAAGGGGTGTCATTCGGAGAAAAATAAGCATAATATGTTCCATTATGGTAACGCAAAGAAGTAGCCCACTGGCCACGTCCATATACAGTTCCTTCTTTCAAGTCATAATTCGGTTTATCATCCAACCGATCATACAGATAACTTACTATTTCCCAGTTGACCAAATCTTTTGAGTGCATGATCGGCGCTCCCGGAACCAAATGCATGGTTGTACTCACCATATAAAAGTCATCCCCTACACGTATCACATCCGGATCAGGAACATCCGCCCAAAATACAGGATTAGAAAAAGTTCCATCTCCATTGTCACCACACTGGGCATTGACTACGTCAGGGCACACGCCTCCCATAGCCATTAACAGACAAGCTAGCAAAAAGTGTTTTTTCATGATTTTATTCTATTACAAATGATTCATTCTGTTAATTCTTTACTTTGCATACACAACATACCGCTTTCCCGGTTCTGTTTTCAAGTCATATTCATAGATTCTCTTTAGTTCAGGCTTTTCCGGATTCGAGAGTTTCTTCGATATTAAAGGTGAAGCAACTTCAGCCTGACAAAGTAATTCATTCGGACAATCCCCTGAAGCACGCTTCAAACCTTTGCCTTTCAAAGGAACATACGACCGTAAACGTATCGTTCCACCTATCCGCGAATAAATTACAGCCTTGGTAAGATGCACATTTTTCCAATCCATATCTACGACAAAACCTCCTCGTGCCACCAAACCTTTTACATTTCCATCCTGCCATTCATCAGGTACGGCTGGAAGTAAATGCACTGCACCATCATGACTCTGCAAAAGCATTTCTGCCACTCCTGCTGTAAAGCCAAAATTTCCATCTATCTGAAAAGGTGGATGTGCATCAAACATATTGGGATACGTACGCCCTAAAGGATACTTACCTGCCAGACTGTCGCAAGGTAACAATGAAAGCATATTCCGAATGATATTATACGCATGATTTCCATCCAGCATACGTGCCCAGAAATTAATTTTCCAACCAATACTCCAGCCCGTAGCCATATCACCTCTTTGCAGCAATGTATTTTTAGCAGCCTGAAATAATTCTGGATGCCGGTAAGGAGAAATCTGATTACTTGGATACAGTCCATACAAGTGAGATATATGACGATGCTGGTCTTTCGGGTCATCCACATCTTCCAGCCATTCCTGAAGCTGATTATATTGTCCTATTTGCATAGGAGGCAACTGACTTATCAGAGACTGAAGAGAATCACAATATGCCTTGCTATCCCCTATAATCCGTGCAGCACGAAGAGTATTGCTCAATACATCAAAAGCTATTTGGTTATCCATCGTGCAACCGGCTACAATTGATACTCCGTTCGGTCCATGTTCCGGAGAGACAGAAGGGGCAGTCACTCTCCAACCATACCGAGGATGCTTAGTCATAAATGACAAGAGGAAATCAGCCGTACCTTTCAACACAGGATAATATTCACGAAGAAAATTCTTATCACCCGAATATAAATAATGCTGCCAAAGATGTTGAGCTACCCAGGCTCCTCCATTAGGCCACATACCCGCATCGGCAAAATCCACCGGTCCGGCAGCCCGCCAGATATCCGTGTTATGATGTGCCACCCATCCTTTGGCTCCATATAACACACGAGCTGCTTCTTTACCTGTTACGGAAAGTTCATGCGCCATCTGAAAAAATGGCACATGAGTTTCCGACAAGTTAGTCACCTCTGCCGGCCAGTAATTCATCTCCGCATTGATATTAATTGTGTACTTACTATCCCAGGGTGCATATAAATCCTTATTCCATATTCCCTGAAGATTAGCCGGCTGACTGCCTGGCTGCGAGGACGAAATCAACAAATAGCGCCCATACTGAAACATCAACGCAGCCAGTGAACAATCTTTTACCTTATTGAATTCGTTAATACGTACATTCGTTTCCTTCTTTGAAAATTCCGAAGATGGCAAATGTAAAGCCACTCTTCCAAATTGCGCAGAATAAATCGCCTTATGCTCGTCGTACAACTTTTTATTCTGTTTATCCCATGCCCCTTCAATGGCACAGCGTGCTTTAGCGTATGCATCTCCCGACACATCCTGATAATTCACAAAATTAGTTGCCGCACTGAGAAAAACGGTAGCCGAAGATGCACCTCTGACAGACAAGCGTCCATCTTTACATTCTATTTTTCCATCCGATTTCACACGCATCATAACCACTGCATGAAGTGCAGCTGGAATACCTTCATGCTCTGCTCCGTTACATTTCATTATAAGATAGTCTCCTTCGCTCTTTACCTCTGAAGTCAGCGGACAAGTATATCTCAAATCCACATCCAATTTCTTATTACCTTTATCTGTCGCCATTTCTACAACCATGACGTTATCAGAAAAAGACGTAAATACCCGACGGGTATATTCCACACCATCACACCGAAAACGTACTGAAGCCGTGGCATCTTCTAAATTCAAATCACGATAATAAGAATCAACCTTTCCCTCACAATTGAAATCCATCAAAAGACTCCCCAATGTCAAATAACGCATTCCATGATGCGATGTCATAAATTTTTCATCCAACAACGTTCTGGCTTCCAAATTTTTATTCTCAAATATAAGCCGTCTTACCTCATCCAGATAGCCTGAAGCACCAGCTCTGTTATTGCTATATGGACCGCCGGCCCAGAATGTTTCTTCATTCAGTTGGATTTCTTCGTGATTTATTCCACCAAACACCATTCCTCCCAAATGTGAATTGCCTACAGGCAATGCCTCCCACCAATTACGTGCCGGAGCAGAATACCACAACTTCAAATCCCCTGCACTATTGGCAAACACACCCAGAATCGAAGTCGCCAGAAACACACATACGTACAGAAATTTCTTCATAGATGCCTATTCTTACAGTGATTATTTACTGAATGTTCCTGAAACAAAAGGCAGACACATATATAAAGCAGAATGCCAATATTCCCAATCGTGTCCGCCGTCTCTTACCCTAAACTGACACGGTATTCCCGCTTTGCGCATGGCCTGAAAGAATTCGATGTTTCGGTCAAGCAAGAAATCGTCATCCCCACAATCCACAAACCATCTCACTGATTTCAGTGCCTGAATCGTACCTGCATCTGTATTCGTCACACGCTTGATACAGCTCCTTTCTATCACAGTTCGTGTCAAAATAGCCAGCTTGCTGTCCGGATTATCAAAACGGGCTGCTCCTTCTTCCGGAATTGACATCAGCGCACTCATCGCATACACCGAAGCAAACTTATCTGCATGCCACAACCCATAGCCGGTAGCTCCTCCGCCTCCCATGGATAATCCGGCTACTGCACGATTCTCTTTATTCCCAATAACGTGATATTTATTTTCTACATAAGGAAGGAATTCCTCAAAAAAGAAATCTTCATAAAGCCAGCCAGGCATATTAAAGAAACCATTCCATATTTCCTTGTAAATATCACCACCAGCATCAGGCATCACAATAATCATCTCACGAGCTTCCTGTGAATATATCAAACGGTCGGCCACCTCCTGCACATGTCCGCGCCATACCCAGTCTTGATTAGTTTGCGACATTCCATGAAAAAGATAAAGCACCGGATATTTTTTCCCCGGAACTTCTCCATAAGATGGAGGAAGATACACCGAGCATGTTCTTTCTGCATTTAACTTTTTACTAAAGATTGTATCATTTACGACTCTGCTATGCGAAAATAACGATACGGGTATAAAGCATAAAACCCATAAAGCAATAAAAAAAGAATGTTTATCCATAGGCTTAAAATTTAATCCATACAAAAATACGCACCAAGCATACAAATTACAATAAATTACGTTACCAGGACTTTCGTTCACGTTACACATAAGCGATATTGCATTTACAAAACGTACATTTTACATATACTCATATTACATTCCCATTTATATCAAACTAATAAACAAGCAATTACATAATCACGTATCCTATCGGAAAGAAAACAGTATCTCGTAACATAGAATAAAAGATATGCAACATGCCGTCACACATACCCCACACAAAACAAGTAAATTTGCCAATGAAAGATTACATAAATACTTCATTTAACCAACACAATCATTCAATTATTTACAACTAATTATTTAATCATGAAAAATCAATTTAAATTACTCACATTGGGAACACTAAGCCTCATCGCTGCCTCGTGTGGAAACAAGGTAACGATGCCCGATCCGGGTACTCCAGTGTTCACACAATTTACCTACACGGGGAAAGATGTAGTATATGAAAAGAATCCACTGGCAGAAGGAGAGTTTTATAATCCTATACTACAGGGATGCTACCCTGACCCCAGCATTTGCAAGAAAGGAACCGACTATTACCTGGTATGCTCCTCTTTTGCCATCAACCCCGGAGTACCCATTTTCCATTCTACGGATTTAGTAAACTGGAAACAGATAGGACATGTGCTCGACCGCCCTTCACAGCTAAAGGTAGAAGATTCTGGAATCAGTGCCGGTATTTACGCTCCGACTATCCGATATAATTCCTACAATGATACCTTCTACATGATTACAACTCAGTTCTCAGGAGGAATGGGAAACATGATTGTGAAAACCAAAGACCCGATGAAAGGCTGGAGCGACCCTGTCAAATTAAATTTTGAAGGCATTGACCCCGACATCTTTTTTGATGACAACGGAAAGGCCTACATTGCTCACAACGATGCACCCGAAAAGCCATTATACGAAGGACACAGAGTAATTAAAGTTTGGGAATACGACCTAGAAAAAGACCAGATTATTCCAGGTACAGACAAAGTTGTAGTGAACGGAGGAGTAGATTTGTCTAAAAAGCCTATCTGGATAGAGGCGCCACATCTTTACAAAAAAGATGGAAAATACTACCTGATGTGTGCAGAAGGTGGTACCGGAGGCTGGCATAGTGAAGTAATCTTTATCAGTGACAATCCACAAGGTCCTTTCAAGCCTGCTCCTGAGAATCCGATTCTGTCACAGAGACATCTGCCGGCTGAACGTCCGTTCAAAGTAGACTGGGCTGGGCATGCCGATTTGGTGGAAGGTCCCGACGGACAATACTATGGCGTATTCCTTGCTATTCGCCCTAATGAAGCCAACAGAGTAAATACCGGACGTGAAACCTTTATATTACCTGTAGACTGGAGCGGTACTTTCCCTGTATTCAAAGGCGGTCTGGAGCCTATCCAGCCTAAACTGGCTATGCCACAAGGTGTGAAGAATGAAACTGGAAAGAACGGATATTTCCCTAACGGAAACTTTACATTTACAGAAACTTTCACCGGAAGTTCACTTGATTACCGCTGGGTAGGAGTAAGAGGTGCCAGAGAAGGATTCATTTCTACTACTGCGGAAGGTCTAACAATTACACCTTACGAAACCAATATCAAGGCAGTTCTTCCTACTTCTACATTGTTCTATCGTCAGCAGCACCTTAATTTCACGGCTACCACTACCCTGAAGTATGTGCCTCGTACAGAAAAAGACCTCGCTGGAATCACTTGCTATCAAAGCGAAAAATTCAACTATGTATTTGGGGTAACAAAAAAAGCAGAAGATAGCTATATCGTACTGCAACGTACTGAAAAGGGAGAATCTTCAACCATTGCCAGCGAAAAGATTGAAGGAAACACTCCAATCAGTCTGCGCGTAACAGCAGAAGGAGATAAATACACATTCAGCTACTCTGTAAAAGATAATAACTACCAGACCGTAGGAGGAACCGTTTCCGGAGATATTCTTTCTACCAACGTAGCTGGCGGATTTACCGGTGCAATGATTGGTTTGTATGCTACTACTTCCAACGATGCGGAAGCTTTATAATCAAAATTAGTAACCACAAAGAGTATAAGAAATATCTTCTATACTCAAAGAAAAGAGGCTGCTTAAAAGCAGCCTCTTTTTATTCTCATCATTTAACATGTATGACAAACCTTCGATACCCAGTAAGACTAGGAACACCATCATCATTTAATTCTAAAATTAAATGAAAATCTTTACCTGTAGCATCTTCAGGAATGTGTAACACACACATTCCTTGCTTGTCAGACTCAATTTCTACCACACCTTTATACGTACCAGGCTCCTCATACACATACCAATTATAATATAAATTATTTCCATCAGGGTCATACGATGAAGAAGCATCCAACTGCAATACTTCCCCAGCCTCAACTGTTTTACTAGAAAAATTAAATGTTGAATCATTCTCAAAGACAACGACCGGATGATGATTAGCATCCGAAAATTTATCTGTAGTAGCCCAACACATCCTCGCAGCAAAATCATTCAAAATATGCTGTCGCCATTTATTAATGGCAGCAATACCCTCGGACGTACTAGCATGCATAAAATAGGGATCATAAATTTTCTCACTCTTACCTGATTTTTCAATAAAATCCATTCCTCGTATACCTGCAGTACGTTCCATTTTAAATCGGCCTCCCCATCCACCGTACGCAAGGCTATCCGGAACATTCAATCCATTCGCATATACATATAAAAAAGAAGGAGAATCACCTTCCGAGGCCCATATCCTGTCTGGATAACAACCTCCTAACGGTTTTCTTGACTGAACATTATCTTTAATCCATTCATCACCAGGTCCCCATCCATAAATTTCCGTATTTCTTATATAAAAGATTTCCGGAAAAGATTTAGCAATCCAAGCTCCAGCATCATCTTGCCCTAACACATCATAAATTCGAATTTTAGCTACAAATTTTTGGAATTCTTCTGGACTTCTGGTAGAATGGACTTTCCAAATAGCTTGTGCTATCGTATTCATTCCACTCCATGCAGCAAGCCAGACAGGACGAGCGTCTTCTTCCTTATCTACCGCCGCAATAATTAATTCAGAACCCGGAGAGTCCTTACCTACCCCAACTCCTGACATATTCGATTTTTCTTGCCCCCTTTTTACAATACTCTTCAAATAATCAGGTGATGGAAAATCGTTTGCATGTTTCTTTAAAAAAGGATAAGCATCTGCATAACAATCAATGACTTCTGTTATATCTGAAGTTCTATCCGGGTCATCTACCCAAGCATTTGAGCTAATGATTCCCTCTATATCCATTCTATCTGCACAAACCAAAAGGTGTATCAATGATTGCTTGTCATCCGGATCAGCTCCACCTAAATCTGTAGTTACAATCAATCTTTGTTTTCCTAAATCATTTCGTGCAAACAGAAATCCACAAAAACCCAAAAACAAAGTCAAAATAATATATCTCATATCAAAAACTGTTTTATTGTCAATAGTCATCAAACTAATTGCTCATCATAAATAAAATATCCACTTTACCTCGTTCTTCTACATGGAGACTCATTCATATATAAATAAGACTTTTTATATCCCCCATAATCAACCACAATCTTTTCCAAAACTACTGCAGGATCTAAAGGCGAAAAATCAATTATATAACTACCGTCCTGACTTACAGGCAAATCAAGACGCACCTGTTTTTCAACTACACGCCTTGCTACCGTAGGATAAAATGTAGGGTTGTTTGTCAACTGAAAACTCATCATTCCATGAAGTATAACCTATATGCTTTTGAGTCATCATCCCCTTCCATTTTCCATTGCTCATAATGTTATTATAGTCTTCACTCAATGCTTTATCACGAGCAAAGCAAGCTTCTACCTTGTCAGCCCAATCATTAGCTTCCGGATTTCCTTCTTCATAAAGTTTATGGTTCATGGCCTGAGCATAATACATCTCATAAAGATTAGACATTGCCTGAACAGGAAATAACAGCAATTGCTTATAAGCATCCTTATATTCAGGAGCAAGTGATAAATATTGACGTAATGCTTCAGCTTCTAAACGTACATAATCATCTGCTACTTGCTTCCATTCCCCTGTTTCAAGATTATAAGTGTCACAATCCAGCATTTCCGCCGTTACACGACCATTATACTTGGTATACAAATTAAGAATCCGAGCTGCTTCCTCAGCCTGCCCTTTACCAAATATTTGTTCACAGAAGCAATAAGGATGTTGCATAAAATTATCAACAGAATAATCATTCGGATTCCATGCCATATCTAAAAATAAAGTAATAGGATACTCCATCGGTTTAAGATCCCCCACATTAAGTATCCAAAGTTTGTCCACTCCGTATTCATAAGTAAGATGAAGCTGCTCCCACATTCCTTGTATTGGAGTCATATTCATCCATTTTGAATTTCGGGGCGCTCCCACATAGTCTACATGATAATACATTCCCCATCCTCCCGGATGCTTACGCTCCTTATCGTTAGGAAGACGACGCACATTGCCCCAATTATCATCACAAAGCAACATTATTACATCTTCAGGAACCCGCATTCCCTTGTCATAATAATCAAGTACCTCTTTATATAAAGCCCATACCTGAGGAGTTTCCTTTGCCGGCTTTCCAGTCACATCCTCAATAATTCGACGTTGGTTTTCAACTATAGACTCCATCAGTTTTACATTGGTATCTTCACTCATAGCCTCATCCCCATCTCCACGCATACCAATAGTAATTATATCTTCAGTATTTTTTACCCTCTCAATACCTTCTCGAAAAAACTGATCTAACACTTTTTTATTCGTCGAATAATTCCATGCACCATATTCATTACGTTTACGGGCCCATTCTTGATGGTTTCGCGCCATAGGTTCATGATGTGATGTACCAATAATCACCCCCATTTCATCTGCAGTCTTACTATTGAGAGAATCATCTGCATAAAAAGCCCATCCCCACATAGCAGGCCATAAAAAGTTTCCCTTAAGGCGAAGAATCAGTTCACAAACCTGGGCATAAAAACGATGATCACCAAAATCTGTTCCATAATATTGCTTTACCCAGCTTGTCAGACAAGGAGCTTCATCATTCAAAAATATACCACGATATTTTACGGCAGGTTCTCCATCTGTATAAATACCCGGTAATATATAAGCTTCTGTTCTCTTTACTACTGGCACATCCATCCACCAATACCAAGGTGACACTCCAAGCTGTTTTGACAACTCATAAACGCCGTAAATAGTACCTCTACGGTCACTACCAGCAATTACTAATGCTTTTTTAACTCCATTAAAAGGAGCGTCAACGGTTGTTATAATATATTTCTCATTTTTCCCTTGCAATTGTTTCTTTTCGAACTTCTCCTTCTGGATAAGTTGCTTAATATACTTTGAATTCAGACTTCCTACGATAATGCAATTCTCATCCGAAATTTCAGTTGTCAACTGAGGCTTCATCCCAAACACCTGACTAAAATCCTCACATAAATTTTCAGCAGCAATATGAATACCTCTTTGATCTTCTTTATCTATAAGGATATTTATTATTTTGTTATCAGATACTAAAGAAAACGCATTACTTTCTTTTTCAAAAACCACAAACCGATTTGCTGAAAATGTATCCAAACATACTATAAGCAAAAGGCAAATTAAACTATGTATTTTCATGGTATAAATTTAAAATCATTTATTTCAAAAAACGACAACAAAGACTCGTAATCAATTCCACATCCAATATTATGAAAATTTCTCTTATCCCCATCTTTTACAAATAACAAAAATAGGAATAAGAGAAACTTTCATGTATAATTTTATTCTTGTGAAATTATCACTCTGAATTTTGTCTATTAAACACTTCTAATTTTGGTATTACAAATGCTTAATTATTTTTCCTGACTCAATTCTTCAGATGGCTCTGCTATAACTTTACCAGCAAGTCCATTAGCAAATCCAGCATACGTCGGTTTACGTTTAAAGCTGCTATCCCATAAACCAGTAGGTTCTCCTGGTCTCCATCCAGAATCAGCCGGACTATCTGTAGCACACCACTGAGTAATACCATATTGCTGTTCTACAGGAATTATCTCAAAATATTTACTGATAATAAACTGATAGAACTCTGCCATTTTCAGTTGTTGCTCATAAGTTACATTCTCGGTCTTAATAGCTGTACCGAATTCTTTGTCTACAATACCCATATCCAATTCTGAGATTTTGATAAGCTTACCACTTGCAGCTAAAATCTTAAACATATTAACGATTGCATCTTCCTGAGCTTTTTGATCTGCTTCGTTCAAAATATAGCTTACGTGCATCTGGGTTCCAATACCATCAATCTTTGTTACACCATCTGATTCCCATCTTTTAATCCATTCAACCAAGCTCTTTGCCTTTTTGTTGCCATCCCACCAAGACTCAAGATTAAAATCATTGATAAACAACTTCAACTTAGACGGATCGCCTCCATATTCCTTGAAATATTTACGTGCTCTTGATTCAAGAATACGTACATAATCAATATCGCCTAAATAATCAGTCCAATAGAAATTAGTTGTAGGATCTCCATTTTCAGATGATTGTAATTCATAAATACCATCACCATCACTATCAGTACCAGAAACTGTTTCATTTGCCAAATCCCAAGCTGTTACATAACCACCTGTTGCTTCCATCATACCTTTAACCCAGTTATCCAAAGCCCAAGTAAGCGTATCTTTCTTTTCTTCAGGAGTCAAAGGAATTGTATTTCCTTTTTCCTCCAATTCCCATTTAATATCATCAAAATAATAAGTATTAGCTTCTGGCAATACAGACAAATTAAATGCAATAGTATTCATACCACTCGCACCTGCTTGATCCTCAGAAATAGTTCCTTCATACACAAATTCCTGCCAAGTGGTAGAGAAAGTAGGATTAGTAAACATATTATAGAAAACATATCCACCAGGTTCATTATGCGACTGAGTTTCACATCCAGCTTCTTTATCTGCGCGATATTTCATGCTAAAACGATATTTTTCGCCAGCCATCATCATTCTCGGAGTCTTTACAAAGAATTGAGTATCCCAAGTATTTGTCGGATTATCTCCTGATTTAACAACAATAGCACGTCCAGCTCCATCAGCACCTGTTCCCGCAGCACCAAAAGTAGCAGCTTTAGGACCAGATGTCATTTCCGTTGCATAAAAGCAAGAAGTATCATCACTTTCACAGTCACTATTTAAAAGCATATTATTCCAAAGTGAAATTGACGGTGCTTCTTTATGCGTTACTTTAAGCCATTCAATTTCTATATCTCCAGCAAAGTTTCCAGATTGAAACATCACAAAACCATCAGCTGTATTCACTCCTGTAAATGTAAGTTTAACTTCCTGCCATTCAGTTGTAAATGATAAAGCAGCAGTTTGTTGTCCTCCCCAATCTCCAATACAACATGTCAAATATCCATCGCCACTAGCCTTTATCTTAGCAGTAACCGTATATTCTATATCCGGACTAGCAACTAAACCATTCGCCACATGATATTGAATTTCGTAAAAATTCTCAATAGCTTCCGGATTATGAATTAACAAATTACCATCAGAATTAATACTAGCATCTACTTTATCACCATGCCAATAAGTATAAGATCCTAGTGTAGAATAATCTACATACACATCATTTACCTCTTCGGCATCTCCTGGATCAACTGTGATTTCTTTATCAGCAATCAACCCATTCAAATAAGTCATATTCTGCTGTGCATGCCAACCTAATGTATGACCGTAAATAGTAATACCTGCAGCTTTGGCTACATCTACAAAATTTGAAACCGTTGAAAAGTTCATCGTACCATCATCGGCTACAACTGAGGCATATTTCATTGCATTGCCTGCAGTCATCTCGTCAAAGTTTGTAGTAACCGCTTCATAAACTACACCTTGCTGAACAAAATCACTTACACTGGCCGCTAATCCCAACTTGAAGTTGGGATTTTTAGCACGGTCCAGATATGATTTCAACACGTCATAATTATTCAAATATTCATATTGAGCAACGCTTGTCGGCTTTTGAACCGAATAGGGCAATAGGGCATCGTCAACACATGATTCTACTACCATCCCTAAGGCTAATACCGGAAGCAATTTCATATATTGTTTCATGTCTTCTTTAATTTAAGGTTATTTATTATATGTAACATCAAACCATTCAGCCTTAACCTGACGATCGCGCATAACCAATGTATCCTTAGTTGCATAGACAGTAGAACCTAAATCCACTGTATAATCCAAATACAAGACGTCACGATCTTTATTATTAAAGGAATTCTTTTCTCCCTTCTCTACATACTTACCAGAACCTGAAACAGTGCAGCCCGGAGTGTCTGTAGAAAGTGTACATTCATTATTATCATTAAAAGAAAGAATCAAGTTGCAATTTTGATCATTAAGAGTCAAAGCAAAATTAGCATCCTTCAATGAGCGAGTTGTCAATTCACAAACTTCATCACTTTCAACAGAACCTGTATGACGAACTACTGTATTAGTAGCACCACCTTGAGTAATTTGATCTACTCCACGACGCAAATAAACTGCATCCCACGGATTAATATACTTCACGGCATACAAAATGTAATCTTTCGGCAATACATTCCAGTCTGACTTGTTGCAACGAACAGGATTTTCCACTAAAGGAGAGCCTGACAAAATAGAATCCGCATTATGTACATTTGACATTACCAAAGGAATTACATACGTAGTTTCTATTGCTTTAGGATCAGCAAAGAAAGCATCAGTCAACTGTACTTCTACTCCCGCACTAATCTGACCTTGAGGTATAGTGATTTGGTCAGAAGAAAGTGTATAATATTCAGCAGGCATAGGAACCACGTCTTCTCCTGTAGAGAACTTCAAGTTGTCACACAAAGAATTTACCACTTCAATATCAACCACAGGCGATGTTTGATTTTCATATACACCACCCATTGTTGCCTTAATCATACATTTATGTTGATTATCAAGTGTATTGTCAAAAACTTCATCATTACCCAAAACGATAGTACGCACCGGATACTGATAAGCAAAATATACAGTAGTTGTTCCATAGTCAGGGAAAAACCAATCCCCATTCTCACACGAAGAGAAAGAAACCAACGCTAACAGTGAAAACAAATAAAATAGTTTTTTCATTTTTTCAGTCATTAAAAATTATTCCACATAAAATCAATCCCAACCCTTATTCTGTTCCAATGCATCAAATTTCACTACTTCGCTATAAGGAATAGGACCAAACCGCATGAAATCATTATATGTACGGCTTTCAACATTAAATACCTGATAGATTCCTCCACTAATACGTATTCCTTTTGCCGGTTCGTTCAAATCCATGTTCCAACGGCGCAAATCCCAAAAACGGAAACCTTCAAAACACAATTCCAAACGACGTTCATTTCGTATTAAATCACGCATTTTAGCTTGATCATTCTTCACACTTTCCAAATAAGGATCATTCCCTGAAGCATCTTTAATTCCGGCACGCTGACGAATGGCTTTAATAACATCATAAGCAGAATAACCATGTAAACCAGTACCTGTAGGTCCCCATGCCTCATTAGCTGCTTCCGCATAATTCAAATAAATTTCAGTATAACGGATACGCGGACTATAATGTGGCTGTCCTGTAGTAGTTGTAGAGCTCAAATATACATCTTCACGCAAATGTTTACGCAGATAATAACCTGTACGGGTAGAATAGCCGTTTTCTTTATTCAAACCATCATTGTTCGAAGTATTATCTACACTTGTATCAATGGTCTTGCCATCAGTACCCATAACAGTACCATTCACCACAATATAGAGAGCCAGACGTGGGTCACGGTTGGCATAAGGATTTTGGTCATCATAATCAGCTTCAGGAGAGTCAATTGGATAACCATTAGCCATCGGGAAAGCATCAACTAAATTCTGAGTCGGATTAATCTGACCGCTACCGTAAAGGCTGGGTGGGAACTGCGCCTGCTCTAATGAATAAGCTGTAGCATCCTTACCATTTCTCCAAAGCATCTCCGGAGGATTAGAACCTCCAGTCAAGCTATTAATTTCATCCGCATTCTTATACCACGTATTTCCCTGAGCTGCCAAACCTGCTACTCCACCAATCAAGTCCAGGATTTCACCATTATAGTCAGCAGCTTCTGCCCATGTTCCTTTGCTACCTTCTGCAAATGCCGGGCTGGCAGCTAAAAGTGCAGCTTTTGCACGAAAAGCCAACGCGATACGTCCACTCATACGAGAACGGAAATTGTTACCAAATACAATGTTGTACTGGCTGAAGTTAGCTCCTTCAGAACGATATACTTCCGGAACTTCTGCATCGGAAGAAATATTCTCATAATCAAGAGGTAACAATTCTTCAGCCCGTTGGACATCATCATAAATAGCCTGAATACATTCATCAAAAGTGTTTCGCGGATAATTGAAATTAGAAGTTTCATCTTCTACTTCCTCCACAATAGGTACTCCCATCAAACGACCATCCTCTGTGTATCCAGCATGAGCCTGCAACATATAAAAATTAAACATTGCACGCAAACCATAAGCTTCACCTTTCAAACGGTCACAAAACATTTTATTCACAACCGGATCTTTTACCCATGAAACCTGATCAACCTGAGTCAAGAAAAGATTAATGTAATGAATAGCAGCCTTACAAGATCCCCACTGATCCATCGGATTGTTATTTGATGTCCATGAACCAGTAGCCATCTTCAGATAACCGTTACTTGTCTGGTTAGTTACAGCGTCATCTGTAGCCACATCATTAAATGACTGTGAATTATAGGGATTACGAGTATAAGCATTAGCCAAAATACCTTCTGCATACAAAAGATCTTCAAGGCCATCCGAAACTTGCTTATTATTTTCAATTGCTGGTGTAAATAAATCATCGCATCCCACCAGTAAAAAAGCCGCGACAAAAACTGTCAATATTTTTTTCATAAGAATCTACTTTTATTTATCAATTTAGAAACCTATCTTGAAACCAATGTTGTAGAAACGAGTCTGAGGAGCTGCTCCTGTATTCAGTTCCAGCTTTTCACGTTCTTTCGATATTGTCAACAAGTTGCTTGCATAAGCATATACTGAGAAACTACGTACAAATGAATTTCCCAACCATTGCTTAGGCAAATCATAAGTCAACTGAAGACGAGACAGATTAAACCGGTTAGTCTTATACATCCAGAAATCAGAATTACGATAGTTGTGATTATCCGTTTGTGTAGTCAAACGTGGATAAGTTGCGGTTTCTGCAGTTTCAGGAGTCCAGCGTCCACGTACCACTTCTGAATACTTCTTATCTCCATATACCCAATAATAATCACCACTCATGAAAGCAGAAGCACCCCAATAACCGGTACCTAAAGCAAACAAAGTAAAGTTCTTCCATTTCAATGTAAGGTTCAAACCTACTGTCAACGGAGTTCCTTGCGAGCCATAGCGTTCGCCCAAATAAACTTCATCCTTTTCATCGATAATCTTATCACCATTCTGATCTACATATTTCAAATCACCAGGTTTCAACTCACCGAAAGAAGAAGTGATTCCTGAATTCTGAATTTCCTCTTCACCGTTATAGAAACCTTCAGCCTGTAATCCCCACATACCATCAGTAGGTTTGCCCTTACGATAACGATATGCATCTTCATACAGTTCATCTACCTTTGTATTCTCATTGGTATAGTAAGTAGCATTTACTCCCAAGTTAAAATCAACTTCACCCATCTTCTTATTGAAATTCAATGCTAAATCAAAACCTGTACGGGTACTATTGTTATAGTTCACATAAGGAAGCAAAGTACTTTCGGGCCAATAAGACACAAAATAATTCGGATAACTATTAGAAGGTTGAACCAACATTCCTTCAAGGCTATTCTTAAAGAATGATGCATCAAAAGTCAGCATCTTATTCCATAAAGAACCGCGTAATCCTACGCTAATCTCCTTACGCTTGATGAAAGACAGATCTGAATTATTACCGCGTCTAGCTTCTGTTGCATGGCTCTGGTTACCATCAGCCCAACCCCACCAAGCACCATTAGCCTGGTCGTAGCTACTTTGGTACATATAGTAATCATCAATTCCCAAGTCTGTATTTAATACCGAACCTGAAACACTCAGCATTAAATCATCCAGAACCGATGAATCTTCCAGGAAGCTTTCATTGCTTAAACGCCATCCCAAAGTAAGTGAAGGTGAGAAAGCATTACGATTATTTTCCGGAAGACGAGCAGAATGGATTAAAGCTCCTCCAAAACTCATATAATATTTACTCAAATAATCATAATCAACCTGCAAACCTAAATTGACATTGCTGGTTTTATGATATACAGCACTTTCACCTTGCTGATATCCGGCAGCAATCAACATAGCAGAAATATTGTGACTATCTGCAAATTTATTGTTATAGTTCAACTGAGCCGAGAATGCCATAGTCTGACGATTCCAGCTATCGGCAATATGCTGAATACCATCGTGTACGTCATCACCATACTTTGTCAGGCCCACAATCTGATCCTGGCCGTTCACATTAGCCCATTGAGGTTCATAAGTAGCATAAGTGTCGCCATAATAGCGATTGTAGGTTGTTGCATAATCTATCGCAAAACGAGTCTGAAAGGAAAGGCCTTTCAAAAGCATAGAAAGATCCACATCTACTCCCATGTCAAACTGATATTGACGACTTGTATAGGTATTGACACCAGCCGCATAAAGATTGGCAATTTCATTAGTCTGATCTACTTGTGTACCGCCTAACAGATATTTTCCATCAATTAAGTAACGACTATTATTTACCAGATTCCAGGCATCCGTATTATTCTGCATAATATAATCAACAGGAATCAGCGGAGAGATACGGTTTGGTCTCAGCGAAGCTGCAGCTCCCCAGAAATTACCACGGGCACTGCGTCCATCATAGAAAGTAGCATTGGCATTCACATAAGTCTTAACATATTGTCCCAGATTCACATCAATGTTACCACGTACACTAAAGCGAGTTGTACGGTCATCTTTCGCATTACCAACCTTTATCAATGAACCTGTATTATAAAGGTTGATATTGGTATAAAACCGTGCCTTTTCAGAACCACCTGAAATTTCAGCCGTTACATCCGACTGATTGTAAGCCTTTTTCAGATAATCATCAGAATAAAGATTTACATCCGGATAACGATAAGAGTTTATTCCAGAACCATGGTTATAAATATCCACATCACTATATAACGGATCCATGCCATCATTTACACGAGCTTCATTATACAATGTCATGTATTCAGCTGATCCTAAATATTTCGGATAACTTTTCGGAACGAAAAAACCGGTATTACCTCTTACATCAATACGAGTATCTCCTTCCTTTCCACGTTTAGTTGTGATATAAATAACACCTTTGGCAGCACGGCTACCATACAGAACCACAGCAGAAGCACCTTTCAGGAAAGTAATGTCTTTAATTTCAGAAGGCATTACGTTATTTGCATCACGGGGCACTCCATCTACCAATACCAGATAAGAATCCATTCCCCACAAACTACTTCCGTTCCAGCCACTAACCATGTTCTCCATGCCGTCTAAACTGTATGTGAAATAATCCTTTTTCATTAATTCTTCTACATTTACAGAAGAAACTCCTCCTAAAAGGTCTTTTTTGTTCACCTTTCTATAAGCAACCTGTACTAATTCCTCTTCAGCAACAGATAAAGAATCTGAACTGGCATCCAACAATTCTGACGGCAAATTTTGAGCGCCGACATACAATGAAGAAGTTGCAAGTGCCGCACATAAAACAGACTTTATTCGTATGTTTTTCATTTTAATTCCTTTTTAATTAGCATTCAAAATTCTCAAGAGCATTACCAACCGGGATTCTGATATAATTCCGGATAAATATTCACATCAGAAACCTTCAAAGGCAACCAATAATGTTTCTCAGAGAAATTACGAGTTACAATCACCTCTTCTCTGAAATTAGAAACACGACTTTGAGTCGGATCTTCCTTATCCAGTTCCACGCGATCAAATTCCTGAGAAGTTTTAATAGTATAAGGATACTCAGTTAATAGTAACCAACGACGCAAATCATTGAAGCGATGTCCTTCATAAGCTAATTCTACGGCACGTTCACGTCGTAACTCGCTCATAAATCCGTCTAATGAGCCGGCGTATTTACTAGCAACATCATCTACACCCGCACGTTCACGAATCTTATTTACAGCATCGACAGCGGTCAAAGAGCAACCGTCAGCTTTTGCAGATGGGCCTCCATAACCATTGGCCACAGCTTCAGCATACATTAAATAAATATCAGACAAACGCATCCAACTTACTTGAATAGTCAAAGCATCACCATAATCGCGAAAGCCTTCATCAAAACCATTCACTACAAGTGGAGTAAACTTATGCAGCAAGTATCCGGTACGACTTTCATTTTTTACATCACGATAATTACCTCCAGTATAAAGATTGGCATACTGAATTTGTTTATCCTTTTGCTCTGAAGTAAATTTAGCTGTATTCTGAATTACCTGCAGTCCATCATAAGTAATGTCGGCATAGAAACGGGGGTCACGATCACGCCAAGGATGTTCTTTATCAAAATGAGAATCCGGGTCATTCAACGGAAGACCGTTTTTCATACCATAATAATTTACATAATTAGCCGTCGGTGAGAAAACAACACCATTTGTCTCATTTGCCAAAGTAGAAGGAACATATTGAGGACCCAAACACCAGCCTGATCCCATCCACCAGTCGTACATCGGAGTCTGGAAAATAGCTTCAGTAGAACCCGGGTTCTTGCTATTCTGTTTAAATGTATAGAATATATCGGTATAATGTTCAAAGTCAACCAATGCATATTGGGTTTGTCCTTTTTCTACCAGATTCAACAATTCTGCAAAAGCATCAGCAGCCTTCTTGCAGTAATCCGCATTATAACTTCTGCTATTCTGAGACTCATAGTTCATCAATGGACTACCAGCCCACAAATAGTTCTTTCCTAAATAACCCAGAGCCATAATCTTATTGATACGCTGCTGGTTATTTCCATATGTAGCCTTACCAGTAGTGGTATCATCCCAATCAATAGGTAACAGATCTGCTGCACGACGGAAATCTTCGGCTGCACGGTCGGCACATTCCTGATAGCTCAAACGTGGGTTACGCAATGGTTCAGAAGAAGATGGTACAGAATCAATATAAGGTAAACCACCGAAATACTGCATCAATTCAAAATGGAACCATCCGCGGAAGAAATAAAGCTGACCTAATATCAAGTCACGCTGCTCTTCTGTGGCTTCCACCAGTTTATCAATATTCTCAAGTCCTAAATTACATTTACGAATACCATACCATGCCAATGGCCATAAAGATTTTTGCATACGGTCAGTAGAGTTAGCCACCGTATTGCTACGGTCCATCCAACCACATTGCCAGCCATCATAGCTGGACTGCCAGCCCCAGAAATCTCCCATATCAACCTTGTATCCCATATGATAGTCGATACTAAAAGAGATAAGTTCATCTTCTCCCCAGTTGAATGAGTTGTTCCAGTAGCCATGTGCAAAATCAGGAATACAGTAATACAGCTCTTCCGTAAAACCCTGGAAATTCCGGAAATTTTTAAAAGCATCCTCAGGGTTCACACTACTTTCAGGTGCTTTGTCAAGATAATCTTCACAAGAAGTCATTCCTACACAGCACAATGAAAGAAGTCCCCCATAGAATAATGTACGTATATTGTTTCTTTTCATTTGACTTTTCATTTTATAATGTGAATTTTAAACCGAAATTAATACGTTTCACCGTAGGATAAGCACCCTGAGAAGCCCAACCTGTTCCTGCAAAATTTGATTCACGGTCATCAGGCATACGAGTCCATACCCAAAGGTTATTACCATTAACATAAAGTTTCAAATTAGAAAGTCCTAAACTCTTGATCCAACCGCTAGTAAAGGTGTAAGACAATTCTATATTCTTCAAACGAATGTATGAACCATCATAAAAATAACGAGCTGCATCATAATAACTGTTAGTCGTAGAACCAAAACGTGGCATCGGTACATCTGGATTTGGATTATACTTGCTCCAACGAGAACCTTCATCATAGGCAATCAACTGTTTCTGACCAAATGTAGAGAATACTACCTGACGAGTTACGTTATTTACACCATAGAACTGAACGAAGAAGCTCCATCCCTTATAATCAAAACCTAATGAAGCACTGTATGTATTCTGAGGACTACTAGAATATCCATAAGGAATCTGGTCGTAAGAGTTAATAACTCCATCACCATTATAGTCAAGAATATAGTAAGTTCCAGGCAATTTCTGATCATCATTTGACTCAAATGCTGTACTTCCGTAAATATCATCCATAGTCTGTGTATAACCATGGTCTACATAAGTATGAGTCTGACCAATTGACTTTCCGGCATCCTTCTGGTAGTCGGGTAATAATTCTGGATCATCAGCTTCAATAATTTCATTCACGGCATGAGTCATATTCATATTAGCCCATAAATGCAAACTATTTCTCAGAGTCTTGTTAATACGAAGTTCCAGTTCATAACCACGGTTTTTAACTTTACCCATGTTTACCCAAGGTGCACTTACAATACCTCCAAAATAAGAAGGCATAGCACGATCCGAACCGCTAATAAGAATATCCGAACGTTTATCTCTAAAAATTTCAATATTACCAGCAAACAATCCGTCTAAGAATGAATAATCAATACCAAAGTTAAATTTACGAACAACTTCCCAATGAATATCCATATTACCTACAGTCTTCTGACGATAAAAAGTATAAGGACTTGCTACATTATACAAACCAGTTGCAATGTTGCCTCCTGTTTCCCACTGATCCATATAAAGCCAACGACGGGTTGTATCCCATTCATCACCGATTACGTCATTACCGATTTCACCGTAAGAAGCTCTCAGCTTCAACATATCAAGGAACTTGATTTTCTTCATGAACTTTTCTTCACTCAGCATCCAGCCAATGGCACCTGAATTAAAGAATACAAAACGATTATCAGCACTAAACTTATCAGAACCATTATATGCACCGTTATATTCCAAGAAATACTTATTGGCATAGTTATAGGTAACACGGAAAGCCCAGTCCTCACGATAATTAGGAACAATACTACCTTTCGCACGTTCCTGACGGCTGAATAATCCCATAGCACCTACCGTATGATTACCAAATGTATTGTTATAATCAATCTGGGCAGAATAATAGAGATGACGTTCCGTAGCATTATTATCAATAGAACCACCTTCAGCAATCCAGTTAACTTGTTCATGGAAATCAAAGTTATGACTACCCTGGCTTGGATTATAGCTGACTGCACCCGTTTCTGGATTAATGTATTTGTACAACGCCTGATCAGTTGAGTTTACACCACGGTTTTGTTCGTAAAATACATTGTCCCATGAAATAGAAGCTTTGGCACTTAAACCTTTTACAATAAAGTCCAGTTTCTGTTCCAATGTAAAGTCAGTTGTCAAACGAGTAGTTGTACGTGTATTCTGTCCGGCCAAGGCCAATTGAGCAACTGAGTTATTGGCATTGTTTATCGGGTCATATCCCCATGTACCATCTGAATATTGAGGATAAAATACATTAGGAGGTGTACTATAAGCACTACCCCAGATGTTATATTCATAACTAGTACGAGGTCCTTGTTTTACCCCATGTGAACCTGAAAGGTTCGTCTTTAACAATGTTGTCTTGGTAAGCTGGAAGTCAAGGTTACTACGCATATTCACACGGTTATAACCATAAGTAGTCTGATAACCACGTCCATTATCATATTCCTTAAACAAGTCACCTTCGTGCTGATAGTCAATGGCTGCATAATATTTCACAAAACGTGTACCACCACTCACACTGACATTGGCATTTTCAGAAAATGCATAATCCTTAAACATCCAATCTGCCCAGTCAATATTAGGATAGCGTTCTGCTTCTGCCTGATTTGCAGGATTACGATATTTATTCATTTGTTCCTGTGACATCATGTACATCCAAGAATCAGGAGTTAAACCTAATTCATATTCTACTGCATCATTACGCAATTGGAATGCATCGTATGAATCAAGTTTGTTAGGCAATTTTGAAGGCATCTTTAATGCCATACTACCACCTGCATTAATAGTTGCCTTACCTTCCTTACCACGTTTAGTAGTAATCAAGATGACACCGTTAGCACCCTTTACACCATAGACAGCAGTTGCTGACGCATCTTTCAACACTGAAATAGATTCTACAGAGTTTACATCGATACCTGACATCGGACGTTCAATTCCATCGACCAAAATCAACGGAGCGCTATTGTTCCATGAACTTGCACCACGAATGACAATTTGCGGATCTTCCTCACCCGGCATACCTGTTGAAGCTGTAGTAACAACACCTGGCAAGTTACCAGTCAACGCAGATCCCAAATCAGAAACTCCACCGGCACGTTCCAATACTTTTGAAGAAGTCTGCGTAATAGCTCCAACGACAGATGCTTTTTTCTGTTGTCCATAACCGACTACTACAACCTCATCCAAAACTTCTGTATCTTCACGCAGCACGACTACAATCATCGTTCTTCCGTTAACCTTTACATCTTGTGGAGTCATTCCCAAATAAGAGACTGTCAAGACTGAATTTCTATTGGGAACTTCAAGGGTAAAATTACCATCAAAATCGGCAACTGTTCCTACATTCGTATTACCTTTTAATACGATTGCTGCACCAATCAAAGGTTCATCATTTGCATCAAGCACCTTTCCTTTCACTACAACACCATTCTGAGCCATTAAAGAAACGCTACAGAAAAAAAGAAGTAAAAAGAAAATACGGCTTCGCGTGAGAAATAACTTCTGGTTAGAAGAACTATTCTCGAGAAACTTTTGTCTTATGTTTTTCATTATACCAAATAATTAAAAATAAAAAAATTACAAAGAGTTACCTAATAGTATCCTTTCGTTATCCTCCGTCTTTTTTATTAACAACCATACGCATTTCATTTAAGATTACACATTTATAAATCATTTAACACAACGCAAATGTACATCTTAATTAATAAAAGGGAATTATACCATATTACCAACACCTATGTTACATGTTACATCATTATCCCGTGTGTAACATTTTCTTTATTCTACGATACATTTAGGCTGTATAACATAAAATTGAAGGCAAAATATCCCGCATTCATTGTGTTCTGATGCATTTTAACGTCCAATTCAATAAACAAAACATTTTAATTAAAAACACAAAGGAATTAAAAAATGAAAGGAATCAGATTTTCAAAATTCTGCTAATAGATAAAACAAAGCCTCTTGTCTATTTACAATATTTAGCATAATATTGAAGGATTTATTTTTAGGATTAATAATATTTCCAATGAAATCTCATATCTATCTTTTATAAATTCATAATAAATTTCACTTTTCAATAAGACCTCATTTCTTATCATCACCAAATATTACAATCTACTTTAATAAATGACTTACAAATTTTCATCCTATATCTTTTTTATAAATACATCTTTGACAAGTAGGAAGTATAACCTTCAATCAGTATATTTAAATAATATCACTCTGTTTCTTAAAACACAAAAAGACTGTTCCACTTTGAAACAGTCTTTTTGTGTCAAGGTTAAGTTGAAATCAAACTATTGAGGATAAATAATTTGATAACGACCACTCAAATGCATAAACGCAAACAAACGCAACAACCCGTCATAATATTTATCCAGATATCCGTCTTCATAAGGTACATGTTTTGCTTCCCACAGCTGTTTGACAAATTCTTCGCATTTCACATCCGTACAAACCAACGACACCGCCGCAGCTGTAGCCACAAGACCCAATGAATGACGCAACTGTTTATATTCACCCGCCTGCAAGACTTCCTTCACCGGACTTCCATCTACATTATACTGGTCTTTAAAATCATAAAGTCCCTGGCCATACAAAAAATTCTGTATTTTATTTCCATACTCCTGCTGCCATTCTCTGTCTGCACATGCCCAAGAATAATCCAGAGCAATATTCATAGGCACCCGCCATGAATCAAAACGGAAGGCATCTCCTATTATCCCATCTGAATGCAACAAAGAACCGTCATAGTTATTATAATCAGGATTTAAACCAGTTACCGGATGAATACTCTTATGCAGGTACTCACGACTTCTCTCGGCACACTCCCTCCAAAAACGGCTTCTTCCATCATAAGCCCATCTGGCCCACACTTCATAAAAAGCAGGCAAATGATAAGAAGGATCAGTAAATTTCGCACCGAAGTGGGTCGGAGTAAATGTAATCAGCTGATGTTCTATATTTATAAATGGGGTTACCGCATCTTTTCCAACCTTTTTCATCGAACAATCTAAAATATTTTGCGCTTCAGCTAAATAATTTATGCCAGATTCATTTCCCCATCTGTTCGACGCAAAAATAAGTGAAGTCACATAATATAGTTCACCATCAGAAGCAGGTCCTTCGGAATTACGAGTTCCGTCCGTCTGACAACTCCAGGCAAAATAACCTTCAAACATGCCTTTCTGGTGCTGCATATACTTCTTACACCATCGCCACAAGCGGTCAAATATATCCTTCCGGTCAAACTGCACGGCAATCATCATTCCATAAGACATACCTTCTGTACGCACATCATGATTCTTCAAGTCACTGATATAAGCCATAGAATCACCGACCTCAAAATAGACTTTATTGGCCCCATAAAATACATCATTAAACACTTCTTCCAGTTTCGCATCAATTTCGACCTGAGAATAGCCCATTTCAGCGAAAAAGTTTCTATACTTATGCGTTTCAAAAGCACCCGCTGACCATGGAACAGCATCAAAACCTATCCAGTCAATTTCCACGGAAGCCCCCTTCTGCAGAGAGACCCGTATATCGCTGACTCCCACCGGAGCCTTTTCCACACATGCCTTTACCACACACCAGTCTTTGCCTGCAGGAATCTTTACAGTAGCTATATCTTCATCATCCGCTACAATTTTCACCACCCCACCTTTATCCGAATTCACACGCATTTTCACTTCTTGCACAGGATGAGAACCAAAGTCCACACGATTGTACTGAACCCACGATTTTATTTTTTCCAACCGGCACTTCCAACCTTCGAACTTATTTTCATCATTGACAAAGGAAACAGAGGCTCCTTTTTTACTGATTGCGCTATACCGGTCTATCTGTATTTTCATACGCGCATCCGTAATCCCGACTCCGCGTAAAGTAGGCTTTACTTTCACAATCGTTCCATCAGAATTAAAGGTTAAGGAATCAATACGAACAGAACGCCGCTTATCAGCTTCAGGAGAAAAGTCATTATGATGATAAAAAAGATACCACTGTCCATTATATTCCACAATTGAATGATGATTTGTCCAACATCCAGTGGGAGACTCATCCATAATAATACCTTTAAATTCAAATGGGCCTGAAGGTGAATTTCCCATTGCGTATGCCAATGTCTCCGTCTTATCCTTCACCCAGGGAAAAGTAAGGTAATACTTTCCGTTTCTTTCAAATACAAACGGGCCTTCCTTAAATCCCTCAGGAAGCCCTTCTATCAGAACTGGAGCAGAAGCCAACTCCTTCATATTATCTTTCAACCTTGCCATACGCAGGCCATTCCCAGCCCAATAAATATATGCACTTCCCTGTTTATCAATCAACACACACGGATCAATCCCCTGTATACCTTCTATGGGCTTCCAGTCTGGCATGAATGGTCCGTAAGGAGTATCCGACACTGCAACTCCCACGGAAAAGCCTTTCATATTTTTAGGTTTTGCAGGAAAATAAAAATAATATTTTCCATTCTTGTACACACAGTCAGGAGCCCACATGGAATAGGACTCTGAATCCATCCATGGGACACTGTTTTGTGAAAGAATTACCCCATGATCTGTCCAGTCTACCAGATTTTGAGAGGAATATACATGATAATCCTCCATACAAAACCAGTCTTTAAGACGCTCAACCGGACTTTTTATGTCATGTGACGGATACAAATAAATTTTCCCATCAAACACACGGGCTGTAGGGTCAGCCGTAAAAGAATGACTAATAATAGGATTTTGTGAATAGGTCTTTAGAATAACCAAAAACAATGTCACTATACCCCAATATAGATGCCTCATAAATATAGTATTAGGTTATAAGTAAAAAATAAGAAAAAGAAGCCACCCTTGGTACAGGGGCAGCTCCTTTCTCAAAACATGTCACGATTAATTAGCGGAATTTCCATGCATATTCGTATTGGTAGAAAGTTCCGTAGAAGGTATCGGTACACGCAAGTGACGTGAGTAATCAAACACTTGAGTACCAGTCAGGTTAGTCTGTTCCACCTGAAGCGCATTTTTATTTTTCAAGTTATCCAGCATGATGCTCTGGTCCGGATCATTCGGATTATTGTACCATCTCATCAGATTGAAGAACCGCCAGCCTTCCCAATACAGTTCTACAGAATATTCATGTTTCAGGATTCGGCGTACCGTATTTAATTCCATACCTTTACAAATCACATCGCCATTGCTATTTTTCACTTCACCAACTACCGGATGCTGCCGCAACAAATCATCGACAGTAGGCAATGTGCCGCCTTTCAAATAAGACTTACCGGCATCCGCTTGAGTTGTATTGAAAGCTTCCGTATTCTTGTTCGCACGTTCACGCACCATTTGAATGTATTTTTTAGCTGTAACTTCATCATTATCAGCTTCCAGACAACATTCTGCATACATCAGCAGAATATCTGAATAACGAATCAGACGGTCATTGATACCACTCTGCTCTTTCTCTCTCACCTGGTCAAGACTATACTTACGACATCCGAACCATTTTCCTCTCCATTCATCAAATGTACCACCAGAGAACAAAATTTGATAAGGTACCCAACTACCTTTCTTACCCAAGAAATTACAACCACCTGGTATATACAACCCCAAGTACGCACGCGGGTCGATAATGTTGCCTGAGGCATCACGTTCAAACTCATTGTACAACGCCAGTGAAGGCTGTCCGTTCCACCATCTAGCTGAGCCCTGTTCTGTGTTAGGCACAGTCATTTCCAGTTCACGAATTGTATTTTGTCCGGTCACTACCCAGTCATTCAGGTCACCATTGGCAGCCGGGTTAAATCCGTCTGTTTCTACACTCTGACTGAACTGCACTTCAAACAAAGATTCTGCATTATTTTCATTATCTTCAGTCGCATTATCACGGTAATTATCCATTAAAGAATATTGATGAGAATCGATAATTTGCCACAATACATCCTTTGCTAAAGCCCATTCGGCATCTCCCGCCTTTGCAGTCCCATCCAAAATCGGACGAGCCATATACGTTTTTGCCAAAAAGGCAAGTGCAGAACCTTTAGTAGCGCGACCTTCATTTTCAGTTCCTTCGTATGACCAGTCAGAAAGCAAGTTTGCCGCATCCTGAAAATCCTTTACCATACGCTGATAGATTACTCCAGGTTCAGCAGGCGGCAACATGTAATCTCCTTCACCAGTAGTCACATAATCACGGTCAGGAATTTCATCTCCCCAGAAATAAACCAGATAGAAACGACTCAAACCTCTCAAGAATATAGCTTCACCTTTCAGTCTGTCATATAATTTTTTATCATCTTCATTATTCAAATCAAATGCTCCATCCTGATTTGCCTCTAATTTCTCGAGTGCAAGATTAGCAGCATACTGTAACACGTACAAATCCTGATAACAGGTTGATACACTACCCAAATCCGCATTTACGTTATATTGAGACAATCTTGCCGTTTCTGGTTCGCCAGCAGCAGCTCCACTTGTAAACACATATTCATCACTACGCGCATTCAGCATAAACGGCATCCAGCGAGCCCATCCACCTGCTCTTTGAAGAATGTTATACGCACCATTTACAGCATAAATCAAATGTTCTTTCGTATTATAATATGTAGCTTCATTTTCTGCCAAAGGATTGTTATAATCCATATTTGGCTCACATGAACTCAGGGTCATCAATAAGGAACCAAAACAAACCCCCATATATGTTTTAATGTGTTTCATATCATTCCAATATTTCATTATTACTTAAAATGTCAACTGCAAACCGGCAAAGAACTCGCGGTTTACCCAATAGGTATCACTTGTAGAATAATAATATGCTCCGTCTACTCCGCGGTTTAAAGTAGAACCATTGTTAGGCACTTGCGGATCGAACATTGAATATCCTGTAATAGTGAACGGATTCTTTACACCCAGGTACAAACGTAAAGACTCTATATGAGCTTTAGAAATCAGCGATTTGTCGAAGGTATAGCCCAATGTGATACGGTTACAGCGGAAATAAGATCCATTCTCAATGAAATAATCTGAAGCTTTGGTGTGATTTCCATTCGGGTCATTCAGTACCGCACGCGGTATGTCTGTATTTACATTGGCCGGCAATGTGATTTTTTCACCGCCTGCAGTAGTAAATGTCACATCCTCAGCCCGGAAACGATTGTTCATATCAGTCATCTGGTTTTTAGCTGCATATCCTCCCATCAGTTCCGTTTTCCAGTTATTATAAATCTGGTTTCCAAAATCTCCCTGCCACAACATAGAGAAATCAAATCCTTTATATTCTGCTGTAATATTCAGTCCAAAAGAACAGTTAGGTAAAGAGGAACCGATAATAGTCTTGTCATCGTCGGTAATTTGTCCGTCACCATTCATATCTACGTATTTCAAGTCTCCGGCTGAAGCAGAAGGCTGGAGACGTTCTCCCTTGCTGTTCACATAGTTAGCAGCTTCCGCATCGGAACGGAACAAACCATCTGTCTTATATCCCCAAAACTGAGCTACCGGCTGTCCTACCATGGTCATCGTCACATTACTTCCGCCTGCCACAGCACCTCCTGCCAATGAGGCATTACTACCCAAGCTTGTAATCTCATTGCGGTAGAGAGAAAAGTTAGGAGAAACGGTCAACTTCACATCTCCAATCTGCTCACGGTAAGTAGCAGAAATTTCTATACCCCAGTTTTTCATGCTACCTACATTAGAATACATGGTATTGATATTACCCGTTGACTTAGGAAGCTGAACTGCCAGCAACATATCTGTAGTTTTACGGTTATAGTAATCGAATACCAGGCTGAATTTGTTGTTGAACATATCCAGGTCGAAACCTACGCCCGCATCCCGGGTGGTTTCCCACGACAAATCCGGATTTGCAAAGTTCTCAATCAACGGAGCAGATGCATTGGAAGAGCTTCCTTCCGGATTAATCTGGCCAGGACCAAACGTGTAATATCTGTTGTCTGTTTCAACCACAGACTGATAATCATATCGTCCTACTGCATTGGCACTACCAATCCAACCCAATGTAGCACGGAGTTTCAAGTTATTCAGCCAGCTGGAAGTGGCATCTTTCATCCAAGGTTCCTCACTTATTCTCCAACCCACTGAGAATGAAGGGAAATATCCCCAACGATTACCTTTTTTAAACTTAGAAGACTCATCAGCACGGAAGTTGGCTGTAATCATATACTTGCTATTGTATGAATACATCACTCTGGCCAGATAAGAAAAATAAGCTTCGTTATATTGTGAACCGGTTACATTCTGGCTATCCGGATAACGACTTTCCGGACCAAAATCTGCATATTCATTACTACGTCCGGTAATACCTGTAGACCACCCATCAAACTTTTCGGAAACCATACCGACAACTCCTGACAAAGCATGTACGTCATTAAAGGTCTTATCAAAAGTCAGCAAGTTTTCAATAATTTCATGTCCGCTACCTCCTTTTGTCGTGCTCTGAGAATTATAAGCCTGCTTTCCGTTAGCTGTTCCAAGATCATATTCCGGAATCAAAGTTGCATCATTATTTCTTGCAAATGAATAAGTATAAGTCAAACGGTATTTCAGCCAGTCGAAAATCTTTATTTCGCCAAATATACTACCTAAGGCGCTGATTGAATGATTACGAATTTTTTCATTTCTCAAGAACCATATCTGATTCACCAGGTCATTTCCATCACGACCATTGTTACCTGTCAGGAAAAGACTACCATCCTCGTTGTATACCGGAAGATTAGAAGGTGTTTGCAGGGCGTTCATCAAGGATGCACCTGTAAATCCATTGGTTCTGCTATAATTGGCAAAGATACGTCCACCATAGGTAAAACGACCTACAGTACCCTGTACGTTGGCATAAATATTGTCTGCTTTCACATCTTCTATGTGCATCTGGTCGTCATTGTCGGCATGTGTAGCTCCGATACGATAACTGGCATATTTGCTACCTCCACTCACTGACAGGTCATATTTCTGATAATTGGTATTGCAGAAATATTCATCCCACCAGTCTGTGCTTCCAAGTGGATTGCTAGGATTAGCCACTCCTGTTGGAACTGTTTTATTCCATGTTCCATTTGCTATTGAAGCAGCATCAGAAGAATTATAATAAAGTTCATTTACGTAAACTGCATAATCATATGCATTAAGCATTTCTACTTTGTTGGTGTTAGAACCAAAACCGGCATACGCATTAAAGCTGACTTTCGGTTTTCCCTCTGCTCCTTTCTTTGTAGTTACCACAATCACACCGTTGGCACCACGCACACCATAAATGGCACACGAAGCTGCATCCTTTAAAACCTGGATGGATTCTATTTCGTTGTCATTGGGAATGTTTCCTGAAGCATCGATAATACCGTCTACCACCCACAGCGGATCTGTACTACCTGTAATGGAAGAAGTACCACGAATACGAATCTTTCCGCCTGACACATTCACACCGGCAGTACTTCCTTGCAATGCATCGGTAATACCTCCCGGAGATTTTAGAACTTCTTTCGGACTTAATGTCGCAATAGCGGAAGTCAAGTCTTCTTTTTTCTGCGTACCATAACCTACTACTACCACATTACCGAGTAACTGTGTATCTTCTGTCAATGTAACGGTCAAATCGGTTTTTCCCGCAACTGAAATTTCCTGCGTTTTATATCCTACAAAAGAAACTACTATAACAGAATTGGAAGGCAAATTTAAAGTAAAGCCTCCTTCAAAGTCTGTAATTGTACCATTGGTTGTACCCTTTTGAAGTACACTTGCACCTATAACAGATTCCCCGGCTCCATCTTTCACAATACCTTTTACGGTAATATTCTGTGACAAAGCCCATAAAGGAATCATACAAAACAACATGAATAGCCACATCAGGCGTAATCTAAATAAGTTTTTCATCATATTTGTATGTTTAATAGTTAATAAATTCTCATCTCATAATTTCATCTATAGCAATTTTTGCCTACGCAAAAATCTTACGAGCTAACAAAAAGTTTTGGTTAATTATTAATCTGCATTATAGAGAAAGACATCTATTAATGTCATATCTCACATTGAACGATGTATCACTTAATATTCCCTCTGTTTTTCATTCTTGTGTCCATACGCATTTTTCATTTAAGATTACACATTTACAAATCATTTAACTCTTCGCAAATGTAGTTCTTAATAAAGAAAAAGAATTATACCGTATTACCAACACCTATATATTATGTTACATCATTACATCGTATGTAACATTTTCTTTATCTCATGATACATTTAGGCTATACAACATAAAAAAAAGAGGAAAATCCTCCGATAATCCTCTTTTTTCTTAGCCCCTATATATACAAAAAAGACGTCTTTGTGCTACTTTTTTAAACATAAAGGCGCTTAACTCAAAAACGCAAGTGCGTTCGATTTTAAACACAAGTGCATTTCAACTAAAACGCAAGTGCATTTAAGACAAAACACAAGGACGTTTTACATCAAGCGTCCTTGCGTTTTGTTTATACCAAAAAACACCGTGGAAAACACTATTCCGCAAGTGTTTTTCCCTTCCTGCGAGAATAAGCCAAATGTTTCGGGCTGCCAATCAACTGAGCTGTATAAATGCCGGTATGACCGGAAAAAAGGTAAGCTACCACACAAGCTATGCCTAAATAAAGACCTGGCTCTGCCCCGAAAAGTTCAATTCCCATCAACGTACAAGCAATGGGGGTATTTGTTGCTCCGGCAAACACAGCTACAAAACCAATTCCAGCCAATAGTCCCATCGGAAGGGGTACCACAGCCGACAACGCACTGCCTAAGGTGGCTCCCACAAAGAACAAAGGAGTAACTTCACCTCCCTTGAATCCAACCCCAATAGTGAAGGTCGTAAACAGAATCTTCAGCAGAAAATCATACCACATCTGCTGCTCCGAGAACGAAGCCACAATGGCAGGTACACCCAAACCGATATATTTCGTCGTTCCCATCATCCAGACAACTGCAGCAATCACCAGTCCTCCTATCAACGGACGGAAAGGCGGATAGCTGATGCGTTTGGCCATTCCTGACCAAAAACCGATGGAACGTGAAAACAGCATGGCTGCCAATCCGAAAAGAATACCTGCGCCAATGGTCCACAACAAATTGGACGCATCCGGGAAAGGAACTTCAGAAACTACATAATGTGTATGCTCCACTCCCCACGCATGACAAACCATGCTGGCCACGGCAGCCGAAAGAAAGCTCGGCAAGATGGCTTCATAGCGCATGCGCCCTACCACAATGACTTCCAAACCAAAAACGGCTCCCGCCAGTGGGGTACCAAACACAGAAGCAAAACCTGCACTGATACCAATTGCTACCATCAGACGATGATCTCTGCGACGCATACGAAACAGACGGGAAAACTGGTCGGCTATAGCTCCTCCCATCTGTACACCGGTTCCTTCTCGTCCAGCAGAACCACCGAACAAATGAGTTAATACAGTTCCGATATATACTAACGGAGCCATACGGAAAGGAATAATGTCATGTGGTGAGCGAATTTCCTCAATCAGGTAATTGTTTCCCCGGGAAGCTGTTCCCGCCCAATAATGATACATCAAGCCGATAATCAAACCAGCCACAGGCAAAAGAGCAATTATCCACAGATGATGTTCACGATACTGCGTGGCCCATTCCAGAGATACTAACAGCAAGGCAGAAGCAGAACCAATACAAGCCCCCGACAAAACTGAGAGAAAAAGCCACTTGCATAAATAAAGGAGTAACGGAAGCTGTTCAAACTTCCACCAGTAATTCTGATTTCTTAAAGTCTTCATATTTTTCTAAGTTTTCTTGTATCCATTATCTCAAGTTTTCGCAAAAACCAAAGCCCGAACTCTTTCACACAGCATGGATACAGATATAGCCCTCCTTGCCGGTCCTAAAAAGAGACCTGCTCCGGTAGGAACTATCAGCTACTTCATTAGCGGTTTATCACAGGGAAGTCCCATTCCCTTGATTCGAAAATCGGCTGCAAAGATATAATAAAATCCACAAACATAAAAAAAACTGTTCCCCGACTCTCGTCGGAGAACAGCCACAACACAAACACAAAATAAAACACGACAAAACTACTATGCAAAAATACAACTCTCTGCTTTCATTTCAGATGAAAATCTGCTGCCGTTCATTATCTATATCACATACACAAGAACCGCAAGAGCTGTATATTACATGTAACGTTCATAAAATATCTTTAGTTCAGTATTTTTTATTTTATTAAGAATTCAATTTACATGATACCTTTTTCACGGAGGTGAACCTGCCATTTCCATGCAGAACGCAAGGTATCTTCGATAGATGTTTCAGCTTTCCATCCCAATTCAGAGTTTGCATAAGAAGGATCAGCCCAAACTTTCACAATATCACCTGCACGACGAGGAGCAATCTGGTAGTTCAGCTTCACGCCGGTAGATTCTTCAAATTTATGAATCAGTTCCAATACAGAAAGACCACGACCAGTACCCACATTGAATACTTCTACTTTATCTTTCTGCTTGTCTTCCAAAATACGGTTCATGGCAATTACGTGTGCTTTTGCCAAATCTACTACGTAAATGTAGTCACGGATACAAGAACCGTCAGGAGTATCATAATCATCACCGAATACGCTCAGTTTTTCACGGATTCCCATTGCAGTCTGAGTCAGGAACGGAATCAAGTTCTGCGGAACACCGTTCGGAAGTTCACCGATCAGAGCTGTTGGATGTGCACCAATCGGATTGAAATAACGCAACATCACTGCATGGATAGGAGAACCAGAAGCAATGGTATCGCGGATAATTTCTTCATTAATCTGCTTCGTATTACCGTATGGAGATTCAGCCTTCTTGATAGGAGCTTCTTCTGTAACAGGCAATACATCCGGCTGACCATATACCGTACAAGAAGAAGAGAAGATAATACCTTTTACTCCGTGTTTCGGCATCAGTTCCAGCAAGTTAATCAAAGAAACCAGATTGTTACGATAATACAGCAACGGTTTCTGAACAGATTCACCTACAGCCTTGCTTGCTGCAAAATGAATGATTCCCTGAATACCAGGATATTTAGCAAATACATTGTCCAGTCCTTCGTAATCAAGACAATCTACTTTTTCAAAAGCTGGGCGCACACCTGAAATCTGTTCGATGCTGTCCACTACATCAGCGCGCGAATTGGAAAGATTGTCTACAATTACCACTTCGTAACCGCTATTCTGCAATTCAACCACAGTATGAGAACCAATGTATCCGGTTCCACCTGTCACGAGAATTCTTTTTTTCATAACACTAAGGTTTATCTTATATTTAACTCCTTTATTAAAGTCATTTACTATATCTCTACAAAAGTAAAAAAAAGTATTGGAATGTCCATGTGACTCCCATTAAAAAATTAAAAAAGTGTTATTCGAAATATTCCGAATAACACTTTCTCAATATATTACTGCCTAAAAGACAGAATTAATTCAATCCAAACAGCACTGCCAGACCTTTATCTACGCCCGAGAAACCCATGAATGCCATAGCCAGCAAACCGGCTGTGACCAATGCGATACTCATACCTCTCATGCCTTTCGGAATGTTCACCAGGCTCAACTGTTCGCGAATACCGGCAAACACAATCAGTGCCAAAGCAAATCCTAATGCAGTAGAGAAGGCATATACTACTCCAGTCAGCAAATCATAATTTTTCTGGATTACCAGGATAGTCACACCCAAGATACAGCAGTTAGTTGTAATCAAAGGCAAGAACACTCCCAGTGCCTGATACAAAGAAGGAGAAACCTTTTTCAAGATAATTTCTACCATCTGAACCAATGCAGCAATGACAAGGATAAAGGCAATGGTCTGCAAGTATCCCAGTCCGAAAGCGTCCAATACAAATTTCTGGATGACATAGGTCACGATGGTGGCCAGCGTCAACACGAAAGCTACCGCTGCTCCCATACCCATGGCAGTTTCCACTTTCTTGGAAACTCCCAAGAACGGACAGATACCCAAGAATTGTGACAACACTACGTTGTTCACAAAGATTGCGGTGATAAATATCAATATATATTCCATATCTTTCTATTTTTAAGGGTTATGCTTTTTTCAAGCGGTTTACAATCGCAATAAGGTATCCCAATACGATGAAAGCACCTGGAGCCAAAACGAAAATCAGCATTCCGTAATCTTCCGGCATGATGGCAATGTTAAACAATTTGCCAGTTCCCAGGAATTCACGTACACCACCCAGCAAAGTCAAGGCAATGGTAAATCCAAGTCCCATACCCAAGCCGTCGAAGAAAGAAGACAAGGGGTTATTCTTAGCTGCAAATGCTTCAGCACGACCCAGCAAAATACAGTTCACCACAATCAACGGAATGAACAATCCCAATGTAGCGTACAATGCCGGTACGTATGCCTGCATCACCATCTGAAGCAAGGTTACGAACGAAGCAATTACCACCACAAAAATAGGAATACGTACCATGTCGGGCACCAGATTCTTAATCAGAGAGATTACCACGTTTGAACAAATTAACACAAACATAGTAGCTAGTCCCATACCCATACCGTTGATGGCAGAAGAAGTTGTACCCAGGGTCGGACACATACCTAAAAGGAGTACAAACGTAGGATTTTCTTTTACAATCCCATTCATTAACACTTTAAAATTATTCATAGCCTGTCCTCCTTATTTAACGGGTTCTACATTCGTTGTATCACTCACAGCTTCTTCGGCCGGTTTTTCCTGCTGAGTAGCTCCGCTGGCTCCATCTACATACTGATTCTTATAGGCTGCATACGCATTGTTTACAGCCAGCAAGAAAGCACGCGATGTAATGGTTGAAGCCGTAATGGCATCAATCTCTCCACCATCCTTGCTCACCGTTAAAGGAGCTTCCCCCGGATTCTTTCCGGTAATATCACCTTTGGCACCTTTCTTGAACCAGTCGGCAGCCTTCGAACCCAATCCTGGAGTTTCTGCATGGCTCAAAAGAGAATAATCGATAATCTTACCTTCATTGTCAAAACCTACCAATACGGTCAACGCTCCACCAAAACCGTTGGCAGCCGATTCTACTGCTGCCCCGATAGGCTGTCCGTTCTTAGTAGCCTTGTAAATCTTATAAGTAGCACCATTGACTTCTACGGTTTCAGGAGCTTCAGCCGGATTGTTATCAAAACCGGGAACTACCACTGCAATGGCATCACTCAAAGTCTTGGCATTCGCCTGAGCAATAGGTTCTGCAGTTACGTCGTTCACCCAGCCCAGCAAACCTCCGGCCACTACGGAAAATCCGGTCAGTGCCAGAGCCATATTCTTTAAAGATGATTCTAGTTTTTTCATTTCTTCACTACCTCCCCGAAACGTTTTGGTTTGCAATATGTATTAATCAACGGAGTGAATGCGTTCATGATGAAAATAGCGAACGACATACCTTCCGGATAGGCACCGAAAGTACGGATTACCACTGTCAGGAAGCCGATAGCTACACCATAAATCAACATTCCTTTGTGAGTCATAGGTGAAGTCACATAATCTGTAGCCATGAAAATCGCACCCAACATCAAACCTCCAGTAAACAGATGTGCCAATGGAGAAGCATACACTGTAGGATTAGCCAAGTGCATCAGGCCAGAGAATACGAATACGGTTGCCAGAATGGAAACCGGAATATGCCAGGAGATAATCTTTTTCCACAACATATAGACGAGTCCCAGTAACAAAGCTAAAGCACTTACCTCACCGATACAGCCCGGATTGTTACCCAGGAACAAAGACATGGTATCAGGCAACTGGCTCAATGCATTTGCATCACCATGTACTGCCATCTTCATCAATGCCAACGGAGTAGCAGTAGTTTCCGCATCCGTATAACTGGTCAGCTGACCGACTACCGGCCATGAAGTCATCTGTACAGGGAAAGAAATCAGCAGGAAGATACGTCCCACCAAAGCCGGGTTGAACGGGTTACATCCCAATCCACCAAAAGTCATCTTTCCGATACCGATAGCTACCAGTGCACCGATAATGATAATCCACAACGGCAGGTTAGAAGGCAGGTTAAATGCCAGCAACACACCGGTCAGGGCAGCCGAACCGTCCATGATAGTAGTACGTTCGCGCTTCAATATGAATTTGGTGATAGCCCATTCAAAGAACAAGCATGCAATGACAGAAGTCAGTGTCACCACCACTGCTCCTAAACCAAACATGTAGAAAGATACAAGCAAGGCCGGTATCAGCGCAATCAATACGCCGTACATGTTTTTCTGTACACTGTCGCCACTATGTACATGCGGCGATAAGGATACTATTAATTTGTTTGCCATAAGATTCTCAAATTATTTTTTTGCATTACGTGCACGGATGATACCGCCCACCTTACCTTTACCTAAACGGATGTAATCCAACATCGGACGATGAGAAGGACATGTAAACTGGCATGAACCGCATTCGATGCACGACATAATCATTTCGTGTTCCACACGTTCCCAGTCGCCATGAGCCGAACAAGTAGCCAACAAGTAAGGTTCCAGTCCCATTGGACAAACGCTTACACACTTCGCACAACGGATACATGGCTGAGGTTCTGCACGACGCGCTTCCTTGTCGTTCATAATCAGTACACCAGAGCTACCTTTACAGATAGGTACTTCGGTATTTACCAAAGCCTTACCCATCATCGGACCACCACCGATTACCTTTCCGGTATCTTCCGGCAGACCTCCGGCAGCTTCAATCAACTGGCTCATCGGAGTACCCATACGGGTCAGGAAGTTGGAAGGATTCTTCAATGACTTACCGGTTACCGTTACCACACGTTCAAACAAAGGTTTATTCTTCTGTACAGCTTCGTATACTGCATACGCAGTACCTACATTCTGTACCACTGCACCTACATTGATAGGAATAGCAGGAGGAGCCGGCACCTGGCGACCGATTACTGCATCAATCAACTGTTTTTCACCTCCTTGAGGGTATTTCACTTTCAAAGGTACAATTTCAATACCCTGGTAAGCGGCTGCCTTTTCTGTCATCAGCTTAATGGCATCCGGTTTATTGTTCTCAATACCGATATAGGCTTTGTTTACCTTCGCTCCCTTCATCAGAATCTGTACGCCTACCAGAATTTCATCTGCTTTTTCCAGCATCAGACGATGGTCGGCAGTCAGATAGGGTTCACATTCTACTGCATTGATAATTACACATTCTGCCTTACATCCGGGAGGAGGAGTCAGTTTCACATGAGTAGGGAAACAAGCACCACCCATACCTACGATACCGGCATTCTTGATTTTTGCGACAATTTCTTCCGGAGTCAGGTTGCATTCCTTTACCAAATCCTTGCTACGGTCGATTGTTTCTTCCCATTCATCACCTTCTACGTCAATGAAGATGGCAGGCTTGCGATAGCCACTTGCATCAATTACGCTATCTACCTTGTTTACCTTTCCAGACACGGAAGAGAAGATAGCTGCCGACACAAAGCCTCCCGCTTCGGCAATCTTGGTACCCACCTTTACCACATCGCCTTTCTTTACAATGGCAGTGGCAGGCGCACCAATATGCTGAGACAACGGGAACACCGCCTGCTTAGGAAGTGCAAGCGTTTCAATAGCTTTCCCGGCTGACAATTTATTTTCTGCTGGATGAACTCCACCAATTCTAAACGTCTTCACTTTTATGTTATTTAGTATTATACAATTATAAGATTAAGCCTCTGTATTCTTTGGAGCTTCGGCAACCGGAGCTGCAGCTGGAGTTACCGTTTCAGTCTTTACGGCTTCAGGTTTTACCGGACTGGCGGTTGCAGGCTTCTCTACAGCCGGTTTTTCTGCTGCAGGAGCTTCTGCCTTCGGCTTACGAGGAGGGAAGTTCACTGCCACGATAGCCTGCTGCGGACATTCCATCTCACACTTACGGCATGACTTACATTTAGCCGGGTCGATATAGGCCAGGTTGTTTTCCAATGTAATAGCTTCAAACGGACATACCTTCACACACTTGCCGCAACCGATACAAGCTGCTGCACATGCCTTACGGGCTACAGCACCTTTATCCTTATTGACGCACTGTACGTACACTCTGCGGTTGTTCTTGCCTTTCGGGCGAATTTCAATGATGTTACGCGGACAAGCCTTGCTACAAGCACCGCAAGCCGTACATTTTGATTCGTCTACTTCAGGAAGTCCTGTTTCTGGATTCATGTGGATGGCATCAAACTGACAAGCCGATACGCAATCACCACATCCCAGACAGCCAAAGGTACAACCGGTTTCACCGCCGAAAGTAGAATTGGCTACCACACAAGAACGCACTCCGTCGTACTGAGTCAGCTTCGGACGGTTGGCACATGTTCCGTTACATCTCACTACCGCAACCTTCGGTTCTGAAGCAGCTGCTTCCAGTCCCAAAATACTTGCGACCTTCTCCATTGTAGGCTGACCGCCTACCGGACACATTTTTCCCTCCAGAGAACCAGCTTTTACACAAGCAGCTGCAAAACCGGAACATCCCGGGAAACCACATCCACCGCAATTGGCCTGAGGAAGCACTTCTGCCACCTGAGCAATTCGGGGATCTTCATACACAGCAAATTTCTTAGAAGCCACGTACAAGATAACAGCTGAAATCAAGCCAATGGCACCCAGTGAAATCACTGCAACCAAAATTAAACTCATAATATAAAGTTAGTTTATTAATTATTAATTGATTCCAAAACAAACACAAAAGTACGTCTGAATTTCTCCCGGCAAAAGAAAAGTATCAGATAATAAGGTATAAGCATACACAAAGATGCGATGGAAGAAACGGCCTCATCCCCTCCCGTAAAATACATAGCGACAAAAAGAGAAACGAGCAACACCACAAAAGGAAAAACAAAAGCCCACATTACAGCTTTCATTCCCAGGGATGTCGCTCCGCTTATCATGACCTGGTTCCCTACCTGACAGGGGAGACCAGACTTATTGTATACATCTATCAGTTTCTCCTTCGATTCAGCCGCACTGCAATGCCCTTTTATGCTGCAGGCAGAACAAGCTGACGTCTGTACAATCCTCACCTTCAAGTAAGAACCGTTAATGCTTTCCACAATACCTAGATGTTTTATTTTATCAGTCATTTTTGCAAACCACACTTTACAAATGTGTGGCAAATGTACGATAAATATTGTATTGTTGGTAACGTTAACGAGGAAAATCTGCTTAAAAAAATTAAATTCGTCAGGACAAGTTCAGAAATCTGACAAATTACAGCTTTCCTACTTAATTTACGATAGTGTATCCTGCCTCCAGCAGTGCATTTCGGATAAGTGAAATGTGCTCCGCATTACGTGTTTCCATCACCAGTCTCAGGAAACAGGCTGTCACATTACTATTATTATTATTACGTTCGTGAAGTACTGAAATGATATTTCCTCCCAGACGAGCCACAATAGTAGCTACTCCCATCAGTTCTCCGGGTTTATCATGCAAATCAAGCGTTACAGTATAAGAGCGGCCGGACATATCCAATCCACGTCCAATCACACGGCTCAGGATAGTTACATCAATATTTCCTCCGGATACCACGCAAATTGTTTTCTTCCCTGCCACCGGAACCTTATTGAACATGGCAGCTGCCACAGCAACTGCTCCCGCCCCTTCAGCAATCAATTTCTGCTGCTCCATCAGAGCTAAAATAGCCGCACAGATTTCATCTTCCGTCACAGTTACAATACCATCCACATACTTACTGCACAAATCAAAAGTATGTTCTCCCGGTTCCTTTACTGCAATACCATCTGCGATTGTTGACACTGAAGAAAGGCATTCGCGACGTTCATGCTCGATAGACCGCAACATACTCGGAGCCCCTTGTGCCTGCACACCATATACCTTCACATCAGGTTTTAAAGATTTCAGCGCATAAGCTACACCAGATATAAGTCCACCTCCCCCAATAGGCACTATCACGACTTCCACATCTGGAAGCTGATTTAACAATTCCAATCCAATTGTACCCTGCCCTGCAATAACGTATTCATCATCAAAAGGATGAATAAACGTATAACCTTTTTCTTCCTTTAACTGCAAGGCTTTTTGATAGGCATCATCATATACTCCCGGAACCAGACAAACATCGGCCCCATAACGCTTAGTAGCTTCCACTTTAGAAATAGGAGCACCTTCTGGAAGACAAATCAACGATTTTATACCATGTTTCGTTGCACCAAGCGCAACCCCTTGTGCATGATTCCCTGCAGAACAAGCAATTACTCCACGAGACTTTTCCTCCTCTGTCAGGCAGGAAATTTTATAACACGCACCACGCAATTTAAACGAACCTGTATACTGCAGATTTTCCGGTTTCAAATAGATCTGACTCTCATTGTTTATCTGAGGAGCATATATCAAATCCGTTCTTCTTATCACATTTTTCAAGGCAAATGACGCCCTATAAATACAATCCAATGTTAACATAAAGATAGATTCTTATTATTTTTCCGCGCAAAAGTACAAAAAAAGTCGAATTTCAAAAGAAATAAAAAAGAAAAAGGCATTCAAATGCAAACTTCATTCGAATGCCTTTTTCTAATTATTCATCGTCCTTTAAAAAAGTTATATCAATTCCTCTTTCCCTCAATAGTCTCTGCAGCTTCTCTAACAGCTTCTTGCAAAGTTTGAAACAAGTCGATTTACTGATATTCCTCTTTTCAGCCGCTTTTCTAAAACTTAAGTTATGAAAAAAAAGATCCTCTATCAACTCTCTTTCAAAAGGAGTAAACGATTGAAGTATATTCATTATTTCTATATATATACGTTCACATTTCAATAATTGTTTCTCCTTTCTATAAAAAGTCTTTTCCGACACAAACACCTGTGCTACATTATCTTCAAGAGCAACTAATACAGGAGCATTCTTTTTTCTCCGATAGTAATCATTTACCATATTAACAGCTATCGTCATTACCCATTGAAAGAAATGCCCTTGCTCATAATATGATTTATCCAATCCCTCCAATACTTTCAACAATACTTCCTGACGTAGATTATACACATCCTCTATATTATGAACATGCATCTTAATATACTTCTCTACCATCAATGAGCATCTATGATAAAGAATATACTCTTCACTATCGGACTCCTCATTACGATAGGCGAATTTAGGCCTATCAGTCAAACGGATTTTACCCATTTTGAAATTTTTTTAAATCTTGCTTATCCCCATACATAGAGATAAGCAAGAGAGTTAATACATATTTTTATAATCTCAAAATGAAAAATTGTCACACTTTCAAAGAATTTGCAAGCTCCTTAGTCTTTAAAATTTCATTTACGTAACAAAAGCATATATTTTTGTCTAATTAAACAACATTTTTACATAAAAAATTTGCCAGCAATCACAATTTGAAAGATATAAAAAAGGCGTCAAAAAGAGATTTTTTGTCTTTTTGACGCCTTTTCTACGATCTTAAAAGCTTAATCAAGCTTAAGAACCGCTAAAAATGCCTTCTGAGGAACTTCTACCGTACCAATTTGCTTCATACGTTTTTTTCCTTTTTTCTGCTTTTCCAAAAGCTTACGCTTACGGCTTACGTCACCTCCATAACATTTAGCCGTCACATCCTTACGAACTGCCTTGATGGTTTCACGCGCAATGATTTTTGCACCGATAGCCGCCTGAATCGCAATCTCAAACTGCTGACGAGGTATCAATTCCTTCAGTTTTTCGCACATCCGACGTCCTAAATCATACGCATTATCAAAATGGGTCAACGTAGACAAGGCATCAACCGATTCTCCGTTCAACAGAATATCCAGCTTCACCAACTTAGAAGGGCGGAAACCTGACTGATGATAGTCAAAAGAAGCATATCCCTTGGAAATACTCTTCAACTTATCATAGAAATCTATCACAATTTCACCCAAAGGCATCTTGTAATGCAATTCCACACGATTACCTGAGATATAATCCTGTTTTACCAGTTCTCCACGCTTACCCAGACACAACGTCATAATCGGACCGATATAATCTGTTGCCGTAATAATGGAAGCATCAATATAAGGTTCTTCAATATGATCAATCAACGTTGGGTCGGGCATTCCTCCCGGGTTATGTACTTCCTGCACTCCTCCCTGCTTATCGTAAATCATATACGATACGTTAGGAACAGTGGTAATCACATTCATATCAAACTCACGGTCCAGTCGTTCCTGCACAATTTCCATGTGAAGCAGTCCCAAGAAGCCGCAGCGGAATCCGAAGCCCAGCGCCAAAGAAGATTCCGGCTGGAAGGTCAGAGAGGCATCGTTCAACTGAAGTTTTTCCAAAGAAGCACGCAAATTTTCGTAATCTTCCGCTTCAATCGGGTAAACTCCGGCAAAGACCATCGGTTTTACTTCCTCAAATCCATCAATTGCCTTATCACACGGGCGACTGATATGTGTAATGGTATCTCCTACCTTCACCTCTTTAGAAGTCTTGATACCGGAAATAATGTATCCCACGTCTCCCGTACGTAACTCTTTTCGAGGAACCATATCCATTTTCAATACACCAACTTCGTCGGCATCGTATTCTTTTCCTGTATTGAAGAATTTCACTTTATCGCCTGTACGAATCACTCCGTTAACAACCTTAAAATATGCAATGATACCACGGAATGAATTGAAGACAGAATCAAAAATTAAAGCCTGCAGCGGTGCATTCTCATCACCGACTGGAGCTGGGATACGTTCTACTACCGCCTGAAGAATATCCTCTACTCCCATACCGGTCTTTCCCGATGCACGAATAATATCTTCACGCTTGCAACCCAACAAATCGATAATTTCATCTTCCACCTCTTCCGGCATCGCACTGGCCATGTCGCACTTGTTCATCACCGGAATAATTTCCAGATCATGTTCCAAAGCCATGTACAAGTTCGAGATAGTCTGCGCCTGCACACCTTGAGAAGCGTCGACAACCAACAGTGCTCCTTCACAAGCTGCAATGGAACGAGACACTTCGTATGAAAAGTCCACGTGTCCCGGAGTATCGATCAAGTTCAGAATGTATTTTTCACCTTTATAAGTATACTCCATCTGAATGGCATGGCTCTTGATTGTGATTCCACGTTCACGTTCCAGGTCCATATCGTCCAACATTTGTCCCTCTGTGACCTTAATTGTCTGCGTATATTCCAGCAAGCGGTCAGCCAGTGTAGACTTACCGTGGTCAATGTGTGCAATGATGCAAAAATTTCGGATATTCTTCATATATAATATTACAACTTATCAAAATTATTGGGCAAAGATACGCAAAAAATGAGATTTTTATGTATGTTTGCCATTGAAACTAATCATAAAACATAAATAACACGTATGAAAAAAACATGGATTATTGTTATCGCAGTAGTAGCTGTTCTTGTGATTTACTGCGTCAGTTCGTATAATTCTTTAGTCACTCAAGAAGAAACCGTAGGCACTGCATGGAGCAACGTAGAAAACCAATATCAGAGACGCTCAGACCTGATTCCTAATCTGGTCAACACCGTCAAGGGATATGCTGCACACGAAAAAGAAACATTCGATGCAGTGGTATCTGCCAGAGCAAAAGCTACTCAGATGACCATCGACATCGAAGACCTGACTCCTGAAAAAATTGAAGCTTATCAGAAAGCACAAGGAGCTGTGGGCAGTGCATTGAGCCGACTGCTAGCTGTGACGGAAAACTATCCGGAGTTGAAAGCCAATGAAAACTTTAAGGAACTGCAGGCACAATTGGAAGGAACTGAGAACCGTATCAGCGTAGAACGTCGTAAATTCAACGAAACTGCACGCGAATACAATACCAGCATCCGCCGTTTTCCGAAAAATATCGTCGCAAGCATGTTCGGTTTTGAAAAACGTCCTTATTTCGAAGCTGAAGAGGGCAGTGAAAAGGCACCTGAAGTGAAGTTCTAACCCACTCTCTTCACAATGAAACGAATATCTTTATTCGGAATACTCTGTTTACTGACAACTGTCTTCAGCACTTTGCAAGCTGAAGGATACAAGGTAGAAGAGATTCCCATGGTACACCTGCAAGACCGGACACGGTATGTCAGCAATCCTGACGGGATTCTTAGTGCTGCCGCTGTAACCGCAATGGATACTACCCTCTTTGCTTTGGAACAGAAAACCGGTATCCAGACCGTAGTCGTAGCCGTACGACAGATAGAAGGCGGTGACTGCTTTGACTTTGCCTACCAACTGGGAGAGAAAAACGGAGTAGGCCAGAAAGGAAAAGACAACGGACTGGTCATTCTGCTGGTCACAGAAGAAAGATGTATACAGTTTGCTACCGGATATGGGCTGGAAGGTATTCTTCCCGATGCCATCTGCAAACGCATCCAAACCCGTTACATGAATCCTTATTTAAGTAAAGGTGACTGGGATTCCGGTATGGTAGCCGGTATTCAGGCCGTACGACAAGTACTAGATAAAAGTTCCGGGGCTCCCACTCCTCCCGAAGGTGAATCAGACGGACTGCTGATTTTCATCCTCCTGGGATGCTGCTTTATCCTTGTACCTGCCTTATTATGGTATTCTGCACGCCAACGAAATAAATGTCCGAATTGCCATAAGCATACCTTGCAACAGGTTTCGGTTCGTACCATTTCACGCGTAGGCAGCATACGTACCGAAGAAATCACCTATCTGTGCAGCAATTGCGGACATGTACGTCACACTCACCGAAAAATAGATGACGACGATTTTCATCACCGGGGAGGTAACGGAGGTCCCTTCCTTGGAGGTCCGTTCTTTGGAGGTGGTTTCGGAAGAGGCGGAGGCGGCTTCAGCGGCGGCAGTTTTGGAGGAGGAAGCTTCGGAGGCGGTGGCGCCGGAAGCAGATTCTAATCACAATCAATTATACTATACAACAATGTACAATAACACTTTTGGAAATATCTTCCGTCTCACCAGTTTCGGTGAATCACACGGAAAAGCTATAGGCGGAGTTATCGACGGATTTCCGGCAGGTATCGCCATCGACATGGATTTTATTCAACAAGAACTGGACCGGCGTCGTCCCGGTCAATCGGCCATTACCACAGCACGAAAAGAAGCCGACCAGGTAGAATTTCTTTCCGGAATATATGAAGGAGTATCTACCGGATGTTCCATCGGATTTGTGGTATGGAATACCAACCAGCACTCCAACGATTATGACAACATGAAAGACGTATTCCGTCCTTCTCATGCCGACTTTACCTATACACAAAAATACGGTATACGCGACCACCGGGGAGGCGGACGTTCTTCAGCCCGTGAAACTATTGCCCGTGTAGTGGCCGGTGCCCTCGCTAAACTGGCATTGCGACAGCTCGGCGTTCGCATCACGGCTTTCACTTCGCAGGTAGGAGAATTCAAGTTAGATAAAGACTATACTGCATACGATTTGAGTACCATCGAAAACAATCCGGTACGCTGTCCGGATCAGGAACTAGCCAAGCAGATGGCTGACTACATTTACCAGACAAAAGGAGAAGGCGACACCATCGGTGGTGTTATCAGCTGTGTCATACAAGGATGCCCTATCGGATTGGGACAGCCGGTTTTCGGCAAGCTTCATACCGCCTTGGGTAATGCCATGCTCAGTATCAACGCTGTCAAAGGCTTTGAATACGGGCAAGGTTTCAGTCACATGGAGATGAAAGGCAGCCAGCAAAACGATATATTCTATCGTGACGAAGACAAAATAGCCTTCCGCACCAACCGCTCGGGAGGTATTCAGGGAGGTATCAGCAACGGACAGGATATTTATTTCCGCGTAGCCTTCAAGCCGGTAGCTACGGTATTGATGGAACAGCCTACAGTCGACATCCATGGCAACGAAACCATTCTGAAAGCCCGTGGACGTCACGACCCTTGCGTATTACCCCGTGCAGTCCCCATTGTGGAAGCTATGGCAGCCATGACAATACTCGATTATTATCTGCTCAATAAAACTACGCACTTATAAATAAAACTACCATGGAAATCAAACAATACATCCAAGAAAATGAAGAACGGTTCCTGAACGAACTGTTCAGCCTTATCCGCATACCCAGCATCAGTGCGCTTCCTGCGCATAAGGATGACATGCTGGCCTGTGCGGAACGCTGGCGTCAGCTACTGCTCGAAGCAGGAGCCGATGAAGCAATGGTCATGCCCTCAGAAGGACATCCGTTAGTCTATGCCGAAAAGCGCGTCAGCCCCGATGCTCCTACCGTACTGGTCTATGCGCATTATGACGTCATGCCGGCCGAGCCGTTGGAATTATGGAAAAGCCAGCCTTTTGAACCGGAAGTTCGTGACGGTCATATCTGGGCACGCGGTGCCGACGATGATAAAGGACAGTCCATGATTCAAGTCAAAGCTTTTGAATACCTCGTACGTGAAGGCCTGCTCCGTCACAATGTGAAATTCATTTTTGAAGGAGAAGAAGAAATTGGCTCACCCAGCCTGAATGCTTTCCTAAAAGCACACAAGGAACTGTTGAAAGCCGATGTGATCTTAGTGTCCGACACCAGCATGTTAGGAGCCGACCTGCCGTCCCTCACCACCGGACTAAGAGGACTGGCTTACTGGGAAGTTGAAGTAACTGGCCCGAACCGTGACCTTCATTCCGGGCATTTCGGTGGTGCAGTGGCCAACCCTATCAACGTACTTTGCGATTTACTTTCAAAAGTCATCGATGCGGACGGACGTATTACCATTCCTCATTTCTACGATGACGTAGAAGAAGTACCGGCTGCCGAGCGCGAAATGATTGCCCAGATTCCGTTCGACGAGAAAAAATACATGGAAGCCATCGGGGTGAAAGCCCTGAAAGGCGAAAAAGGCTATTCCACACTGGAGCGCAACAGTTGCCGCCCGTCATTTGATGTCTGCGGTATCTGGGGAGGATATACCGGCGAAGGTTCCAAGACTGTATTGCCTTCTAAAGCCTATGCCAAGGTTTCCAGCCGTCTGGTCCCTCACCAGCAGCATGAAAAAATCTCCCAGCTGTTTGTAGACTACCTCACCCAGCAGGCACCCGACTATGTACAAGTGAAAGTCACTCCTCTGCATGGAGGTGAAGGCTATGTGTGCCCGATTGACCATCCGGCTTATCAAGCTGCAGAAAAAGGATTTGAAAAAGCCTTCGGCAAAAAACCACTGGCCGTACGTCGTGGAGGAAGTATTCCTATCATCAGCGATTTTGAACAAATTCTGGGCATCAAAACCATTCTGATGGGATTCGGACTGGAAAGCGATGCCATCCACTCCCCGAATGAGAATTTCTCACTCGACATTTTCAGAAAAGGAATAGAAGCCGTAGTGGAATTCCACCAGCAATATAATAAATAAAAATAGAGCCCTCATTTTCCCCAAAGGAATGAGGGCTTTATAGCAACTATCTTCTTTCAGTGCATAACAGATACAACCATTCAGTATCTTTTTGCCAGGCATCATTCTCCTGAATAATCTGGAAAAACAATTGCATCTCTTCTGCATCCTTTTCCGAAAGTCCTTCCACGCCTTTCGTCTGCACGTAGCGTGACACTGCAATCAAACGATAAGGGTTAGCTATATTGAGATACAACTCACCAGAACTGGCTCCTCTTTTAAAGAACATAGGCAAAAAATATCTTCCATCAAGAAAAAAATCTGTAAGAAGAACTGCACATACTGGAGGTTCCCCAATCAGTTCTGTTTCCACATACCGAGCCTGTTCCTTCGTAAAAATCCAGTCCATACGATTCTGGTATTTCCCGGAAATATCATATTTCAAGGTGGCAAACCGCACAAAATCAGACTCTCCAACCCGTTTTACCAGTATATCCAGCGAAGCATCTGCATGAAATATCACCCGCATCATTTCTGTGTGTTGAGCCACTCTCTGCCCTATTTTACGCAGCACATCCCGCACCAGTTCCGATTTTTCCCATGTATTCCCGTTCCATTCTATATCACCTCCTCTCCAAATGAACAAAGACAAGCAATCTTCGCCAAAACGGAAATCATAAGGCGTATCCACTTCAATACAAAAATCATTTATCTGATAATGACAATTCAAGAACAATTTTTTGCCTTTATCATCCGGTACAAAGCGTCCTTCTACCTCCAAGTCATACGGTTTCCGAAAAGACTTCCCGGAAAAAGTGATTTCAGACACGCCCGGAACCACATCTACCACTAAATCAATCTCGTCTGCATTTAAAGAAGAAATTATCAGTTTCAGTTTTGTAGAATCAGAATTTATGGTACTGAACTTTACTTTCGGGTGAGCCCAGGAATCTTTACCACCTAATGCTTCTCCGTTCCATTGCAATTCATAATCAGAACTATAAAAACAAGAATCTCCCAATTCCGTTTGTGGATTTAGTAAAGGCCGTACCTCCTCTTTACTGCAAGAAAGTAAAAACAACAATATGCCGGTAAGCATAAGAAACAATGATTTTTTCATAAGCCTAGATTTTAGTTTGCCAGTAAATATACACGTTTTTACTCAACTACCTATCCCTGCCTCTGCAGAATTACATATTTATAATATTTCTCCTCTTATTCTTCCACTATCAGTTCCAGCACCACCGGAAGATGATCGCTATATCCTCCGTGATACCGCATTCCTTTATAGGTGCGGAAAGGTGTATCCCCTCCATACACATTATCTTCTTCCAACAAAAAAGGAAAACGCAAGATAGAAGCTTTTTCTTTTGAAGTCCTTGTACGGGCATCCGGCTGCAACAGACCACCGTTCACCACCATCTGATCCAGTACCCCCCACTCTCCTTTATAGTGATAGGTACCTCCCTGCTGGTTATCCATCAGATTATACAAGGCACGTGATTCCGGCTGTCCAGCCAAGGCAGACACCCGAATCCCTTCCTGTAAGGACTTTCCATCAGGATAATCATTAAAGTCCCCCATAATAATAAGACGGGGATTCTGCCGTTCAGCCATGACCGAATCAGCGGCCTGACGGATTCTGCGGGCCACCCACAAACGATAGGGGTCTGTTTTCTTTGCGCCTCCCACACGCGAGGGAAGATGACAGACAAAGACATCCAGCGTATCTCCGCTTACCACACGTCCCGATACATACAGCACATCCCGCGTAGGACGCATACCCAATGAATCTGACGGGATACGAATTTTCTGTGAAGCGAGCAACCGGAATGAGACTGGCTGATACAACAGAGCCACATCGATGCCACGCTCATCGGGCGAGCTGGTCATGACATACTTGTAACCCACTTCACGAAGCGGAGAATAACGAGTCAAACTTTTCAGGCAATAGTCATTTTCCACTTCACACAAGCCCACCAAATCGGACACCTGCTCCTTTCCTGCTGCCAGTATGACCTTTCCAATCTTGTTCACCTTATCCTGAAAGCGACTATACGTCCAGTTCCGTACACTCCCCGGCAAAAATTCCGTATCCTGCTTTAAGGAATCGTGACGGCAGTCAAACAAGTTTTCCACGTTGTACTCCATTACCCGGAACGCATGCTGTGCCTGAGCCGGTGCGGCACTCATGCCGCACACAGCCCATAGCAAGCTATAAATTAATTTTCTCATGAACGAGCCGGAATATTTACCAGCACATCCAGCAGATGACGCCAGAACTTGTCGACCGTAGAAATCAGCATGCGTTCATCCGGTGAGTGCACGCCACGCAGCGTCGGTCCGAAAGAAACCATATCCAATGACGGATATTTCTCCAGGAACAATCCACATTCCAGTCCGGCATGAATCGCTTTCACTTTCGGTTCCACTCCAAACAGACGTTTGTAGCTTTCTACAGCCACCTTCAGAATAGCAGACGACGGATTCGGTTTCCAGCCCGGATAACCGTCACCGGTCACACAAGTAGCTCCACCCAACTCAAATGCTGAACGTACCATCTGCGACATATCCTTACGAGAAGAAAGGATAGAACTACGCTGACTGGTCACTACCACAATCTTGCCGTCGCGCATCTTCACCGAAGCCAAGTTAGAAGAAGTCTCCACCAAGCCTTCAATGTCCTGACTCATGGCATACACTCCATGATGTACGGCATACAGTGAATGCAGGAAGCGTGTCATGGCTTCTTTCTCCATCACCTCCGCACAAGGAGTTTCCGACTCCAGTTCCATAGTCAGGTTCGGTTCCGTCACCGCAAACTCATTCTCCACCTCAGCCAGGAATATATTCAATGCCACCCGTACATTTTCTTTATCAGCCATCGGCACGGCACAAACGGCATGGGCTTCTCTCGGAATGGCATTATGCAAGTTACCTCCGTCAATGTGGCTCAGACGCAAATCATACTGCTTCATCAAGATTACCAGGAAACGGTCGAGCAACTTGTTGGCATTGGCACGATTCTTATTGATGTCATCACCAGAATGTCCGCCAGTCAATCCTTTAACTGCCACACGGAAGAAGAAATAACCTTCAGGAGCTGCTGTCATCGGGCAAGGAAATTCAGCTGTGGTACCGGCACCTCCGGCACAGCCGATAAACAATTCACCTTCATCTTCCGAATCCAGGTTTATCAGAATATCGCCGCTCATGAAACCTTCTTTCAAGGCAAATGCTCCGGTCAGTCCCGTTTCCTCATCTACGGTGAACAAGCACTCCAGCGGTCCGTGCTGAATATCATCTGCAGCCAGCACAGCCAGTTCAGTCGCCATACCGATACCGTTGTCAGCACCCAGTGTGGTACCTTTCGCCTTCAGCCATTCCCCATCAATGTAAGTTTCAATCGGGTCTGTCTCAAAATTATGCACCGTCTGGTTATTTTTCTCGCATACCATGTCCATGTGCGACTGCAACACCACTTTTTTCAGATTTTCCATACCAGCGGTAGCCGGTTTGCAAATCAAGACATTTCCAGCCTCATCCACTTTATATTCCAGCGCATGGGCTTTTGCAAAGTCCACCAGATAATTTCTGATTTTTTCTTCCTTCTTGGAAGGACGCGGCACACGGCAGATTTCTTCAAAATAATGAAAAACCGATGCCGGCTTCAAATCTTTCTTTTCCATAAAAGTATTTCAATAAACGATTAAAAATTAGATGCAAACAAAAGTTAAATACAGCATTTTTCCTCACATAAAAGGCTTTTTTAAAGACAAAACCCTGAGGAATCGTGACAAAAACTATATCTTTGCACCACAAAATTAATAGAAATGCTCAAGACTCTCCTGATAACTTTGTTAATAGTTGCTATCTGCATAGCGCTATTATCGGTGAAAATACTTTTCAAGAAGAATGGACGCTTCCCTAACACACACGTCAGCGGAAGCAAGGCCATGCGAAAAAGAGGCATCGGATGCGTGCAATCGCAAGACCGTGAAGCCCAGCGCATCAATCCTCACGCCATTCCTGAAAGGCAGTCGGCAGCAACAGAACAATGAAGCTAATAATTAACTAAAAAAAACGATATCAATATCATTATGAAAAAAATGAATGTTTTGAAAGGACTCCTGGCTCTTGCCGTAGTATTCCTGTTTGCACAATGCACAGACAACAAGGGAACTTCTACTGAAGCTTCTGCTCCGGCAGTAGCAGGTACAAATATGAAGATTGCCTACGTAGAAGTTGATTCGCTGCTCACTAAATATCGCTATTGGAACGACCTGAACGAACTGATGATTCAGAAGGAAGAAAACATCCGTACGACATTGAATGAAAAAGCAAAAGAACTGGACGGCGAAATGAGAGAATTCCAGCGTAAGTTGGAAAACAACGGTTTTGCCAGCCGCGAACGTGCAGAACAGGAAAACGCACGTCTGTTGCAGAAACAGCGCGACTTGCAGCAGTTGCAGGAAAAGCTTTATGCTGACCTTCAGGCTGAAAACCAGAAGAACAGCTTGCAGCTTCGCGATTCTATCAACTCATTCTTGAAAGTATACAACCAGAAAAAAGGCTACAGCTTGATCATCAGCAACACACAGTTGGACAACCTGTTGTTTGCAGACAAGTCACTGGATATCACACAGGAAATCGTTGACGGCTTGAACGCACGTTACACTCCTAGCACAAAGAAATAAATACTCATTTGATTTTATCATACTAAAAAGTCCGGCCATTGCGACCGGACTTTTTTTATTTCCTGCAAATGCATCTTTTACATCTCATTGAGCAATGCATTCATTTCACTTACCATTTTAGCAGGAGACTTTTTATTCGTCTTAATCCAACCTTCCGGTGTAAATTCCGACAGTTTGGCATTCAGCTTCTTCAATTTTCCGTTTGCTCCCTTGGCTGCCAGTTCTTCCCGAAGGATATGGATTTTCTCACAATCCTGCAAACCTTCCACCAGGCGTTCGAAACGGATACTGCTACGCGGACCAGGATAGATGCTGTACGTGTCACCGGCTGCCCACGTGCGGAAACGTGAATCACGCAGCGGATCCATCGGCCAGCTGTTTACTGCCCAGCGAAGGTAACCGTCATATCCTCCAGCCACCGCATGAAGTACCGTCCAGGCCGCTTCGGCAGGTTCAGAGAAAGTAAATGTATTGGGAAAAGCTTCCGTACAGCAAGTATACACCGTACTGATTTGTCCTTTCCGTTCACGTTCTGCCTTTACCTCTTCCGGGAACTGATTGCCATAAGGGATACTCAAATAATACAAATCCCCCTGAATCTCCTCATGATAATTGCCGGCCAGTGTAATCTTGAATTCCGGATCGGCCGCCTTAATCACCTTAATGGCTTCACGCATGGCCTCCATCGGTCGTTCATCCATAGAAATGGCCGTTTTTTCGAACCACCCCTTCTCACGCAAGTGACGAGAAAAATCTTTCAGGAACGTGCCCCAGTATTCAGCGTAGGCTTCCTCACCCGGAGCAGCCTTGATAAACTGCACGCGGTTGGTAGCCTGATCAAAATAATCAAAGCTCAACGCCCATGGAATCATCGTGTAGCAGCTAATCAAATCCTTGATACCCACTTCGTTCATCATAAATTCCACCCACTTGTCGAACACCGTATAATCATACACCCACGTACCGTCCAGCTTCTTCATCCGGAAAATCATGCTGTCGTAATGGTCTTCCGTCTGTCCGGCCCACGGCTTGTGCATGATGCTGGCAGTAATGGCCCGCTGCCCCGCATTGGCCAGCATCTTCATGATAGGACGCATGGCGTCAAAATGCTCCTTGCTCCACAACGGCACCTGATAGTAACGCGCCACGGCATACGGATTCTGCCACAAGTCCAGGTGAAACGCCCATTTCTGCGGCTCCGGCAACGTACGGTTCACCACCTCGATTTCAAACGGCAGTTTCATGGCTTCAAAATTCTTTCCAGACACTGTCAGCGTACCTTTATATTTTCCGGGGCGTGCATCAGCAGGCACCCATACATTCAGCCACACGGGCTGCGTGCTGCGCGCCTGAACTTCGCGTACCCGCACAATGTCAAGTACATCAGCCACCATGGAGGAATCCCACTCCACCTTGTTCTCACGAGGGCCACAACCTCCGCTTCCATCCTTGTTCAGCTCATCCGTCATTACATAACGTACGAAATACGTATTCACGGCCGAGGCGGGAATTACCGAAGACCCGTTCTTCAATTCACTGACAGCAATTTCCGCTCCTTCCAGTTCTTTCTGCGTCCAAAGCACTGCCTGTGCATTCACACGCTCTCCCTTCCAGGCCTTCAGCCGGAGCGTACCAGTCGTTTTCACGTCGGGCACATTCAGTTTCTTGTAACGCACATCCGTCGTTCCCCAACAAAACCGAACCGGAGCAGTCATCTTGCTCCACACCTCTTCCCCGTCGTGCGGCTTCGTATCGGTCAATTCTACATAATCTCCCAATGGAAACTTTTCTGCCTGCTGAGAAAAACAGGCCGGCCCGCATGCAAGCAGCGCCGATAAAAACAACATTTTTTTCATTACTTATTACTTAGGTTTAGTGTTAACTTAAAAGTACAAAATAAAGCCAATGCTTATCTTTACAAATTTACAGAAAAATGCCTGAAACCTCTATGGCAAACAATGATTTTTTGCCTGGCTATTACTCTACAAAATCCCCAACTCCTTCGCTACCCGACATGCTTCAATGGAGCTTTTCACCTGAAGCTTGCTCAAAATCTCCTGACGGTGCCGGCTGACCGTGTGCACACTGATAGAAAGCTGGCTGGCAATCTCCTTACTCATCAGCCCCTTATCTATCAACCGGAGAATTTGTTTTTCTCTGTCCGACAAGATTTGTGCATCCTCCTGACCGCCTAATTCCATCATTTCTCCGGTAACCGAATGAATCACCCTGCTCTTGCCGGAAAAGCCGAATGCCCATGGAGTATACACGCATAACGCCAGCCACAAACTATTCCCTATAGGAGAAGGAACATAAAACAACCGATGCAGCACAAACTGATAGTTTCCCTGCGCATCCTTTATACGCAACTTATTGGCCAGATAAAAATCAGTCCGCTTTGTCTTGGGCTGACGTCGCACAAAGTGAAAGAAACGAAGCTCCTGCAAATACTTGTCATGCAAATCATCGGGATGAATCTGCTTCAAAATCTTTTCCTCCCAAATAGAATCTATTTTCTCTTCCGTGCCATTCTCACGATTCCAGCCAAACACCTGAGAAAAACGCCCATAGTACACGTAACTCACATTCGTATGCATATCACTCAGCACAGATACCGCATTTTCCATTTCCGCATACCCCATGGCTATATGCTTGTATTTTTCCAGCTCTGCCACAGGCTGTTGCCCTACCTTGTAAAGCGATTTCTGTTTCGAAAACTCATTGTTCAGTTCATCGACTATATTCATACAAAAATGGTTATTAATAATCATTGCAGATTCTTTTCCGGCATCTTACATTTGCAAAGATAATTTTCCAACGGATTTTATCAACAAATATATCTAAGAATCGTAATTAAATTATCAGATATGAAAAAACGACTTATAACAGGTATGGCCCTCTGGGCATCCCTGCAATGCGGAATGGCCCAGTCACTGGAAAAAATGCAATGGTTCAACGAACCCGAACAATGGAAAATAGAAAACCAGGCACTGACCATGTACGTCACCCCGCAGAGTGACTACTGGCGCATTTCACACTATGGTTTTACCGTAGATGATGCCCCGTTCTATTACGCAACTTACGGAGGCGAATTTGAGGTCAAAGTAAAAGTGACCGGAAACTATAAAACCCGTTTCGACCAGGCAGGCCTGATGCTGCGCATTGACCACGAGAACTACATCAAGACAGGCATTGAGTTTGTAGACGGAAAATTCAACCTGAGCACTGTAGTCACCCACAAGACCTCCGACTGGAGCGTCATTGCACTGGACAAGCCGGTTCCTTACGTATGGATTAAAGCAGTAAGACGACTGGATGCCGTGGAAATATTCTATTCGTTCGATGACAAGGAATACGTCATGATGCGAAATGCCTGGCTTCAGGACAACACTCCCGTACACGTAGGACTCATGGCAGCCAGCCCCGACGGAAACGGCTTCAATGCCACCTTCGAACACTTCAAAGTGAAACACCTTCCTGACCTTCGCCGACAGGAATGGCTGAAAAAGAATGCGGAATAAAAGAGTTTATGAGCTTAATTCCCCAGGCATTTCACTTAACATTCAGAAATGCCTGGGGATCCATTGGCAAACTTTCTTATATAATATGTCAAAACACATATTTTTTCTACCTTTGTAAAAACAAACCACTATGTTCGAAGACCAAATAAGAAAGTACCAATCATAACACAAGCACACAGAAAAGACATCATGAAATCCCAAAGAGCCAAAAACGCAGTCAGAAGACTCCTGATGAGTATCTTCTTTTTATAATCAAATGCATCTGCACCAGCTTACGCAGTTGAGACCACCGCCATCCTTTACAAGTTCCGATATATTGAGCTGTTCAATTATATAATCAGGGTAATATTTTTTAATCTGCTCCAATGCCTGTTCATCCTCTTCTTTCCCTAAAGCTGGCAATACAATCAGTTTGCCTACAGTCAGGAAATTTATGTAAGCCCAACTTTCTAGAGCAATTTTCCTGACTTTATAGGAAAGTGTCTCTATCTCAAATTTGCAGGAGAGCCTTTTTACAACCTCATTGGTGTATTCCCTATCAAAGTCATGATAATTGGTCATCAGTATGGTATTTTCTGAGATAGGTTTGATTATTCCATCAGAATGGCCGTACTTTTCATTCCTGTCCCAGGGGATAAAGACAACCTCACATTCCATCTGTTTCTCCAGTTGTTTCTTTAGTGTATCTTCATCTATGGATGGATTTTCCACGAACACCTTTTCTGTCATTATTGCCTTATTTCCAACCTTAACGACATTACCACCATCCATAATAAGGGGAGTTTCCTTTATATTCAGTTGCATATCCCGGCATACATTCAGTGAATCTGTAATGTATTTCCGGTTGCTTACACTCTTAATCAGATAGTCAGGCTTGTATTCATAACACAGGTATCTCTCTTTATCAAGCTGCAGCGGCATGTAGTCTCTGCACCATACATCCTTAGTGTTGGGTATGATATCATAAGCTACATTATGCTTGTTCAATTTCCCTACCACTCCTTTGTATATGTCAGAATAGTCCTTTTTCAACCATTCAGAGAAATAGACTGCGTTACATCCATAGTCCGGTATCATAGCTTATCTCATTTAGTTTTATCCTCATTGATAGAATAACTCCACATTCTTTGACATTGCTTGTAGTTTTGATTCTTGGTAAGTAGTTCTTTTGAAATACCATCTTTTTTTATTTTTTCTGGTTTTGGACCTTTCCCATCATTATTATCTTTCATATCATACTCAGCCACATTCAATCTGTTTTTCACACAGCGAATCTCTTTCTTTTCATCTTCATTACCGTCAACCCATTGCACACTAAAGCCATCGAATACAGAATATTGCGAATATAATGCCTCGTATAGGTAAGTAGATCGTTTTTCCGGGTTAGATTCAGTGTATGCTTTGATGTTTTCTTCACCGTAATTTTCATGCGATTCTTCTATCTTATGACTTTTATCTATCCAAAATTCTCTTATCAAAGCAGAGAAACGAATTGGATTATTGTTCTCTCCCATCCTTTCGAAGGTTAAGTCTATTCCGGAAACGTGGTTATGCAATACCCCTAACGGAAAAATAGTTTCCTTCTTTTTGCCATTATCACTGTCTCTGTGATAGACAATATAGTCCTTAATCTTATCATCGCCTTCCCCTTCTTCATGGTAGTACATTTCCACACAAGTCGGATGCACGGTCACATAGGAATCACTATTGTTCTTGGAAACTTTAAAATATCCTGATAATATCATTTCAGCTATTGGTTTAAATGCTTTAGATATTTTGCCATTCTTATCATCCTTATCAACTTCACCATTTTCTCTAAGATTGAATTTAGTAATTTCGTTCTTTAAATCCATATTCTTTTTTTATTTATTATTATATTTAATATATTAATTACCAGCACTTTACATGTGCAAATATATGATATTTTCCAAATCAAACAAACGGTTTGGTGAAATTTTTTCTTTTTAGATGAAGGATACTATTTTGAAGGGAGGGGGATAAACTACTATACCCTAAGGCTAAATAAAAAGTACAATAAATTCGTTTCTCAATATACATTTGCTTTTGTTTTGAACAGGCTAAAGAACTCCTTGCTTAACACTTCGGGCACTACCTGATTCTTTTATAATCTTCTTCATTTAGTAAATGAATAAAATAAAAAAACGGAACTCACTTTGATGTGACCCCCAAAAGTTGGACGGTTTAACATTAT
>UMCO01038795.1_pt1 | contig 85390 bp, 80 predicted proteins | sample 1964251 | NCBI WGS metagenome assembly UMCO01 (sample SAMEA4835970, study PRJEB28245) | human gut metagenome | biome: gut microbiome; material: fecal sample | place: Denmark | collected 2008
AGCAAGGCATCAAGCTCTTCCAGGTTGCGCTGGTAAGAACGCGGTGGAAGTGCTTCACCAAGCATGTCCTCCCCTTCAGTGTTGAAGGTAGCAGGATGATCGCCGCCAATCAGCACCGTATCATCAGGCGAGAACACCATATCGAGCAACTGACTCATATCGTCACGAGAAGCAGTCAGGTCATCTTCAATCACATGAGACAGACCATGCGCCTCAAGGCCAGCCTTTAATTCTTCGATAGCCTTGGTGCCAATGCCTTCGATGCGCAAAAGCTCATCTTCAGTATGTCCTACCAAGTCAGCAACCGTTTCAATGCCAGCTTCGGAGAACTTGTTAGCCCAACGCTGAGAAACGCCCAAATCGTCGTAGATATAGAGACGAGCATCCTCATCGGAAAGGTTGCTATTGCGATAGCCACCCGCGATAGAAGCAAAGTAGCTCGCATAATCAGAACCTGATCCCAAGTAGCCCTCATCCAACGACCAATCCTGAGGCTGAGGCAGCAGGTCCTCAATCTCACGCAGAGCCTCTGGAGCAGAATCGGGTAAGCGATCTCCATCCATCTTATCCACAGGAACACCCTTATAGGTAAGTCCCACGTCATGGTAGCGCTTAAGACCCGTACCTGCAGGAATTGGCTTACCAATGATAACGTTTTCTTTCAGGCCCTGAAGCGTATCAACCTTGCCCTCGATAGCAGCGTCGGTCAGTACCTTAGTGGTTTCCTGGAAGGATGCCGCAGACAGGAAGGAATCAGTTGCCAAAGATGCCTTAGTAATACCCAAAAGCAAAGGCTGACCGATAGGAGGATTCTTGCCTTCCAGTACCAGATCGTTTGCAACCTTTTCGAACTCGAAACGATTAACCTGACGTCCTGGCAGGTAATCAGAATCACCTGGATCGATAACTGCTACCTTGCGAAGCATCTGACGAGCGATAACTTCGATGTGCTTGTCGTTAATGTCTACACCCTGGGATACGTATACGTCCTGAACCTGATCAACGATATAACGAAGCGTGGTGTTAGGATCGGTCAAACGCAGCAAGTCATGAGGGTTAACAGAACCCTTGGTCAGCTGCTGGCCAACCTCAACTTCACAACCATCGGTTACACCAGGGAACATCTGAGCACGAGCGGAAACAACATACTCGCGAATGTTACCTTCCTGGTCATGGATGGTCAGGGTCTTGCTATTCTTGTCGCCCACAATCTGTAAGGTGCCAGCAATTTCTGCCAAAACAGCCTGGCCCTTAGGCTTGCGAGCCTCAAAGAGCTCGGTTACACGAGGCAGACCGTGAGTGATGTCTTCACCTGCAACACCGCCAGAGTGGAACGTACGCATCGTCAACTGAGTACCAGGCTCGCCAATGGACTGAGCAGCAATAATACCAGCTGCCGTGCCGATATTTACCGGACGTGACGTTGCCAAGTCCCAACCGTAGCACTTCTGACAAATACCGTGCTCAGCATGGCAGGTCATAACAGCACGATGCTTAATCTTGCGAACACCTGCATCGTAGAGACGCTGAAGTTCAGCAACAGAGGAAGGATATTCGCCAGCCTCCATGATGATTTCGCCCGTCTCTTCGCTTACTGCAGGCTCAGCCAAGCAACGACCTACCAGGGAATCGTCGATTTCGCCCTTTGCATTGATAAGAGCGCATTCAACACCGTCATTCGTACCGCAGTCGAGTTCGCGAATGATAACGTCCTGTGCAACGTCAACCAAACGACGAGTAAGGTAACCAGAGTCAGCCGTACGGAGTGCCGTGTCAGCCAGACCCTTACGAGCACCGTGCGTAGAAATGAAGTATTCCAATACGGAGAGGCCCTCACGGAAGTTTGCCTTAATAGGACGGTCAATAATTTCACCCTTAGGGTCAGACATAAGGCCGCGCATACCAGCAAGCTGACGAATCTGCTTGATGTTACCTCGAGCACCAGAGAATGCCATCATGTAAATGGGGTTGAACTTGTCGAAGTTCGCTGCCATAGCATCGCCAACTTCTTCGTTAGCAGCATTCCAGATGTCAACAACCTGCTTATGACGTTCCTCATCAGACATAAGACCCATTTCGTAGTCTTCGTCGATAGCAGCAACTTTCTCGTCTGCCTCTGCCAAGATTTCGCCCTTCTCGGGAGGAATCGTAGCGTCGTAAACAGAAACAGTTAAACCAGCACGTGTTGCGTAGTGGAAACCAGCGCTCTTCAAACCGTCCAGGATGGGTTCCATCTCAGAGGTGGTGTAGCGATTGCAGCAATCCTCAACGAGGTGGCTGATCTCGCTCTTATTCATTTCAAAGTTCAAGTAAGGATAGTCGTCAGGCAAAACGGCATTGAAGGTAATACGACCAATGGTGGTCTCGATGCGCTCGCCCTTCTTGTGCTCAACCATGTTGTCAAAAGAGGTTGCAACGATGGTGTCCTTAGTCAAACGAACCCAAATCTTTGCCTGCAGGTCAAGATCCGCGCGAGCATCGTAGGCGTTCATCGCATCATTGAAGTCGATAAATGCACGACCCTCGCCAGGGAACCCGTCACGAGCAGCGGTCAAGTAATACAGACCGATGATCATGTCCTGAGTAGGTACCGTCAAAGGACGACCGTGAGCAGGAGATTTAATGTTGTTAGCAGAAAGCATCAAAACGCGAGCTTCAGCCTGAGCTTCGTTACCCAATGGCACATGAACTGCCATCTGGTCACCGTCGAAGTCAGCGTTAAATGCCGTACATACCAAGGGGTGCAGCTTAATTGCTTTACCTTCTACCAGTACTGGCTCGAATGCCTGAATACCCAAACGGTGCAAGGTAGGTGCGCGGTTCAGGAGAACAGGATGCTCGGTAATAACCTGATCCAAAACGTCCCAAACATAGCTTGCGCCACGATCAACCGCACGCTTAGCAGCCTTAATGTTGGCAGCATACTCGAGCTCAACCAAACGCTTCATTACGAATGGCTTAAACAGTTCGAGTGCCATCTGGGAAGGCAAACCGCACTGATGCAGCTTCAAAGTAGGACCAACAACGATTACCGAACGGCCAGAGTAGTCAACACGCTTACCCAACAGGTTCTGACGGAAACGACCCTGCTTACCCTTGAGCATATCGGACAAGGACTTCAGAGGACGGTTACCAGGACCCGTTACCGGACGACCACGACGACCGTTGTCAAACAGAGAGTCTACCGCTTCCTGAAGCATGCGCTTTTCGTTGTTCACGATGATCTCAGGTGCACCAAGATCCAAGAGGCGCTTCAGACGGTTGTTACGGTTAATTACGCGACGATACAAATCGTTAAGGTCAGACGTTGCGAAACGACCACCATCGAGCTGAACCATAGGACGCAGATCTGGAGGAATAACAGGAATTACATCCAGAATCATGTCGCTTGGCTTGTTGGAAGAGTGCAAGAAAGCATCTACTACCTTCAAGCGCTTGATAGCCTTGGTGCGCTTCTGGCCCTTACCCGTTGCTACTACCTCACGCAATTCTTCAGCGGTAGCTTCCAAATCGATTGCATCGAGCAGATCGCGAATTGCTTCTGCGCCCATACCACCCTTGAAGTAGTCAGAGTAGTTCAAGCGCATTTCACGATAGAGTGCTTCATCAGATACGAGCTGCTTTGGCTCAATCTTCAGGAATGCCTCCAGAGCTTCGGTGCGCAGTGCCTTGCGCTCGTTGAACTCCTCGTAGATGTCTGCAATTTCTTCTTCAACTTCTTCGGGAGTCATGCGCTCGTCTTCGTCGATATCATCAACGAATTCGTCCTCTTCGGGAACATAGTCAACAGAAAGACGACGCGTTGCCTCGATAAGACGATCGCGTTCTGCATCCAATTCTTCCAAGTCTGCAGAAAGCTCGTCACGGAGCTCTTCTACATCCTCTTCGCGAGCTTCTTTATCAACAGAAGTGATGATGGAAGATGCGAAATAAAGGACCTTCTCCAACTCCTTAGGAGGAATATCCAAAAGATAACCCAAACGAGAAGGAGAACCCTTGAAGTACCAAATATGGCTTACAGGAGCTGCAAGCTCAATGTGGCCCATGCGTTCACGGCGAACCTTAGAGCGAGTTACTTCAACACCGCAGCGTTCGCAGACAATACCCTTGAAGCGGATGCGCTTGTACTTACCGCAAGCGCACTCCCAGTCCTTCGTAGGGCCGAAAATCTTTTCGCAGAACAAGCCGTCCTTTTCAGGCTTGAGCGTACGATAGTTGATAGTTTCAGGCTTCTTGACCTCGCCACGAGACCAACCACGGATATCTTCCGCGCTCGCAAGAGAGATACGGATAGCGTCAAAGTTGTTTACATCAAATTCGCTCATTTACATCTCCTCTCCCTCACCGATAAGGTCATTTACTGAATTCTTTTCTGAGGTGCCGCCCATCAAATCGCCCAATTCAGCGGTAATAGAGCCCAGCAAATCATCTTCGCTCATAGGCTTATCTTCGCTTGTGCGTGCGGTACCCAACATTTCAGGTGCTTCCTCTTCAGGCTCGTGAGTAACGTCGATGGTCTGGTGCTGATGACCTTCCAACTCAACGTTCAAGCACAAAGAGCGCATTTCTTTAATAAGAACCTTGAAGGATTCAGGAACCTCAGGTGCAGGGATGGACTCGCCCTTAACGATTGCCTCGTAAGCCTTAACACGGCCAGAGGTATCGTCGGACTTGATGGTCAAAATCTCCTGGAGAACATTTGATGCACCGTAGGAATACAGTGCCCAAACTTCCATTTCGCCGAAGCGCTGGCCACCGAACTGAGCCTTACCACCCAGAGGCTGCTGGGTAATAAGACTGTAAGGACCAGTCGAACGGGCATGAATCTTGTCGTCAACCAAGTGACCCAACTTCAGGATGTAGGTCTGACCACAGGTGATAGGCTCACGGAAACGCTCGCCCGTGCGGCCATCATAGAGCCAGGTCTTACCCGTACGAGAAAGCTGAGGAATCATATCCATGCGGAAATGTTCGCCATACTTCTTCTTATTGATATTTACCAGGTTGCGGTTTGCTTTAAGGATTACGTCAGAAATTTCCTCTTCTGTTGCGCCGTCGAAAACAGGGGTTGCAACATGAATAGGACCTTCTACGATCTCGTCAGAATCTTCCTCGTCAGACCAGCCCCAAAGTGCAGCCCAACCAAGGTGGTTTTCAAGCAGCTGACCAACGTTCATACGAGAAGGTACACCCAGTGGGTTCAAGATAACATCGATTGGGGTACCGTCTGCCAAGTAAGGCATATCCTCAACAGGCAAAACGCGGGAAATAACACCCTTGTTACCATGACGACCAGAAAGCTTGTCGCCCTGCTGGATCTTACGCTTCTGAGCAACAAATACGCGAACGAGCTCGTTTACGCCGGGAGCCAATTCGTCGCCATTTGCGCGAGAAGAACGAACCACGTTAATTACGCGACCGCCTGCACCATGAGGAACCTTCAAGGAAGTATCACGAACCTCACGTGCCTTCTCACCAAAGATTGCACGAAGCAAACGCTCTTCAGCGGTAAGTTCCGTTTCGCCCTTAGGGGTAACTTTGCCTACCAGAACATCGCCTGGGAATACTTCAGCACCCACGCGAATAATGCCATCGGAATCCAAGTCAGAAATCATATCCTCAGAGATATTGGGGATTTCACGCGTGATTTCCTCAGGACCAAGCTTGGTGTCGCGTGCGTCAATTTCGTATTCAGCAATATGAATAGAGGTCAGCAGGTCTTCTGCAACTACGCGTTCGGAAACGATGATAGCGTCCTCGTAGTTGTAGCCTTCCCATGGCATGTAAGCAACCATGAGGTTCTGACCGAGGGACAGTTCTGCTTTGTCGCAAGAAGGACCATCTGCCAAAACATCGCCCTTAAATACCGTATCGCCCTTGCGAACCAATGGCTTGTGGTTCATGCAGCCAGACTGGTTGGAACGCTGGAACTTTGGAATCAGGTATTCGTCGTATTCGCCATCTTCGCGTTCAATGATGATGGTCTGACCGTCAACATAGTCAACTACGCCTGCGTTTTGAGCAACCAAAACTTCACCAGAGTCAACCGCAATACGATGCTCGATGCCCGTACCAACCAATGGTGCATTAGGACGAAGCAGAGGCACTGCCTGACGCTGCATGTTAGAGCCCATCAAAGCACGGTTTGCATCGTCGTGCTCGAGGAACGGAATAAGAGACGTTGCAACAGAGGTCATCTGGCGAGGTGAAACGTCCATGTAGTTAACGGTTTCTACCGGCATATCCGCAGCTTCACCGAAGTTGCCCTGAGAGTCCTTCGTACGGCACAGAACGCGGCTTGCCTTGACAAATTCGCCATTTTCGAAATGGCCAAATTCGCGCGTATCAGGGTTAAATGTTTCGTTAGCCTGAGCGATGGTGTACTTTTCTTCCTCGTCTGCAGTGAGGTAGTCAACATCGTCGGTTACCTTGCCGTCGATCACGCGACGATAAGGGGTTTCAATAAAGCCGTAGGGATTTACGCGTGCATAGGTTGCAAGCGAACCAATAAGACCAATGTTAGGACCTTCAGGGGTCTCAATGGGGCACATACGACCATAGTGAGAAGTATGAACGTCGCGAACCTCGAAGCCTGCACGTTCACGAGACAAACCACCAGGACCCAAAGCAGACAGACGGCGCTTGTGCGTTACCCCAGCTGCGATGTTGGACTGGTCCATGAACTGAGAAAGCTGTGAAGAACCGAAGAATTCTTTAATAGCAGCAACGATAGGACGAATGTTAACCAAGCTCTGCGGAGTGATGTCGTCTGGCTCCTGCATGCTCATACGTTCGCGTACCACGCGCTCCATACGAGACAGACCAATGCGGAACTGGTTTTGGATCAACTCTCCTACCGTGCGGATACGACGATTGCCAAAGTGGTCAATGTCGTCGGTCTGGTAACCCTCTTCGCCATCATGCAACGCTACGATATAGCGCATGGTTTCGATGATGTCTTCCTGGGTGAGAGTGGAATTGTCGTTTTCAGGATCAAAGCCAAGCTTCTTGTTGATCTTATAACGACCGACCTTTGCCAAGTCGTAGCGCTGTGGGTTGAAGAACAAACCATCCAGAAGCGTACGAGCTGAATCGATCGTAGGAGGCTCACCGGGACGGAAGCGACGGTAGAGCTCGATTAAAGATTCTTCCTTGGTGGTAGCAGGGTCACGATCAAGGGTGCGAATAACCATTTCGGAATCGCCTAAAAGATCGATGATTTCCTCGCGCGTTTCTGCGATACCGAGCGCACGCAAAAGCAGCGTAGCAGGCTGCTTACGCTTACGGTCAATACGTACCGAAAGTACGTCGCGCTTATCGGTTTCGAACTCGAGCCATGCACCACGCGAAGGAATTACCTTTGCGTTGTAAATGGTTTTGTCAGACGTCTTGTCGCGCTCTGAGGAGAAGTACACACCTGGAGAGCGAACAAGCTGAGATACTACAACACGCTCAGTACCATTAATAATGAAGGTACCGCGTGGAGTCATCAGAGGGAAGTCGCCCATGAAGACGTCTTGCTCTTTGATCTCGCCCGTCTCACGATTAATAAAACGAATTTCAGCAAAGAGAGGTGCCTGATAGGAAACATCGCGTTCCTTGCACTCATCTACGCTATACTTAGGCTCGCCGAATTCGTGCTTACCGAATTCAACACACATATCTTTAGTGTTTGATTCGATAGGGCTAATGTCGTTGAAGGCATTGGTTAGACCTTCGTCCACGAATTTTTTGAAGCTTTCCGTTTGGATTGCAATAAGATTAGGGACGTCCATTACGTCAGGAATCTTTGCGAAGCTCCGGCGGGTCCTATAACGGCTGGTGGAATCGGGGTTTTTAGACTGAACCACGAGTCATTTCCTCCTTCGTTGCAACCGGCTAATTTGTGTAAAGACACAATTTACTAAGATACTTCGCGCAAAGTGTCAAGTCAAGGAAAATTTTTTTCAATTGTGGTTTACTTGTGGAGTTTTCTGAAAAAGTAAGCTCTTTAAAAAGCGAGTTCTTTATTTAATAGGAGATGGACCTTGATGGCACTTAATAGGATTTAGCAGCAATCCTTCCTAAGAAAGCTCCCTAAGAAAGTTTCAACGGTAAATACATCCTATTAATGTCAGAATCAATGCAAGGCATTTTCTTAAAGCCAAAATGCGCATAAAACATCTCTGCAGACTTACTGCTTGGGTCCACTAATAAAGCCTTTGCCCCAATAATTTGAGCAGTCTCTAAAGACTTCTTGATAGCATCCCGAAGCAATGCAGCACCCAGCCCGCACCCTTTATAGTGAGTATCTACACCCATCATTCCTAACAAAATGACAGGAACTTGCTCTGGAGAATTTCGCTTTAGCCATCCCCCTTGAACAGAGTTTCGTACAACAGAATGACTGCTTAACGTATAAAACCCCGCAACTTTTCCTTTGCAGTAACTTACGTATACCACAGCCGTACCCCGTTGTTTTGCATGTTTGGCATGCTTGGCAAACCAGTTATCTACAAGGGTGTCCCCGCAAGAAAAACCAGTGGATCCAGAATCGTTAGCTTCAGAATTATTAGCCTCATATTGTATAGGGCGCGAAAACATACTTATTCCCAAATTTCATCACGCGCCAAGAGGTCTTGAGCAACCTTAGGCATAGGTTCATCTAATGCCTGACAAAATAATTCAAATTCGTTATCACTTAACGCGGTTACTCTAGCCTGCTCAATATCATACTGCGCAGCTTCGTCTAAGTGCGCAACACTCCATTGCGTTAAGGTTTGCCCCTTTAATGAAGCAGCTTTTTCATAGGCTGAGCGCTGACTATAAGTCAACCTAAGATCCATCCTGCTATTCTTTTCTTCTTTTTCTGCGGCAACAGACATACTATCACCCTTTCAGTTGATAGCTTTATTGTACGTAATTTATCCGTACAATACAATCATGCTAGGTAGGTTTCCTCTCAAAAGAGTCATTACTACAAAAGTCCACAACTAAAAGAATGGCTCCTACCATAAGAACCTAATTAGAAGAATCTTAATTATTCGTTTAGCACGTTTAGTATCGGAGTCTTAAAAGAATCCTAATTGTTCACCAATAAGTTTTACGGCTAGCAAACCAAGTGCGATAAGGATGCAAGGGCGGGCAATATTGATGCCCTTTTTCATGACTAGCCCTGCCCCAATCCAAGAGCCAATCATGTTAGCAATACCGCAAGCGATCGCAAGTCCAAACAAGATCTTGCCGTTGAGCGCAAACACCACAATCGCACCTATATTAGTAGTTAAGTTCAAAAGCTTCGAATGCGCATTTGCGCGCACAACTCCCATACTTGCCGCGAAAGTGAAAGCGATCGTTAAAAAGGTTCCACTTCCTGGCCCATAAAAGCCATCGTAAGCGCCAATAACAAACGCACAGATAACGCAAATGATGCGCTGTTTGAGCGTTATGGGTTCATCGTTATCTGCTGCAACTCGTTTGAAGTGTTTGCTTAACGTGATGTAGGCAACAATGGGCAAAATGATCATAAGGAGCCACTGTAAAAGCTCTGCATCCACCAGAACCACAAGGCTCGTTCCGCAAGCAGAACCCACAAGTGCTGCAGGAATGGCAGGCAAGATAACTTTCCAATAAATAAGCCCACTTTTTATAAAGCGAAAGCTTGCCGTTGCCATGCCGAAAAACGACTGAATCTTATCAGTACTGAGCGCATAATGAGCTGGGAGACCCGCAAGCATAAGCGCCGGCACCGTAATAAAGCCTCCACCGCCGCTGATAGCGTTAAGAAGCCCACCTAAAAAACAGGCAGGCAGCGCGATAAGTAAGGTGACTATCGTAACAGTTGGTTCCATGCTCAATACGATAACATTTTCTTGGCGGATACTTACAATTGTGCGGCACCTTGCAAGAAATTCTTTTTAGCGCATTGAGTAAAGCAAGATGCAACACATTGCGTATGACAAGATGCTGCACATCGTGTGAACAAGATGCAGCACATTGCGTGTAGCATCTTCTGCCCCAAATCAAAATTTCCGGTTTTTTCCTCCAAAAATGGCAAGTAAAGCGAGTTGTGAATAGGTCGACTGCAATTTTTATCGGAGCGCCAAGTTGGCGGGCTTCCGAATGGTGCTTTCGTTACAGAAATCTGGCATTTCGTGACACTTTTTCTATTTCTGATCCTTTGCTGCCATCCTGCACCCGTACACAACTCGAGCTACTCGCCAAAAATGCCCCTAAAACCAGAAATTTTGAATCCGAAGAATGGTGCAGCGAAAGGGCATGTCAGTCCTTAAAGATGGTAACCCTGGCTCAATCGGCTATGGCATCGATCGCGCGTTTGCAAAAGAAGGCGCCGATTTGGTAATCACGGGACGCAACGAAGCAAAGCTTCAAGCCGCCAAACAAGAACTAGAAGCCGAATTCGACATAGAAGTGCTTCCCGTAGTAGCTGATGTAACTGCAGGAGAAGACAACGAAGCAACTGTCCAAAGAGTAGTTGATGCCGCGATTGAAAAGTTTGGCCACATAGACGCCTTAGTAAACAACGCTCAAGCAAGCGCCTCGGGCGTAACACTTGCCGAACACACCATGGAGCAGTTCAATCTTGCAATCTATTCCGGGCTGTATGCTGCTTATCTGTACATGCAAAAATGCTATCCCTACCTGAAAGAGACCAAAGGTTCCGTGGTGGACTTCGCTTCAGGTGCTGGCTTGTTTGGTAATTACGGACAATGCTCATATGCCGCCGCAAAAGAAGGCATCCGTGGCTTAACGCGCGTAGCTGCAACTGAATGGGGTCCTGATGGAATCAATGTAAACATCGTATGCCCCCTTGCTTGGACAGCAGCTCTTGAGAATTTTAAAGATACCTATCCTGAAGCATATGAAGCAAATGTCCATATGCCGCCCATGGGACACTATGGAAACGTCGAGCACGAAATTGGTCGCGTCGTCGTGCAGCTTTGTTCTCCTGACTTTAAGTTCATGAGCGGCGAAACCGTAACACTTGAAGGCGGACTCGGTTTACGTCCATAATTTAAATTTGAGGTTTCAAAATGCGCGCTTACACCCTGAAAGTGTAAGCGCGCTCTGCCATCAATCAGTGCCTTGGCGACGATATTTCAAACGTAATTCAAAGCCAGAACGAACAGATCGAACAAACCGCTCAAGAGATAAACAAGCAAGCCATCGAAGCAAAAAACAAGCACCCTAAAGCCTGGAAGAAATACCACTTTTGTAATTAGATTCCCACTTTGACCAGGAATAATATAGACCAAGTAGCGGCAATATTCATCACTATACTATCCTGCAGTATTCATCACTGCACTATCTCGGAATGAAAAGAATGCTATGAAAATTTCCGCACGAAATATTCTTAAGGGAACCGTAGAAAAAGTGGCTGAAGGTGCCGTAAATGGTGTCGTCACAATAAAAGTTGGCAACGACACCGTAAAAGCAGACATAACCATGGAAGCTATCAAAGACCTAGGTCTTGAATCGGGCAAAGAAGCATTTGTCATCATTAAAGCAAGCTCTGTCATGTTTGCTGCAGGATCGGAGCGCATCACGACGATTTCAGCGCGCAATCAACTACCTGGCACCGTTGTCGCAGTAAACAAGGGTGCCGTAAATGGACATGCAACCATCAAAACAGAAAGCGGCAACACCATTAAAGGCTCTATTACCAACGAAGCTATCGAAGATTTAGGACTTGAGCCAGGTACTCCTGTGCTGGCGGTCATCAAATCTACCGACGTAATGGTTGGCGTGGAATAAGCGAACGGTCATTACGCCGTGAGCCCATCGCAGACTGACCGCTCTGCGCCGTAGAGCGGTCAGTCATTACGACACAAAGTGGTCATTACGCCGCAATAAGATCACTCCCGCAACGGCAGAAAGGCACGCAAGAGCAAACATGATCACGGTTGCGGCAACCATCATACCGTTTAGGGCGTCATCGGTTTGAGCAAGCTTTTTGTTAGAGAAATCATCGGAACCTGTTTTTGAGCCAGCATCAGAATCTGCGGCGTTCGTATCTTCGTTCGCCGCATTCGACCCCTCGCCAGAATCAGGTTTCGTTGACGGAAAGGTATCTGAATGGAAGCTCCACGTGCCTCTGATCTCCGCATCTTCGTCGCCTAACGTGAAGTTATCGCGATCATACCCATCAAACTTCCAGGTGCCGCCCTTCACTTTGACGCTGGCTTGCGTTGGAGCGATTGCCGATATGGTCTCGCCCACCTTATGCAATCCCTGATCGGAAGGTACGAGTGCCAACACTTCATCGGGAAGCACCTTCCCTTCGGTAGAACTATCAAAACGATAGGTAACCGCATGTCCACCAAATGCTGCAATAACCATTGTGCGTTCAGTAAGAGGCGAATTTACCTTAACTGCGGTAGCGTGATAGGGATCCCAGCCACCCGCAACGTTACCTTCAGCATCGTAGCTATAGTCGCTATACCAGCCATCAACAGGGAGTAATTGGCGCGTGGCAGGATTGCCCGTTAGAGTAAAAGGTCTTTTATCTGCAGGAATAGGGTTCGAGGGCAACTTAAGGGTGCCTTTAGTGCCTGTGCCATCCTTGGCTTGCGCTGCATAAAAAGCAATATCCGAACCGAAATACTGCGTGCAACGGTTATTAGCAACAAGGCAGTTTTCACCTACGGTCATTGCACTTTTTGCGTTATGGGCAATACCGCCACCTGCAGCTGCAGAGTTTGTCGATATGGTCGTCGCACCATCAATGGTTACACCACCTGATCCAACGGCATAAATGCCACCGCCATAACCTTCAGTTGCATTTCCTGTGATGGTCGCATCTGCGAGCGAGATATTTGTACCACTCGTATACAAGCCACCTCCATAGCTGCTTGCCTGATTATCCGTAAAGGACACACCCGATACCGTAGCACCATCACAGCCAGTTAAGAAGGCGCCACCACCGCAGTCTGTGCTATTACCAGAGACAACACCACCCGTAATAGCGACCGTCGAATCTTCGACGTATAAACCACCGCCATATGCTCTTTTGTTGTCCGTATGGTCGGTCACGTTATTTGTAATGGAGCCACCCGAAATAGTAACGTTCGACTTACTGAGGCACACCCCCGCACCAGCGCCATATAAGCCGTCGCCCTTTTTGATCTTATTACCCGAGATGGAGCCGCCCTTCATATTGAAAGTGCCGTCATGAACAAAAACCGCTCCACCTAAAACATGCGTAGGTGACATCGAATTTCCACTTACGCAACCCTCAATTGAACCGCCATACATATTGAAAACAACGCTGTCGCGCCCTTGACCATCAGAGCGAACCGCAACAGCGCCGCCCATGCTTGAACCAGACTTGTTAGTACAATTCGAAATGGTACCGCCATACATATTAAACGTACCGTTATTGACACCAACTGCAGCACCGAGCGTGCCTCCTGCTACATGGCTGTTCGTAAGAGTGACGCCCTCATACATGTTGAAGGTTCCCCCATTGCCACCCATAAACCCAAGATGAATAATGCCGTGAATCTGTGTGTCGTCTCCGCCTTTAACGACAAGCGCATCGGAGCCATCCGATTTACCAAAAGTGAGGGTGCCGCCATTGCGAATATTAAAGAAATAATTTGAGAGCGATAGCGTATGTCCGTCGCCTAAGATTGTTGCGTTTCCCTGTACGACAAAGCACGAATCATCTAGGTTCTCGTTTGGCGCCGTCGGAATAGTGATATCGGCAGTAAGTTTGATAACGTGCGCATCGTCCGACGAATCCGTTTTTGCTTGCTCTATTGCCCGCGTAAACGCGGTTGCATCAGCAACTTCGTGCACTGCTGCATCTGAGGGGAGTGCGAAAGCGTTATACGGGAACGCAAACAGAGAAAAGCACAGCACAACGAGCGCAATTTTGAACCTTTTGATGACGACAATCACCTGCTAAATAGTCGACGGCTTACCGTGAATATTCAGCATAGAGTGGAGTGTGTGAACACATCGTTCCTAAAGCGTGTCATGAAGGCCTGGAGCGCGCATGGAGATCCGAGATGCGTCACGAATTCCTATTACAGTCACGGAAGCATGGGGCACGTATGGAGGTAAGCGATCTTGAGACGGAGTGCGTCATAAAGGCGTATTGGTGGAGTGTTTTTGTTAACACAAGACGAGTCATGCAAAACACCAAATTCGCCCTACTTGTGACAAATTAAGAGGCGCAAACAAACCGCATTATCTTTCGAGCAGTATCGCGGCTAACCTTTGTTACATCACCTTTGTTTAGATAAGCGTATACGTTGCCTATATTAAGATTTAATGCTTTACAAACTGAATATACGCTTAATCCAGACTCAAAATATATCCTTGAAAGAGTTAGTCAACGCTTATTTATTCGATCCAATTATCATTTTGTAACTGATGCTTGATTCCTAATACCCTAACGTACTTATCATCAACCACATAATGAATATCATAGTTTTTATACGTGATTTTATAACGTTTATGACCTGAAACGGGACTTACATAGCTTATGGCTGCTTGAGGAAATTCAGCTAAATCTAATACCCTCTTTTTGATTTCAAGATACATTTCTCGTGCAGCAATTGGGCTTTTTAAAACAACTGAGATATATTCGATACAAGACTCTAAATCCTCCAAAAACTAAGGAGTTAAAACTACGGAATAGCTTTTCTCGCTTCCATTTACTATCCCATTCGCTCCTCGAAAGAGGCAAACGCTTTTCCTGCAGGAACACAAAGCTCAGATGGAGTATTTTCTGCCTCGGAGAGCATGCGATCTAATTCGCTTTCATTTCTCGGAAATAATCTTGAATATTTCGAGTTATCAAGAGGTCGAGTTGTTAAAGCAAAAGGAACCTCTTGATTGCGAATTACTGTTTTTGCAAACATATTCATAAGAGAAGAAGCTGAAATACCAATTTCTTCGCAAAAATCTAAAAAATCTTGCTTTGTATTCGAGTCCATACGCACGTTTAAGGTAGCAGTATCAGACATTAGAATCACCTCTATTGTGTTTATATTCATATCGTTATAAACACAATAATTATATACCAGAACATAAAGCAATCCTATCGAGAAACGTTCTGAGCATACCATGCACACGAACTTAAAGCTGAAGTAGCACAAGCGGCTCTAGAGTATCCGCTTATTCGCGTGGTCGAATTGCCTGTTTTCTAACTTCGTCATGCAACCACACGTTTTCTGGTTATTTTCGTGTGATCAGGCTTTTAACCACTAACCAGCTTGACTTCAACTGGCACACAAACCCCTCTATCCTTATACAGCATACGGGTGGGCATGTTATTGCTGCTAAGAAAACAAGGACTGTTCGAGCCTACTCGTATAAAGCGGGGCGAGGAGAAGTTGCAGCTTCCCCAAATCCCTTATGGCAACCCGAGTTTCCAGGAAGTTGGAAGAAAAACGGAAAAACAGGCCAATACGAACACCCTTGCTTTTTAGGCGAGTAACTTGTTCAGCGGGCGTAAGCCATGGTTGAATATGTTGAAAGTTGGATTTCATGCAATAATTCTAGCAACTCTCAATCAAAAACCCCAGCTGACATATTCAAAGTCATTTCTTTGACTGTGAAAATGGTGTAAGCGAATTAGTCCCTCTTAAACAAATCTCGCGTAAAGACCTTATCTTCCACATCGGAGAGCTCTTCGCTCCAACGATTAGCGATGATCACGTCACAGGAATTCTTAAATGATTCAAGGTCGTGAGTTACTTTGCTACCAAAGAAGGTTGAATCATCTAGGGTTGGCTCATAAACAAAAACTGGCACGCCCTTAGCCTTGATGCGTTTCATGATGCCCTGAATAGAAGAGGCTCGGAAATTATCCGAGCCTGTTTTCATAGTGAGTCTATAAATTCCAACTACCGGGTTGGTAACGCCCTTGTATACCAGATCCATCACGCGCTGAATAATCTCATCAGCAATGAAGTCTTTACGGGTTCGGTTAGACTCGACAATCGCTTCAATCAAATTCTGAGGTACATCCTTGTAGTTAGCGAGAAGCTGCTTAGTGTCCTTGGGCAAACAATAGCCGCCATACCCAAATGAAGGATTATTGTAGTGAGATCCAATACGAGGATCATATCCAACGCCCGCAATGATCTGAGAAGTGTCAAGTCCGCGAGCCTCTGCGTAGGTATCCAGTTCATTAAAATACGCAACACGCAAAGCCAGGTATGTATTGGCAAACAACTTTACCGCTTCAGCTTCCGTTGCTCGCATGATAAGCACAGGAGGATCATCATCCTCTGCTGCTTCTGCGAGAAGATTTGCGAAGATATACGCTACCTGTTCTAGCTCTTGTGCAAACTTCGACTCGCTAGGAACACCTACGATGATGCGGGAGGGATGAAGGTTGTCATAGAGCGCATGCCCTTCCCGTAAGAACTCGGGGCTGAAGAGGAACTTGCCTTGCGGATACTTATCAAGTAAGGACTTGGTATACCCAACAGGGACGGTGGACTTGATAACCATGACGGCTTCAGAGTTAACCTCTAGTACGAGATCTATTACTTGTTCTACATAAGAGGTATCGAAGAAGTTCTTATCGGGATCATAGTTGGTAGGAGTAGAGATAACTATAAGCTCTGCCTGCCTATAAGCATTTGCTCCGTCAAGGGTTGCGGTGAAGTTGAGCTCTCGTTTGCCTGACTTAGCATCATTTAAGAACTCTTCAATCTTCTTATCCTTAATAGGGCTTACCCATTGGTTTAACTTCTCGACCTTTTCAGGTACTACATCAACTGCAACAACATCGTTGCGCTGAGACAACAGCACCGCTAAAGACAAACCGACATAACCGGTACCTGCAACCGCAATCTTCATCAATATCCTCTTTTCAATGTGCTTAAAATTTAGTATTAAAAATAACTGACTCTAGATGTATTGGCGGAGGGTCTGGCTCTACACATCCACCCCGTAATAGCGTTTATACCAACGAGCGAATTCTCGAAGGCCGTCTTCAAGGGGCGTTGTTGGCTTAAAGCCGAAGTCGCGCTCTAGGTCAGACACATCGGCATAGGTTTGATAGACATCCCCTGGCTGCATGGGCAACAGCTCATGCTCGGTAGGAGCATCCACTACTCCTTCTTCCATGAGCACGCGCTCAAGGGTTTCAACGAAAAACATCAAGGATTCCGGTTTGTTATTACCGATGTTATATACCTTATAGCGAACACCGTTTTCATTAGGCTCAGGTGGTTTATTCATAACGTTGACCACGCCCGTTATGATGTCGTCGATATAGGTAAAGTCCCTATACATATCCCCCATGTTGTATATCTGGATAGGATCGCCTTTTATGATCTTGTTAGTGAATTTAAAGTAAGCCATATCAGGACGTCCCATAGGGCCATAGACCGTAAAGAAGCGAAGTCCTGTTGAGGGGATATCGTAGAGCTTCGAATAGGCATGAGCCATAAGCTCGTTGCTTTTCTTGGTAGCAGCATAAAGCGATACCGGATTGTCTACCCTATCCTCTACTGAATAAGGGACCTTTTTATTAGAGCCATAGACACTAGAGCTTGATGCGTAAACTAAGTGCTTTACTGGATGATGCCTGCACGCTTCTAGGACATTAAAAAAGCCTATGAGGTTTGAATCTACATAGGCTCTAGGGTTATCTATGGAGTAGCGAACTCCTGCTTGCGCGGCAAGGTTTACTACGCAATCAAATGAGCACTTACTGAACATGCTCTCTAGTTGATCAGCATCTGCTATATCGCCTTCTATAAAGGTAAAGCGATTATGCCCATCAACATCTTTAAGCATAGAAAACCTGTCTTTTTTGATACCAACATCGTAGTAGGAATTCATGTTGTCTAACCCTACGATGGTTGCATCACTTTCAGTAAGTAGACGCTTACATAGGTACGAGCCGATAAAACCAGCCGCACCGGTTACGAGAATAGCATTCATTTGTGTGTCCTTATTGTTCAAAATAAATCTACTAATACTAAGTTTTTAATTAGTCCAGCAATATCTTTGCTACCCCATCTAGTTCTAGCCAAAGCTTTGCCGTGCTCCATTTTTTCAAAGCCTTTTGCATTCGCTAATTGATTCTCAACTATAGGAACAGCAATAGTAGATATTCCGAGAGTATAAAGCTCATAAAGAGTCGTTCCTGCTGCAGAAATTACTAAATCACTTGCGAGCATGTAATCGGATAAATCCGTAGCACCTTCAATTAGATGCAGGTTTAGCTTTGAAACTAACGAATTATCGAAGCTTGCATTGGGGCCCACCACAACGGAAATACGGGCATTCGGCAACGCATCCCTGCATCCTTGAGCCATCTTTTCAAGACTTTTATTTGGATTAGTTGACCCAGTGGTGATTAGAACATTTTCTACTGTGTCTCTTACTTGATATTGGCCGGCTTTTTCTCTAAACACCTTACGTACAGGAGCATATTTTGGACCAATCAATAATTTTGTATCTGTCCCCGCATATACCTTTTTATAGTCTTCTTCACTAAACCCAAAACTGTAATTGATAAGTACTCGAACATTACGTCTCACCGAGTCGGAAAGACTGCCAATCTCGAAAGTATACATATCATCTATGTACGCAACTTTTAGACCTAGATCGGCGCATGTATCGAAAAACTCATCGGTAATACCATAAGAATCAACTAGAATAGAAGTGTCACCATTCATCACATCAGCTAGTTTTTGAGCATCGAATTTGTCGAGATGCTTAGGATTCCCTCCAATAAGAAATGGCTCAAAGCTGTATTGTCGCAATATCTTGGCTGACTCCTCGTTAGCCGAAACAAATACAGCCTTGCCACCCTGCGCCTCTACTTCTTGTGCGATAGAAACACAACGAACTATATGTCCAGCGCCTATAGAAGAATCTCCATCGACCCTAAAATAAACTGTTTCACCAGACGAGTTGCTAAGCGTCTTTACTAATTCGATAAACCCGTTCATATTCACTAAATCCAGATTTCATAACCACATGCATTGAGGCCACGTTATGAGAAAGAATTCGTGCATCGATATGCTCTACACCTAGTTCTTTAAAGGCAACATTACTGAGGGCCTGCACTGCCTCTTTGGCATAGCCTTTACCTCTACATGATTCCTCGCCAATCATGTAAGAAATCTCACAGGAAACTTCATCTATACCAGAAAGACCGCAGGTACCAATTTTTGTGCCGTCTAATTCCGAAATCATAAAATCATATCGCGTTGGATTTTCAAGATAGCCTGCAAACCACTTGAGATGATCTTCTAATGTAATAGGCTTTGTATTAAGGAAATTCTTGTAATTCTCAGGCTTACTGCGCCATTTAACTATCAGCTCAGCATCATCTTTTTGTATCCCTTTAAAACATAAGCGCTCAGACTGGAAAGAATAATCTTTAGTAAGCATAAGCTAGTCTCCATAAACGATAGGATCCCCAAACGAATAAGCTCTATCGGATTGGCTCCTTAAAAGCTCATCATAATATTTTGGCTTAGCACCATTGCTAGGCCTTACTATACGAATATTTTCTTTGGTAAATGCTTCACCTTGCTTAATATCTGCACTGGCGAAAATAGAACGACGGAACACTAAACTCTTAGCTTCTTTTTCTGAAGGGACATAGTTGGGTTTGCCCACTGCAGCAATAGCATTGTTTACTGCAATAACCATGTCGCGATATTCGTCTGGATCCATTGAAAACTCCGAGTCCACAGTTTTGATGTCGTGACTCAAACAGAAATGCTTCTCAATCACTCGGGCCCCAAGAACAGCTGCTGTTACATCAGCAAGGTGCCCCATAGAATGATCGGAAAAGCCAACATGCACTCCAAAACGATTTTTCATATCGGGAATACTTGCAAGATTCATATCGCTCGGATCTGCTGGATATTCACTGCAGCAACGAAGAAGAACCGTATCGTTATTCCCCGTCTCCTTTACCGCATCAACTGCATCTTGGATATCCTCAAGAGAAGCCATTCCCGTTGACATGATCATGGTCTTACCTTTTGATGCCGCATATTTAATTAAGGGAATGTCTACAAGCTCAAACGATGCAATCTTATAAGCATCACAGCCCATATTATCTAATAAATCAACTGCCGCTTCATCAAAAGGAGTTGAGAGGAAATCAAGACCTACTTCATCGCATTTTCCCTTAATAGGATCATGCCACTCCCATGGCATAGATGCATCACTGTAAAGATCATAGAGGCGCTGACCATCCCAAAGACCGTCTTTAATCATGAAGTAATCGTTGTCGCAATCGAGCGTCAAAGAGTCGGCAGTATAGGTTTGTACCTTTAGACAATCAGCGCCCGCTTTAGCGACTTCTTCGACGATACGTAAAGCAATACTTAAATCATTAGCGTGATTAGCACTCATCTCGGCGATGAAATACACCTGGTTAGAATTAATTTTCTCAAGTAAGCGACTCATGTACTGCTCTCATTCTATTGAACTTCACCTCTGCAATTTCCCAATCGCTATAGTTATCAATGTCTTGGACCTCTAGCTCAGGCACCTCATACCCTTTAGTTATTGGACCTAAAAGAGAAGACGATGTTTCCAGTGAAGAAACTTTGCAGAAATAGAACTGCCCCGCATCATGAAACACTGGTGTCAAATCTTGACTTCTCGTGTTAGCGTTTTCGGGCATCCAATACTCAAAGCCATCTTTTTTCTTTATTAGACCTCGTTGAGGAGGAAAAGAAAACTTGGTTACAGTTAACACCGTATCAGTGTTTTTATCGAATAGCTTTGATGCTTCTTTGAGCTTTTCTGCCGTGACAAAAGGGGCTGTTGGATAAAGACAACACAAAGCCTTAAAAGACTTTCCACGAGTCTCATAGTCTTCAATTACCTCTAACAGCACATCTTTCGTTGTAGCAAAATCATTGCTGTTTTTATTACTTCTAAGAAACGGAACTACAGCACCATATTTCTTGGCAATCTCAGCAATCTCTTCATCGTCTGTTGAGACCATCACCTCATCAAACAGATTGCTTTCAATTGCTGCTTCTATTGAATAAGCAATAATGGGTTTACCACAGAACTCTTTGACATTCTTTCTAGGAATCCTTTTTGATCCCCCGCGTGCTGTAATAATGCAAACAGACTTTTTATTCATATTTAAACACCGTTTTTGCATGTTCCATAACATAATCCAAGCGGTTTTCTTTAATTATTAAATTTGGGCTTTGACCAAATACTAACGATCCGCTAGGGACATCCTGATCCTTAACATAGGTATTTGCTCCAATAATGACGTAATCGCCAATTCGACAATTACCTAGCACCTTTGAATCGCTCATCATGAAAACGGATTCACCAAATGTAGGGTAAACACCTTTATTATTACCAACAGTGCACCCTTGTCCAAAATCAAAATAATTGGAATATTCGGCCCTTCCAATCACAGAGCCAACAGGATGGTCAAAGAAGAATACCTCCGGTAATTCAACTTGGTAGTATATATCGGCCCCTGAAAGCGCTTTTTGAAGTCCGTACAGCTTTTCGCAAATCACGCCTCCACCTTGATGGAATATCTCATTAGCAAGCAGATACAAAAATACGGTCCACTGACAGCTGTGGTAAGGGTCAAAGCTAACCACATCAGCTTCGTTGTGGTAATACTTATTTTGCACATGTGCGAAACATTTTTCCGCACGAGCCAAAGCGCTTTCCCATGCTTCTTCAGTTCTTTCTACATCATCATTTTCTAAGATAAACAATGAACTAATCTGTTTTTGCAGAAGCGCCTTAATACCCTTAGTCGGAATAGAAGTTTTCATTTAATTCTCCCATTGCAATCTTGATTAGCATAAACTCCGCAATAGTTAATTACTTTCTTAACCGCATCTACAACATGCTGCGCATCCTCATTAGACAAACAGCAATGGAGTGGCAACGTGATGCATTCGTTGTAGTATTTATTAGCCTCAGGACAGCATTCAGGATCGTATCCAAGATTTGCGTAATAAGGCAATCGATAAACCGGCAAGTAATGCACATTGACACCGATATTTTCAGCCCTAAGTGCCTCGAAAATAAATCGGCGATTCTTACCTAATGTATCCACATCAAACCTCAGTACGTACAAATGACGAGTGGTGTCTTCTGAAGTGGGGTCATATTGATAAGATACTTCAGAAATTTTCGAAAACTCTCGATTGTAAAACGCAACTAACTCCTGACGGCGCTTAGTAAATTCAGACAAACGTTTCATTTGAGAAACGCCAAGGGAAGCCTCGATATCGCTTATACGATAGTTATATCCCAGCTCAAGCTGCTCATAATACCAAGGCCCTTCATCGGGATGTTGCATTAAGGACGTATCCCTAGTAATGCCATGTTTAGCAAAAAGAAGGATTCTCTTTGCTAGCTCAGGATCATTGGTGGTTACCGCACCGCCTTCACCAGTAGTAACCGTCTTTACTGGATGAAAGCTCAATGTCGTAATATCAGCAATAGATCCAATAGGACATCCGTTATGGATGGTTCCAATTGAGTGTGCTGCATCTTCGATAAAGATCAGATTATGTTCATTGCAAATATCCCTGATTGCATCTGAGTCAACATGCACTCCCCCAAAGTCAACTGCAATAATTGCCTTTGTCTTTGGAGTGATCTTTTCTCGAATTGAGTCAGGAGATATATTCCATGTTTTTGGGTTAATATCGGCAAAAACAGGTTTCGCGCCACAATATAAGACGCAATTAGCTGATGCAGCAAAAGTAATCGGCGAAACAATAACTTCATCACCTGGTTTAACACCCGCCGCAAGACAAGCAATATGCAAAGCTGCAGTACCATTTGAAACTGCTGTTACAAATTGGGCATGGGTAGTTTGCTTAAGCGCTTCTTCAAAGGCTTCAGTTGCAGGACCACAAGTTAAATAATCACTTCTTAAAGTCTCAACAACAGCTGCAATATCATCTTCGCTAATATCTTGATGCCCATACCCTAAGAGTTTCGGGCTAGCAGGATTGCCTCCATACAAAGCTAGCTTTTCCATTCGCTAGCCTCCTAGTATTTGATTTCCATCTTGGAGATGAGCTCGCGAAGCTCTTCAACACTGAGCCATTCGGTATTAGTACCGGAGTCATAGACGAATTCAGGATCTACTTTTTTGCCACCCTTAAGATCAACTTTAGAGATGTCATACCATTCCATATGAGGGTAGATAATGAAGTTCTTATCGTACTCATAAGTAGTAAGGCTATCTGCTGCAGGAACCATACATTCGTGAAGCTTTTCACCTTCGCGAATACCAACCTCCACCTGTTTGGCATCCGGCGCCATAGCAGTTGCAAGATCAGTCACTTTAAAGGATGGAATCTTGGAAATAAAGGTTTCCCCACCCTGAGCCTCAGCTAAAGCTTTTACGACAAGTTGAATTCCCTCTTCCAAAGAAATCCAAAAACGCGTCATCCGAAAATCGGTAATAGGAAGTTCAGTTGCACCGTTTTTAACGAGATTATTAAAGAAAGGAATAACAGATCCACGAGATCCGGCGACATTACCATAACGAACTACGCTAAAGGTAGTACCAGACTCGCCTTTATAGGCATTAGCAGCGATAAAAAGCTTGTCTGACACGAGCTTCGTACCGCCATAAAGATTCACGGGGTTTACTGCCTTATCGGTCGAAAGCGCTACGACCTTTTCAACTCCGCAATCAAGCGCGGCATTAACAATATTCATAGCACCATCGATGTTTGTCTTAACTGCTTCCATGGGGTTGTATTCGCAAGCTGGAACCTGCTTTAGTGCTGCAGCATGGATAATATAATCAACTCCACCAGCAAGAGCTCTACGCATACGAGCCTCGTCGCGTACATCCCCGATAAAGAAACGTAGCTTTTCATCGTACTTTTTAAACTTATTACGCATGACAAACTGTTTATATTCGTCACGAGAGTAAATAATAATCTTCTTAGGATTGTAATTCTCTAAAACATAACGCGTAAAAGCATTTCCAAAAGAGCCTGTACCCCCCGTTAAAAGGACAGTTTTACCGTCAAGCATTCTGTTTTCCTTTCTATTCATTTTTCAAAGTACTAGCTACTGTGTCAGCTCAAAACAAAATCACTAATGTATACGTCAACGGGCACCAAACCACAATTAGCCTGGTTACGAAAAATCATTCTTGTATTTAAAGTAAAAAAGCATTACGAGCATAAAAGAAGCAGCTTCGGAGAGTATTCTTACTACGATTACATATTCAATATTGCAATATCCTGAAATCATTCCGAATAAAAGAAAAAACACCGTAACAAATGCTGAAAGATAGGTAGCATACCCCAACTGCCTCACATGACCACTAGCACCTAATACCGGCCAACCATACATAGCTTTATAAAATGAAAAAATAATTAAAGGTGATATAGCAGTCAGCAAATAACTCCCCGATGCATATTCCTCCCCAGCCAAGACTTTAATAATCAAGGGAGAAAGAAACATTAATGCCAAAATCACCAAGACAACGATCGGCAAAGCCTTCATGGAAATTGATCTGACAATCTTAAAATCTTTGTTCATCAGAGAGTTAGGATATAAGCTATTTATAATCGGAGTATATAAAGACTGCACCGCATTAATCAACGACAGCGAAATACTCCACACCGACAATTCCACAGCCGAAACATCTAATAGTCCCACTATCCCTATTGAAAACGAATTCAGCATTGTGGAACAAAACGAAATGCTGAAGTACTGAAATGAATTTTTTAAATGAACTGCAATTCCCTTCCAAGAATGCCGTTCATATGTCACGTCAAATTTGGTCACTACGTACCAAAAGGACCATACTAGCGCTATAAAACTACCAACCAAATCACATATCGGAACCAACAATAGATCGGCTGGATTATGGATCAAGAGAAAGATTAAAAAGGTCGATATTGTTTTTGCCAGCACATATCGCTTTGTAATTGCCGACATTTTTTCAAAACCCTGAAAAATATAATCAGGCAGTAATGTATTTACGACAACACATAAAAAGGAGATAACGACAAACAGAGCATTGTTGAACAAAATGGGAATCGAAAAAATTAGCACAGCAATAATCACAAAAGATACTGCTATTACTATTATTTTTGCATTCAAGATACACGAGAAAACACTCGAAGGTTTTTCTTTTTTTAAACGCGCTTCGGTAATTAAGCGAGTTCCATAATTCACAAAACCAAAATCTGTAATAGTTTGCATAATTGTCATTATGCTTAATACATAAACACGAATTGAATACGCATCCGCCCCCAAAACGCGTGTTAAATACGGCAAAGTGATAAATGGAAGAATATATTTAGCTAATTGCAATATATATTGCGACTGAATATTTTTTTTTAATGTTTTACGCATTGAAACTACGTTCGGATACAATAATTAAATCATTTATTGTCTTGCTTCAATTACCTTTTTATACATTTTGGCATGCTCTCTGCACATTGATTCTTCCGTATAGTATGTTTCGTAAAGGCTTAATGAATTGCTTTGATAATTATTGAATTTTTCTAATGGATATATAGAAATTGCCTCTTCTATAGCTTTCACTAAATTATCCACGGTTGGCTTTATTAGCCACCCGTTATCGTGAATTAAATCTTTACAAGAACCTACATCACTTAAAATTAAAGGTAAGCCAAAAGACATTGCCTCAACTGCAGCATTAGGAACCCCCTCATCGTAGCTGGCTAAGACAAATACATCGGCTATTGCTAACACATTACCAACGTTTTCTGTGGACCCGGCAAAAACTATTTTCTTGTCGACTCCAAGACTAGCTGCTAACTCAGTGCAATAGTTCTTATCTTCACCATCTCCAACAAGGACTAATCTTGCTCCCTCAGTTTTTCCTAAGGCAAAAGCCTCAATTAGCGATCTTTGATTTTTACGCCTGCAAATCGTACCAACACACACAAATGTAATAGCAGAATCTTTAGTATATTCTTTTGTTACTTTAGGTTTTCTCAAGCCCTGATGATAATAACCGTACAGACAATCAATATTTGAAAATCGAGATTTGAAATTTGAAATTGCTGCAGGAGACAAAAATAATAATCCCGAAGCGTTTCGACAAACCGTCTCAAATTTTTCATTGATTGTCGAACGGTATTTTTTATTATTAAGTTTTGGATATCCCGAACCGGAAAAGAACATATCATTCGTACCATCTGAATGAAGAACAAGAATATAAGGAATATTGATTTCTTTTTTTACATACTCATATGCACTATCAATATCGCGAAATACAATCAAATCATTATTGATATTATCGTTTATTAATTCATTCACAGAATTACGCGCATGACGAACATGCGTGATTTTATACAAAATCCATGACCCTTTTGTTGTCATCTTCAATAAACTCTTTAAAGTTTTTTTTATATACGACTTTATTGATAACTTACCCGATGTTGAATTAGCAATATTAAATCTTGGACAGTAAGGACCTTGTAGACTAATATCATAATCCTCGAATAATCTTTTGTTCCTGTATATTCTTTTAATGTTTTGAGAAGGCCCGATTAAAGCATTAATGCTTCCAGAAAATACAGTTGCAACATTATATTTCATTTTCAGCCCTCTCGTCTTCAATGAAGTCAATGACTATCCCCGAAATAAATCTCAAGTCTTTCATATGCTTCCTAAGAACAAAAATTGAAGCTATACGGCATTATTCCGTGGCTTGTAAAGGCAAAATAGCAAAAATAGAATGCCATCAAAACAATAGTTAAACCTATAAATAGTGTTTTTTCTTTCTTTTGGTCTGCAATACAACGATACGCATACGGATATAGTAAAACTATCATAGATGCTGGAATTAGATACATTCGTGCCAGAAAATATGATTCATAGCCTAAAGAACGTAGAGGGATAATCAACGCAAAACATAAAAACATAAACCAAAATATTTTCGATTGAAAATATTTGTAATAACAAATAATTGGATAAAGAAAAGGAAGTAAGTTAAATAGTATTCCTAAACCGCTTCCTGTCCCTTCTATAGTATTAGCTACTGATTCATCCATAAAATAGGTTGAATAATAAGAATCCCCTGCAAATATATTTCCCAAAATATTAAAAAGTGATGAGGAAAAAATCGACAGTAGCAAAGCTGTAGAAATGATAACGATTCCAAAAAGTTGATTTTGCTTCGAAATGCTTACAATAAAAAAGTACATAATTAATGAAAGGATCAATGAGCTATGAATTATTGAAGCAATTAATACAACTATTACATATCGCAAAAATCTTCGCTCGAATATATATTTAATTCCCCAGAACCAAATCGCCATAGCAAAGATTTGCCTCATTTGGTCCATTCCATAAAACCCAAAATATGTTAAATAAACAAACCAGCCTATGGAAATAAGTACCTTATCAGAAAATCGTTCTAATCCAGCTATTACCAAATATAGAGTTATCAGATGAATACAAAAGAAAGCTAAATTATAATTACCTTCGGTGATTAGATTTAAAAATGAAAGAATAGCTAGAAATCCTGCATTTCTATTAGCCAGTATCGTTTCAAAAGTCGCATTTTCAGCCCCCTGAAACACAGCAACATTTTCCTCTGTATCCCACCCAACAATATCAGAACGACAACCAAACAATAATGCTGGAAAAAGAACAATTCCCATTCGGACGAAAATACGAATTATTGGATTAAGCTCTTTATTTGGAAGTAGCACTTTCTCATACCAAACAGCAATGAAGCATGAGCAGCAAATAACCACCAGATAGAGAAGTATTGTTTGTAAATCAGAAAGAGTAACCAATTCGTCTCTCATCAATTATTAAACTGCGTAGAAAGTTTTGCTAACAATTGGTTCATTTCTTTTGGTGATTGCTTTATTCCAAGACCCCAGTATTTTTCACAAACATTTTTTTGGTTTTCTGTTATTTCACTTGAAATGCAATAAGGAAAAGCATTTAGCACTTCCTCTATTTCCTGGTGTCTTAAATTAGAATTGTTTTGATTTATCAATTCCGCAGATGAATCAATTATAAAGGAAGTATTTTGCTGAAAGATAGCATGCGGAACACCAAGTGCGACGCAGTAACCAACATGAGTTCCACAACTGTTTGAAATTGAAAAATCAGACAACTCTATTAATGTTCTCAAACGAGCCAAAAAAAGGGGATCAAAGCGATTACCTGCGCTTGTCACCCTAAAACCATTAGAACAATATATTTCAGCACTTCCATTAATAATATCTGTATAGTAAAGATTGATGAGTACTGTATTAAAATGCTCTTTTTCTTTTATAGCTAATAACTCAGAAATAAATTTATTTATATCATAATCTGTTTTTGAACCTGTAACTGAATGGGAAGGAAAAGCGATGAGCGTTTTCCCAAATTGCTTTTTCGTGTTTTCAATTTCTTTATCACTTAATAAGCACTTTGAATATTGGATATAGGGACCTATTGGATATACATCGACATCTTTCGCTACTTGAATATGCTCTTTTCTTGTTTGACTAAAAGTAATGATCCCTGAAAGCTCATTGTTTGTAACCTCTTTAGAGTTAATATAATCTCCAAAATATACTCCATGCTCAATACAGGCACATATTTTATGATCATATTTTGCATAACATCTTAAAGTAGGCGCAATTCCATAGAGAGAGTTTTGGTAATAATGCTCATGGCAGTAAAAGACATCAGGAAACGAAGCGTTATCGACCTGAAGAAAATCAAAATATCTTGCACTTTTCCTAGAAGTTAATCTATTAATCCACGCTAAAAAATTTCTATACTTTACAACTGCATGTTTATAAAAAATACCTTCACCAAAAGCTTTCTTCATAGCCGAATTACTAGCATTATGAATAAGGCTCTTCATAATGTTTATATTCATATCCATCGTCTAATTTCTTTGCTGTTTTTTGTAAAGAATCTGTTTATAAATCTTCTTGAACAAAAGCCCAAGTCAACATAAATTAGTATCGGAATTACACTTCTTCCAAATAGACTCTGCTAGTCGCAGAAAGAGCCTCCTCAAGACTAAAGCGGCGTACCGACGCGATAGCACCCTGAACGAGATGAGCTCGCAATACCGGATCGACAATGAGCTCCAAAACTGCAGAGGCAATCGAAGCTGCCTCTGTATCGGGTAGTAAGATGCCACTTTCGCGGTCTAAGAGCAAATCAGGATCAATTCCACGGATTGAACTTGCAACAACTGGAAGTCTGCTCGCCATTGCTTCCATGACCGAGACAGGTAATCCTTCATGAACCGAGGGAAATACCAAACAGTCACATGCTGCCATGATCTCTGCTACATCATCACGGAATCCTAAGAGCGAAACTCGATCGGATACATCAAGATCTCTGGCGAGCGTGAATAAGTTCTTTCGTTCTTGCCCCTCGCCACAAATAATAAGCCTCACATTATCAGGAAGCAGCGAAAGTGCTCGAACAACTGATGATTGATTCTTTCGTGGTATAAGGTCACCGACGGAAAGCACAACGAAGTCACTCTCAGCGAACCCAAGCTCTTTTCGCTTAGAATTGCGGCACTTGACCACCGCAAAACTCGAGAGGTCGACACCTACGCCCGGGACGTACTCTACGCGGCAATGTGCGAACTTCCTCGCCCGCTCATAGTCCTCATGGTTGATAGTAATGAGCACATCAGTGAATCTAGACATGATGCGTTCAACTGGATACCACAGCAGCCAGTTTTTAATTGGTGCACCCTTATAGAAGTGGAAGCCGTGCGCGGTGTAGATGACTTTCGTCCCTGCCTTCCGGGCATCGCGTGCCGCGAGGCGGGTGAGCACCGAACCCACGGGCGTATGGGTGTGCACAATGTTGAAGCGCTCGCAGGCGAGTAGGTTGCGCAGCTGCCGATACGCGACGAGCGTCTGCTTAGAGAACGGGCTGCGTGAGAAGTCAATATTGACGAAATGATCGCAGTACGGGATCTCGCACACCCCATCAGGGTAGTCGTTTCTCGCAGCAACCCACGTCTCCCAACCCTGCTCCTTGAACCACCTCAGATAGGGGATGTGGAACTTCGCGATATGACCGCGCACCAGCGTGGCGGAGAACAACACCCTGCCGTGATCCGGGAGGCTCATCGCGCCCCCTCCCCCGAACTAATTACCCCAAGGGTTTTAAGGATGATTTTCCAATCTTGAATAAAACTCCTATGCTCGATATACCAAAGGTCAAGCTCTACCTTTTCTTTAGGAAGAAGGTCATAGCCTCCTGTTACCTGAGCAAGGCCAGAAAGACCAGGACGCACATAGGTTCTGTAATGCCAGCCATGGATTCGCTTTTCAAATTCCTCGCAAAATGCAGGGCGTTCTGGACGAGGCCCGACAAGTGCCATATCCCCTTTGAAGATGTTCCAGAACTGCGGAATCTCATCAATGCGTGTTTTACGCATAAACTTCCCAAAGGGAGTAACGCGGGGATCATCCCCTGCTGCCCAACGAGCACCTCGTGCTTCAGCATCTATATACATGGAACGGAATTTATAGACTTTGAAATACTTACCGTCTTTACCCACACGTTCTTGCGCATAGATTGCAGGACCGGGAGATTCGCTTTTAATCTTTATGGCAATAGCAGCCATGGGAACAGCTAAAACGATAAGAGCCAATCCTGTTGAGCAGATATCAAAGGTACGCTTAATAAAGCGATATCCTATACCACCTGCAACAGTAGGCTCAGCTAAAGTGATCACCTCATCTCCTGGAAGAAGTTTCTCTAAAACCTCTTCAGGAATACCATTCTCACGTAGCAGTGGCTCATGCTTACCTGCAGCATCCACTTCTGCTGCTGCTTTTCGTGCTTTAAGCGAGATTTTTCCTGAAGTCACATCTAGAGCAGAATCATTAAATTGATCAGCAGTAATATTTGACCCTTTTAAAGCGGCTTCAGTTTCGCTATTCAGTTGTTCAGTAATTTGTGACAAGATTTAATGCGCTTTATTTGCGATAGAAAATAAATTCGATACCTAATGTTTCTTGACTATCTCAAGTCCTGCTTTGATGGTCGTTTTGCGACCGCACATTATAATTTCCAGATAAGCCAGACGTTTATGTCGATCTATCTTTTTCACCAAGCCAAGGTGATTCATTAAAGGACCTTTAAGCACGACAATCTCGTCGCCTTCGATAATGCCTTCCGACATTTTCATAACGTGATCATCATCACCAATGAACGCACTAATTATTGTTTTCTCATCATCAGCTAAAGGAATGAAACGTTCGTTGCCGTCATGCAATAACTTTGTCATGCGGCTTACTTTGTTAAGTTCTTTCCTGAAATCTTCCGGCGTCTTCGTGTCTACAAACACATACCCCGGAAACAACACTTCCTTGCGGTATTTCCACACTCCGCCATATTTCTTCTTCACTTCATATTGAGGAATAAAGCATGAAGCATACGTTGTTTCATCAGCTAGCTTTACTATTTGGTGAATTACCGCATGTTCTTGCCCTCCAACAACTTGAATGACATACCACATATGGCTCACCTCCCGCTGCTGAGTAGATTTTCAGATACAGGATTTACCAGTGAGGCTTCTAACAGCCGAACAAGATATCACAAGAGCAATTTTGTGAAAGGCACACCATGCCGAAGTACTTTAGTCATGGCTACACTACTGTCACATGTTTAAAACGCACCAAAAAATCAAGAGTGACATCTAATCCAAGCACCTCTTGGAGGATACATTCAGGTAAAGCTTCGCCACACGGAATAAATCCCGTTAATTAAAACGTTTCATTCAAACTCTTAGCTGCTAACAAAACGCGCGCTCAGCGACGATTTTGCGCATTCAAAGATATGTGCCCTGGGTGACCTTGAAGCAGTAGGTGTAAGTCACGCCAACAAACTACTTCCATGCCCACCCCAGCAAGCCTGATCCTTAACAAAACGGCTTGAATATGAGTCATACGCATTCAAGCTCTCATGCCCCAAAGCTTAAAAGCTATGACCCATGTTCAAACGGTTTCCTCAAAACAACGTTGTTTATTTAAGCTGTTTAGTCTGCCTAAATAAACACTTTCGGAACAAACGATGCCTTTTCGGTATCAAACGTACCCGCCCTGCAGAATTGCTGTTTTGCCTGTTAAATTGCCCTATTTGTTTTGTAACAATTGAACGCGTTCAACCGAGAAAGCCGACTCCAACAGCTAAAACAATAGCCCGCAGCAAAACCTTCACTACATCCGAGCATGTGCTCCTTTGGCAAAAAATTCCTTGCGTGCACGCCATAAAAGCTCGTAAGCCAACGGCCCATGAGCATCGCTGGCAATAAAGTTAACTAAATCCTCCTCAAATAACTTTTTTGCAGTTTTCTTTATGGGACTAAACGATCCTTCTCCCATAAAGTCCGCAGAAACCTGTATCTTGCAACCAGCTCCAATAAACTGGCGAACAATATCTAAATTCTCCTGCACCGGCTTATAACGCTCTGGGTGCGCAATGATGACGGTGTAGCCTTTGCCTTGCAGCTGAAATACCATACGCTCCCAATCGGACGGCAAACTGCGTGTAGGAAGCTCAAGTAAAAATTCGCCCGTCTCAAAACCCAAATAGTCAGCCCAATCCATCCCTAGCTCCATAAGCTTTTTGTAGTTAACTTCAAAGCCCATGGTCATTTTGGGAGCCATGCGAATTTTGGAAACCTCTGCTTGCAGCGCATTAAACGCATCCCACATTGCGTCGTAGTCAAACCAGGGATCACGGCAATGGGGTGTACAAACTAAAGAAGTAACTCCTGCACGCATTGCTGCTTCGACCATCTCTAAGGATTCTTCCATGGAACCCGATCCGTCATCTACCCCAGGCAATATGTGACAGTGCACATCGCGCATAATTTAGCGACGCTTTCCCTGGGAACAGTCGATGCGCGGCGTATTGGAGCGACGTGCTTGCTGTACGCCTGCCGCCACTGCAGACTTCTTCCAAGATTGACTATTAGAAACTGGGTTTACCGTAGGCTGATTAGAGCCTTGTGCTTGCGAAGTGCGTGCCTGTTGTGTTTGTTGCGCCTGCTGCGCTGCACGTTGCGCCCTTCCTGCTTGCGGTGCCTGATTTACACGCTGCTGACTAGGTCGGTTTTGCGCATGAGCTGATTGATGTTGCCCAGACTGACCCGCCTGTCGTCTCGGACCACGCGGAATAGCGGGAGTAGCAGGAGCAACGGCACCCATGCTGCCAGACTCTCCCTTTTTCTGGGCGCGACGCGCTTCTTTTTCAGGGTTTACCCTCTGATTGTCCTTGTTGTAATACGCATAGTAATACTCAGAACCCGTGCCCTCACAGAAGGTTGCGCAAGCACCAATAATGTGAGCTTCTGCTTTCTGAAGCTGGTCATAAGCCGTCAAAATTTCATCGCGTTTTGCACCACCAATTTTGACAACCAAAATGACGCCATCAACCAAACGAGACAAAATAGCTGCATCAACAAACGTACCCACCGGTGGTGTGTCGAACAAAACATAATCGTAAGAATTGCAGGCATCGTCTACCAATTTGGCATATGCGCGAGAAGAAAGCAGGTCAGCAGGGTTGGGAATATTAGGTTCAGTATCCAAGAAGTAAAAGTTCGGAATACCTGTTGCTACCACCGCATCTCGAAGTGTAAGCGCATGCGACATTACCGCATACGCACCGTGAGTAGCATGTACTCCCAGCGCAGAAGCTGCGCTTCGGCGACGCATATCCGCTTCTACCAACAGCACGCTATTACCTGCACTAGCAATAGATTTTGCTAGCTCGATTGTTGTGGTAGTTTTGCCCTCATTGGGAACCGCGCTTGTAAGCACAATGCTTTGCATAGGATTATCCACTGACGCAAAGCGAATATTTGCCAGCATGGTTTTAGTGGCATTTTGAATCTCTAGAGTATTAGATGCTGCCTTTTTCTTTTTAGCCATCTGCGTCACCTCCTCTTATTTAATGGTTGGAATTTTGCCGATTACCGGAATATCCAACAGCTCTTCAATTTCTTCAGGTTTACGAATACGGGTATTAACCATGTCCATAATGACCACAATGGCTACTGCAACAAAAATACCCGCTAAAAACGATACCGCCACATACATGGTGCGTGGAGGACCCGAAGGTGAATCAGGCGTTGCTGCCTGATCAATCACGTTAACGGCTTCAATGTCCATAATTTCCTGGGCAACCGTATTGGTGGTATTTGCAAGTCCGTTTGCAATAGCGGCAGCAGAATTAGGAGTGTCACCCGTAACGGCGATCGTAATAAGACGGGTTGTGGTCGAGCTGGTCACTTCTAGGTCGTAACTCGCAAGTTCGCTTTCAGCCATACCTAACTGATCTGCTGTTTGGCTCAAAACGCGCTCACTCTGGATAAGCTCGGACACGTCGTTAGTAAGCATCTGGGAAGCAGAAAGATCAGTCGAAAGCGAGGTGTTTGACTGGGAATCAGAAGAATTTGCCAACACGTACATAGAAACGCTCGCGGTGTACGTATTGGAAAGCATAGTCCAACTTACCAATGCAGTTACTAGCGCAAACACAATAGGAAGTGCTATCACCAGTTTCAAATGCTTTCGTATGATTTGAAGGAGCTCTAAAAGGGTCATATATCAATCCTTGTACGTCGATCTTTCTGTTATCTCAATTGTTTTTGCTTCTTTAATTTAGCAGTTCAGTGAACAAATTTCGGGTTTCGTCGAATCAAAGTATTCGCTTACTTGTCAATCCGAAAATTCAGATCCTCACAACCTGCAACAACAAATCCCGCTACTTAGCCTGATGTGCTCGTATTCTGCCCTCCATCAGTTTGCCCCGAGTCGGTCTGTTCGGAATCCGTTTGCGCCTGAGTATTCTTTGTTAAGACGTTCGCTTTGCTTGGATCCTGTCCGGTATCCACCATCTGCATCATGTCTGCCCATTCGTCCTCAAGCGTAATGGTGTAGGACACTCCATCAATGGTTTGGGTTGTGGAAGGAACCATGGCGGAATAGAAGTAGTAGTGTTCTGCCTGCTGGAATGTTTGCGCCAAACTGATAAGCTCATTTATGTCGTAGTCAGTTGAAACACAGCTTGCTAAAGACTGCACCGCACCAGGAAGTTCTGTTGCGGGAAGAGAAAGAACCGTATCTGCGAGCGATTGGACCACAATGCGTTGATTTTCAGCACGCTGGAAATCACCCTCGTTATAGCCATAACGTTCTCGAGCAAAAGCCAAAACCTGCTCGCCATTCATTTTCTGCAAGCCTTCATTGAATTCGTATTTGGAATGACTTGCTCCCGTCTGATTATTAGACACGGGAACATCTACCCAAATACCACCCAACTGATCAACGGCAGTCTCCAATTCATCAAAATGGATTTCCACATAATGGGAAATTTCTACGCCAGAAAAGTTTTCAACTGCCTGCACCGCTCCCGCAGGACCACCAAACGCATAGGCGGCATTAATTTTTTGGGTGCCATGACCCTCAATTTCAACCTTGGTATCACGAGGAATCGAAACTAAGGTTGCTTTACCTACGTTAGCGTCAATGCGAGCCAAAATCATAGTGTCCGAACGGCTGGTAGTATCAGTTTCTCGCGCATCCGATCCCAGCAAAAGCACGTAATAAGGCTCTTGTACGGTGCTTTCGGTCAATACCGAATCTAGCTCACTTTGTTGCTGGCTATCCATTTTCATGGAATCGGAAATAGAGTTCATATAAAGGGCAACTGCTGCGCCCACCGCAACACACAGCACTACCAAAACTGCTAAAACAATTAGAACGATTTTCTTTGCTTTGCCATGCTTCTTGCGCTTTTTACGTACACGCACCAATTCGGGATCCGCAAGCGAAGGTGAAGACTGCCCCAAATGAGAGCCATTAGCTGTAGTGCGATATTGTTGATGGTTACTTGAAGTGTTGTTTTGCGAATTATTATGTGCGCCGTGTTTAGCCATAAAACCGTAAACGATTGCCTTCTTTCGCCTTTTAAACAGGCGAAGTAAACCTATACATACAGTTCACTAGCGTATCGGCAAAAAAGAAATATCAAAGAGTTTCGTAACGTTCAATGAAATATGTGTCATAAAAGCACTGTGATTTTCGTTAGCGTTACAAAATATTCACTAAGCGGCTAGGTGTTTTGAAAGCGTTCTCAAATCCCTCATATCAAAAAGCCCCTGCCTCAAAACGAGACAGGGGCTTCGTCGAAAACGTGCACGATATTTTCGTGCGCATTACAAATTATAAGGAATTATTTCTTACTTTATAAGGCTCTACCTTGGGATATTGAAGTTTTAGATAATCAAGGTTTTGCATACTGCACGCTATTCAACTGCAAACTATTCGAAGTCGTACAAATCCTTCGTTGCTTGCTTAAAGTCCTCATACACTTCCTGGGCAATGGCGTCGTCCAAAACCAATTCAAATTCAGCAGGCTGGCCATCTTCATCAAGTTCAGTTACCTCTAAAACCGTAACTTCGCCAGAACCACCAACCTCAGATCCATCCCCAACGTTATAGAAAAAGCCATAACGACGATCCTGATGAATAATCAAACCCAAGAATTCCAAATCAACCGTATCGCCCGATTCATCTTGGAAGGTGAATACCGTACCTTCTTCTACTGGTGGAGCAAAATTTGGTGCGCTACCCTCTCTCATTACTTCTTCCTCCTTTTGCGGATACCTCTAGCAAATCTTTCTTCTAGAAAAACTTGCTATCCCAATACATAACTCAACTAGGCAACGCGTTTGCGCCCGAAAGACACAGACGCAAACGCTCGAGATAAATGCTTAGTGACGCTTTTTATGCGTGTTGCGCTTGTTAGTCTTTGGCGCTTCTTTTGCTTTGGTCTCTACAACTGCAGCTTTCTTATCAGCAGAAGCTTCCCCTGCTGCTACGGTAGCCTGAGCCTCCTCCTTTGAAGCAGAAGGCAGAGTTGATGCGAACGTAAACAATTGAACTTCGGGCCCATATTTCTTGACCAGTTTCACATTCTTTTCCTCGCGTGTTTTCCACATCGCATAAAGCGGTGTAGCAACCGCAATGGACGAATAGGAACCCGCGATCAAGCCAACTGCCATAGCGAATGCGAAGTCTTTCAGCGTTTCGCCGCCAAAGATAAGCATGCCAAATACCGGAACAAACGAAGTCAAGGTGGTATTGATGGTACGAATGAATACCTGATTGATGGAGTGGTTTGCCATAGACATAAAGGTGCACTTCAATGAAGATTCCTTCATGTTGTCATTAATTCGATGGAACACAACCACCGTATCGTAGAGCGAATAACCCAAGATGGTTAACAGCGCCGCAACCATGTTCGGGGTAATTTCGCGCCCAACCAAAGCATAGATACCAACCACGATTATGAGGTCGTGCAGAAGCGCAACAACAGCCATAATGCCCATTTTGTACTCAAAGCGAATAGCAATATAGGCAATGATCAGCAATAACGACACTGCAAAGGCGATTGCCGAGGACTGAATTACTCCCGCACCCCAGTCAGGACCAACCGTATTTACTTCAAAGCTATCCGTCGCAATACCAAGGCTGTCTGCAATCTGATTTGCTGTTGCAGAAGCTTCTTCAGGGGAAGTATTGGTGGTACGAATCAAGAAACCAGCCGAACCATCAGAAGTGGTGGTTTGTACTACTGCATCGGGCTCGCCCGCATCGGCACATGCTGCACGCATATCTTCAATAGTGATATCGCCCGTGTTATGGAAAGCGATAGAAGTTCCGCCCACAAACTCAATACCGAACTGAACACCCTTGATGCCTACTACCGCAACCGAAAGCACAATTAGTACAGCAGACAAGGAAAGAAGAATCTTGCGTGCACCCATAAAGTTGATGTCGCGACGCAAGAAACGCCCTTTGAGCTGGTCGAGAGTCTTATGGGTAATGGATTTTGGCAAATTCTCGTCAGGAGCAAGGGTAGTTCCTGTCAATTCGGCATATACCGGAGCTGCCTGTTCGCAGTCTTTAATACCCCAGAATCCTGGATGACGCGTAATGACCTTTGGAGCCAAAAGGCGAATAAGTGGCGCCTTCAAGAGCAACATCATTACGATGTCACACATAATGCCCAACGCCAACGTCATACCAAAGCCCTTAACCGAAGCGCTTGCCAAGAAGAACAAGGTCAGAGCTGAAACTAGCGTTACTAAGTCCGCGTCGATCGAAGTCTCGATACCATGGCGAACACCCGTGATAGAAGCCGCACGCACACTTCTGCCCATACGAATCTCTTCACGGAAACGCTCCAGAACAAGAATGGACGAGTCTGCCGCCATACCAATAGTCAGCACGATACCTGCAATGCCTGCCAACGAAAGCGAGAACAAGCCAAACGCAGAAAGGGTTGCTAATAATCCCAGATAGAAAATGGCGAATACTACCATCGCTGCTGCCGTCAAAAGACCAAGGCCACGGTAGAAGCAAATCAGATACAGGATGACCAGCGTAAGACCAAGGATTGCTACCAAGAGACCACTCATCAGAGCATCCTGACCAAGGGTCGGGCCTACAACTTGGCTCTGCTCGTAGTGGAAGCTTACCGGTAACGAGCCCGATTCGAGCACCGTCTGTAGAGCCTGTGCCTCTTCTAGAGTGTAGTTACCCGTAATAGCAACTTGTCCAGTGGAAATTTCGTTTTGAACTGCAGGAGCAGACTGAATTTCCCCGTCCAAGATAATGACAATTTTGCCGTTAGTGGGAGCCAATTCGCTTGTTGCTTGAGCAAATGCTTCCGTACCTGCACTATCAAGGGTCAAGTTAACCGCATAATAATTGCTTGTTTCTGATTCTTTGTCGACCGTTACCCTCGTGATGTTTTCACCCGTAATAAGAGGTGTGTAGGAGCCACTTACTTCGCGATACGTTACTTCGCCTGAAGGGAATTGATTACCCAGGCTATCAGTTACTACTCCCTGCTGAATGTAGGTGCCATTCTCGATTGCTGTCTGGTCGGCTTCATCGGTAAAGGAATCAGCACGCGCAAATTCCAACATACCGGTTCGACCAATAGTCTCTAAGGCTGTTTGCGTATCAGAAAGACCAGGAATCTGAACCAGAATTTGGTTGTTGCCCTGCACCTGCACCGTTGCTTCAGATGCACCTAGGGCATTAACACGCGATTCGATAATGGAACGCGATTTTTCCATATCCTCTTGGGTGACCTCATGGCCATCGGTACCCTCAGCAGTAAGAACAACTGAAAGACCACCCTGAATGTCCAAGCCTTGATTGATCTTATCTTGCGGTGGCATGAACATGAAGATGGATGCAATTACAAGAATAGTTGTAACGATTAAAAGCCACATATTGCGACGGTTGCTATTTCCACCGCCACCAGCTTGTTTAATACGCTTTTCGCGTTCTTTTTTTCGCTGTTTCGCAGCAGCGGCGTTTGCACGCTGCGCACGTGCGCGATCTTTTTCGCGTTTGCGTTCTGCACGCGCTTTTTCTTTAGCCTTAGCCTCGCGAGCCTTTGCCTTTGCTTTGGCATCTCGTTTTGCTGCGCCGCTGGCTTCGTTTTTGGCTTCTTCGCCCTCTTTTTCGTTATTTGGTAATTCGGCCATAATTATCCTTCTTGCACAAACAAAGAGGGATTCGCTTGCCTTGTTTGCTTTCGTCTTTTTAAACAATGCAAGCGAATACACTCTCATTCAAAAGTACATTAACGTCTTATGATAGCTCGTTATTCGTTAACCTGTTGTTACTTCTATAAAAACTGCAGCTAATGCAAGGCAACACAGCAAACTGCGGCTTTATCGAAGTCAGTATGCGGAACCATCGCGCCACATAGCACTAACCCGCCAGATAGTACCGTGCGCCACGCATCCAAGGCGCACGACTTCTCTCGTTTCAGTCACCAACAAACGCAAGTGCCACCGATAATGCGTGACAACCACAAAAGTCTCGCCGCCGCAGCACCACACTCCGTGCAGCGCTGTATGTCGTACTAGTAATCTTGCGCAGCAGGCGAATGCATCCAATCCTGGTAAAAGTCCTCATAAGCATCTTGCAAAACCGCTTCTCGAGCACGATTCATCAGATCGATCAAGAAATGCAGATTGTGAATACTCAACAAAATACTTCCAAGCATCTCGTTTTGCTTTACCAGGTGACGAATATAAGAACGACTATGTGTCTGGCATGTTGGGCAGGTGCAGTTTTCATCAAGCGGACCAAAATCATGAACGAAACGCGCATTGCGCATATTCATGCGTCCCTGCGACGAAAACGCCGTTCCCATACGAGCAGTGCGAGTAGGCAATACGCAGTCAAACATATCTACCCCTTCATGCACCGCACGCACCAGCGTTGTAGGATTACCAACACCCATCACATAACGTGGCTTGTTTTCAGGACAAGCACGCGCTACCTCGCCCAAAGTTTCAAACATCACTTCGTGATCTTCGCCTACTGAATAACCTCCGATACCAAAGCCTTTGAAGTCTTTGTGACCACCTCGCACGCTTTCGTCACTAATTTCCTTCAAACGGCGAATCGACTCAAGACGCATATCAAGATTCATGCCGCCCTGGCAGATGGCAAACAATGCCTGATCTTCGCGTGTATGTGCAGCCAAACAACGCTTTGCCCAAGCTGACGAAAGATCAACCGCGCGCTGAACAAATTCACGCGTCGCAGGATAAGGAGGACACTGATCGAGCTGCATAATTATGTCAGCGCCCAGTTTTTGTTGAATGTCCATATTGGTCTCTGGAGTCCAGCGAATCTTACTGCCATCATAGATAGATGAAAACGTTACGCCATCATCGTCGAGCTTTAGCGTATCGGCTAATGAGAAAATCTGAAACCCACCCGAATCCGTAAGAATAGGTCCATCGTAGGCCATAAACTTGTGCAAACCGCCCGCTTCAGCAATCAGGTCCGCACCTGGACGCAACGACAGATGGTAGGTATTCGAAAGTACAATTTGAGCACCAAGTTCTTTGAGCATCTGAGGACGAATACCCTTGACCGTCGCGCTCGTTCCTACAGGCATAAACAGCGGCGTGCGAACCGTACCGTGCGCAGTTTCAAACAAACCAGCACGCGCATGACCCGACTGTGCCTCTAAGGTGAAGTCAAAAAGCGCCATTAGGCATCACACTCCGGCAAATCTTGCACAAACTGCAAGAAGTCTGCCATTGAGCCATGCTTGACGGTTTCGATATCGAAATCATCAGGATTCAACAACCAATCAGTTACCAAATACCCATCAAGCCCTAGCTGCATTGCCGCCAAATCCTCACGAGTGTTGTTTCCTACCATCAAGATTTCTTCTGGTTTTAACCCGATCGCTTCAACGTTTTCGCGATAGTACGCCAGATGAGGCTTTGTGCTCGTAGAGTTATCGTAGGTTGTGATGCGTTCAAACGCTGCAGGATCACATCCCGCCCATTGTACGCGCTTTTCCACCGCAACACGAGGGAACAGCGGCATCGTGGTTAGATAAAGTCGATAGCCCTTTTCCTTCAAAAGGTTTACCACCTGTGCCGATTCGGGCGTTGGCGTAATGAGTGCGCCCAGCTCATCAAAAGCGGTGGTATAGAACTCCTCCATGAGTTTCTCGTATTCTGCCTTTTCGTCTTCACCGATGTTTAAAAGCGCGCAGAACGTACGCCAGAAGCGCTCGTCATTTCGTCCGCCGTCTTCTTTCAACATGGCAAAGACGCCTTTATTAAGCGCATCAACAAACTGCTTCGGATCATGTCCATGTTTGGCAGAAAACGCTCCAAGCGCCTCAAAATATGCTTTCAAAAAAGCGTCCATATCAACAGGGAGCAGCGTCCCGTCCAAATCAAAGAAGATTGCCTTGTAAGCTCGTTGGGGCATTGTGGGCATTCCTTCCTATACGCATCGAAATTGTCAATCAGATGTTAGTATAGAGTACGCTGAAAGGAGCGGAAGACGAACCTATGAAATTACTACTTCATGCTTGCTGCGGACCGTGTTCGCTTGAGCCAGTCAGACTTCTTAAAGAAGAAGGTCATGACATAACCATTGCGTATATGAATTCCAACATTGCTCCTGCAAGCGAATATCAGCACCGTTTGTCAACGCTTCTTGATTGGGCAAAAGCGCAAGACATTCCAGTAATTGAAGGACCATACGAACCGGCCAGATGGCAGGAAGCCATACGAAATGCGTGGCATCCCCACTCATCGAACTCGGATTCCAAACAAACGTCTGCGCATACCAAGCAAACGTCTGCGCATACCAACCATGAAGCATCTGCGCCTAGAGCGTCATTTCCTCTTGAAGCTTCGTCGGCATTTGTGGCATCATCTGAGTTTGATACTTCACCTGCTTCCGAAGCAAACTCGCAGACAATCACCCCTTTATTCAACACTGGTATTGATCCCGAATTCGATCCAGCACGCAACCCTAAATTCGCCCATCTGTATCACGACCGCGAAAACCGCTGCCGAGCTTGCTATCGTATACGACTTGAAGAGCTCGCACGTTTTGCGCACGAGCACGGATTCGAAGGTATTGGGACAACGCTTACCGTAAGCCCTTATCAATACACCGCTATAATTCAGGAAGAATTACAGCGTGCCGCAAAGCCTTATCAGGGTCTTTCGGTAGTATTCAGGGATTATCGCCCCTACTATCCCGAAGCTACAAAACGAAGCCGCGATTTAGGGATGTATCGCCAGAATTATTGCGGTTGCGCATATTCCGATAAAGAAGCTGCCGCCGAGCGCGAAGCACGCAAAGCTGCACGCAAAAAGAAAAAAGCCGAAGAAAGAAGAGCTAAATTGCAAGCTTTAACCACCGATGATTTCGACTACGAATTACCTGAGGAACTTATCGCTCAAGAGCCTGCTCCTATCCGTGACGAATGCAGACTCTTGGTTATGAAACGCGACACAGGAACTCTTGAAGATAAGATATTTCGCGACATTATCGACTACCTTCAACCAGGCGACTTGCTTGTTGCCAACGAAACACGTGTCATGCCAGCGCGCCTCATCGGTCACAAGCGAGAAACCGGCGGCACCGCTGAAGTATTCCTGCTTCGCGAAGCAAAGCAGGATGCAAATCGATCAAATCAGTCCGCCACCTGGGAAGCGTTGGTGCGCCCTGGCAAGCGTCTTAAGCCAGGAGCTATCGTAGATTTTGTGGCAAACAGCGAGGAAGACAACGAAAGCTCAAATGAAAACTCAAATGAAGAGGTGGTTCTCAGCGCAGAAGTCATCGATTGGGTTGAGGGCGCTCAGAAGGGCGAACGTCTTGTTCGATTAACCACGTGCCTGCCTTCTCTCGATGAAGCACTTCATGCCGTTGGGCACACGCCATTGCCACCCTATATCAAGAATTATGCGGGTGACGAAGAGCTTTATCAGACGGTGTATTCCCACGAAGAGCGCTCCGCTGCCGCCCCAACTGCAGGTTTGCATTTTACGCCAGAACTAATCGAGCGTATCAAAGAAAAAGGTATTGGCTGGGAAACTGTTCATCTTGAAGTAGGTCTTGATACCTTCCGCATTGTCGAAGAAAACAACCCTCGAGATCACCAGATTCACACCGAGCGATATACCGTTCCGCAGCAAACAGTTGATGCCATTAAACGCACCAAAGAACAGGGCGGACGAGTTATTGCGGTAGGCACTACGAGTGTGCGAAGCCTAGAGTCTGCATGGGATGCGGAGCGCGGGCTGATCGCACGCGACAGAGAGGCAACGAGTCTCTATATTTTGCCGGGGTATGAATTTAAAGTCGTCGATGCCTTGATTACGAATTTTCATGTGCCCCGCTCTACTCTTATGATGCTTGTTTCGGCGTTTTCAACACGAGACAACATAATGAAGGCATACCATCACGCCATAAAGCGCAAATATCGCATGCTTTCTTTTGGCGATGCAATGTTCATTAGGTAAAGGCAGCCCTATTCGCCGAAATACTCAGCTATCTCCTGCATACGATCGGATTGCGCCACCCCAAAGGGGCAGCGACTGTCGCAATGCCCACAACTCGTGCAATCGCTCGCATGCATCTCCAATTCACGATAATGGTTTGCCGCCATTTCGTCCCCCATGCATGCAAGATCATAATATTTGTTGATCAGCCCAATACTAAGACCCTGAGGACACGGCTGACAATGATTACAATAGACACATGAGCCCTGGTCAGTCTGGGGAGTCATCGTGGAAAGTACCGAATAATCACGCTCTTCAGGAGTAGCGTCCAGGTAAGCAAGTATTTCATGTAAATCCTGCAAACCACGAACACCTGGCAAGACCGTTTTTACACCCGGCTTATCTAACGCATACTGAATGCATTGCGCACGCGTTAAGGCCTTACCAAAGGGAGAGCGTTTCGCATCTAGCAACTGTCCCGCCGCGAAGGCTTTCATAACCGAAACACCAATACCAGCGCGTTCGAACTCGCGATACAGCAGCATGCGATCGCTCGCTTCTCCCTTTCCGTAATCCGAAGTATCGGTGTAGTCATACATGGGATTGATGCTAAACATCGCCCAATCCATCATGCCTGTTTCGATAAACTTCCTCGCCATCGAAACATCATGGGTGCTAAAAGCGAGATAGCGAATCGTGCCTTCCTTCTTGAGTTGACAGGCATAGTCCCAAATACCGCCATTCATTACTGCATCAAAATCTGCCTCTTCGTCGATGCAATGAATGAAGCCAAAATCCGCATAATCGGTATTAAGCAAAGCAAGTCGAGCTTCAAATTCGCGTCGAGCAATGTTCACATCTGTAGTCCATCCGTATTCACCCGATGCATAGTTTGCACCCAAGTGAACCTGGAGCAGCACTTTTTCTCGACGAGTCTTTAAAGCACGCGCATACCCTTCAAATGCGTTGGCCTTACTCGGAATAAAGTCCATGATGTTGATGCCCGCATCAATCGCTTCGAGAACGGTTCGCTCAGTTTCGTCTACGCTCGCCTCATGCATGCTTCCCATGCCTAAACCAATGATGCTTACCTTCTCACCACTATGAGGAATGGTTCTATACTCCATTAAACGCCCTTCTTGCTTGCATTATTCTCTGCGACATCCACGCAACATATGTGCAACTCGTCATAAAGCTACCGAGACAGACTCAACAGAGGCGAAAGTGGTTCGGGCAGAAATTAAAAGCGAGGTCAAAAGCCCAAACGAGAAAAGCCTAAACGAAAAGCAACTCTACGCATACCGCAGATTGCGCTGACGAACCTTACGTCAACACACTTTATGATGATTTGTCTTCAGTAAATATGTTACATGTTGTCACTTATTTCGTATCTTGAAGGTACCTCAAGCGATCATGAGGAACAAATACTTACTTTGCATAGTTCTTAATGCCTTTTAAGCATACTAGGTTTAGGTGCGTAAGCATTGATAGTTAGTATTCGGTTTTTATTCAGTTTTCGGGTTTGGATTCTTAAGAGAATTCAGCAAAGGACTTTAGAAATGTTTTCAGATGCAAGCCAAAGACACACTGCCCCAAGAATTGGCAAGCTGAGAATGCACGAGTTTAAGAAACGATTCTTTAGTCCAGGGGCGGCTTTGTTTATTCGGTCTTTGAACTGATCTCATTCATGCGTTCAATCATTGCGTCCACATTCGCGCACCCACAACCTGCACCATGAGAATGGCTAGATTCACCATGATTGTGCCCACAAGCACCACATCCGTCGCAACCAACATGTTTTCCCGCACGATGCGAACGAACCATGCTGATAATAATTGCCGCTACAATTACAACCAAGATAGCGGTGACTACCAGTGTTCCTACAGTCATAAGGTGCTCCTTAATTATCTCGTCTATTCAGTATATTAGCCCCAAATGCCAATGTGTCGTTTTGTCGTTCGAACTTGGCTCGCTATTCTGGTTTGCCGTTCGATCTTGCATTCTTAACTCGCCCGACAAACTCCTGCTCTCTTATTTTCTAAACTGCTTTCTCACTACGAGATACGCTTACACTGGTTTCGCCCTATGCACATCTCAGATAAAACACCGATTTCGTTCTAAGTACAGCTCGGCTTAAAGTACTGCTCTGGCCCTAAGTACACTTCGGCTCAGACCACTGGTTTTGCCCAAAGCGCATTTCGTAGTGAAGCGCCGTCTTGCGGCGGCGCTTCAAATTGGATCATGAAATAAGAAGCATATATTACGCTCAGTATTACGCTTCAACTATTATGCTTCAGCTGCTACCGCACGAACACTCTCAACCTTTCCTTGCCACTTATTGGGACGGAAGAGCAACCAAAGGAACGCCACGAACAAAACTAGAGCGATCACGGTGAAAATTCCAAAGGTTACTTCGCCAGTTAATAAGCCGAAGAACTGATAAACCCACAGAGCAACAACCCAAGCAATACCGCATTGATAACCGATAGCTGCAAAGAACCACTTAGCGTTGTTCATCTCGCGCTTAATAGCACCCATTGCTGCAAAGCAAGGAGCACAGAGCAGATTGAACGCCATGAAGGAATAAGCAGACACCATAGTGAATGCCATTTGAACATTCTCGTACCAACCAGCATCAGGCGAAGCGTACAAAATACCGAAGGTGCTTACGACGTTTTCCTTTGCAATCAAGCCCGTTACCGTTGCGGATGCTGCCTGCCAATCACCCCAGCCAAGAGGAGCGAATATCCATGCAATTGCGCCACCGAGAATTGCAAGAATAGAATCGTTCTGATCCTCTACCGCTTGGAACACTCCATCGATAAAGCCGTAGCTAGAAATAAACCACACCAAGATACAGGCAAGGAAGATGATCGTACCTGCCTTTTTAATGAACGACCATGCGCGCTCCCACATGCTGCGCAACACTGCACCAATTGTCGGAATATGGTAAGCGGGAAGCTCCATAACGAATGGTGCAGTATCACCAGCAAAAAAGCGGGTCTTTTTCAAGATGATGCCCGAACAAAGAATTGCAGCGAGACCCAAGAAGTATGCCGAAGGAGCGATCCACCAGGTGCCACCAAAAATAGCCGCTGCAAACAACGCGATAATAGGCATCTTTGCACTACAAGGAATAAAGGTTGTCGTCATGACGGTCATACGACGATCGTTTTGATTCTCGATTGTACGAGATGCCATAACACCAGGAACGCCGCAACCAGTACCAACCAAGATTGGAATAAACGATTTACCCGACAAGCCAAAACGACGGAATACACGATCGAGAATAAAGGCGATACGAGACATATATCCGCAGGATTCAAGAATTGCCAGCAAGAAGAACAGCACCAGCATCTGCGGAACGAAGCCCAACACCGCACCAATACCAGCAATTACACCATCAAGAATCAATGCCTGCAGCCAGTCAGCACAGCCCATTGCCACTAATGCATTTTCCACTACTACGGGAATGCCGGGAATAAACGTTCCGTAATCAGAAGCCTCAGGCGCAGATCCCTCCAATTCAGCAGCGTATCCTTCTGCGTCAATTTCTGCCTGAGAACCATCAGCTGCGGTATAGGTTGCCGTAATACCAGCGGCAGCAGCATCATCAGCAAAAGTGTCTGATTCCGGATCAAGTCCGGCCTCAATACCAGCTGCCTCAAATGCAGCAATGGCGTTTTCATCACCTGCATAAGGAGCTACAACTTCGAGCGATTCTTCATAAGTCGCAGCATCAACATCAATAATTTCGTTTTCGCCAGATTCGTCATCGTATGCTTCATACGTTCCTACAATACCAGCCGCCTGTGCATCAGAAATAAACGATTCGGAATCAGGGTTGAGTCCAGCCTCAATTGCTGCAGTTTCAAATGCGTCTATACTGCTCATGGCATCATCATAGGCAGCAGTGTCTTCATCGAACTGCTCTTGTCCAGAGCCCACAAACCAGCCATCTCCGAAAAGATTGTCATTCGCCCAGTCGGTTGCAGCGGTACCCACTGTTGAAATTGACAGATAATAAACCAGAGTCATTATGATGACAAAAATAGGCAATGCCAAAATACGGTTTGTGACCACGCGGTCGATTTTATCCGAAACGCTCATCTCTGAAGCGTTTAGGCTTTTATTTCGACAGTGCTCAATAATCGAAGAAATGTATGCGTAACGATCATTAATGATGACACTCTCAGAATCGTCGTCATGTTCTTTTTCAAGCTTATCGATAACGTCATCCACCTGAGGCGCATCTGTCAAAGAAGCAAGAATCTTAGGATCTTTTTCGATCAATTTGATCGCATAAAAGCGTGAAAGATTCGCGGGAATGCTATCGGGAAGACGCTTTTTTACTTCCGCGATTGCTTCTTCTGCCGAAGCAGATAGCGTGATGGGCGTAGCGGGAGCTGCAGACTGAATAGTTTTCAGGCAATTAACTACTTCATCAATACCTTCATTTTTCAGTGCAGAAATTTCGATTACGTTACAACCAAGCTCTTTGGCTAGTTGCTCGGTATGAATTTCATCTCCGCGCCGACGGACTACGTCCATCATGTTAACCGCTACGATAACAGGTACACCCATTTCAAGCAGCTGAGTTGTGAGATACAAATTGCGCTCCAAATTGCTGCCATCAACAATGTTCAAAATTGCATCAGGATGCTCTTCTAGAATAAAATTACGCGCTACCACTTCTTCGAGGGTGTAAGGAGAAAGCGAATAAATACCAGGGAGGTCAGTGATCTCGATCGATTTGTCTGCTTTGAGCTTACCTTCTTTTTTCTCAACCGTAACGCCTGGCCAGTTCCCAACATATTGATTGGCGCCTGTTAAGGCATTAAACAGGGTTGTTTTACCACTGTTTGGGTTGCCTGCAAGTGCAACTCTCATTCTTTATCCTTTCAATGTTAGTTAAGGTTAACTCTAGGTGAAAATAAAGGGCGCAAAACCCGACAACAAGGCCGCTCTTTACGCCACTTCAATCATTTGCGCGTCATCCTTGCGCAAAGATAATTCATAACCACGAACCGTAACCTCTACGGGATCACCTAAAGGAGCTACCTTGCGAACATACACCGAACAACCTTTAGTAATACCCATATCCATAATGCGTCGCTTTACAGCACCCGAGCCATGAAGCTTACATACTTGTACCGTTTCGCCATTCTTAACATCTCTGAGAGTTTTCACCTATCCCCCTTTCTGTAGACCACACAAAACCGACTAAAGTTAATCAACAAAATTAAATTGCAATATGCTGCGCCAATTCAGAAGAAAGCGCAACGCGTGAGCCTTTGATATTCACGATTAAGTTTCCACCAATTCGTGAAATCACGGTAACCCGCTCACCCGGTATGAAGCCCATGTCTTCAAGATGACGATGAACATCGCCAAAACCGCGAAGTTGTTTAACGTGATATGTTCCGTTTTTCTTCACTTCAGACAAAACCATGGTTCTCACTCTTTCAAACGAGAGTATAAGGACGAATGTTAGACGTCTCTAACAAGCACTGCAATGTTAGCTCCAACTAACTATAAGGTCAACCGAAAATAAGAAATTTGTTAGCCAAGGTTAAAAATTAATTCTGAGTGGTTTCGAAGAATTGCTCGAGCTCTTCTGGTTTAATGCTCTCCTCGGACAATTCAATACCAAAAGCATGCGCCACAGCAAAAGCTTGCTCTTTTCTCAAAGAAGCACGCTCATCTTCGCCAGCGTCATATAAATACTTCGAAGAAAGAAGCAAAGTACGCGCAACGTACTCCATTAAAAGAGGATCAGATTGAGAAAGCTGCAACATTGCCGCCATCGTTTCAGGTGCCATGCGCAGCAAAAGCGACCCATCTATCTCGGTCGCATCCTCTAGAGACTGATCTAGTAAAGAAGCGGCAGCCTCAGGATCTTTCTCGCCACGAGAGCGCTGAAGGCTTTCTCGAATTGCAGTTGCTATCTGCAAAAACATACGTAATAAATAATCTTGCTGAAGCACGGTAAGGCTCCTTTTGGCTCTAGTGTGTCCTAACGATCTGCTTACAAAGGTGCATTCCTCAATAACAAGAAAGGCACCTTTCCTATTAAAAAGCTCGAATGCTAGATCTTTTTGTTACATCTTGTGTCAGGTCTTGCATTAGATCTTGCCCGCAGCAGCGCTTGCATTAAATCTTGTCCCCCGGCAACTCTAGTATTAGATCTTGCCTCCTGGCAACGGAATTCCCAAATGAGCATATGCTCGTTCAGTTGCTTGACGCCCTTTTGGAGTGCGAATTAGCAGACCCTGCTGCAATAAATAAGGCTCGTAAACATCTTCAAGCGTATCTGGTTCTTCCGAAAGCGCAGAGGCTAAGGTGGACAATCCCACAGGATGACCAGCAAATTGGATACATAAAAGCTCAAGAATTCGATTATCTACCGGATCCAAACCCAGCGAATCTACCTCGAAAAACGCTAACGCTTGAGCTGCGCAGTCTTCATCAATAGGGCTAATCCCTTTAACTTGTGCCCAGTCCCTAACGCGTTTCAAAAGCCTATTTGCCAAACGAGGAGTTCCTCTGCTTCTTCGAGCAATTTCTAAAGCCCCTTCTTCCAGAATATCCACCTCTAGAATTTGAGCAGATCTTCGAACAATGAGCGCAAGCTCTTCAGGCGTATAGTAATTCAGACGAAACGAAATACCAAAACGGTCACGAAGAGGACCCGTCAAAAGCCCTGTTCTCGTGGTTGCTCCAATAAGAGTAAAGTGCGGCAAATCAAGGCGAATTGAACGAGCAGCAGGCCCTTTACCCACCACAATGTCTAACGCAAAATCTTCCAATGCAGGATAGAGAACTTCTTCAACCATGCGATTTAAGCGATGGATCTCATCAATAAAGAGCACATCACCCTCTTCAAGGTTGGTAAGAATAGCTGCAAGATCGCCTGTCCGTTCGATCGCTGGACCACTCGTAGTTTTAATACGAACGCCTAATTCGTTTGCCACAACGCTTGCCAAGGTGGTTTTACCAAGCCCAGGAGGGCCCGAGAATAAAATATGATCAACCACATCATGACGCGCACGTGCCGCTTCGATCAGGATAGACAAGCTTTCCTTTACCTTTATTTGACCCAGATAATCTTTCAAATGGGTCGGTCGAAGGCTGCGATCAAGCACAAGATCATCTTCGATAAGAGAAACCGAGCAAGCACGCGTTGAAGGGTCTTGCTTCGCTACCCCTTCCGCAGAAGCCTCCTGCTTCCCATCGAAGACCGAAGGCACTGATGCCTCAAATAATGCACTTTCTATTTCAAATTCATTTGCCACGTATTTATCCAAACATTTGCCATTTGATATTTGTTGTTTGGCATTTATCAATTAACATCTAGTGTTCTGTTGAGCATTCACCAATCAACATCTATCGTTCAACATTTGCTAATTAATTTCAAGCAGCTTTACTTTCCCAAGCGCTTGAGGGCATATTGCAATAGTACCGTCTCCGATGCTTCTTCGGGAGCCCCTTTAAGAGAAAGACCTGCTTCTTCTGAAGTAAATCCCATAGAAAGCAAAGCCTCCAAAACTGCTTTCTTGGTATTGAGCGCCTGCTGAAACACTTCCGAGCCACGAGGTTGTCCTTCTCCAGCAAATGACTCCTTAAGTTCAAGGACGATACGGGAAGCCATTTTTTTCCCGACCCCTGGAACCCGCTGTATTGCAGAAAGGTCTTGCGAAACAATTGCCGCAATTGCATCCCCGGGATCAAAAGTGGAAAGCACCGCTAAAGCCACCTTCGGCCCAACACTGGAAACCGAAACTAGACGCAAAAACAAATCTTTTTCCTCTTGGTTTAAAAACCCATAGAGAACAAGAGCATCGTCTCGAATTTGCAAATGAGTAAGTACCCGAACCGTGTCGCCAGGCATACCCAACCGCGCTAAACTCTTGCTTGCCATAAGCACTTGATATCCGACACCTTGAACATCAATTACCGCCGCATCGAGCGAAGTTGCAATCAAAGTTCCTTTTAAACACGCAATCATAAGGCATCCGCCTTTCCAAATGAAGCAAGATCGTAATTTGCAAAACAAATTGCTGCCGCTAAGGCATCTGCAGCATGATCTGGTTCAGGCTTTGACTCCAGACCCAAAAGATGCTGCACCATATATTCCACTTGCGTTTTGTCAGCTGAACCAGTACCGACAATAGCTAACTTGATTTGTTTAGGTGAATATTCACCAAAATGCGCAACTGTTGACGCACATGCTGCCAATGCTGCTCCACGCGCTTGACCTGTGGCAAAGGCGCTTGTGGTGTTAGTTCCAAACCAAACGGTTTCGATGCTGACACAACTTGGCTGATAGCGCGCCACAACTGCAGATATTTGACTGTAGATCTTAAAAAGACGATCGGGCAATTGCTGACTAGAACGAGTTTCAATACACCCATACGCCATACATGCTAATCGAGCACCTTGTTGAGCGACAACGCCCCAGCCAGTATGGGCAAGACCAGGATCGATGCCTAAAATGATGCGCTTTTGCGGTGTGCGATGCATGTATTGCTAACTCCTCTTATCAAACATTTGTTCGTATAATAGCACACACTAAGATAAGAGCAGCGTTTAAATGCTTAACTTCAAAGAATGCTCGCTATAAACCAATTCTCTCGAAGTAGGCTAACCATTTTTTAAACGATTCATCGCTAATTGCATGTTCCATCTGGCATGCCTCGTCTTCGGCAACCTCTTCAGATAAGCCAACCTTTTCAACAAGAAAGCGCGTAAGCATTTCATGTCGCTTTAAGACCGCACATCCATATTTGTAGCCATCTTCAGTAAGGGTAATGTCTCCGTAATAAGGTTGCTCAAGCATACCTGAGTTTTTTAAACTTGTTACCGCTTTAGATACTGAAGCTTTCGAAACACCCATTTTTGTCGCGATATCAACCGAGTGCACAGATTGGGTTTGACTACCCCCTAGCATCACAATAGCTTCAAGATAATCTTCGTGGGACATGGAAACCTTTTCCACAACTCCCCCTTCCCGATCGATACGCCGATGTAACAAAAACTCTCTTATATACATAGTATACTGATGCAGCAACACATACTCATGAAAGTTGGATTTATGGTTACTAATCGCTACATTGATACTCGCGGAAAATGCGAAACCCCCGTAACGTTTACTGAAGCTGTTGTGAAAGGTCTTGCAAATGGTGGAGGCTTATTTGTCCCAGAAACTCTGCCTCATTTAAGTCTCGATGAAATACTTTCTCTTACCGATTTTCCCTACGCAAAACGTGCAGCTTATCTGTACCGCGCTTTCGGTATCGATCTTCCAGAAGAAACAATTGATCAGCTAATGGATTCTACCTACGGTGATCGATTCGACGATAGTGCCATCTGCCCAATTACTTCCCTTAATGAATCTACCCACATTCTTGAACTTTGGCATGGCCCCACAAGCGCATTTAAGGATATGGCACTTCAATGCTTACCCTATTTCTTTAGCGCCAGTGCAGCACAATTATGTGAGCAGGGAAAACTCAACAACACTTTCTTAATCCTTGTTGCCACCTCAGGAGACACAGGAAAGGCCGCATTGGAGGGTTTCCGCGACAAGGATGGTATTAAGATTGCCGTGATGTATCCCGATGGCGGCGTAAGCGATATTCAATACAAGCAAATGGCAACCCAGCTTGGCGACAACGTCATGGTTTGGGCGGTTACTGGCAACTTTGACGATTGTCAAACAGGTGCAAAGAATGTCTTTAACGACGAGATCTTTGCAAAACAGCTCATGGATAACCATGCTGTTGCTCTTTCAAGTGCTAATTCTATTAATTGGGGTCGCCTCCTTCCCCAGGTTGTTTACTATGTCTCAAGCTATGCCGAACTCGTTGCGCAAGGAAAATTAGAAGCAGGCCAGCTTCTGGATGTCTGTGTACCAACAGGCAACTTTGGCAATATTTTGGCAGCTTGGTACGCAAAACAATTAGGCACTCCCTTAGGAACACTTTTCTGTGCGAGTAACGAGAATCGAGTTTTAACCGACTTCATCAATTCAGGTACTTACGACATTGCGGATCGCCAGTTTGTACTTACCCCTTCACCCTCAATGGACATCCTGGTGTCATCTAATGTCGAACGCCAGCTGTTTGAATTAAGCGGCAGAAATGCAGATCTGATTGCTACTTGGATGGAACAGCTTAAAGCCAAAAAGACTTTCACTATCGACGAAGAAACCCGCAACAAACTTCAATCTGACTTCAAAGCAGAAGCAGTCGACAGCGAAACCTGCTTACGCACTATTAAAGAAGTCCACGATGCATATAACTACCTAATCGACCCCCATACCGCCGTGGCATACAAAGTTGCTGAGCAGCTTCGAGGAGAAAATCCTGTCCTGATTGCCTCCACTGCGCATTGGGCTAAATTCGGAGAAAACGTTTACCGCGCTTTACACAACCTCAAACCAGGAGAAAATCTTCCCGAGCAAGTTGCTTCATTGAGCGGATGCGAGCTTAACGAACTCATTGCCGATGAGGCGCATTGTCACAATATCCCTCGAGGCTTGGCTGAACTTGACTCGCTCCCCATTCGCTTTAGCGAAACCATTTCTGGAACCACTGAGGCAATCGAAGAAGCGGTTGATTCGTTTTTGCTTGATAAGGATGCTGAATAATTACCTCCTTCCGGGAGCCTTACTTTAATCACAATTTCGAACAAGTCAGCTTCTTTAATCTGATCAGTCGAAGCAAACACCATCTGATTCTCTGAAGAAGATGGTGTTTTTTCTTTGGGTGGCATCTGTTTTTGAGATTCAACTTTTGCTTTTGCGGCACAGTTTTCCTCTTCCGAAAACACATGCAAGCACCCATAGCAAACATCCATATCAGCAAAACAGCGTGCATGACATACAGGGCATTCTTTAATCCCACTTTTTAGCTTTCCTAAAGCATCGGTGTCAGAAACCATATTTGCAGCATCGTGTTGCAAATAATCCAAATTTTCATTTTGATTTTCTGGTTTATCACCCATCTCTTTAAACATACACTTTCACCTCATCCCCTTCGTAAAACCATCGCTTATCAACATGTGAGATTGCTTCGAAAACGCCTCTTGCCTTCATGCATCGAACTATTTTTCCTGGAGGAATGTTGCGTTGCGCTAAGACTACCTTGCCTTGTTCATTGAAAAATGCGATATCGAGATTCCTTTTCATCCCGAAAGTATGTATGGCATTGCAGGGAGAGATAAGCAGAACACAATCCTTCGGTCTTTTTGCTAAAAACCCTAATAGACGATCTCGAAAACGCGTCGCAAGAATAAGGTTTCCTAAACAGTAAGCGGTATCGCTATTGATAGAAACACTCTTCAAAGTACTGACCGGAGATCCTCTATTCACCTTTTCGTACGGTTTCGTTTTGCCGCTTAATGTCTGCTCTATTTCATTCATAGATATCAAACACGACTTTTTAATAAACCTAGCATCCAACTCTGAAGTCATCCTATCCGTCATTCCCCTCACCTTATCAATCCATTGCTCTTAATTCCTTGATATATCCTTCACTTTCAATAATTACGAACCGAGAAAACCTATAGTCCTATACGCAAAATTCAGCGAATAAGATGATTCCGTCTTTTAAGCGCCCTCATAACATTTATTTAATTTCTCCACGTCGTAGCTTTTGCTCTCATTCCGCAGCCCTCGCTGCTTCTATTCCGTAGCATGATTTGCAGGATTTTCTTCATAAACTAAAACAACTGAAGTTTCCGTCCCCACCGAAGCACACGTAACTGCAAGCCAACAAAAAGTTCCCGTATCTTTTGCAAAAGTAGCAACAGATTCTTGCCCGCTTGGTACGTAACTCCAACCTTTTTCTTCTAGGTGCTTCTTGATTTCTGCCATAGTTTCATCGATCGACCCCTCAACGGAATAGCCAACTGTTCTTCCATCGTTTGATACCGCCATTGAGGTACCACCAAGTCCGATTTCTTCGTCAAATCCTTCAGGAAGATCGTTTGAAAAATGCCCCTGCCATGAAACATTACTGTCTAGAGTATCTACGCCATCGGTAGAATCATTTCCTTGCGAAATGCTAAAAGCATCAAATATTCCCGTGGTTCCTACCTGAAGCACGTCAGGTTCAGAATTTAAAAACGTACCCAACGACAAAGCAATTCCTGCTACTAAAAACCCTACAAGTATGGGTTTTGCCCGAGGAAATAAAAGTTGCTCCTTTTGTTTTCGTTTCGATAGGTACACTGTATCGACATCGTTTTGCTTACAGGAATACTCCCCTGAACGAACGCGATTTTGCAATTCCTTCCGCAGCTTTTGACGTTGACTGCGTTTTAAAGTAGCTCTCATAACAGAACTCCTGATTTATACACATCGACTACCAGTGACTCGGTGTGGGTCAAAGACGGAAACGAAACTCCAAACACGCCTGACAAGGTTCCCTTTCCAAAAAGCGTGGGAGTAAAATCAAGCTTGCCTTCGAAGGTAACGAGTTCTCCTGAAACTCCCCGAGAAGTAACCTGCACCTGTAAATGCTCTGCAGAAAATTCGTTTTTTAAAGACTCGGAAATCAACGCACAAGTTTGACCAATCTCCTGTTCGTAGGAAGGGGAAGGTGCATAGGTACAGACAAGCGCCCGAAATGAGCGATCAAATGACGCGCATTCAGAAAAGAACATCAACGCATTAACCAAAATAAGACCAATTATTAAGGCGGCAGGGAAAGCTACTACAAACTCAATGGTCATTTGACCGGGTTCTCCCCTAATTGCAAGGGCGTTTTTTCGTTTTATCTCCATTGTCGCACCCCCGTCCATGAGGCAACAACCGAATAAAGTTGATCTATCCCCGCTTGAAAAGCACTCGATAAATTACTCGTAACCCACGAAGGAAGAGAAACGGTAATGGGAATTTCCAATTTTCCTTCAATAAGAACAATAGTTGCAATCTCAAACTCGGCACTAAGAGCATCAACAACCGAAGAGGCTAAAGTTTCTGCAGCCGAAACTGCTCCATTAATCCCACCCTCGCCGTAGTTAATAGCAGCATTTTTCATCGACAGAAGCTGCACCGAAAAAGAGGAATCATCGGCTGAAAGAACATGTGCCGAATTTACTAAGGCCGCTTTTCTTGCCAGTAAATCAGGAGGAGAAAATCCAACTTTATCTATTCGCTGCTCAAAAGTATCCGCAGCCCAAGTTCCAAGCCCGCTTGCACTTGCGAGTGGAATTGCATTGAACGCCCGCTCTATCGCAGAACGCATCGCTTCGTGCCCGTCTGCATATACCTCTAATAAACCCGACCACAAATCCAAAACAACACGCGCTGTGCCAACTGCAGCATTCTGCGAATCAATACCGTCAAGGAATGATGTTATGGTGTTCTTCCCTTCATTCGAAGATTCACGAACAAGTGTTGACGCAGAAAGCGCAGCTCGCACACCAAGCATGCTCACGTCTTCACTTCCCGCAAAGGTAGAAACAAACCGCGAAGAAGGCGCAGAAAGATCAACCACAAGCGCAATAGCACCCCAATGTCCAGGAGGAAGAATTTTTAATCTTTTAGCACTAACCTCAGAAATTCCTTCAAAAATGGTGTCAAATAATCCTTGCGCAGTATCCTTGATACTCTTACTTAAAGGATCAAGCTCGAGACGTGTCTTTTCATATTCTTCAGCAGCGTGAGCTACCTCGTTGTAGTGATATTCGAATCCGTTTTCAATGTTCGAAGAAGCAGCCGCCACCTTCCCCATACTGCTTGCACTAAATTTGCAATGAGGACAGGTTGTGTACGCGCCACTCCCATCCATTTCTTGTATTGAACCACTGCCTACCCTTGTTTGGTTCGAGCACCCAGGGCAACCTTCCCATGCATGAAGAGAAAACAGTCCTTGTTCGTTTTGCGTTTTAGGATAAATTGCATCACTATAAAGAGAGGTTAAACGCATTTCATCCGTATTTTTTGGAAGTGTAGGAAATGACGCTTCAAACGAATCGTCGGTTTCATGAACGTATCCTTCTCCCACCGTTTTTACTGCAAAGGCATAAAAATTCTTTCTTAATGCTGAATTTGACTGTTCCTCAATCGAAGATCCTTGAGGTTGTTCGATCTCATAGCGAACTTTGTAATACTGCTGAGAACGCGATAATGCCGCCTGAAAAGACCACGTATCGATTGAAGAAAAGTACGGATTGTCGACCCCACTCATATCGGCAAGACTTGCTGCTCTTTCGTACATACAGTATTCGCTCTTGCTTCCAGAATCGTGAATATAAGCCTTTTCTTTCCATTCATTTGCTTGCTGGGCTGCTTCTTCCGCTTTTTCTGCTTGATCTACTAAGGTCTGATGCTTTTCTTGGGCAGAGTTTTGAGCCTGGGTCGATTTTTCAAAAACAAGCGGCTCTCCTGCAGTTCCCTCCCAGGGTGCCAAAACAACAATGCCGTAATAATGAGATTTCCCTTCTGCTGAATTCGCCAAGAGAACCTCCTGCGCTTTTGCAGTGGCAATAAAGGGAAGTGCTTTCTGCAATGTTTCAAGTGAATTTTGTACTGATTCATAAAACGAATCACGGGCTTTTCCTATTTTTACCGAAGCATCCAAGAGCCCTTTCGACAAAGTTGCAGTTGGCGGGATGCAGGCACAAACAACCCCAATTGCTAAAACCACCAAAGAAGTAAGCGAAAGCGTGAAGGTTATTGCATCGCACACGGTAACTACAATATAGAATTCTCCAACTGTATTTTCTGCAGCAAGTACTGCCGCATCTGCAGTTTCTTGAACACGGGCGGAAACCGTGTTTATCTCATACACCTTTGCGCAAGTAAACAACAAAGCTAGAGAAATTAACAGAGCAAGAACCATTCCTACCGAAGAAAAGCCCTGGTCGGTCTCTTTATTCCAGAAAAGTGAAGAAGTACTCGAAGTGCTCATTTCAGCTAGCCCCTTCCAACAGTCCATCATCACGATGAACCCAGCCATTAGGGTTAATTCCATCTTCACTTTCTCTTATCCAGCTACTGTACGTTTCTCTCTGAACTTCAACTCGCTGGACAAAATACCCTGAAGCGTTTGTGAGACCCATTGCTTGAGCTGCAAAATCAAAAAACGGTAGAAGTTCTAGCTGATTTTCTATTGAGACTTTAACCGAATCGCTTTCTTCGTTGCCCTCAAGAGTAATAGACCATGAGCAGCCAGATTGGTGAACATGAAAGTTTTCCTGCTGCGGAATAGACCCTAAATGACGCCGAATTGAATCCTCATACGAACTTTGATCTGCCGAGGCATCGGTTTTTGTTGAAAGAAGACGACACCCTTCGCTTGCCGCAGCCTTCATAACAGTATGGTTATACAAAATAATGCCTGGTTGTATCAGGAAGAGTAACAGCAAGAGTACGACGGGGATCAAGAAGGCGCATTCTACCGCTGCCTGTGCACTGTCGTATTTCAAAGGTAATCCCCGCATACTCTGATCACCACCTTTTATTGATCTAATCCCATCACGACAAAATTAAACCCCGCGCTTTTGTTTTGTTTCCATTCCCTCCATCCAGAACGAAAGCACATCTGATCAAGCACCTTCTCGGAACAGAAAGATGCCTATCCAAGCACTCTCTCAGTACAGAAACACATCCAACCAGGCACCTTCAGCCACTTGCTGCAAATGATGAGATGCAGACTGAAGCGCATGCTCAAGCACAAGACCTGTTTCGAAAAGGCGCCATACTGCTCCAAGTCCAATAATCAACGCAAGGAAGCCAGCAAAAATTACGGCATACTCAACGGTTGACTGTCCCGCATTGCTTGAAACTCTCCTTGCGACTTTCGTTTTTCTTCGATACTTCCCCATCAGCTACTGCGCCACCAAAGGTCTATAAACTATTGATACCCGAAGCGATCGCATCCCACAGTTCTTGCAACTTAGGTCTAAAAACCGTAATCGCAAGAATAGCAATCACGACCAATACGTCAGTAGGTCGAGGGTAGCGTACTCTTTTACTTCAAATAGATGGTCAAACGTATGTCTGGCCTGCTTATTTTCTCTGTATAGTTCTCATACTCAATCTTCTTGATAAAGGTCTTCAAAAACTGATTCTTCATAGCTGGATCCACATTTTCATCACGAATCATTTCTATAGCTTCATGGATTGAAGTTCGTATCTCTGTAGGTGATTTTCTGGGTTGGCCAAGCTCTTTCAGGCGCTTGGTTAGCTGATCGGTAAGTTCCTCAGATGCCCTTCTGCGCTCCTTAAACTCGTCTAGAGTGATCGCTTCGTTGAAGTACAGCTCCATGAGCTTGTCGAGCTTGTTTTCTTTTTTGACGATCTGACGCTCTATAGTTTTGCGCTCATCCTCAGTCGAATCATACGATCCGCTTTCTATTACCACTTCCAGATCCTTGGCCACAGCTTCCAGTGCATCACATAACACATCAAGGACAAGGCTCATACGCGCTCCCCTTGCTTTACAGTCAACAAATGGAGCGTGACGATAATGCTCAATAAGATTGCCATTGGATCTCACTTTATTCTTGTACCGTCTCATTGGTCTTCCGCATTTCTTGCATACCAAAAGGCCAGCAAGTGGATTCTTTATAGTTCTGTCTTTGTTTACTGGAGCTGATTTATTAATAACTTCGTTGGCCATAGACCACATTTCTTCGCTCACAATTGGCTCGTGCAATCCTTTGACAATTAGACAATCATCGTTTGTTTGCCATAGAGTACGTGTATGGATTCCATCATCTGATATGAGCTTGTGTTTGTAGTAGCCATAGCGGATATAGCCCTTGTACACAGGATTAGTGATGATGCTTTTTATCCTTGATGTTTGCCAATAAGCACCAGATCGCGTTCTTATACCTGATTCATTGAGGTTGGTCGCAATAGATCCAAGCGAATGCATGGCGATAACGCGATCAAACACCATACGCACAATAGGCGCTTCATCGTTATTAGGTTTTAGCGTCCACTGTCTATCTGGTCGTCTGTATCGATCGTAGCCAAAAGCAGGCGTAGGCTTTACAAAACACCCACGTTTAACGCTATTAATGGTTCCACTTACAAGACGATGCTTAATGTTGCCCAGTTCCATGTTCGATATAAACATCTCCATGTTTAGATAGCGCGCATCGTCTTCATTCGACGGATCATATACCTTAGTTGGTGTAATGATGAGCACTTGATTGCTGGTAAGCGTGAATAGCACCCAGCCGTACTCCATGGCGCTTCCGCGCCCAAGGCGCGATATATCATGCACGAGGATTCCACGGTATACCCCTTGGGACACTTTCTGCATGAGCTTCTGAAATTCTTTGCGAGCAGATATACGCTCGCCTGATACAAGCTCTCTGTAATAGGGCTCGTCTAAGACATATCCGTTTCGCTTCGCAAATGCAGTGAGTTCTTCTTCGTGTTTGGCCAAAGTCTCATACTGGCCAAGAGCTTCCTGCTCTACATCTGCACGGGATCTACGCAGATATAAGGCATATAAGCCTTCTTTGAGTTTAGACATGGTAAGATACACCTAGCCTTCTGGTTGGAGGTTGCCCCGCTCGCTCGCCAAAGTTTTGCGGGGCTTTTTGTTTTATTTCCCGTCGAATTCGACATGCTTAACTAATTAGTTAGTGACTAGCTTCATACCATCCAATGAAAAGATGTCTCCAAAAGAAGGGTTTAAATATGAAGCTGCACGAAGCATTACTTACTTTTTGTTGTCTCTATTTCATAGGAGCTATCCTTTTTTACGTTCTGTTTGGCGTTAAGGTTTTCCCTTTCTTTCTTCCTTGAATGGTTGATTATCACATCAAGGCATATACCAAAAAGAACAACTATCCATATATACAAACCTTCAAAGGGATTTCCTGTAATAACAGCAGGAAGCCCCCAGGCAAACAGCACTTCAACAATGGAAATAATAGTTCCTGGAATTTTTAGAAATGCCGCTTCGGTTTTTGTACGAACTCTTTCGGGTCTGTATAGGCCTTTGTCGACCAATTTGAATATCTGTCTTTTATAACTTTCTACTATCTCCATTTCTTCAGAAGTTTTAGCTTCGTCTTTTAGCTTATTCAGCAAATCTAAATCTCTCGCTGCCCTACGCTTCCACCCCATAACAGGAATCTGACGAATTAGCACAGTGCAGACGAAGCAAATTGCCACGAGCAAAATCGTTGACAGAATGCCTATTCCACTAACATCAAACGAAAACATGTTTTACCTGTTTAATCGGTCCTACATAAATCACCCTTGCTTCATCTCTTCACTGCACTTGTTCGGAATCGAAGCACAAGTATCTATCATCCAGTCTTTTACAACCTCAAACATCGAATTTGTTCTCTTTTTGTTCTCGTTAAACAACCTTTCCCATTCTTCTCCGGTTTGAGCCTCAGAAACGATATTTGTGGTATTCAGGCAATCAGCTATTATTCCCTGGGCCTCTCTCACATATCTTTTTAAGTCTTCAGCTATCGGATAAGTAGCAAGAGCAAATAGATAATCTTTTTCTTCTTCATTTATGGAATAGTGGGAAAGAAACTCTAATAATTCTCTCTGAAGATGGGAAATGTTAATCAATCTAGCTCTTAAGTTATTCGGTAAATATTTGCTATAACTTCTCAAGCATTCCGCCAGCTGTACAAAATATTTATCTGCTCCACTGAATCCATGAAGCATCGCAATAGTAGTTCTTACATGCGGACATCCATCCATAAGACTTTTATCCTTCAGCAATAGCTCTATATCTTCGAAAGAAATCATCTCATCTAAAACGGACTGAACGCTATCAAGAGCATTTATCCTATTCTTTGCGATTCTCTCACTAAATACTTCGTCAGCTCTATTGTTGGACTTTAGCTTGTCCTTCAATCGAAAATATTGAACAGCCATTCCAATCGCAAAACCAAGCCCTAAAACGAGAGTGCACAACCCAATAAAAGACCAAGTGTAGTTAGATATAGAACACAAGATCCAATTGCTATCGATGTCACTAGCGATTGAATACACATCGCCGATCCCCATTCGCACACCCTCCTAACTGAGCTAAATCGCTTTCAATGTTAACTACGTTTGTTCCTACTCCATCTCTTCCTTTGGCTGGTACCAAACAACAGTGCCAACCAATTCGACCGTCATCTCATCGCTCTGAGTAATGACGATATCGGTATACCCTTCATCCCATGATTCAGGGCTTAATACCAAGGTGTTCGCCCCTTTATACATACGTCTCATTACATAGTCATCATTATTAAGCTTCACTACTGCAATAGACCCATTCATAGGAGGTTTCGTCGGATCCACTAAGATATGGCATCCTTCTGGGTAGACCTTGCTCATGCAATTGCCTTCTACTTCAAGTAGATAGCCGTTTTGGTGACGCTCCCACACCTCATAAGGAACAGGTATCTGCGCGTCGATAACGTCGGGCTCCTGGACATCGCCAGCGTGCACTCGACCAAGCAGTGGGAGGTAAGCACGCTTTGTCGGTATGCTTTGCGGGATGGCGTTGTCTGGGATGGTCGGATTGTCGCTAACTATCTCGGAAACCGAAACTCCAAAAACTCCAGCTATTCTTTGGATCATACCCATCCTGGGATTACTCCAGCCACGCTCCCATTGAGTAACAGTTGACCTTGCTACATCTAACTTTTCAGCCAGCTGCTCTTGTGTCATTTCATGCTTTTCACGCAAATACTTTATGTTTGTCGAAACAGACATTCTGTCTCCTTAATGTCAATTTTTTATAACATTTTAGTTATTTTTAATTGACACAACAATGTTTGTTTAGTTAACATTACAAACACGGAAAGGAGGAATATGGAAACTCTCAAGAGCATGCGTGAAAAGCGAGGAGTTAGCCAAAAGGCAGTTGCTGAACACCTCGGTATATCTCGGCAAACATACTCCCGCTACGAAGAAGAGCAAGAAAAGATGACTATCGAACAGGCTAAGTGCGTTTGCGCTTTTCTTAACTGTGATATCGCCGAAATTTTTTTGCCTTCAAATGTCAACTAAACAAACATTCACCAGCTAACCATTAAGGAGGTGAGGCAATGATCCACCACTACCTGACTAAGTACTACGACGAAGATAAAGCCAAGTACGTCGCAGAATCCTGGATTCAGATCAACATACTCGGCTTTTGTTGGTGCATTTCAAGACGATCTATCGATGTCTCTAATTTGCATGCTTAGTTGGTTTTCTTCCACTTATTGCCAGCTTGAGACGTAGGTGGAAGCCGATCGCCTCTACCGATGGTAGCACTGTGGCCGTTCTTTACTTCACCACCACGAGGGCCAACTTCCTTGTAGTGACCAGCAGGCAAGTTATCGGTACCAGGCTTGTGTAAGTTCGCCATATGGATACCTCCTCTCTTTTGATCGTTAACAGGCATTACAAAGAGGGTTCAAGTCCGGAATCTGTCGCCCTCTTTCAAGCGCAATTATACACAATATGTTGTGTTCTAACAAAAAGCTTCAACAAGATGAGGTAGTTAAATGAGATACATGAAGAGCAGAATCAGGGAAATATGCCAGGAGCGCGGAACGACGCTATCCAAGCTGGCACTTAGGTGCGGAATCTCTTATGAGGCTCTACGTCGTTATGAAATCAAGGGGATATATAAAGCCCAATTCGGATACATGGCTCGAATCGCAAAAGCACTCAACTGCAATCTGGAAGACCTATACGAGGAGTGATGAAAACCTTGGAAGTCGTATTCGAAGCAGGAACCCACGAAGTAGAGACGGAGCACGGGAAGGCAACCGTCGTAATCCCCCGCTCAGTCTCAATCAATAGCCTGCTTCCAGCACTCAAAGCACTCGCTACTAACGCACTGCAGGAGGTAAACCAATGAAACCTATCGAAGTGAAAAACGTCTTCAAGTTTGAAGAAGCTGAAGATGGCAACGGCTACGTAGAAACCGAGCAGTCGGTTATCAGTCGAATCCGCTACCAGTTCGGATTCTCGCACAGCAAGATTGTTCCACTTGAAGGGAGCTTTGCTTCGTTTGAAGCACTTGGAATAAAGCACAGCTATTACGACAGGATCAACTTCTCAGTAGCTGGCTATGGGTATGGAACTGACTTTAAGGACATTTGGCGCGACGAAGCCTATGACGATCCGAAGATCTATAACCGCAATCATCCAGAAGAGCAGAACAATGCCTAAAAAAGAATATCTCCTCACCCAACAGGATAAGGAGACAATCAACACTTTTAATAAGCATACCACACGCTATTTCAGAGAGGAAGATAAGGTCCCATGCAACTAGAACAAGTAATGATAGCTGTCGCTATCCTCTGTATCGCACTTATTGTATTGCTCATATTCATGTGCAAAGCCTCCTACGATGAAGGTTATGCATCAGGCTACGAAGATGGATTTATGAGCAGCGCAAACGATGCAGACCTTGAGTATAAGCAGGGCTATGAAAATGGCTACTCTGATGCAATGCGAAAGGTAGCCTAAGATGCCCAGGATAGTAGCGATCGATCCAGGCACCACGCATACTGGCATTGTCTACATGGACGAGCATAGGGTAATTGATGCAAAAACTATCTCCTACCCCAAGGCATGCGGCATCGATAACTATTTATTGGACGCTCGTTGTCAAAACATTTGGCGCCAGCTTGAACAATTTCTGGTTATGCATGGCCATGATGTAGTGGTGATCGAGGGCTACATCCCTTACGTAACAAACCGTGGAGCATCTAGGGCAACCTCTCATCAAACACCTTGGCTCGTTGGCTACCTTTTGAGCAGCCTTGAGAACATAGACATCACGCCGACAATTCAAACAAGCAAGCAAGTACTTAACCCTCGTACTAAGGGCAACTTATCCAACCAGAAGGACTTGCTAGAGCAAGGACGTTTTGTCTACGAGGGCCAGAAGTTGCTCACTAATGACCATCTGCGCTGCGCTTTTCTACACGGCCTTTACTACTTGATTGGCACAGGTGAGGTCATTGCGTAAAGGAGCACGCCGTATAGATTGGAGTACCAAGGATCTGAAATACTTACGCGACAACGCTGGTCTGATTCCTATATCTAAAATTAGTAAACATCTTGGTAAATCACCTAAAGCTATTCAACGCAAGGCAGAAACTCTAGGTCTATCAACTAGATACTTCAATTCGACTCTTGCATGGTGCCCAAATTGTGCTCATATGCGAACAGAAATCAATCCACACACAGGCGTGTGCCGAGTTTGCTCGAAGCAAAAACAATTGGATAAAAGCGAACAACGAATATCTGAAGCTTTAGCTCAACTGCCTTTCGAACAACGGTCTGTTTTGGAGCATTTCGAACTAAGCCGAGGAAGTGAAAGACCTCCTAAGCCAGTTATGAAGAAAGTAAGTACTAAACCTAGATACCGCTACAGGAGAAATCGAGAGTTAATCAGATATGAGCGCGAGCTTGAACTATGGGAAATCAAGTATTTGGACCGACGAATAAACGCTAATAAAAAACGTCTTGAACGTATCCGAATGAGACTTGGAACAAACCCTAGAAAAAAATCTAAATGAATGGGGCTTTTTGCTTTTATCAGGCAAAACGCTAAACAACAGGAGAACTAACTATGGAACAATCTGTCAAAATAACCAGCTTCGAAGCCGAGAACGTAAAGCGCGTGAAAGCAGTGGAGCTCAAGCCTACCGAAAACGGCCTTACTATCATCGGTGGTCGTAACGGCCAAGGCAAGACGAGCGTACTCGATGCTATTGCTTGGGCACTAGGCGGCAACCGTTATAAGCCAAGCAATGCTAAGCGCGAAGGTTCCGCAACCGACCCACACTTACGCGTAGAGCTTTCAAACGGCATTGTGGTTGAGCGTAAGGGTGTCAACTCATCACTTAAGGTAACCGATCCTGAAGGTCATAAATCAGGCCAGAACCTGCTTGATTCATTCTTGGAGCAGCTAGCACTCAACCTGCCTAAGTTTCTAAACGCTACTGATAAGGAAAAGGCTGAGACGCTTCTGCAGATCCTAGGCATTGGAGACGAGTTGACCACTCTGGAAGCCCAGGAACAGCAGCTATACAACCAGCGCACTACTATGGGGCAACTTGCTCGCCAGAAACGTGGTGCGGCAGAAGATATGATGTGCTATCCCGACGCACCATCAGAGCCTATCAGTGCCGCTGATCTTATTAAGGAACAACAAGAAATCCTAGCACGTAACGGTGAGAACCAGCGCAAGCGTCAGCAGGCAGCCCAGCTTGATGGCAAATGCAAAGAACTGGCCGCACAGCTCGCACGCTTCATGCAGCAAGCAGAGGACATCAACCAGAAGATCAATGAGGTTACCGTACAGCTTGAGCATGCTCGCGCAGACCTCAATACAGCGAACAAGACTGCATCGCAACTCCAAGATGAAAGCACGGCAGAGATCGAGGCAAAGCTACAGGAAATCGACGCTATCAACGCAAAGGTTCGCACTAATGCAGCACGTGAAAATGCCATGGTAGAAGCAGATGAGCTGGAAGCTAATTACAAGGAGCTTACCGAGCAGATCAACGATGTCCGCTCGAAGCGTATGGCACTGCTTGAAGGAGCAAATCTGCCCTTGCCAGGCCTTGGTGTCGAGAACGGGCTTCTCACCTATAACGGGCAGGTTTGGGACTGTATGAGCGGATCAGAACAGCTCCGTGTGGCAACCGCTATTGTCCGAGCGCTCAAGCCTAGCTGCGGTTTTGTTTTGGTGGACAAGTTAGAGCAGTTCGACCCACAAACCCTAGCCGAATTTGGAGCCTGGGCAGAAGGTGAGAACCTTCAGATCATCGGCACTCGCGTAGGAAGTGATGATTCCTGCCAAATTGTAATCGAGGATGGCTACAGCAAACCAGTTGATCCCACTCCTACGCTTTATCCGGCAGGAGACATCGCATCAGCACCTACGCTCGCGCCTGCTGTAGGAGGTCCATTCCCGAGCGTAAACCCCGCTGATCGTTTTAGCGAACTTACTGCCAACACCACCGCACCTGTTATCCCTAACAAGAAATGGAGCTTATAATGCGTCATATCGAAACCAATATCGCCAATGAGCTTGACTTGCTTGCTCAAAGCCTCATTAAGAATAAGCAGCAATCGGCACTGCTCAAATCTGAAAAAGAAGAACTTGAAAATCGCGTCCGCGAACTCCTTAGTGATGGTGAACACTACCTAACTGATAGCGAAATCATCATCCAGATAACACAGCCAGTAATTAGGACATCGCTTGATAGCACGAAATTAAAGCGGAGTTATCCAGAAATCTATGCCGAGTGTTGCAAAACAACCGTTGCTAAATCATCGGTAAAAGTAACTCCAGGAAAGTAGGTGAATGCTATGCAGTTTGATATTTCACAAGGACCTATGTTGTCAGCTACTAAACTGGTGATTTATGCCGTCGAAGGTATTGGCAAATCTACTTTTGCATCCCAATTCCCTAATCCGCTTTTTATCGACACCGAAGGCTCGACCAACACTATGAACGTAAGACGCCTCCCTGCTCCTAATAGCTGGCAGATGCTCTTACAGGAAGTACAGTATGTCCGTGATACGCCAGGCCTTTGCTCAACACTCGTGATTGACACCATCGACTGGGCAGAACGCCTATGTATTGACGAGGTGTGTAAGACGCATCAGAAGAATGGTATTGAGGATTTTGGATATGGTGCGGGCTATACCTACGTCTATGAAGCCTTTGGCAAGCTGTTGAACCTTCTTAGCGATGTAGTAGAGAACCAAATCAATGTAGTACTAGTAGCTCACTCGATGATTCGAAAGTTCGAACAGCCCGACGAAGCTGCACCATACGATCGATACCAATTAAAGCTCATCGACACACCCAAAAAATCTGTGGCAAACATGGTCAAGGAATGGGCCGATGCTGTAATTTTTGCCAATTACAAAACCGTAGTCGAAAAGACAGATAGCGGTAAGGCTAAAGCTCGTGGCAATAAGCGCGTGATGTATACACAGCACAACGCTTGCTGGGATGCCAAAAATCGCTGGGGATTGGCCGCAGAACTGCCTTTTGACTACAACGAGATTGCGCCCTATATCACACAAGCAACATGTGCAAATTCTGCACATGTTCAGCAAGTGGTACAACCAGAGCAGCAACCCCATACAAATCAAGCTCCAACATCTGTGCCAGAACAAGCGCAATCACGACCAATGCCACAAGCGACATCTGCCGCACCATCTGATAGCGGCTTGCCAGACTTCTGGAACCCAGCATTGCAACTTATGCAGGCTGACGGTGTAACGGTGGACGAGGTCAAAGATTTTAGCGTCAAGGCGGGTAACTATACCGCTGATACTCCGCTTGAAAACTACGACCCAGACTATATAGCAGGATTCATCGTCCCTAACTGGGTGCAGATTTTAGAGCGAATCAAGGCAAACCGTATACCAGTCCCATTTAACTAGAAAGGAATCCAAACAATGGCAGAAGTAGATTTGGGCCAAGACCTTGGCTGGGAAGGCTATGTAATTGATAACGGCGGGGCTTTTGAACTATTAGAAGCTGGCTACTACCCTTTTCGCGTAAAGAAGCTTGAAAAAGAACGCTTCGAGGGATCTACCAAAATGGCATCCTGCTCGCGCGCCAAGCTTACCTTGGAAATTAATGCAGGCGATCACTTCATAACCGTATTTGACCGCATTATGCTCAACACTAAGATGCAGTGGCGCGTTGCTCGTTTCTTCGAGTGCCTAGGCTTTACCAAGGACGATGAGGGTCGCATGCAAATGCACTGGAACGAAATTGAGGACAAAGAAGGCTGGCTTAAACTGAAGGTGCGTGAGTACACCGACAAGAACGGCAACAAGCAGCAATCTAACGATGTTGACGAATATTGCTATCCGCCTCAGGCCGAAAAAGCCTATGCCGACTGGTCAGCACGCTGCCAACCTGTTCCCGTATCGGCACAGCCCGTCCAGCAACCTGAACCCGCAGTAACGCAACCAGCGCAGCCAACACAAACCTCTATGCCAGTACCTGCACAGCCCCAGCAGTTTACTAATCCAACAACTGGCAGATCTTGGAGCTTGTAATGGATTCCGTAACATTACGGCCATACCAAGAAGAAGCACGATTAGCAATTGAAAACGAGTGGAATGAGGGGCGTCGCAAGACGCTCCTTGTTTTACCAACAGGATGCGGTAAGACGATCGTGTTTTCTATGGTGGCCAAAGATTCAGTAGACAAGGGAGAGCGCGTACTTATCCTTGCACACCGTGGCGAATTACTCCAACAAGCAGCCGATAAGCTTGCCAATGCAACAGGATTGGGGTGTGCAGTAGAAAAAGCAGAGCAAACAAGTTTGGGCTCATGGTTTCGCGTAACAGTAGGCAGTGTGCAAACATTGATGCGTCCAAAGCGGTTAGGACAGTTCAATCCGAAGTACTTCGATACTATTATCGTGGACGAGGCACACCATGCTCTGTCGGATAGCTACCAGCAGGTATTAGGACACTTTCCCACCGCACAGGTATTAGGAGTAACAGCAACCGCCGACAGAGGAGACAAGCGAAACTTAGGCGAGTATTTTGATTCAATCGCCTATGAATACACCTTACCTCGCGCCATTCGTGAGGGTTACTTAGCCCCCATCAAGGCGCAGACTATACCCCTTAAACTCGACCTTACCAGCGTACATATTTCCAACGGAGACTTTGCACTGGGTGATATTGATACCGCTCTCGACCCATATCTGGAACAGATTGCCGACGAAATGCTTGCTACAGGTTGCATGGAGCGCAAGACTGTAGTGTTTTTGCCACTTGTAGTTACTAGTCAGAAGTTCGCTCGCATTCTTAACGATAAGGGCTTTGCAGCACGTGAGGTAAACGGAGTAAGCAAAGACCGCACAGACGTATTGGATTGGTTCGAAAAAGCAGGACCAGGGTCGATTCTGTGCAACTCAATGCTGCTCACAGAAGGCTGGGACTGCCCAAGTGTTGACTGCGTTGTGGTATTGCGCCCAACCAAAGTACGTAGTCTCTATTGTCAGATGGTAGGGCGTGGCACTCGCCTATCACCCGAAACAGGCAAAACCGAGCTTTTAGTACTCGACTTCCTGTGGATGACCGAGAAACACGACTTATGTCATCCAGCACACTTAATAGCATCCGACAATGAAGTAGCACAAGCCATGACAAATGCTATCGAAGATTCGCCTGGCATGGTTGACCTAGAAGAAGCCGAACACAAGGCTCAACAAGATGTGGTGGCCCAACGCGAAGAATCGCTCGCAAAAGAACTGGCTGCAATGCGTAGCCGCAAACGAAAGCTCGTGGATCCTCTACAGTTTGAAATGTCTATTGCTGACGCTGATCTTGTTGGGTATATGCCCTCCTTCGACTGGGAAATGGCTCCTGCATCCGACAAGCAGCTAAGAGCACTTGAGAAGTTCGGCATCTTTCCCGATGAAGTTGAGTGTGCTGGTAAGGCGTCACTGCTGCTCAACAAGCTGCACAAGCGACAACAAGAAGGCTACGCCACACCACGCCAAATTAGACAACTAGAAAGCCGAGGATTTCAACAGGTAGGACGCTGGTCTCATAAAGACGCCCATAAGCTTATAAGCATTATTGCCGCTAATGGTTGGCGCACGCCTACTAGGTACACACCTGAGACTTTCGTACCTGAAGGAGGGCTGCGCTAATGGTATACGATCTGCAAAGCTGTCTGGATGCTATTGATCCAGGATCATGCGATTACACCGAATGGGTACAGGTCGGCATGGCACTTAAGGTCGAAGGATACGATTGGCAGATTTGGGATGCGTGGAGCTCGCGTGATGCTCCACGCTACCATCCTGGAGAATGCGAACGTAAATGGACGACATTTAGCGACAAAGGGCGCCAAAACGACGTCGGTGGCGGCACTGTCGTTGAAATGGCGCGAAAGATCGGCTGGGAGCCGCCAGAATACGATTTAGGTGAAGATCTAGGATGGGAAGGCTATGTTATCGATAACGAGCCCGAGATTAGCCCTAAGCTTTCCAAACGCACCGAAGAATACAGGCCAACCTACCAGATTATCGATCCTACATGGGTGGAAAACGCAGAACTCGAAGAGCCAGGAGAAAACTGGCAAGGCTGGCGTGATTTGGTGAAGTACTTAGAGACGCTTTTCTCGTCTGAGGAAGTAGTTGGCTATGTGGTTGATTCGTGGGAGAAAGACGGGCGCTGGATCCCGCAAGGCAAGGGTCCACACACTGAAACTGCCGGGGACATCATCGCAAGAATCGAAAAGTACAAGGACGATCTAGCATCATCCCTTGGTTTTAACAACATTGAAGCTGGGGCGTGGATCCGCTTCAACCCGTTAGACGGTGAAGGCGTGCGCAATGACAACGTAGCAGAGTTTCGATATGCGCTTGTGGAATCTGATGAAATGTCTCCGTCGCGCCAAATGTCCATTATGCGATCGCTTCAACTACCGATCGCTGCCATGGTGCATTCTGGCAACAAGAGCATTCATGCCATCGTGCATGTAGATGCACCGAACTATGAGGAGTACCGCAAGCGCGTAGACTTTCTCTACCAAACATGCCGAGACAATGGTCTTAAGCTCGACACCCAAAACAAGAACCCGAGCCGCCTATCCCGCATGCCTGGTGTAACGCGGGCAGGACACAAGCAATGGCTCATTGCTACCAACTTAGGCCGCGAATCATGGGCAGATTGGCGCGAATGGCTGGATGAACAAAACGACGATTTACCCGAGCCTGAAAGCCTTGCAAGCGTTTGGGATGACTTACCAGAGCTTGCACCGCCCTTGATCGATGGCGTGCTACGTCAAGGACACAAAATGCTTATTGCAGGTCCTTCAAAGGCTGGCAAGTCGTTTGCTCTTATTGGTATGTGTGTATCGATTGCCGAAGGTTTGCCGTGGTTTGGCTGGGAGTGCGCACAAGGACGCGTGTTGTACGTAAATCTTGAGCTTGACCGTGCAAGCTGTTTGCACCGCTTTAAGGATGTATACCAGGCGATGGGGGCAATACCAAACAACTTGGCAAATATCGACATTTGGAACCTACGCGGTAAGTCCAAACCTATGGACGAGCTTGCACCATCACTTATTAGGCGTGCTCTTAAAACCAGACCAATTGCGGTAATCATCGACCCTATCTACAAGGTCATTACAGGCGATGAGAATTCAGCCGATCAGATGGCGCAGTTCTGCAATAACTTCGACAAGGTAGCAGACAGCCTAGGTTGTGCGGTGATCTATTGCCATCATCACTCCAAAGGAAGTCAGGGACAGAAGCGATCCATGGACAGAGCATCAGGCTCAGGAGTTTTTGCACGTGACCCTGACGCGCTGCTGGATATGATCGAGCTGCACATAAGTGAGGACTTGGCAAAGCAACAAGAAGACGCCGCGGTGTGTGAGTGCTGCACTCAGTTTCTTGATTCGCATCACGAGATAGATGGCTGGCGTGAGGTAATACCGCTTGACGATCAAGTTATGGCCAACAAGATGCTCGCCGACACTAAAAGCCTTATTCAGCCACTAGGCCTAGAACAAGCTTTGCTTAATGCCGTGCACGCATCCAGACAAAAAGCTAAATCCCGCAGTGCCTGGCGCGTGGAAGGCACGCTACGTGAGTTTCCGCGATTCGAGTCTGTGAACCTATGGTTCGACTACCCCATGCACCGACGCGATGAGCTAGGAGTGCTTGCCGATGCCTCACCAGAAGGTGAGATGCTCGAGCGCAATGCCTACCGAGAGCGTGGTCGAGAAGCTAAGGCAAAACGTGATAGCGCAAGGCAAACAGAGAAGCTTGCAGCACTACGTGAGGGAATGGACGCATGTGATCGTGATGGAGTGGAGCGAACACTAGACAACGTGGTTGAGCGCATGCCCGAGGTCGGCGATAAGCAGGTTAGCAAGAGCACGGTAAGTAACTGGATTCGTCCAGGCAAATACGAATGGTGCACGATTAGATCTAAAACTCCTGAAGGGCAGAAAAAAGGGATCTTGTACGACCCTGATTTAGAAGCCGCCTTAGAGGACTGGTAGCTCCTATCGCGGTCGCGGTCACACTATATATAAATATATAAGAGTGACCGACCTAACAAACCAGAGTAATTCAAGGTTAGGTAGGGTTAGGACGTGCGTGCGGGCTGAAGCCGCGCCCGCACTCGTGACGCGGGGCTAGACGCCTAACCTACCGAACATTTCTTTACTAAATACGAATGACGAAGGAGGAATAGACATGAAGCTGAAAACATACAAGAAGAAGTTCAAGGATTTGTACAACCACGACATCGAAGAAGTCGGAATGCTTCTTTCTCGATATGGATTTGAATACATCAAGAACGCTACCGAGTTTGTATATATGAATGGAGGCGTTAATAGAATCCAGAAGCTCATAGACGAAAACACGCCCGAAACCTTGCAGGATGTGATTAATGATCTAAACAGATCTATCTACCAATCTGCAATATTTGATCCCGTCAATATATCCGCGCTAATGTATCGCCTTGAAGAGATTAACAAACGGATTAACGATAAGTAAAACAAACCGAATTGTTAGTTACAAGATTGAACAGTACTGCAAAATGATCAAAATTAACCAGTGTATTTATCGAAAGTTCCTATATCACAATGTAGTTACATTTACAAACAAAATTTGACACTTTACCCCAAACTATGCAAAATAACGGTACGACGAAATAAAACCTCCTTATTTGGTCTTTGTTATCGTCTGGATTTAAAGCGACCCTCTGGAAGTAGATGACCCAATATCAGGGAATCTTCGAAACCAGGGGGCTTTTTATTTTGGAGGAAAAATGGATAGCAGTTACGGATACGAAAAGATGGCGATTCTTGTTGATGGAGGATTCTACCGAAGAAGAGCGTTTAACTTATTCGGAGACAAAACACCAGGAGATAGAGTCAACGAATTAGTAGCATATTGCTCGAGACATATTGATGCTTACAACGAAGACGATAAATGTCCAAATACTATGCTATACAGAATTTTCTATTACGACTGCCCTCCACTTACAGGAAACATATATCACCCTTTATTAGGTAAACCAATATGTATGAAAGAAACTAATAACTACAAGTGGAGCTGCGATTTTATACAGGAATTAGCTAACAAGCGAAAAGTTGCTATAAGAATGGGAGAGCTACAAGAAAGAGAGTCAGGATACAGAATCAAACGAAAATCACTTAATAAATTACTGAGAAAAGAGATAGTAATCGACGATCTAACCGAGTTCGATTTTGAGCCAGATTTCGTCCAAAAAGGCGTAGATATGCGAATAGGATTAGATATAGCATCTTTAGCCTATAAGAAGCAGGTTTCACAAATCGTACTAATTGCTGGTGATAGCGATTTCGTTCCAGCAGCAAAGCACGCTCGACGTGAAGGAATTGATTTTATACTTGATCCCATGTGGCAAGGCATCAGACCAGGATTAAATGAGCATATTGATGGTCTTCGGTCTTGCACTCCAAAAAGACCGAATAAAGAAAATGAATCGCTTCATGTTGATTACAAAAAGGCAAAGAGCAAATCATGGAAGCAACATAGAACTAGACAAAAGTGACACCTACCCCACTATAGACACTGCAGGAAGGTCTTGGTCTTTCTACTTCCTGCATTCATCTTTTCCCTCCTAATTGGGACAACCCCAGTAATGCCGCACTATGCAAGCACGGCATTACTGTTTTAGGTGACACTACACCAATACTTCTAGCTGTAGGTCGAGCCCTACGATTTTCTCCTTAGGTAAGCCAGTCCAACCTCCTCGGGCTGGCTTACTGCTTTGTGTGACACCTGCCAGATCATGCACTCATGGCACTTACTCCTAAACAAGAAAAGTTTATCGAAGGCGTGGTAGCGGGAATGAATCTGACCGATGCTTACCGCGCTGCATATAACTGTGCTCGCATGAAGCCCGAAACGGTGAACAACAAAGCGTGGGAGCTGTCTCGAAAGGGCGAGATAGCGGCGAGGATAGAAAAAGCACGAGCTGAAGCTGCTAAAAAAGCTCAGTGGAGCCTGGATATAGCAGTAGAACGCGTGAGAAAGCTCAACGATAAAGCGATATCCGATCTAGAGGAAGATGGGCTTTACAAAGGTTCTCCTGCCGTCAAAGCGCTAATCGAATCTACTACTTTGCTTAACCGAATGACAGGCGTCGACAAGCAAATCGTAAAGGTAAATACCGACGAAGAAGATGCACGAGTACTGGTGCCGCCTTACGATATGTCGGCTAACATCTCCCCTGTTTTCTGTGATGTGTCCCGCGCTATTGATTCAGGCAGAGTAAACCGAGTGATGCTCAAAGGTGGACGTGGTTCTACTAAATCCAGTTATGCCTATCAAAAGATCTTAGACGTATTCTTACATCGCCCTCATGCTCAATGGATCTGTGGCAGGCGCTATGCTAATACCTTGCGTAGGTCTTGCTTTGCAAACGTTCTGTGGGCCATTGCTAAGCGCGGTATGACCGTAGGCAAACCTGGCGAAGGCTGTGACTTCGACAAGACCACTTCGCCTATGGAGATCACATTCAATAAGACGGGCCAAAAGATTTTGTTCTATGGATTGGACGAACCCGAAAAGCTTAAATCGATCACCTTCGAGGATCCGAAGGCAAAAATCGAACTGTTGTTGCTTGAAGAGTACAACCAGCTTGCATGCGCAGAGGATGCTCGTAATGTTCGTCAGTCAGTATTCCGTAGTGACTACTCACTTGAGATTGATGTCTACAATCCGTCTCCCGATGATATGCAGTGGACTAATCAGGAAGCACGCATTGAAGAGCCTGGCAAGTTGGTGCACCACTCTAGCTACCTAGATGTACCTGAAGAATTTATTGGCAAACGATTTATCGAGCAAGCCGAGCAACTTAAAGCTATTAATGCTAAAGCCTATGCCAATGAATACATGGGCGAAGAAACTGGTCTTACTGGCACGGTATTTGAAAACGTGGTAGCACAGTCAATTACCTACGAAGACAGGATCCAGATCAAGTGGATCCGTTGCGGCGTTGACTGGGGATACCAGAACGATCCATTTGTGTGGCTCATGGTTGGTTATGATCGCAAGACGCGTACGCTTTACATCCTGGATGAGATCTTTAATACCAAGACCTTGGACGACGCGAACATCGAAGAGGTCAAGCGGCACTTGATAGAGCGAGACGAAACTGGCAAACCGCTATACACCAACGATGGCAAGCCAGTCTATAACCGCAACAAACCTCAAAACGAGATACGAGCCGATACCGCATCGCCTAAAGATATTGCAACCTGGCGCCATGGCGGTATGGCCATTATGGGCGCGTCTAAGCGAGTGCCCGTAGCTGACGGTATTAAGTGGCTTACAAAGCGCAAAGCAATCGTTATTGATCGCGAGCGATGCCCGCTTGCCTATCAGGAGTTCAGCCGATACCGCGCACTCGAAGATGACGAGGGCAACTTCAAAGGCTACCCAGACAAAGACAACCACACGATCGATGCGGTGCGCTATGCCGTATTCGATCTCATTGCAGATCCCGATATGCCTTAAACCGAAAGGATTTAGAAAATGGACAAAGGACTCAACAGCGAAGCGAGCAAGTGGTTTGCTAGCCTTGGATACGACAATGCCGACTTGCATACACCTATGGATAGCTACATCAATACCTGGTGGAGCTACATTCGCCAAGAGGGCAACCCGTTCTATTGGCTTGAAGAACCTGATACACAAAACCCTGCTAAGAAAAATAAAATCAAGGTACGCAGCTGCACACCTGCATCCATGATCTGTGACGACATGGCAGGGCTGATTTATAACGAAACTGCTTCAATCTCGCTCGATGAAGTCGAAGATGGGACTACGGTTGATTGGTTAGAGCAGTGGCTAGACGTAACCATGTGGCACGACCGAGCACCATTAGCTATTGGGCGAATGTGCTCCACGGGCACTGCTGCCTGGGCACTACACGTCTCTGGATTTACAGAGACGGGTAAATCACCCGTGCTTAAGGTTCGTCCGATGCGCTATGATGCACGCTCTATTATTCCATTGTCCTGGGAAGCAGATGACTGCATCGACTGTGCCTTCTTGGCTGATGTCTACATTCGTGGCAACAAGTGCACGCAGATTGAAGTTCATAAGCGCGGGGATGATGGAAACTATGAAATTTATTGCGCGTTTTTCGATAAGGATGGAAAGCGATTCGTACCCTATGGGTATCTTGATGGCAACACCAGCGTAAAAACCAAGCAGTCCTATCCAACCTTTAGTCTTATCCGACTGGCCTTCGACAACCCTTATTGGGATTACAGCCCCATGGGAGTTGCACTTTTTCACGATGCGATTGACGCATTGCAAACCGTCGATATCGCTTTTGACAATATGGGCAGTGACGTTGTTATGGGTCGAAAGTTATTAGTACTACCTGAATCAATGCTATCCAAGGACGAATACGGCAATGCTCAAGTGCCCATGATCACTGGCAAACGTTTCTTCGTAGCCGCCAAAAGCAATACCTACGATGACAAGGCTCGCGTTTTTGAGTACAACCCAAGCCTGCGCACCGAAGAGAACAGGCAGGCATTATCGACCGCATTGCAGATGCTTGGCAAACGTATCGGATTCGGCATCAAAGCGTATGCACTCGACGATCAAGGCGGCATCACGACAGCAAAGCAAGTAGCAGCAGACAACTCAGAGATGATGCGGGCTGTGCGCCGCCATGAGCACATCATCAAGCCTGCCATCCAGTCGCTTATTACGGCTGCCTGCGGAATCTACCGGGAGCTTGGCACTACCCCTCTTGTCGACATCGCAGGACAGGTAAACGTAGTCCTAGGTGATTCGATCATGCAAGACGATGACAGCTTACGAGAGCGTGACCGAGCAGACGTGGCTGCAGGACTGCTCGAACCCTGGAAGTATATGGTACGTTGGCAGGGTTATACCGAAGAAGAAGCCAAGGAAGCACAAGGCGCACTCGATGACGCCGCACTAAGCGTACCTATCGAGGCGTAAAAACATGGCGCTTACCGAGCAACAGATCGATGAGATGGTCGAGGCCATCCTGCATGGAACGCAAGAAAAGTACGTGCAGGAAATGAGCGATGCATTGGTGGATCATCTTGTGCAAGGCTTTACCAAGTTAGGCGATGAGGCAGCCCTGCAACAGCTTGTAGAAACATTCCCGAGTCAAGCACAAACAATCCTCAACAAGTACCGAGATACAATTAGCAAGGAAGTCCAAGATGAGGTAGAGAAGACGCTGTCTGATTCGGTATCTGCCGACCTAAACCAGCTCGAATCAATCTATGGCCAAGAGCGAGCAGACGTAGCACAAGCCTACTTTTCTCTCGGTGCTACGGCACACTTTGCAAATCTCGCCAAGACAACAGCCGAGCAGGTAGCCGATATTGTCACGCGCCAAAATATCCTTATGGAACAGGGCGCAGAGCGCATGTGGTATCAGGTATCGCAGGATGCCATCAATGAGGTAGTACTCGGCACCAAGCCATACGAAAAGGCTTTGTCTGATGGTGTTGTTAAACTCATGGACGCTGGCATTGGGGTTATAGACTATGGCAGCAATGGCAAAGCTACTGTATCGAATATGATCGATGTAGCCCTTAGGCGTCACATCGTAAGTCAGGTAAGCCAAGTAGGCGGACGCATGTCGATGGAGGCAATGGAAAGCTATGGCCATGAGTTCGCGATTACGACCGCACACTTTGGGGCTCGTCCATCGCATGCCCAGTGGCAAGGCTTACCAGGCTGTATGTCTGGTGAAAAAACAGTGGATGGCACCACTTACCCAGACTTTTACGTGTTAACAGGCTATAAGGGTCTACGTGGTCCTAACGTAGCGCTGGGTGACAGGCTAAAGGGCGTCAACTGCAAGCACGGACTACATCCCTTCTTTCCTGGCATCACGCAACTGCCCGATCGAGAATTCAAGGCGGCACAAGCCAAGTACCACATGACAAGCGATGAATACTACGAAGCAACGCAACGGCAGCGTGAGCTTGAGCGCAGGATCCGCAAGACCAAGCGAGAGATTGTGGGATTAGAACGAGCTGGCCTTGGGTTAGAAAGTCCTACCTACGTGCAGAAGCGTCTCGTGCTTGGTAAACAACAGCGCACGCTGAACAAGCATTGCAAAGACAATAAGCTGGTGCGCCTGTATAACCGCGAGAAGGCCTACGGTGTAAGCAGCCAGCCGAGAGCGCTGAAGAACTATTCATATTGGAGCAGAGGAACACGGAGCGGCTACAGGATAGAAGATTTGTCTTCATTTGAAAGAAAATATCGCGGTACTACAGGTCGTGAAGTAGGCATGGCTTTTGACAAAGATGGAAACGATATTTTGTTCATTGATGGAAATGAGGGCCATTCGATAGAGTTCACAAAACCTAATGGATACAAATGGTCTGATCTTTCTTTTGCTCATACTCATCCTGATGAATACGGTGGAACATTTTCGCTTAGCGATGTATTTTTCTTAGCTGACTCAGGGATTTTAGGATTACATGCTGTATGCCGTGAAGGAACTTACTCGCTTATTCCCAATCAAAAAACTAAGCCTCGAACGTTCGTAAAAGCATACGAAGATGCTTTTTTCGATGCACTTGATAAGTATGGTAAAGACCTTATTTCTATCAGGCGTTTTATGCATTCTTGGCTTCTAGATAACTCTTCAAAATATGGATTTAAGTATAGCTTTAAGAGGGTATAATAAATTCATGGAAAAGAACGCGTATTACATAAACGAAGACCCTGATTATTTGTATGCTCTCGCTATTGTGCACAGAGGAAAGCACAAAAATGAATCAGATGATGAAGCAGCTAAACGCGTGCTGGATAAGCATTTATACGCAATATGGTTAAAAGACAAAGAGACTCGCCAAAGGGTTGAAAGTTAAGACGCGACCTCGCACTAAGCGGGGTTATTTTTTTATTAGTTTATCTAGTGATTTTGCAATCTTAGCAAGAGACATCTCAATATTAGTTGAATCCTTAACCGTCGCAGTAAATGAATGTACGTTAATTGGATAAGTACTGCTGCCAGTCTCTTTGGTTGTAATAGTGACTAAAGCATCTTCGTTTTGTAATTCTATTAATATAGGAAATGATCCAATAAATGTTCTTCTAACTCCTCCTGGCTCAAGAAAAGCAATTTCCTGATCTAAAAAATCTGTAACGATATCTTTTAATTTCGGATCAACAGGTAGATTTTTACTTGCCATCATTTTTATTTCTGTAGCTGGCTCCGTGCCTATGTTCTTCACCACAAGATGGCAAGCAAGTCCAGCTGAAGGAGCAGGTTCTAAATACGCAATAACGCAAGGACTAAACGTCTTCTTAAATGTTGCTTTAGCTATACGTGCCTGCCAACACGAAAATACCGCTGCGCAAATAGCAATCACAGCCATAACAATCGAAATAACCAGTGACACATCCACGATTCTTCTCCTATCAAATTAGGGAGGACTTGACATGAAAAATCTTATCGAAAAGCTCACTGATCCAGAAGGTGCATGGGAACGATCAGCTTTAGCATTGGGAATCTGTATTGGATCTACTATCTGCCTTATCCTTCACGTAATTTCAATGGTTGCTGATTAGTTTGAACAAACAACTTCCAGAACACCTAACTTGTGCAACATGTCTATTTGCCACCGATCCCAATAAAGATGGTTTAGTAGAGTGCCGTCGTTTCCCTCCTGAGACATGGGCACTAAGCAATGACGAGATTATCCAAGTTCGCCCACTGTTACATCCAACCAATGGATGCGGCGAACACTTCAACGCTCCTGAAGAAAGTCCAGAAGAGCATACCGAGTGACACCGCATCGATACTCCAACCATCGCAAGAGCCAAGCGAAGAGGCTCACCTCGCACGCCACAAGCGAAGAGTGGCACCACCAAGCGGGCAGAGAAGCCCGAATCAAACTCGATGGAAGGAGCAAATATGGCAGACAACGGCGACGATAACCAGCAGCAAGGAAGCAATGGTGCTGATCCACAAGACCCAAGCGGTCCTAAAGGAAAGCCCGATGAAAACCAGAAAGCCAAGCGTGAATCGCTAGAGCAGCGCATCAAAGACCTCGAAGATGAGCTTGAAGCATCTAAGCAGCGTGAGCAGACGCTTAACACGTCACTTGAGAAGGCGCTTACAGAGGATGACATCAATGCCGCAGTAAAGGCAGCGCAGGAAAAAGCTAAGGCTGCATCCGATAAGGCAGCAAGCGACTGGGCAGCGCGTGAGAAGAACCTCACGGTAACTAATGCCCTTTTAGCCGCTGGCTGCACTGATACGGTGGCCCTTATTGCTCATCTCGACATGAACGAGATCGAGGTAGCTAATGATGGCCACATTTCAGGCCTTGATACCGCCAAGCTTGCTGAGACTTACCCCTATTTGTTTCAAGAACCAAATACCAGCCAAGCCACCAAGACGATGTCTAGCGCTGCAACTCCTGGTGGTAGCGGAAGGAAGATTACCAAAGAAGAGATTACGGCAATCAAGGACGCACAAAAGCGACGTCGCTTAATTGCTGAAAACATGGATCTCTTTGAGTAGAAAGGAGCCTATAAATGGCAACTGATCCTAATCTTATGAAAGCAGCCGATTTCGCAAAGGTTTCTGAAATCGACTTTGTGAACCAGTTCTCCGAGAATGTAGTTAACTCCTTGAGCGAGATGCTTGGCATCACGCGCAAGATTGAAAAGACGCCTGGCAATACCATTAAGGCGTACCGTGTGGTTGGCACGCTCGAAGACGGTACCGTTGCAGAAGGCGAAGAAATCCCCCTGTCTAAGTACAAGACCGAGGTAGTAGACACCTTTGAGCTTACGGTAAAGAAGTATCGTAAGACCACTACTTTCGAAGCCATCAATGACAAGGGCTACGAACAGGCAGTAACCGATACCGACACCAAAATGATCACCGATATCCAGAAGGGTATCCGCAGCGACTTCATCACCTTCTTGGCGACAGGCGAAGGACGTGCATCTGGTGTTGGCCTTCAGGGTGCGTTAGCTCAGACCTGGGGTCAGCTCAAGGTTCTCTTTGAAGATTACGATGTAGCAGAATCTGATCTGGTTTATTTTGTAAACCCGCTCGATATTGCAAACTACCTTACCGATAAGGACATCACCACTCAGACGGTGTTCGGCTTCACCTATATCGAGAACTTCTTGGGTCTCTACAACGTGCTTGTTCACGCTTCTATTCCTCAGGGTACGGTATACGGTACTGCTCGCAACAATATCATCCTCTACTACACCAACCCAGCTAATGCTGACATTGCTCGCGCATTCGAGTTCACTACCGATACAACGGGCTACGTTGGTGTGCACCATGATGTCGAATACAAGAACCTCACGACCGATACTGTTGCGGTCTGTGGTATCGCTCTGTATGCAGAGCTCATCGACCGCGTTGTCGTTGGCTCGATCACTGGCAAGCCTGCCGATTCCGTAACGCTTTCCCAGAAGACCATGTCTCTTGGCGTTGAGGAAAGCAAGCAACTTAGCGCTACGGTAATTCCTGCAGAAGCTGGCAAAGCAACCTTCGCATCCTCTGCCCCAGACAAGGCAACCGTAGATCCTGATACTGGCCTAGTAACTGGAGTAGCCGCTGGTTCTACCAATATCACTGCAACCGTAGGCGACAAGACTTCTGCAGCATGCGTTGTAACAGTAACTGGTGAATAGTCATGGCCGACCCAGTACCAACATACGAGTATTACTCCAAAGAGTTTGGCGGGTCACTTAGCCAGGATGATTTCCAGGCAGTTATTTCTAAGGCGGTGGCGCGCGTCAATGCGCGCTGCTGCCTTTTTGATTTGTCCGATTTACCTGATAAAGAACTGACTGCGTATCAAAACGCATGCTGTATTGCATGCGATGCGATCACCGATCCAGCGGTGTCGAGCTATACCGCATCAAAGGTAAGCGAGACATACGTCGATGCATCAACCATGAGCATCGATGACTTGATTGAGCAGTGTTTATCAGGCACCTATCTGATTGAGACAGCACTATGAGTATCTATCCTCACACCGTCACTGCCTGGATTAAGGGAGTTGAAGGCCGCCAGGCAACTTGGGAAGGACCAGAAATTCTTGCGCGGGTACGCTTTGATGAAGTCTTTGGTGCTACCCCAGGCATCCAGGGCGACACATCAAATCGCAGCGTAACAATGCTGATGCCAGGATCAGCCGAACCGCTCAAAAAGGGTGATCGCGTGATTATGGGTGCTCATGCAGAAGAGACGCCGCCACAAGATGCTTTCACGGTTGAGACGGTGACGCCGGTCTATATCAACTCTCGCGTACATCACTGGGAGCTGACGCTGGCATGAGCGTCCAGATACGCATAGCTGCAGTTGATATTGGTCGTGCATTGCGAAAAGCAGACCTAATGGAGACTGCTGCAGTAACCGCCATATCGCAAGCAGTAGTGCGTGATAGCGAGCCGTACGTTCCTAAGCGTGAGGGTAAATTGCGTGCTTCTGCAGAAACGGAAAGCGACTATGAAACTGGCAAGGTTCGATATGGCAGCGCAGCAGTGCCCTACGCAGCACCACAGTACAACGCGCCTGGTGGGTGGAAATACACCACACCTGGAACAGGTCCAGATTGGTATAGCAAAGCAGAGGGTAAACACCTCAAGCAATGGATTAAAGAGGGAGAGCAAGCAGCAAAAGAGGAGGCAAGCAAATGAACTATGTTAATCCTGAACTGGCGAAACAAATTCTAGACCTGTTTGAAGAGGTCATAAAAGCAAATGGTGAGCAAGTAGAAATACACTTCGAAGAGTTAACCGCCGAACCTGGACCACTTCCACGCCTTATGCTATCAACCAGGAACAGCTCTACCGACGCTTCGACAGGCTATATATCTGGTGAATATGCCTGTCCATTCCCATGTTTGTTGACGTTACGTATAGCTGCCGAAGATGAGCAAGACAGGCTCGATGCAGACAAGTACCTTCGTAGCCTCACTTCTGCATTCTTACCAAAAGCAACCATACTTCCCGATTTTGTTGCATACCGAAAGCCAACCGCATCAATCCCCTACTGCTTGGGGCGCACGAGCGCCTTCGAGGACTGGCAAGTGACATTCGACCTTAACTATATCCAGAAACCAGAATAAATAGAAAGGAGCCACAACATGGCTGAAGATAATACCGAAGTACCAGTATGGGGCGACGAACTCAAATATCTTATTAACACTGCAGGCAGCGAGTCTCCTTCTTGGCAGGACATTACCCATCTACTTTCTTGGGAAGACGAAGGCGATGAGCAAGCATATGAGCCTAGCTATATTGACCAGCGCCTGCCTTCGAAGTACGTACTAGGCAACAAGGCTTCCATTTCTTACGAGAAGGACTTGTTTCGTAATAACGCGCTTGATTCCTTTTTCCAACAAAATGAAGGCAAGTCAAACCTCCCTGTTGAGATCTTGCGCGTCTACTCCTGGGTCGAAGGCTCTAGCGCGACCAAAGTACTCGCGAAGAAAGCTCCGTTTTTGCTTTCTACCCAGCTTCTTTCTAAGCCAAACTCTGGCGAGCCAGTAAAGGCAACAGGCACTCTTGATATGGCTG
>UMCO01085290.1_pt1 | contig 79027 bp, 66 predicted proteins | sample 1964251 | NCBI WGS metagenome assembly UMCO01 (sample SAMEA4835970, study PRJEB28245) | human gut metagenome | biome: gut microbiome; material: fecal sample | place: Denmark | collected 2008
ATTATCTAGTGTTAGTGCGTCACTGTTGAGTGAAGCATTTCAATCCCCGCAGCCCATGCGGGCTGCGACATCTTTCTTAACTGGGGTATGGGCGGCCTGTTTATGATTTCAATCCCCGCAGCCCATGCGGGCTGCGACAGCTATATATGGTAGCACAGCGCTTATTTTTCCTATATTTTGTTTTAACTTGATGAGTATCTTTAGCAAATCTAGATTAACCCTAAAAAACAAGACCAGATTTCGGTGCGAACCCCCTATATACAGCATGATTGCCTAGTGTTCGCACCTGTCTAATAATCTATTAAGTCAAAATCAAAACTCAAGAAACCCCTCCGCATCATAGCTTTGCTTTGCCCCAATATGTTCGATTTTTGTCTGATACTTATTCCCTAAATAGTAAAAGCGCAAACTATCCTTCTCTGGATCAATTAGCTTTACTAATTTCACTTTAATCCGTTCTATTGTTGCAGCATCAGCAACGCACTCAAAAACTGAATTTTGAACACGTTGCCCATAATCAAGACAACACTTTGCTACTTTCCGCAAGCGCTTTGTTCCAGCAGAATCTTGCGTATTTACGTCATATGTTATTACTACCAACATTTAATTCATCCAACCTACTTCCAAAGAAATGGAGGGTATCCTTCTAGATCTCCTCTAATGCAGCGAGAAAGAAGAAGCGACTGAACATGGGGCACTAAACCCCAAGATATTTTCTCCTTCAAAAAAGGATGAATGATTGTATCTCGTTTTCTTTCTTGCCATGCATGAAACAAAGTTTTTCTACCGCTATCCATAAGGCGAACTTCGCCTGTTTCTCTAACCTCAAAATCATCGGGCTTAATTATCCGATTATTGATGGACGACAAAATAAATCTATCCACCATTACTGCTCTTAATTCTTCAATTAAATCAAACGCCAGCGAAGCTCTACCTGGACGTTCAACATGCATCATGCCTACAAAAGGATCAAGACCAACCCCTTCAAGGGCAGAAATGCAATCGTTAGCTAAAACGGTATAAAAAAGAGAAAGCATTGCGTTTACAGGATCTCTAGGAGGCCTTCTCGTTCTTCCCTTAAATTCGAACGATTCTTTTTCTCGCAAAATCAGCTCATCCAAAACACCAAAATAAACCGCTGCTGCGTCACCTTCGATTCCACGTAGTACGTCAATGGTCTCGCTTTTTCGCGCAGCATCTATAGAGCTTTTTAATTTTTGCGACGCATCTCTTATTTTCTCTGAATTGATCCTATGCCCATGATCGCGAAGGGCTCTTTCCAAAACCCATCTCGAATTAAATATTTTCCCTGTAATGAAGTTTCTCGAAATAGTAATGCTTTTAATTGGATTGTCAGATAAACGATATTGCTCTTCTCTAAGAAGCACGTTGCCTCTACTTAAACCCTGACTTCTTGCTAAAAATTTCCCTTTTGGACTAAAGAACGAAAGAGCTATACCTCTTTCAGCACAAGCCCCCATAAGTGCTGGACTTGCCCCTGCATAGGAAAACGAGATGACCGATTCCAATGTATGTAAAGGAATTCTCCCCGCTTCTTTATCTTTTCTGCGAGCTACAATATTTTCCCCATCAAGAGTTAAATACACATCATCGCTCAGAACATACAAGGTATTAAGCAGTCGTTTCATTTTCTTCCCCCACAAATCGCTCAATGTACGCTTGTACAGAATCGGATTTCGGCATTCGAGGTAGGCATATTTCCGCCAACGAACACGACCGACAACCAGAAAACGGCTTCATTCTAGGCGTATGTCGCCTTGAATAGAGATCATGCATTTCTTTTACTGAATTAAATAATTCATCCCGCAATTCCTTGGTTAGTTCAACTCGCTCTCGAGATTTCGTTTCGCCGTAATACAGAAAGGCGGTTGGAATGTCTATGCAAAACATTTCCTCCAGACAAACAGCTTGAGCAGCCAATTGAAGTCGATCCTCATTTTTAATTTTTGATCTACCTCGCTTATATTCAATCGGGATAGGTTTCCATAAACCCTGCTCTCCATTTAGAGGATGACCTTCCTTGCTCTTTTGGAACTCAACGACATCACAAATTCCTATTAAGCCCAAACGCCGCGAATGAACATGCAAGCCTCGTAAGATGATTGTATTTCCACGATGTTCCCGTATTTCTTCGTCATGAGCCCGATCGTGCATTAAATCGCCTTGAGTAGTTAGCAGATTCTCTTTCCAAACTTGCTCTAAATGAATAAGTGCCCATTGCCTCCGACAAAAAGCAAAATGTTGCACCCCAGACAACATCAAATAACCCTCTTCTTGGTATTCCATACTCCCTCCTCCCCTATTTGACATTAATATGCCTCAGCTGTCGCGGGTTGAGGCAGCGAGTTAAGCGAAACCAGCACCAACTCCGTGCCATTTCGATCCCCTCAACCCTCGCGGGTTGAGACGCGTTTAACGCAGCGAAAGATTGCGTTGTGCCAATATTTCAATCCCCTCAACCCTCGCGGGTTGAGACTTAAGTCTCTTCTATTCAAATTCTTTTCTAGACTAAATTTCAATCCCCTCAACCCTCGCGGGTTGAGACTCGCTTCATTTAACCCAACAGATGACAATAAGCTCATTTCAATCCCCTCAACCCTCGCGGGTTGAGACCAAAGCTTCAGGTCAAACAACAAAAGCAGGAGAATTTCAATCCCCTCAACCCTCGCAGGTTGAGACTCAGAAGAGAGGATATTGAGGTCATCCAGCTCAATTTCAATCCCCTCAACCCTCGCGGGTTGAGACGGTTCACTATCCAACAGCGGATGATCCTGTTTATATTTCAATCCCCTCAACCCTCGCGGGTTGAGACATACCTCGTTTCAAAACATTTCAAAGGCAACAAAATTTCAATCCCCTCAACCCTCGCGGGTTGAGACGGACGCCGCAAGCCTGGTAGCTGCCATAGCTACCATCATTTCAATCCCCTCAACCCTCGCGGGTTGAGACCAAGACTGGTCAGATGGTAATAACTCATACAACTTGATTTCAATCCCCTCAACCCTCGCGGGTTGAGACCCTCGTTGAGCGCTACGAGTACCAACCCCGTACAATTTCAATCCCCTCAACCCTCGCGGGTTGAGACTTCCCCACGAAGTTAGATGCGAGTCAGGGTATATAATTTCAATCCCCTCAACCCTCGCGGGTTGAGACCAATCCTGTAACTTGCGTTGCAGCATGCGTGTGCATTTCAATCCCCTCAACCCTCGCGGGTTGAGACACGGCGAAGAGTGCGTTTATATACGTAGGTACGAACCCATTTCAATCCCCTCAACCCTCGCGGGTTGAGACCGCATGCGCGAGATAGAGCTGCAGGAAAAAGCGATTTCAATCCCCTCAACCCTCGCGGGTTGAGACCAAAACGCGCCGATCATGATATACGTAAGTCTTATATTTCAATCCCCTCAACCCTCGCGGGTTGAGACTACGGAAAATTTGGCCAAAAGATAGAAGGAAGCAAATTTCAATCCCCTCAACCCTCGCGGGTTGAGACGGGGGAGCCGCACAAGCGACTTGACGCAATGCTAGAATTTCAATCCCCTCAACCCTCGCGGGTTGAGACGATCACGTTCATCACCATCTACCAATTCATAATATTTCAATCCCCTCAACCCTCGCGGGTTGAGACCTGCTATTGTCAAGCTGTGCAACGATATCAATAGATTTCAATCCCCTCAACCCTCGCGGGTTGAGACTCTTAACTGCTCGAAAGCAGACGAGGGCGCGAAAATTTCAATCCCCTCAACCCTCGCGGGTTGAGACGCGCACAGCGCACACCGTATATAATCCGCACAAGTATTTCAATCCCCTCAACCCTCGCGGGTTGAGACAGCTACATTATGCGCTTAATAGCCATTAACAACAATATATTGTAGGAGAAAACTCCCCACCACAAACTAAGTCGGTTTCAATGCTCAAAATACCTGAGAACTTCGGTGCGAACCGCATTTATAAAACAATGAGAGCATCGGGTTCGCACGCTCCGTGCGCCGTCATCGCACACCCAAACCAACCTATCACATTAGAGAGTGCTGCCTTGCCGCACCGCATCTCGCGCTTGTATTAGGCAAGATCCCCTAATCTTCTTTCGCCCAAAGATAAGAACAGCGGACCGCTTTATTCCATCCTTTGACTTTCTGCTGCCTTTCTTCCTCCGAAATGACAGGATTAAAGATTTTGTCTACCGCCCAGTTTTCTTCCACTTCTTCGCGATTCTTCCAGTAGCCAACAGCCAAACCAGCAAGATAAGCTGCTCCCATAGCGGTAGTTTCGATACATTTTGGTCGTTTTACGGGAGCTCCCATAATATCCGCTTGAGTCTGCATCAAGAAATCATTGGCACTCGCCCCACCATCAACGCGAAGCGAGGTTAGAGAAATATCAGAGTCCGCCTCCATTGCTCGAATGACATCATTGACCTGATAAGCAAGTGATTCCAAAGTCGCCCGAATGAGGTGATATTTGTTTACCCCACGAGTGATACCTACAATAGTTCCTCTTGCATAAGGATCCCAATGAGGCGCGCCCAGTCCGGTAAACGCAGGAACTACATAGCAGCCATTGGTGTCCTCTACCTTTTTCGCCATGCATTCGGAATCCGCAACGGAATCGATCAGGCGCAGCTCGTCGCGTAACCATTGAATGGCTGCTCCCGCTACAAAAATTGACCCTTCCAGAGCATATTCAACTTTGCCGTCTAAACCCCATGCAATGGTGGTCAGTAAGCCGTTGTCGGAAAAAACAGGCTTTTCTCCTGTGTTCATTAGTAAAAAGCAACCCGTGCCATAGGTATTCTTTACGGTTCCGGGATGAAAACACGCCTGACCAAAAAGAGCAGACTGCTGATCCCCTGCAGCGCCGCCGATAGGAATCGGCCCGCCAAAAAACGATGCGGCAGTTTCACCATATACACAACTTGACGGCATTGGCTGCGGCAACATGGAACAAGGGATTTTCAAAAGATCGAGGATTTCTTGATCCCATTCAAGGGTGTTGATATTGAAGAGCATGGTTCGAGCGGCGTTCGAATAGTCCGTCACATGTACTTTTCCTTTGGTTAGCTTCCAGATAAGCCACGTTTCCACCGTACCGAAAAGTAGCTCGCCTGCCTCAGCTTTTTCTCGCGCGCCCTCGACGTGATCTAATATCCAACGAATTTTTGTAGCAGAAAAGTAGGCATCGATGATCAGTCCCGTTTTCTTCCTGATCGTGTCGGTACAGCCCTGCGCCTTCAGTTCATCGCAAAACTCTGCCGTTCTTCGACATTGCCAAACGATAGCAGGGCACACAGGTTCTCCCGTTGCTTTGTCCCAGACAATGGTTGTTTCCCTTTGATTAGTGATGCCTATTGCTGCAATGTCTTCCGCCGATGCCCCGATTTTCGACATCGCTTCCACTGCCACGCCAAGCTGAGTAGACCAAATTTCATCAGCATCGTGCTCCACCCATCCAGATTGAGGAAAATACTGCGTGAATTCCTTTTGTGCAATGCTGGCGATAGTTCCGTCTTTCTCAAACAAAATACAACGATTGCTGGTTGTTCCCGCATCTAGCGCCATTACGTACTTTTTCATAGGTGAATCCCCGATTTTGTTTTTACGGTTGTTTTGTTCATAGATTTTAGTCGTTTTGACTCTACGAATGCTACTTCAGACTGCATTGGACGCACCGAGGCGCCGCTTCCCTATCGCTTGGAGCTTGGTAGACACCACCGAAAGTTCCTCATACCCAACCAAAAAAGACAACCACCACAAAAGTTTTCTTAAAGTAATTTCTCACCCATTATCTATATCCTTTACCATATGAATTGAAAATTACTTCTACTTTTATTAAGGACAAAAATGCCCAAAATTGCAGCTGTTGTTGTTACTTATAATCGAAAAGATCTGCTTCTTGAATGCATTAGCTGTCTTCAGAACCAAAACTTTTTGGATGCTCCACAAGCATGCGAAACCAGCCTGGATATTCTTGTAATCGACAATGCCAGCACTGACGGAACTTCGAAAGCCTTAAAACCGCTAGCAAATACAAAGCAGATCCTTTATTTCAATACTGGATCCAACTTAGGTGGCGCAGGAGGCTTTAACTACGGCATGAGAAAAGCCGTGGAACTGGGTTACGACTACGTGTGGGTAATGGATGATGACTGCATGCCCCATAAAGACACTCTGCAAGAATTTCTAAAAGCAGACACACAGTTAAACGGACAGTATGGTTATATAAGCAGTGTTTGCCGCTGGACCGACGGTAGCATTTGCACTATGAACACCCAGCGTCATCCATTAACGAAAAATATCACTGATTTTTCTCCGGAACTGCAGCCTTGCACTCTCGCATCATTTGTGTCGCTTTTTGTTCCAGCGCGGATCATCAAGGAGCTTGGATTACCTATTAAAGACTTCTTTATCTGGTCTGACGATTGGGAATTCACTCGCCGTATCTCGCGCAAATATCCCTGTTATCTTGCAGGAAAGAGCGTAGTAACCCACAAATCAAAGAGCAACGGCGTTGGCAATATCGCTCTTGATTCGGAAGAAAAAATAAGCCGCTACAAGTTGGCGTATCGCAATGATGTAGTTTTCTATCGCCGTGAAGGCGCTAAGGGATATGGATATATCTTAGTACGCGGTCTATATCATGCGCTCCTGGTACTCACTAAGGCAAAAAGCAAAAAAGGAGAACGCCTGAAAACAATTATCCAAGGTAATCTGGAGGGGCTAAAATTTCATCCAGAAATTGAATATGTATAACAAGGCCTCCGAGCTATTTCTCGAAGGCCTTTAATAACCAAACCGAAAACTCGCTAGTTATCCGCTGGTTTTAAATCCGTGCCTAGATAGCTGTTCCAAAAATCCCAAGAAGTTAACCAAGGTTTTGCAGCCTTGTAAGCAGCGCGAACCTCAGCACCATGCTCAGCATGCTCTTTCTTTAAGCGGGCAAAACGGCCCATAAGCCCCTTATAGCGATCACGATCCATATGGCGAACAGCTGCATTTTTGCCATCAAGGTCAAATGCAACTAGTGTTTTTGTCGCCATAGTTCGCGGAGAAAGAACTGATAACCCGCTATAGAAAACAGCCTCTGGCTTGTCACGCAACAAAGCATCAGGCAATAAGTGGCGGTCATAAGGCAAGGTTCGCCAAACACGTAAAAACTGACCAATATATGATTCGCCACCAAACGCTCGTTTGCTATGCCTCATAGATGAAATCATTTCTTGATTGAACGTTTCCACTGGCACAAGCTTTTCATTCTTCGCACCATTCTTCTTCATCAGCTCTTCGCCACTCACACTTGCTAAATACTCAGGACCCTTAAGATAGTCCTCCATACCGTCCAAGAATAACTCGACCGTGTCGTACTCTAACGTACGCATATGGAGACGGATATTTCGCTCCCAACGCGCTACAAACATTTTTTCCGAGGCGCAATCATCCATAGCCATCATCACCATGAAGTTTCTAATATATTGATAGCAATCAACAGACGGACGGAATCTTCCCTCGAAGCCCTCATGCCAAACACAAATGCCATTCATAGTCATATATGTTGGCTTTATACGCATGCCATATTCAACATCATCACAACGAACAAACAACGGCAAGGGTAAACCGCTTTCTCGAACCGCTTTCAATGGAATGCAGCTATACCACCATGCACCGTATGCATTCTTAACTTCAACATCGATAGATTCATTTTCAGCAATATCTTCAACTTGATCTATATAAATCTTTTCCCACTTAACACGGCGATATGCACCTGATTTAATTACATACGACACATCTTCAAACTGAAGGTTAGGCTTTTCGATAGCAAGCATTGCTCCATTAATGAAGGCATCCTTGTACTTACCTTGCGCTAAAGCTAACAAATTGTAAGTTCGTTTTAAACTTTCGGCAGAAACTTTAACGTCATCATCCATGAGCAGGATATGGGTAAATCCCTCCGAACTTGCAAGTGTTTCCATCATTCCACGAGCAAATCCACCAGCACCACCCACGTTTTTGTTTGGAAGAACCGTTACCCCGTCATCGGTTAAAGCATCAGAATCCAATGTACGGCCATTATCTACCACAAACATATGAAAAGCTTTTGCTACAGGATCGTTGGATCCCAGTACTTCTTGCTTTACCAACTCAATATTTGGAACTATATACTCTTCCTTTTTAAAAGTAGTGGTCGATAGAGCAAGCTTTACCGAGTTGATATTCGTCTCGTCCACCTCGGTAAAATAAAAGGCGTCATGCAGGTACGCTATTCCGCGGACTTGCAAAACAAACCCCACAATATCCTTATCGGTAAACGGAACTTCAATCTCAAAAACAGTACGCCCATCTTCTTGCTTGATGCCGCCAAGAAGACGTCGGCCTTCCATCAAAACAGAAGGATGACTATCTTTGTGAGTCATTCCGTTGAATTGCAATGTAGCAACATCGCCCGAAAGCTCTAAATGAAGTAATACCTTTTGAACATTTGCATACTTACGCCATTTCGCAACTGAACAACAATTGAAATATGTAAGAAAATCTACTTTCCCGCTGATCGCTAAAGCATTTGTCTCTTCGTCAAATTCCGCAGAACCGCCAGCAACATTGTCCGTCCGATAATACACCTCAGGATATTGAGTCATATGTTTTTCAATTTTCAAAACAACATTTGACAGCTTATGTTTAATCATTGATGCACCATTTCTAAATTATCAACGTCGAAACTATAAAGTTGGAAAATGCCATATTCTCCATTAAGTCTAAAATATCGAATGTCTTGTCTGTCATCTTACCTATTGATGAAAACTTATGCTGTATTTTTACTACGTTTCTTTGAAACAATCACGAACCCGATCGCAACAACCAAACCAACTAAAGACAGTATTGCCCCAGTTCGTAAATTTGGGGTTTCATAGCGGAGCTCTACTTGATGAGTTCCCTCTGGCAGTTTTACAGCCATAAAACCAACATTGGCGTTTAGCACTTCTACTGGCTCTCCATCAATTGACGCAGACCAACCTGAAGCATATGGAATACGAAAATACAAATACTCATCCGAATTATCTGCTGTTGCAACGCAAGAATACCCATTGTCGAATTCTTGTATTTCTGTTGCACTATTTGCTGAAAGCTCTTGGATATCATTCTCAACCGCCGAAGCATCTTGAACAAATACACCAAAGCTATCGAACGAATACACGCCAGGAGAGCTAAACTCCAAAGCAATTGTATGACGCTCCTCATCAGAATAGCCAATATTTACCGCCCAATCATCTTTCCCGCCATACAGATGGTGCTTGTTGTTCATAAACCATATCTCCTGCACCATACCTTCACCGGAAACCATAATTTTGCATTCTTTAGAATCTTCAGATGTAAGCTGGTCCAAAAATGCCCAGACTTTTTCGCGTTTGCTAAGATTTGAATCGATGCCTTTTTCTAGTGGCTCATAATCCATCCCAGAACACATAAAATATGCCTCTGTTCCAGCAGGAATGGACGCATTCAAATGCAAAACGGTATTGGGTTTAGTTATTGTAATTGTATTTCCCTCAATGGTTACTCCTGACTGCTTTTGCGCAGCCGTTTGATTGTCTGAAACTTCGACAATATCATCACCTTGTTGATTAAGACTCAACTCTGAAGGAATTTCCTGAGTATACGAACGGATATTGCTGGAGTCATCTTGCGTAGGATTATCAACGACAACGCTTTGTGTCAATACATCCTGTCGCTCGGCAATAGACATCGAATCATATGAACTACGCAAAATAGCCGAGTCGTAAGTAAAAGCAAGAGGAAGAGTATTTTCTGCCTGATATACCGCATAATCCTCTTCTTTTACTGTTCCTTGCGCCACTAAAGCCCGATAAAGCGGCGGAAGCATGCTTGTGTCATTTGCCGGAACTAAAAAATTAGTCACTCCTGCCATTGCTTCCATTGTGGTTCGGGAATTAAATCCAGCATATGAAAAATTCATCGATGACGTAGCTAGCCCTAAACTCGTATGATATTGATCAATGTAGCTGTTGTAGAAACTGTTATAAAACGTACTTCCCAACATTCCATTAGCAATATTTCCGTTGCGCCAAAGATGAGTCTCCGCAGAATCATATCGCTGATCAGAACTTCCCTCGACATTCATAACAACGGATGAAGCGTCATCCCTTACAGCATAGTTATATGATTCGCCTAGCTGAACTTGTGTCGCACTTGAACCACTACCCCATTGACACGATACGTATAAGCAGCCAACCGCTACTACACCAATCATCGATGCATTGAAGAACGCCCTTTTGTCTTTAAAGGCATAGCAAAGCACAACAGTCGCGAATAATAAGGCAAGCAGCGCATAGAAAGATTCACTTGTGTACCACATCAAAAAAACCATGCAAGCGAGTCCATAACAACACGAAGCAATTACAACTTTCTTTTCGCCTTTTTGGATTGCTTTTCTATAAGAAGGTAATAGTGCGACAACGATAAGCGACACTAGCAATGCATATATCCAAACCCACCGATTATTTGGATAAGCAAACCCATTAAAGATACGCCCAGCTAAAGGTAAACACAAAAACAGGGTAAAGACGATAAATAGAATTCGCAAAACTCGCTTTGATTTAGCATCTAACTCGATATTTTTTGCGAAAAATAATCCGAATACTGTCACAAGCGCCAAAGGTGCAAATCCGAAAATGCAGTCCGCACCAACGGAAGTTGGAGAAATAAAACCTTCTAACAATTGCAAATAATAAGCAAGTGAGTAAGTAAGGCTTTCGTAGCGATCGAGTCCCAAGCGATCTTGTGAAAGCAGAGATACCGCATTTGGGAAAAACATCACTCCTGCTAGTAAGGCAGCAAGGGCAATACAACTAAGAATTTTGATTACCCAAATTAAGAATGATTTTGCCGTAGTTTTTTCGGGCAAATTGAAAACTTTCACTAAGCAATAAACCAATAAAGCCAAACAAGTTACATATGCTTGACTTACTGAGCAAAAAAAGCAAAGAAAAAGTGCACAAATAAACAGAACTGGAGACTTTCGGTCGAATACCTTATCTACACCCCAAAGAACCAGCGGAGCTAAAACCAAAGGATAGAGTAAGTAAATCTGAGAAAACGCAATAAGGCTATATCCCCCAAAAAGGTAGATCATACAGCCAATCAACGAAGAAAAACGATCGAATTTTTTATATAGACAGTATCCAAGAAACGCAAATCCAGCCAATAGCAAAGTTATCGGAACCGTTGCGTTCAACAATAAATCGGCATTTTCCGCAGTCGCAAAGACAGACAGCCACAAAATAGGATTCCCCAAGGTGTTGCCAATTGAAACGACATAGTCAGCACCATACCCAACCATATCAGTCCACATAGGAACAATAAAAGAATGTTCGACAAAAATATTTGTCAATAATTCTCTCAGCCATTCACCTTGAAGAACAAAAAACATGTATTGCTGTTCAAGCCCATCAGTTGCCCAGATAAAACCTCGTCCGTTAATTAAATAGCCAAACATATACAAGATAAAAAAGCAGCAAAATAAGCCTAAATATGAAGCATAGAACCCCTTCTGCGATTCATCGATTGCTTTTTGCCACTTTGTCAGCAGGGTTATGATCTTGCTTTCTTTGGATCGATCCATAAGACCTCACTTATGTGCCATGTCATACAAGTTTTAATTATCGATTATTTTACTTACCGCAAATCTGCACTTCGTATGCAGCCAAACCTTAATTGATATCCTTACAAATACTCGTACGATAGAATAATATAGTTTAATAACTCAGTGTTGCTGGTTTACTTTTTACAGCAAACTTGTATATAGGTGGAGGTTCCTGCGTGGCAACAAACCAAAAATCAGCACTGCAACGCAATTGGTTTATTCTTTCTTCGCTGGTTTCAAAGGACTTTAAGCTTAAGTATCGTCGAAGCGTCTTAGGTGTACTTTGGTCTGTGCTAAACCCGTTGCTAATGATGATCGTATTGTCTGCAGTATTTAGTACCTTTTTTCGCTTTGATATCGAGAACTTTCCTCTCTACCTTATTTTAGGAAGTACTCTTTTTACCTTAATGTCAGATTCAACAACTACAGCAATGAACTCAATTATCGATTCGTCTGCTCTTATCAAAAAAATCCGAATTGAAAAGATTCTCTTTCCCTTAGAAAAAGTACTTTTCCAGCTTGTGAACTATGTTCTCTCATTAATTGCAGTTGCAGCGGTAATGATCTTTTTTAAGGTTGCACCAACCATCAATTTGCTGTTTCTCCCATTACTACTTTTTTATCTGTTGATGTTCAGTGCCGGGCTAGGATTTCTCTTGTCAGCCCTTGTAGTCTTTTTCCGCGATATCGGCCACTTGTGGAGTGTCGTCATAACCGCATGGACTTACGCGACGCCGCTTTTCTACCCTATTAGCATTTTGCCCGACTGGATGATGACAATAATGAACTTTAATCCCATGTATCATTATGTTACCTATATGCGCGATATTGCACTTTGGAACATAACCCCGAGCTTAGAGCTGAATCTTCTATGCTTCGGAATGGGCTTCTTGATGCTCATTATTGGATTTATCGTTTTTCGTAAGCTTGAAAAGAAATTCATTCTCTACGTATAGGTGAACAAATATGCCTGAAACAGTTAATACATCTTTCTTGGGTGAAGCTTCTTTTTCGAAAGAAGATACCATTACTTCCAACGAAACCATGATCAAAGTCGATGACGTATCAATGGTTTTCAATATGGCAAGTGAAACCATGAATAACCTCAAAGAGTACGCGATCGCTTTAGCACGACGAGAACTCCGCTTTAAGGAGTTTCGCGCATTGGATCATATTTCCCTCGAAGTAAAAAAGGGGGACGTTTTTGGCATATTAGGCACAAACGGCTCAGGCAAATCGACTCTACTCAAAATAATTGCAGGAGTATTAGAGCCAAGCGAAGGAACATGCACAGTCAACGGAAGCATTGCACCTCTTATTGAATTGGGCGCAGGCTTCGACATGGAGCTTACCGCCCGCGAGAACATCTACTTAAACGGCGCATTATTAGGCTATCCGAAAAAATTTATCGAAGAGCATTTCGATGAAATCGTCGATTTTGCCGAAATTGAAAAATTTCTTGACATGCCCCTAAAGAATTACTCCTCTGGCATGGTTGCCCGTATCGCTTTTGCTATTGCAACGGTAATTGTTCCTGAGATTCTTATCGTGGATGAAGTTCTTTCTGTTGGCGACTTTATGTTTCAACAAAAATGCGAGCGACGAATACAATCTCTCATTAAAGACCACGGCGTAACTGTCTTGATTGTCTCGCATGATAATCATCTTATCGAACGTCTTTGCAATAAAGCGGTCTGGATCGAAAAGGGACATCTTCGAACGATCGGAAATGCAGAGAGTATTTGTCAAATTTATCAGCTTCTTGGTGGGCGCATTGGAAGCTCCCATGCCGAACAGGAGATATTTCGCATTTATAAAAACGATACCTCAATCAATGAGCACCGCGCAAACACGCTGACTGGCCACGATAGATTCAGCACAGCCGCCAGAATTACTGATGCCACGCCCTTTCCTGAAAAGCCAACTGTAGGCATTATTACTCCTATTGATCATCCTAATATCAGCCTACTTGCCGAGTCGATTGCTCCTGTTATAAATGCCGTCATTATTCCTACTCTTGAAAATGATTTTCCCGATTCTAGCCTTCCAACACTGGAAAAACTAGACCTGCAGCATCTATATATTTTTGGAGATACGTCCCTTATTTCAAATTATGTAGTAACTAAAATTGAGCAGATTCTTGACTGCTCAACCGAAAGGCTAACGGGAAGAAACGAGATCGAACTCTGCCTATCAACAGATCAACTAGGCATAAAACAGAGCGAAAAATTAACGGCTGTTATTGCTCAACAGGAAGCCAGCTTGCCGCTAATTGCCCTTTCTCCCTATTTTTATAAATCTCAATGTAGGTTATTTTTTGCTGCGGATAATGACCCACTAAATAACCATTTAGCCGAGCAGCTATTATCAACACAATACAAAGAAATTATCGTACTATCTAAGCCCACCTTCTATGATAGGTATTTTAGTAACTTAGCTCAAAATCCTGAAATCAGTACAGCTTTCTTTTCAATAGATAAAAAGTTCTGGGAAGTCAATGAGCTAATTAATAATTGGATATTTGATCGCTGTGCCATCAAATATAAAAGCCCAATAATAATTAATGGAGCAATTCCTGACGATGGATACTTTATTGGTCAGCTTGCCGGCCTTAGCAATTCGCCAGTCTTGCTCATTGATCCAAATAATCTGGACAATGTTCTAGACAGTTTCCAACTTATTAGAAGCAACAGCGTTGATTCTTTAACATTTGTTGGAGGATCTTTATTTAGTCCAACTGATAAAAAAATTCTGCTTAAAGCAATTGCCTCACGTGAATCGGAGAACTAATGCCTACTATCTCTGTCATTTTGCCAATCTATAACGCTGAGCCATTTCTTGAAGAATGCCTAGCTAGTATCAAAAGCCAGACTTTTACTGACATTGAAATACTGTGCGTAAACGACGGGAGCACAGACTCTTCAGTGGAAACTATTCAGAAATTCTGCGACCTAGACGATCGTTTTGTTTTACTCAGCAAGCCAAACGGAGGGTATGGCCATTCGCTCAACTATGGACTAAAGCATGCGCGGGGAGAATATATTTCGATCATAGAGCCCGATGACTTTATTGATCCTAAAATGTATGAAGTTTTATTATTGTTTGCTAAAGCGAACAATAACGCTGATGTTATCAAGGGATCTTACTGGGAATATTTTGATACGAGAGATGACTTTGGGGAAGTACTGAGAAAACCAAATCTTACTCGGAAAATGGGACAGACACCATTTGCGTTTAATCTCAAGGATAATGCAGAGATATTTGCTCATCATCCTTCAATTTGGTCTACTCTTTACAAAAAAGACTTTCTCGATTCTAACGAAATTCACTTCGTTGAACCAAAAGGTGCTGGATGGGCAGATAATCCTTTTTTTGCTGAAACACTAATAAAAGCAAAAGAAATAGTCTGGGTTCCAAATGGATATTACTATTATCGGCAAACCAATCCAAATGCCTCAAGCTTTCTGAAGGATTATCATATTCCTTTTGATCGTCTCAGAGAAATGCGTACAATTTTGCAGAAAGCTCACGCCAATGATGAAATTTGGGGAGCATTCTATCGCCGTGAATTCGACTATATACACTCCATCATTAATGAATTTGGATTCCAAGAAAAGAACCCTGAAATCTATTCGCTAATCCATGAGGTATTAAGTACTCTTGATGAAAAAATACTTCTATCAAGCAAATTCATCCAACCTGAAGATATTGAATACTATAAAAGGTTTCTCGAAGAATACAGACCAACCTTCTGGGAAAGCAACTTAATCAAAACCTTCAACTATATCGAAGAAGACCTAACCTCTGCGGATATAAGCTTCGTCCTTCCAATCAAAGACCATGCTGCTTGGCTCTCGAACTGTATCGAAAGCATCCAGAAATGCGGCATTAAAAACAAAGAGATTATATGCATTGACTGCGGATCGTCAGACAGAAGTTTTGCAACGTGTTTCCATCTAGCTAATAAATACTCAAATGTCACTTTGGTAAAAAATATTTTCAACTCTTTTGCCGAAGGCATTAATGCAGTTATTCCACTTTTGAAAAGCAAGTATTTTTATATTTTCAACCCAACATATAGCATTGAGGGCAACTTTTTGCAGCAAGTGCTCATTCACCTACTCAATTCCGATGTAGATGTCGCAGCATTGGACAACGAAAAGCGCTTCCTTGCAGAAATAATGTGTCGATCCAAAAAAGCTCAAATCACAAGCAAAGATACTGCAATGGCATACGATGTTTACGCGAAGGATATATCGCCATTTTTGCTGAACATTTTTCGCATTAACGAGCCTTCAGTATTATATAGGACCAAATTTATTCAAGAACTTAACCTTGATGTTGAAATAACTGATTGCGGCAATGCAATATCACTCGCATGTAAAGCACTAATAGAGGCTCAAACAATTTCGTATTTTGCCGGAACATACTATAAAACGATGAATTCTAAGCCAAATTTTGTTCCCTTTCTTCCTGATCTACATGACGAACTCATCAAAGAAGAGCCTCCTATTTTACCTGCACTTTTTGGTACATTAAGCAATGCAATTTCCGCAGACAGCTATCTTGCTCAAAGCAAGGCAAACCTTTTGGTTTCGGTATTTATGCACGACGTTACAACAAGATGTTTCCCCGAAACCCTATATACGTATGTCGATACCTATCTTGAAGATGTATCCCGTGCCTGCGCCCCAGTAGAGGGAAGAAATTTTTTTGATGTTGAGCAATACTACGATTTTCAAATAATTGAAAGAAAAGGGCTCAAAGCTTATCTTGCAACGCAGTATCTTTACAAAAGCAATGACATCAAAACACTCCAAAAAGCCCTTGAATCTGTATTTACTTCAACGCGCTTCGTTGTTGGCTCTAAAATTGCGGACCTTTATCAAAAAACCTCTATAGGGCCATTGCGTCACATCATCAATAAAAGAATGCAATAGAACTATCTAGGAGCAAAAATGCTGTGGCTATCATTTGCAATATGCGTATTTTTGGCGATTCTTGTTTTGTACTTGCCTGGCTTTTTTCTTTTAAAATCTTTCAAATTTTCCCACATCACAAGTTTTGCAGCTGCTCCAGCTATTACCGTACCCAGCTACGCAATAATTTGCATTCTTTTATCTATCTTAGGAATTTCTGCAACTGGCGAACTTGTTTTTGGTTCGCTATTAGCAATTAGTCTACTTTGCTTTGTTGTTCTTACTGTCTCAAAAAAGAACAAGCTTTCTCCTTCGGTTGATTCTCCGAACACGAATAAAAAATACTGGCTAATTCTTTTACTTTATCTTGCAACTGGTATATTAATTGGCACATTTTTCTTCGTCCGAAGCCTTGATACCCCCGTCTCATTCTTTCAAGATTTCGACAACGTATTTCATCTAAATTTAGTACAGTCTTTCCTCACTTCTGGAGACTGGTCAAGCCTCCATGCCTCCGTTTATACAGCATCTGAGTTTTATGCCAATACAACCCCTAGAACTAGCTGGACATCCTTCTACCCTGCAGCCTGGCATTGTTTAAATGCAATCCTGGCAAGCCTCTTGACTACCGAAGGCTCAATTGTTATCGCACAAAACGCATTGCTATTTGTTTTTTCCTTTTTCGTGTTTCCTTTGGCTGTATTTATACTTCTTAAAAGAATATTCAATGGCAATACAAAGCTCTTGTTGTGCGGCACAGTCTTATCTGTCGGATTTGCGGTATTTCCCTGGGGAATGCTGGTATGGGGACCGATCTACCCCAATCTAGCTGCGTTTTGCCTAGTTCCATTAACTGCATCTTTATATATACATATATTTGAGGAAAAACTAACAAGAAAACGCTACTTACTACACATTTCTTTAATCATATTTAGTGCCATTGGATATATTTTGATTCAGCCAAATGCAGTTTTTGCATTGGTCGTCTTTCTTGCCCCGTTCACTGTATACAAGGTTTTCAAACTATCCCAAAGATCCTTCTCCAATCAAAAAGCACTGTTTTTTAGCTTTCTTTTCGGCGTCTTTGCCTTTATTGCTTGGGCAATTTGTTATAAGCTTCCTTTTTTCCAAGGCACTGTGACATTCACATGGGCTGCTTATCTAGACACCTCGGAAGCGACCCTGAACGCAATCACTCAAGCCATGTCATGTGTTCCTGCCCCGCAAATTCTTTTGGCGATTTTGGTTACCATTGGAATTATTTACTCTATTCAAAACAGGCAATATCTTTGGCTGAGCGTTGTTTATCTATTCTGCCTTCTTATGTTTGTAGCTACTTCCTCAACAGAAGGAACTCTTAAACACTTTCTTACCGGATTTTGGTACACAGACCCCAACAGAATAGGCTCCCTTTCTGTTTTTGCTGGAATTCCTTTAAGTTGTCTAGGGCTATTGCTTCTGCTCTCCGCTATAGAAAAACTATATCTTGCAGCCACTAATGCGCTTCAAGGTAATTCACTTAATAAGAAACTGCTCGGATTAACTAATTATGTAATTATTGCTTTATTGATCTTTTTTCCTTTTTATCCAAAGGAAAACAGCTTCTACGGTGCAACAGCTTTTGGAAATATCCAAAACAAACTAATAGATATCAATAATCAAACAAAAGTTGATTTGTTGGATGAGAGCGAACGCAATTTCTTGTTAAAAGTCAAGAATATAGTCGGAACAGAAGACTTAATTATTAACTCTCCCGGAGATGGCAGTTTATTTGCATACTCGCTGCTTGATCTGAATACGTATTATCGCGCTGTCAGCAACTTCCCCAATACAACCTCTTATTCTGGAGCAGGAGAGACCGAAGCAAGTTACCATATTCGAACTTCATTAAAGACTATCTCAGATAATCAATCGGTTAAAAATGCAATAGGAAGTACTGGTGCTAAATATGTTTTGATTTTAGGTTCCGAAAATCGAGAGGTTCGAACATATAATTCAATGTCATATGATTCGTCAGATTGGGTTGGCATCGATTCTATCACCGCCGATACCCCTGGGTTTACATTGATTCTTGAAGAAGATGGTATGAAGCTGTTTTCCATAAATGAATAAAACTAGCAGATTGGCGCGAAACGCTAACCTGCTAGTTTTATGTATGAGAGATACGTCAATAAGCAACGATTCTTTTGGCAGAATTACGGTATCTTATCTAGGATCACCACGGAACTCATACATACATTACTACTAGCTAAGGAACGGATGGGTCTTGTCTTTTTCGCTTAGGATTATCTTGGTCTCATTAAAAACTTCATCACCATTTAATGCGGGCCATTTAATTCCGATAGTGGGATCATTCCAGATTATTCCGCCCTCATCATTGGGGTGATATACGTCATCGCATTTGTAGCAAAACTCGGCATGATCGCTTAAAACCAAGAATCCATGAGCAAATCCCCGAGGAATAAATAGTTGTCGCTTGTTTTGGGCAGACAAAATAGTACCTTCCCACTTTCCATATGTAGGGCTTCCCTCTCGAAGATCAACTGCGACATCAAATACCTCTCCCGAAACTACCCGAACAAGCTTAGACTGAGGATGTTTGATCTGAAAATGAAGCCCTCTCAATACGCCTCTCACGCTCGATGACTGATTATCCTGGACAAAATCAACATCAATACCGCCAGCAACAAAATCCGGTTTTTTATAAGTTTCCATAAAGTAGCCACGATCATCGCCATAGCTCTTTACATCAACAATAATCACGCCCTCGATCGAAGTTTCAGTAAACGTAAAATTTCCCGAAGTAATCTGTTTCTTTGCAGCCATCGTAAATCCCCTTTACTGACCCTGCTTTGCGTATTTTGCCTCTGTCGCTTCCTTAGCGGGGCGCCACCAAGATTCATTTTCCTTGTACCATTGGATGGTTTGAACAAGCCCTTCTTCAAAATCAGTATGCTGAGGGCTCCAACCAAGATCACGACGCAGTTTGGATGAATCAATCGCATAACGACGATCATGACCAGGGCGATCCTTCACCCAATCAAAATCGTCTTCCGATTTGCCCATAGCATTCAAAATAGTACGTAAAACATCAATGTTGTTTTTCTCGCCGTCTGCGCCAATTAGATAAGTCTCGCCAATTTCGCCTTTAGTAAGAATTGTCCATACCGCAGATGAATGATCTTCCGTATGAATCCAGTCGCGAACATTTAAACCATCACCATAAAGTTTTGGTTTAATGCCACAAAGAATGTTGGTGATCTGCCTTGGGATAAACTTTTCAACATGCTGATAGGGTCCATAGTTATTGGAACAATTACTAATAGTAGTACGCAAGCCATAGGTGCGCGTCCAAGCGCGTACCAGCATATCTGATGCTGCCTTTGTAGAACTATAAGGACTCGAAGGATTGTAAGGAGTTTCTTCAGTAAAGCGATTCGGGTCATCGAGAGCTAGATCGCCATATACCTCATCAGTTGAAACATGATGATAGCGAACATCGTATTTTCTACATGCCTCCAAAAGGTAATATGTGCCTTCCACATTCGTCTTCAAAAAAGGCTCAGGATTCGCAATGGAATTATCATTATGAGATTCGGCGGCATAGTGAACAATGGCATCATGATCGGGAACCAACTTATCAAGTAACCCTTTATCGCAGATGTCGCCCACAACGAGCTCTACTCTATCTTCGGGGAGCCCAGCAATATTCTCTTTATTTCCTGCGTAAGTTAACTTATCTAGCACCGTTACGTGCACTTCTGGATGGCTATTCACTACATAATGAACAAAATTCGAGCCGATAAAGCCACAACCACCTGTTACGATAATATTTTTGTACATATTTTTCATATTGTTAATTACCCCTTTAATTCAGGCAGATTTTTCAAATAGCTCTTTAATGCATCCTGCCAGGTGCGCATCTCATTTCCGATAGTCCGCTCCAAATGAGCGTTTTTTAAACTAGAAAACGCCGGCCTATCAGCGGAAGATGGATTAGACTCCTTGTATTGTTGACTCGTCACCGGGATCACTTCACAGCTTAAATTAGCACCCCTCATAATTGCGGTAGCGAAATCGCACCAAGAACAAGTACCTTCATTGGTGCAGTGATAAATCCCATAATTTTCTGTTAAAGCAATTTTTAAAATTTCGTACGCCAAATCGTTTGCCGAAGTAGGATTTCCAAACTGATCATTTACTACAGTAATCTGAGAATGATTTTTACCTAACTGAAGCATAGTCTTTACAAAATTATGCCCCACATACCCATAAAGCCAAGCGGTTCTAACAATAAAATACTTATGACACAACTCAGCAACTCTGCATTCACCCTCAAGCTTAGAGCAGCCGTAAGCGCTCAGCGGAGCAACTGCGTCAGATTCAATACGTTCTCCTTTTTCATTACCAGAGAACACATAGTCCGTGGAAACTTGTACCAACTTTGCATTTTGCTTTTCACAGACAATCGCCAGATTGGCGGGTCCTTGTCCATTCACAAGCATGGCTTCCTCTTCAGCTGCTTCACAGCCATCAACATTAGTCATCGCAGCACAGTTGATAACTATATTATATGGACCATTTTGCTTAAACCAATCGTTTACTGCATCAATATCCGTTATGTCCAGTTCGTCAGCATCAACAGCGTCTACTTGAGCATTCTTGTATTCTGAAGGGATGGGAGCAATTTCTGCCTCCATCTCAGATAAACAACGCTGCAGCTCATTCCCTAATTGACCAGAAGAACCCGTAATAAGGAGTTTCATATATCTAGTCACGCTCCTTACGGCGCACAATACGACCTTCAGCAAGTCGACGTAAATGCTTACCGTATTCACTTTTCCCGTAACGCTCTGCTGCTATCTCAAGCTGCTCGTGGCTGATCCAACCATTTTCGAAAGCAATATCTTCAATAACTGAAACAAGTAAACCCTGACTGCGTTCTACCGCACGAACAAATTCAGAAGCCTCAAATAGTGACTCCATAGTCCCCGTGTCTAACCACGCAAAGCCTCTACCGAGCGTTACAACATTAAGAGACCCGTCATCAAGATACATTTGATTTAATGTAGTGATCTCAAGCTCACCACGAGCAGAAGGTTTTACCTGTTTTGCAAGCTCACACACACGCGCATCATAAAAATATAGTCCAGTAACTGCATAATTTGACTTTGGGTGTTCTGGTTTTTCTTCAATAGAAATCGCATTGAAGTCTCTGTCGAATTCAACTACGCCAAAACGTTCAGGATCATCCACATGATAACCAAACACCGTAGCACCGCCAGAAGTCTCTGCATCCTTAACTGCTTTACGTAAATGTTTACCTAAACCATTGCCAAAGAAGATGTTATCCCCCAAGACAAGCGCGCAGGGTTCGCCCGCTATGAAATCCTCTCCGATAACAAAAGCCTGAGCCAAGCCATCAGGACTAGGCTGCTCTGCATACGAAAGACAAATACCAAATTGAGATCCATCACCCAATAAGCGCTTGAAGTTAGGTAAATCCGCAGGTGTGGAAATGATCAAAATATCCCTAATCCCTGCCATCATCAAAACTGACAGCGGGTAGTAGATCATAGGTTTATCATAAACAGGCAGTAACTGTTTACTAGTTACCGATGTAAGCGGATATAAACGAGTTCCTGAACCACCCGCCAGAATAATACCTTTCATTAAGCCAGCCCTCCAAAACCCTTTTACTACTCTATTGGACTTTCTTCTCTTCTTTATCGTTATTGTATCGTTCGTATTTTTCAATAGCTAGCTGTTGAGTAAGCTCTCGAATTTTAGTATCTGCTTGCGAAATTCTCATCGTTAAACTAAAACTCTGGATCAAAAGGATGAAAATAAAAAAGAGAAAGACGAAATTTACAGGCGCCATCGTTCCGACGATGTCCGACAACGCATAAAAAACTCCCGGAAAAATGCTCGCAAGAAAAATCAAAACCGCAAAACAAAACCAAAAAATCGAGTCCTCTAGTTTAACTTGAGAACTCCTGACTTTCCTCGCAATAAAAACTAAAGTTAAGATAGACGCAACGATTAGCGTTACTCTCAATGCAACCGTCATTCTTCCACATCCTCGATACGTTTTCTAACGAGCTGCATAAACAGAATAGAAATCGACATACGTAGCATATATTTCACTGAACTCCAAGGATTCAAATAGCTCTCTCCCGCAGTTCTTTCCGCCATACAAACTGGGATTTCTAAAACTTTTGCCTTTGCCCTCTTAATCAAATATGAAACTGTATCTGGCTCAGGTCCAAAATTCAACCCAGTAGCCAAGCGTCCAATCATTTTCTTATTGAATGCCCGCATTCCAGATGTAGGATCTTTGATCAATTTCCCTGTTGTTATTTTAATTGCCCAAGAAATCAAAGAGCTTCCCAACATCCTTAATGAAAGCGGCTTTTTCTTATTAATAAACCTCGAACCGATTACGATATCATTTTCCCTTATTGCTTCTTCAAGCGAAACAATATATTCCGGAAGATGTTGACCATCGGCATCAAACTGAATAGCGCAGTCATAATCATGTCTGTAGGCATACTTCATTCCTGCCTGAAACGCTCCCGCTAAACCCAGATTCGTCGAAAGATCTAAAAAAGGATACTGATTTTCTCGACATACTTGAGCAGTACCGTCCGTTGACCCATCATTAATGATCAAAAAATCGACTTTCTGATTCACGGCACGAATGGACCTAATTGTTTTTTCCAAAGATTCCTCTTCGTTATATGCAGGAATTATTAATAAGGTCTTCACAACGCTCTTCTTACATAAATAGACAGGCTTAATCAATTGCTCGATTGAGCAGAAATATATAATCGATTAATAAGTCTCGCCATGCAAGATGGCCAAAACTTTTTTAGCATTTCCAGATCTTCATTCGTTCTGGTATTGTCAACTATACATGCTGAAGTTTCCGATCCTCCATGAACTCGATGATACATGCAAATTTTTGCATCATAAACAAACGAGCCGCTTTGTCGGGAAAAACGCTCCCAAGCGTCCCAGTCAAGATTACTCCTAAAGCCCTTTCTAAATAGCGGGGAAGGCAACCGATCGACCAAAAACGTAACCGCTGGGCAACAAATAGGATTACCCAAAGATAACGTCCTTCGCTTTACCGCTTTCAAAGCACGCATCTTTGAATAAGTAAGCGGCTTTAATAAGAACCGTTTAATGGTTAAAAGCCTAGAGACATCAATTACATGATCACCTCTTAACTCGCCATAATTAGAAAAGTACAGCAGAGCGTCGGAGCAAGAATTCACCTTGTCTAGCATCCGCTCAGTATAATCTCGGCAATAAATATCATCCTGATGAGCAAGGGTAACTAATGGTGTCTCTGCTACCGAAACTGCAAAATTCCAATCATCCGCAATATTAGAATCACCCTCCCTAACATAGAGCGCGCAGTTATATTTTGTCGCTAGTTCTTCTATATATTTACTCGGAGTGGAAGTTGCAATCGAAATATTTGAGCTTACGCTTTGCACATTCAAAGAATCCAAGCACTCCGAAAGAAACGGACTATCACCATACGCACAAACCACATATGTATGATTCTTCGCGCAGTACATTCTCATACACCAACTTCAATTTCAATCCACTATCGCGAGAAGAGCCTCGCAAACTCTTTCGCTGTCAACTCTGGATAAATACGGTCCCATAGGTAAACTCAAAACCGTCTCACATGCTTTTTTTGTTTTTAGGCAATCTCCAACAACAAGGGATTTGCCAAAAAATGCTTTCTGCTCATGCATAGGACGCTGATAATACACCATACTAGGAATATCTGACTGTCTAAGCAAAAATTGAACTTTTGCACGATCGAGCCGATCAGGAAGCATTACCGTATATTGTGCCCAAGAAGAAATAAAATCGTTTGAAACCCGCGGAAGCCTAAGGTCAGTCTCGGCGAGCATTTCGTCATACCATTTCGCACGCTCATTTACCTCAGCTACCTCGTACTCTTTAAATGCCTTGAGCTTAATCTGGAGAATAGCCGCTTGCATTGCATCCAGTCGGCTATTCATTCCTATTCGAACATTATCGTATTTTGTCTCCCCCTTACCATGAACTGCGAGACTTCGAATCAATGAGGCCCACTCGTCGTTATTGGTAAATACCGCACCTCCATCACCGTAACAGCCCAACGGCTTTGCAGGGAAAAAGCTTGTTGTTGATATATCGCCGAAAGAGCACGCCTTTCTCCCTTTAATGGAGCCACCAAAACCTTGGGCTCCATCCTCTAAAACCAATAAGCCATTTTCTTTGCATATGCGTTGAATTTGCTCATATTCCGCCGGTAAGCCGAACAGATCAACAGCCACTAAAGCCCTTGGCTCAAGACCTGATTCTTTAGCCAAATTAACTGCAAGTTCAATCTGGCTAGGATCAACATTAAAAGTATTTTTGTCAATATCAATAAAAACCGGAGTGGCCCCCACAGCTGAAACTACTTCACCGCTCGAGAAAAAAGTAAAATCCGGAACAAGAACTGCGTCCCCCTCTCCGATTCCCCAAGCCAATAAAGCCAGCTGAAGTGCATCGGTGCCATTGCCGCAAGTTATGCAATGTTTCACGCCGACATATTCAGCTAATTCCTCTTCAATGGTATTTACCTCGGAACCACCAATGAAGACCCCACTGTCTAAAACTCGCTTTACAGCAGAATCAATTTCCGAAGATAAATTCAAATATTGTGTTTGAAGATCTCTAAATTGCACCGCTACTCCCACCAAATCTATTTAAGCAACCATTACGTAAGACATCTAACAATTAATTTGTGTTATCACGACTTACATGAGCTGGAGAGCCGAAAGCGACTACGTTATCGGGAATATCTCTGACGACAGTACTATTCAAACCGATCTTTGTGTCTTTTCCAATCTTGATCCTGTTGCCTACAACGCAACGAATCAATTCGCTTCTATCTCCAATGTTGGCAAATCCATTCAGGATGCCACCAATAATCTGGCAATCCTCTCCAACAGTTACGTTATGGCCAACATTAGTTAAGCATGCTAGTTTTGTTCCGCGACCAATCGTTGTATTTTTAGTGCTCCCACGCTCAATAACTGAGCCTGATAAGATTTCAACGTTATCGCCCAAAACTACTTTTCCTACGTGAGGCTCCATCACCAATGCGCTATCTTTTCGGAAGCCAAATCCCGCTACGCCTATCACGCAGTTTGGATAGATGACACAATTATTTCCCATAATCGTGTGCTCAATGTACGCACCTGGCATTATTTTACAGTTATCGCCTATAACAACATCTTTTCCGATTACGCAATTTGGAGCAATGTAAACGTCCTGCCCAATTACCGCAGAAGGATCAATTACCGCAGAAGGATCAACTCCTATTAGTTCATCTTCTTCTTGCGACAGCTCAAGCAACCTAACAAAAGCATTTCGTGGATCTTCGCAAACTAACACGTTTGGAAATAAATCTTTCTCCATAAAGTCATCTTTGCAAAGCAACAATGCAATATCCGAATAACTCTGATCGTCCTGGAGAGTTAAATACTTGATATCACCTAACCAAATAATGGCACCATCTCTATATTCAGATGGATCAGCAAACCCATCAACCACACAATCTGGATCACCAAACAGTTCGCACGCATATCCCTCAGCATGCAACAGATCCATTACTTCGCTTATCTTCATCAAGCATCCCATCTAGCTATTCAAATTCGCCCGACATCTCAACACTCGCAAAATCCTCTAAAGGTAGCTTGACTGGAAGTCCCGTCTTCTGGCTTTTATATATTGCAAGCACCATTTCCAATGCATTTCTTCCAGCTACTGCGTCAACATAAGGATCGCGGTCATTTAGAATCGCCTGTTCCATATCGCTATACAAAGCAGTATGTCCATTGCCATACACATTACTTGTTTGTTCTTTTAGGCCTTTATTTTGCTGATCATCTTCTGTCTCATCAGAAAAATCCCAAACATCAATGTCATTCGTTGAGGTACCGCCAATTTTTACTGTACCCTTTTCTCCAAACAGGTATAAGCACTCTTCTAGATTTTTAGGATACACATTTGTCGTGCCTTCAATAGTTGCCAAAGAGCCATCGGCAAACTTCACGCAAGCCATTCCCACATCTTCGGCCTCTAGATAATTATGAAAACGTTGACGCGTCTGAGCGAACACTTCAACTGGTTCCCCCATCATCCATCTCAATAAATCAATGCCATGGATACACTGATTCATTAGACAACCACCATCTTGAGCCCATGTGCCTCTCCAGGAAGCCTGCTCGTAGTAATTTCGATCGCGATTCCAGCGTACGTGAATAGAGCCATGAGACATTTCGCCAAACCTACCAGCCTCAAGCGCTGCACGTGTTTTCTGTACTGCAACATTGAACCTATTCTGATGGCAAGCAGATACCTTTACGCCCTTCTCCTTAGCCCGATTAACTATTTTATTCGCATCGGACATGCTCATTGCGATTGGCTTCTCGATTACTACATTTTTTTTCGCATCAATACAATCAAGAGCGATTTTTGCGTGCTCGCCACTTTCTGTAGCAATAGCAATCAAATCAACCTCCGGATGCTTGTTTAACATTTCTTTGTAGTCGATATAACGCGCAATCGAAAGGTCGTTCTGCAATTCGTACTTCTCGAGCAGAAGTTCCATTTTTTCCGGAAGTACATCACAAACCGCTACAATATCAAACTTATTATTAAGTGCAGCTTTAATATGGTTTACGGCAATTCTTCCGCATCCAATTAGTGCATATTTCATCTAAAGCACCTCGATGTTATCTCGCTCAACAACATTCTTCATTGCATTTTTTGTATCCAAAATTGCACAAGCATGTTTCTGAACAAACTCGTAATCAACATTGCTATGCATGCAAGTAATCATCACTAAGTCGGCAGAATTCAAAATTTCTTCAGTCAACTCCGGAATAGATTCCTTACTACATCCTTTGTAGGTATATTTTTTGACCCATGGATCAAAGTACTGGACATTTGCCCCCCTTGACTCCAAATGCTCAATCACTCGAAGAGCAGGACTTTCTCGATAATCATCAATATCCTGCTTGTAGGCAACCCCCAGGACAAGTACCCTCGCGCCATTCATTGCTTTGGCAGACCTATTCAAAACTCTTGCTGCTCGATCAACGCAATATTCAGGCATTCGGTCATTGATCATCATAGACGACTCGATCATTGACGTATGGAATCCGTATTCACGTGCCTTCCATGACAGATAATATGGATCAAGAGGGATGCAGTGCCCACCAAGTCCGGGACCTGGATAAAAGGCAGTGAAGCCATATGGCTTAGTCTTTGCGGCATCAATAACCTCCCATATATCGATGCCCATGCGATCGCACAAAATCGCCAACTCATTAACTAGGCCAATATTTACATTGCGATACGTGTTTTCAAGGATTTTTTCCATTTCAGCAACTGCCGGAGAAGAAACACGTGTTACCCCGCCTTCCAGTACCGCCTCATAAACCGAAGCAATACACTCAAGCGCATCTTCCCCAATCGCACCAACAACCTTAGGTGTATTTTTTGTTTTATAAATTAGATTGCCAGGATCAACTCGTTCCGGAGAAAATCCTAAATAAAAATCCTCTCCGCATTTCAAACCTGACCCCTCTTCCAAAATTGGACGTATCAATTCCTCTGTTGTTCCAGGATAAGTCGTTGACTCCAGAACAACCATCGTTCCAGGGGACAAATATTTTGCAATATCTTCCGTAGAAGACCTTACGCAACTCACATCTGGCTGCTGATGCTCATCGAGCGGAGTTGGAACACAGATAGCAATGAAATCAACATCTTTTACGAAAGAAAAATCAGACGTAGCAGAAAGAATCCCATCTTCAACAAGATGCTTTAAATCACTATCTACTACATCGCCAATATAATTTTCTCCGGAATTAACCAAATCAACTTTTGATTCTTGAACATCAAAGCCTATGGTCTTGAAGCCCGCCTTCGCTTTCTCGACAGCAAGCGGAAGACCAACATAGCCAAGACCAATAACTCCACATATTAGTTGTTTAGAGCTAACTTTTTGTAATAACCGTTCTTTTACTTCCATTATTTTCTCTCCCAGTCACCTGCTGCTATTCGAATGTATTTAATTACATCCGCCATTGCAATTTCCATTGAAACATTATTTTGGGCATAGTCTCTAATTCTGCAAATCAGATCTTCTTGCTGCTCTTTTGCGTAGAGTTCATCATGAAACTTAATTAGGCGGTCAATATCTACCGGATCGTCACTGGCTGGAATTTGGTAACAAAAATCAGCTACTCCATTTCGAAAAATATCCATTCCACCAGAAAAGAAAAATGGCAATCCCTTTGCCAAATATTCTCTTGTCTTCAATGCAGAGGACATATTTGCACCAATCCTATGAAGCCCCAACGGGGCCATCGCGATAGAGCACCTATCGGAAATCGAATCCAAAGCCTCCCATGGAACCTCTCCATAAAAGACTACATGATCTTTTAAGCCAAGAGTCTGGATCTGCTTTTTTATTGCAGGGGCTTCTCCTCCTCCTATTGCAAAATGAGCAACAACTTTTCGAGTTCCGCCATTTTTATAGTAATTAAACAAGCCCTTTAATAGGCGATCTGTCCCATATCGCCCATCTCCCTTAACAGTATAGGCAGCAAAAAAAATATTGATCTCTTTCAAATTCGATACTGGACGAGTTGGTTTAATTTTATTGAGATCGACACCGTTAAAGAATGTAATGCTAGGTATTCCAAAGATAGTCTCTGGAGGGTCTTCGTGAATTACCGCGATTTTATCAACGACTCCAGAAAGTCGCTCCCTGTACTTTTTATCTTTAAGCCAAGCACAATACAATAATAGGATCTTCATACCCTCATCATATGGATAATTAGGTAATTCAAAAATTATCCTACATCTAGGATTTCGACGCTTCACTCCCTCTAGAAATCGAACCAGCTCCTTACTCGCGAACCTAGGTTGTCTAATGTACAGATAGGAATCCTCTTTAAATAAGTTCGGATCTGGCCACTGAATTCCGTCAGAAAAAAAAGGTAAACTAGATGTTATTTTGCCAATTAAAGTTTCTGGTTGCCGACAATAAACAAATCGGCAATCCAATCCAGCAGAATTAAATGCGTGAATTTGACCTGCAACTTTCATATCTATTCCGCTCTGGTTGCAAGCTGATGATTTTATATCTCGATAATATAAATAACTACCACTCATACAATCGATTCCCGCCTCACTTTTTGCAGCCACCATGACACTCAAGACCTACTTATTAGTAATACCCAGAATTCTCTTCCATGAATTGAGGCAAGTCTCCTCATTAAGAGCCTGCTGCAGATTACGACTGTTTTTAACCCTATCATTTTTCTGGAAGGTAATAAAATCCTCGAATTCTTGGCTTTCGATATCATTGATGGAAAACATATCACAATGACAGTAATTAGAAAAAAACGACCAAATCGAAGTATCGGGTCTTGCATACACTTTGCATCCAAGCCTGAGCATTAAATTAATATTAAACGTTCCTGCTTGCCTATCCACTCCAATAACAAATACAGAAACCGCTCTAAGCAATCGCTGATACTCTTCCGGCTCGATCCACTCCAATAATGGACGAAACTTATTCCCGAAAACTTGCTTTCCTTTTTCAATTACCTTTTCCTTGTATTTCTCGTCACCATATGAAAGAGGAGCAATGATTTCAATTGGCTCATCTTTGAACTTTCTCAACATTTGCAATGCCTCAACAGTATGATCTTCTTTTAATGCATTATGACCAACCATGATTACAATTGGAGATTTTTGCTTTTCCTCCTCAGCCTGAACTGGAGTTGCTTCAAAATGCCATGGCAACTCAGCAAGAAAATGCTTTTTGGGCAAAAGATAAAATTTCTGGGCTACATAGTAATCGTCCGGAACGAAAGTACAGCATGCTTCCATTTTTGATATCAAACTACGTCTCAAAATAAAAAATGCTTTTCTTTTAATAGGCGTTTTTCCACGCTGCCCATAAAATTCGCCCCCGTGTAATGCAACAGTTGTCTTTTTAAGCAAAGCTCGATGAGTGTACAAAAAAAGACTTAACTCAACATTAAAGAAGCCCACTATAATTATCTTGCTACTATTATAAATTTCTTCTTTCAAATCTTTAGACATATTAAAAAAACTCGAGAGGACCAACGCATTCCCCACCCCAAAAGTTTTCGCGCTTTCGCAGCACGGACCGCAGTATAAAAACAACAGCTCTTCTGTAGGCAATTGCCTGTTCAAGAAGTCTACGAGCCTTGTATGATGAGCACCTGTTCCATCAAGGATAAAAATATATTTCGCCATGTGCTATTCTCCTTATCGCACAACTTATAGTTAAAGTATCTTACTAGTCGAATCTGCTTAATATCTGTATTATTCCCTTTTTTGCATCATTCTAAAATTAGAATATATTTGATTTACTACCCATCATTATTAGCCGGTTATCTCAATATGGACTATAAAAAACTACTTGAAAACTTTTCTGTTGCAATTATTTCACAAGGCGTAGGCTTCATCCTTAGTGCCATTATCGCATTGATCGTCCCAAAAGTATTAGGAATAACCGAATATGGGTACTGGCAGTTATTTATTTTTTATACAAGCTATACTGGCTTTTTCCATCTTGGACTCAATGATGGTTTTTACCTCTTGAAGAGCGGCCAGACTAGGAACTCACTTGATGAAAGAGACTTAAAATCTCAGTTTTCTTTTTGCGCAGTTCTTCAGCTATGCGTGGCTATAGGAATTGTCATATGCGCAATGCTTTTCCCACTTGAGGAAGAGCGCCAATTTATTATTTGCTTAACGGCAATTTTCCTCATTTTAAACAATACAAGCCTTTTTCTAGGCTTCTCATTCCAGGCCTTGAATGAGACAAAATTATATTCTTACTCTGTGATGATAGATAAAATACTTTTTTTAATCCCTCTTTCGGTATTGCTAGTCTCTGGAAATACTGATTTTAAACCCTACGTTGTTTTTTATGTAGCGTCAAAAACTTGCTCGCTGGTCTACTGCTTAGTAAAAGCAAAAGACCTTTTACGCGAAAAACCTTATACAGCAAGAGAATCAATTAAGCGCTCTTTTATGAGTATAAAAGTCGGAATAGTGCTCATGCTTTCAGGGATTGCCGGATCGCTGATTCTTGGTATAGCTCGTTTTGTTATCGACTACAAATGGGGAATTAATGCTTTTGGGGAAGTCTCGTTAGCTTTATCCATTATGACTTTCTTTCTTGCTTTTATTTCGCAAGCAAGCATGGTTCTTTTCCCTGCGCTTAAACACTCGGAAAAAAAAGAATCGCTAGATATGTATTCTCCTATTAGGGATATCTCCGGTCTGGCGTTTTCCAGTATCTACTTATTCTATTACCCTGTCGCTTTTGTTGTAGGCCTATGGCTTCCTCAATACAGCAACAGCCTAGTATGGCTCGCCATCTTTCTCCCAGCATGCGTGTTCGACGGCAAGATGAATCTTTGCTCAACAACCTACTTTAAGGTAATTAGAAAAGAAAAAATCATGCTAGGAATCAACTTTGGCGCCATGAGTGCAAGCATTTTCTTCTCCCTTTTTGCCGCCTTTGTGATTAATTCAATTACCGCGGTAATTTTTACCGCGGTAATTGCGATAATATTGCGCGCAGTCATTTCGGAAAAATACTTAGAAAGAAGACTATTAAGCAGTCGCGGAAAGCTTGTTTACTCAGAAATTGCTCTCGCAGTTGCATTTATCTGCCTTGTTTACCTAGCCGGAGATAATTATATTGCTGGAGAGACTATCTCTTGTATTCTTTATCTTGCTTTTCTGATTATCAATAAAAGTATTTCGTTCCCATACTTTAAAAAAATACTCACCAGAAAAATAAAGAGCTAGATATCGTGCATTTCTTAAAATTATGAATAGCTAGTTATAGATAATAACTCTTGTCCCTTTATAAATATTGTTATACATCCACAATGCTGCAGAATGACTCAATCTGATGCAACCATGGGAAAGACTGTTCCCGAGCTCGCTTTCAGAAGCAAGTATCGAATGGAAGAAATATCCTCCCCATATTTGAGTACACCATATTGCTCTACTGTCAGTTGATAAGGAAGTTCTTTTAAAGCCTGTTGTGTAGTAAGAGCCAGTTATCGTTGGAGTAGCCGGAGCACCCGTAACGCAGCTCCAATTGTATATGAGTGACCAATTATAGCTTGACCCAGTAAAAACTCGAACTCGATGATTACCTCGATCTACCATGATTAGATAATTAGTACCACTGGAGTACTGATTTGCCATCTTCTCATATCCTAGATTCTCTAGATACGTTTTTAAAAACCCATTTTCATCCGAGAACGCATTGACTGTCGTTCCAGGTGCCGCAGATCCCTTTAATACAATCGCAACTTCATAAGCCTCCATATTCAAATTTAAACCTTGCGATCCTGCAGGAACTCCATTTTTTGCCCAACCCATCCAGCCATATGATTGGACATGAGCTCTATAGTAAACGTCAAAGTACTTTGCCAAATCACCAGTCAGACTAATTTTAACCGCCTGAACAGAATTGCCATTTTGAACTTGCTCCCCATCTGTACCAAAATCTGTCCAACCCGTCTTCGCCAAATGTGCCGAATACTGAATACCTCCAGAAATTGAAGCACTTTCAGCAAACAGCGTAATACCCATCAGTGGCTTTGCCTGCCCTGTTGTACCGGCAGTCTGTCCACAGGAAACTTCAAACCACCCAGAAGAACCTAAAGAAAGGCCTCCACATGACACCGAAACTGGCAAATTTGCCCCATCAATAAATGGAACAGAAGTCGCCCCAGGAGCTTTGCCTCCCTTTTTAGCCAAAACTACCTGAATGGCTTCTATCGGAGCCTTACATTGTTGGGTTCCGGAGCTTTCGCCGTTTTTAGCCCAATCCATCCATCCTATTTTCGACACATGAGAACGATAATAAATATCATACTCATCAGCTAACACACCTGTCAGCCGCATTTGCACTGCTTCGATTCGCTTAGCTTCTCCTTCGGTACCCGATACGGCACCGTTCGACTTCCATCCCATCCAGCCATATGACTGAACATGAGTCTGATACTCTATGGCCCCATCAAGTTCAACTTTGGGCATTGACACAGTAATCGCCTCAAGTCTTTTACCTTGCCCCGTCGAACCCAAAGTTAGTGGCTCGGTTAAAAATGGTGAAGCAAAAGCTTGCCATCCAATTGTCTGCATTTGTGCAGAGCCGACCATCGCCGCTTCATAAAACGACAATTCTGATGCATCGTAATCAGTCGGAGTATTACCCTTATCTAAGATCACGATCTCAATAGCTTCAACCCTTTTTGCAAGTCCCTCTGAACCAGCATTTTGCCCATTTTTCGCCCATCCGAGCCATCCATAGCTTTGAATATGAGCGCGATAAAATACATCATATTGTTCAGCGGCCGAACCTGTCAGACTAATTTGAAGCGCCTCTAGCCGCTTCGCTTCTCCCTCTGTACCAGCCACAGCACCATCGGATTGCCATTCCATCCACCCATACGTCTGCGCATGAACCCTATATTCAATTCCTCCATCTTCAATACCAGGAATAGACAACTTTATTGCTTCCAGTCGCTTCCCCTCTTCTATCGTTCCCAGCATTACCGGATCATTTAAGGATACCGAGGTAACCGTCTGCCATCCATATTTCTCTACCTGAGCAGCTGCCAAAAAGTCGCCCTCTGAGGTCTTAGAGGAAGACGCAGTTGGAGCCTTATCTGCTTCGCTTGAATTATTCTGTTTTGAATCCATATCTGATATGGATTTTGCTTCTTGATCAGCTAAAGTTTTATCTTGCTCTATCTCACTAGACAGAGTGAATTCCTCATCTTTAGATTCATCCGGAGCAGCGTTCCCCTCCTTGCCTGCTTGAAGCTCTCCACTTCTCGCATTATTTATTGGATATCCTGTATCTGTCTCATCCGCGAAAGCCGTGAGTGGCATCATCGAAATTGCCAGAATTACAGCGATCGCAGCCGAAATACCTTTTTTAAGTTGAGTTTTAAAAACACCACTCATCATTACCGCCTAAATCCGGTTAGTCTAGACATGAATCACGCGATTCACGCCAGTGCCAATATCCCTTGACAAGGATTCCTTACCATTCTGAAGACAACATTTGCGCCCAGTAAAATCCAGTCTCTCCAACAGCAATATATCTACAGCTTTCATTCAGAATGTTTGCACGATGACCCGGAGAATTCATCCATGCATTTACAACAGAAAACCCATCACTAAAACCATAGGCAATATTCTCGCCATATACCGGCAAGTCACACCCAACCTCATCGCAGACAGTGAAACAGTCTTCCCCATTTGGTCGCGTATGATCAAAAAGGATCGTTAACTCTTGACTTCTTATCTGCGCGCATTCATGCAGAAGAGAGTTTCCCGTAACCACAGAAAGTCCGTACTGAGAGCGCCAAGCGTTTACGTTATACATCGCCTGCCCTTCTACTGTGCTATACGCCTCTATTGAAGGCGGCATTCCATATGAGGGAGACGGCTCTCCTTGATCTTTTGGCATTATTACGATTTGTATCTGTTCCAATCTAAAAGCATGGCAACTTGTTCCGGCGCTCTCGCCATTTTTAGCCCATCCGAGCCATCCGTATTTCTGAGTATGAACGCGATAGTACACATCATATTTTTCTGCTTGAGTCCCCGTTAGTTTTATTTGAATTGCCTCTAAACGCAGCCCTCGTCCTTCGGTACCACTTAGCTCTCCGTCTGATACCCAATCTTGCCAACCAATTTTTTGCACATGAGTTCTATATGTGATCCCTACACCATCCAGCCATTCCGTATTTATTCGAATACCCTCCAAACGTTTGGCTTCACCGCTAGTACCACTCAACCCACCGTCCCATGTCCAATCTTGCCATCCGTAACTCTGGACATGCGTCTTGTAATTAACTGCTCCACTCCCATAGGTTCCGTTTAAATATGGAAGCTCAGTAGAACCGGGAGCATCTTCGCCCTTTGGTTGGATCCTTATTTCAATCGCTTCAAGCCTATAAGCATATCCAGAGGTTCCGGCAGCAATACCATTGCATGCCCAATCGAGCCAACCATAATGCTGAGCATGGACTCGATAATAAATATCGTAATTTGACGCATTAGATCCTGTTAGAGCGATCTGAATTGCTTCCAATCTTAATGCCTGGCCACTCGTTCCAGACACTTCTCCATCATTAACCGGATCTTGCCAGCCGATTTTTTGCACATGGGTCCTATAAGTAACTCCAAGACCTTCTATCCCATCAACACTAATCCTGATTCCTTCAAGTCTCTTCGCTTCACCAACAGTTCCAGAAGTCGCTCCGTCATTAACAGAATCTTGCCAACCATAAGTCTGAACATGGGTTGAATACGATACCTTAGGAAGTTCCATATACGACCCACTACCCAAACCAGCACTCCGGCTGCTTTTATCTTGGGCGAGAACATCAATGTCCCTTGGCTGAGAGGTAACCGCAGAATCATTAATATCATTGGACTCATCTTCCAAAATACTTGATTCAAACTCAGGAGATGCGTAGTTGTAGCCCGAATCAATTAAGCCATCTGATTGACTCGAGTTTGCAGAGGAGGCGTTATCTACACCATTCTCACGTGGCTCTAAAATTTCATCTTTGCTTCCCTCAGCATTGGATTCCTCCTCTTCGGAATCTACAATATCTTCGCTACCCGAATCAGTATTGCCAGCACTTTCAGATTCCGCCGCAGTATTAGCTGGCACCATCTCATGACTTGAGGTATCCGCAAAAGCGGTTAGAGGCAAAAATGAAACTACTAACACCCCAGCTAAAAAAGTTTTGAATATTCGTTTAACGAAAGAATGAACGCCGTCGAATCCCATACGTTTCCCCTAATAATGAGCAGAAAATACGTTTAATCATTATACAAATTCTCCACAAAAATAATGCCGTCCTTTCACAAATTAGAGCAAAAAACTCCTTCCCAGGAAATATCCCTCGAAAGGAGTTCACAAGATCGCGCGTTCATGCAGTTTAAATAGAAAGCATTTGGTCCATCATCTGCCTGATCTCTTGCCCATAGTTATTACCAGGAACTGCCCATCTACCATTTAAATCTTCAAGATTTGGAGCAATTCCTCTTGTCACTAAATTGAATCTAGGATCGACGCATTCATTCACCAATGGCAGGACAGAGGCATACGCTTTTAGGTGCTGCACTTGCGCGCGCAACCCTTCTCTGACATTCCCGAAAGAAGCACCACTAGCTGAAGAACTTACCGCGCCCAAACCACCAAAATTACACTGTTCTGCTTTAACGGAACCACCAAATTGCAACCAGCCCGTTTCTTTCATCGCTTGACAAAAAAGAACTTCAGCACGTACTCCTTCTACCCTCGCCTCTTCATAAACAATTTGACAAAATTCATCTATAGAAGATGCTCCTTTGCTCGCATAAACACCAGAAGGATACTTATGCCCTGTTGAATTGTAGTAATTCACCATCTGATTTACCGTGGTTAAACTAGAACCCATAATTGGTGTACAGGTGTTTTGTTTTTCCATAAAAGCATTATCAGTAGAGCCGGGAGCAGAAGAACCTTTGGGGACTAGCTGAATTTCTATCGCCTCCAAGCGATATGCATACCCTTGGGTACCTGCGCTCTCGCCATTTTTAGCCCAACCCATCCAGCCAAATTGTTGAGCATGAACTCGATAATACACATCGTAGTGATTTGCTACATCTCCTGTCAGTTGAATTTGAATAGCTTCCAGGCGCTTTGCTTCACCAGATGTACCCGACATAACTCCATCGGTTTTCCAACCATCTTCCCATCCATATGTTTGTATATGGGTACGATACTGAACGGAACCCGAATATTCAGGATTAGTTAAATTAACTTTGATTCCCTCTAAACGCTTAGCTTCGCCAGTAGTCCCAGAAATCGCACCATCAAAAACGGAATTTTGCCATCCGTAAGTTTGGACATGAGTCGAGTAAGAAACGCTTGTCTTTGTCTCTTTTTCCATAAAAGCATTATCAGTAGAGCCGGGAGCAGAAGAACCTTTGGGGACTACAACTAATTCTATTGCTTGAGCATCGTAATCATATCCTGTCGATCCGGCGCTTTCGCCATTTTTAGCCCAGCCAAGCCAGTCAACTTTTGCAGAGTGTATACGATAATAAATATCGTATTTGCTTGCTGCCTCGCCCGTCAATTCCACCTTAACTGCCTGCAAGGCTTGCCCTGTACCCGTAGAACCAGCAGTCGCCCCATCAGAAACCCAATTTTGCCACGCTCCATCAACATTGACCGAATACCTAACCCCACCGCTTTTTAAAGCTTCGTTTTGAAGATTAATTTGAATCGCCTCTAGACCAAACCCTTTACCTGTTGTGCCAGAAACTTTTCCGTCATAAACCTCATTCTCCCAGCCCAAATGAGCTACATGAGATTTTACAGACACCAAGCTCACTGCTTGTGCGTCCGCCGCCCTGCCTAAGCCATAACACTGAGCCAGACCGGTTGCATCTGCCTGGCCTAACTGCTTTCTGAACGAATCTTGAGCAAGCTTTGAGGCATCCGATGCGCGATCGATGAACGCATGCTCAACAATGATTCCTGGGAATCCTGCAAGGCGAGAGTTTCTAATATCACTATAGTAATCAGCAGTACTGCCGTCAGGATACTCACTAGTTGAAGAGTCTTTTACCTTAACGCCTTCCACACCATCTGGATTATCGGTTCGTAACGTCAAGCCCAGTGCTTTAAGCTGCTGAGCTATATGCCCGCCTAGCTGCATTCCTACAGTATGCGTTTCGTAGTTATACGTCGCATCATTAGGAACCCAAACTTCAGATCCGGTTCCTCCTCCCGAATTGATATGAAGGCTCACAAAAACATCTGCTCCAACATTTTTTGCTTTATCAACTCTTTCTTGAAGCCCTAAGTACACATCGGAATCCCTAACCATATATGCACTAACCCCTGTATACGTATTAAGCTCGTCACGCATATATTGGGCAATTGAAAGATTTAAATCTTTTTCTAGGAGACCATTTCCCACTGCACCTGAATCACTACCACCATGGCCAGCATTAATAGCAACGATTAAATAATTATCTTTAGTGCTCTCGACAACAGATCTGGACTCGGTGTTTATATCTGATTTTTCGACTGCTTCGTACGATGAACTTGCAACAGCCATTGCCTCATCTACGCTATCATATGCTTCTATTTCATCATTACCATTTAATACCATCGCAGTTGTGTCGCTATTCCTTACAGAACCCATTGCATCTGCAGTCTCAGCATCCACAACGTCAAACGAATGACGTTCTTCTTGAGCTAAATTAGTAAAATCAGCCTTGAACCAATCCTTTTGCTCACCAAGTCGATACTCTACAGCGGTTATTTCATAGTTCGAGGTCTCGATTTCGCCATTGCAAGAAATTACAAATCCCATAGAGTTTTCCGCCAAACTATATGCATCAAATGTGAGAGTTTTTTCATCTCCGGCTCTAGTTAGCGTGATCTTCGCTTCTTCAACAGATGCTCCATTGTCCTTTAGCCCAACTGCTATTACCTGATCGTTTCCCTGAGCTACAATCTGCCGATCAACATAAATATACGACAGTACATCATTTGGATTTTTAATAGTAAAATCCAAGGCGTCTTCTTCAATGTTCTCGCTAGCAATTACCGTATCGCCGCTTCCGCCCCCACTCGATAATTCCTGGTCAGACTCTTCTGATTTGAGCGATTCATCCCCTTCGCTGTTTTTTGCCAATTCTTCATCTATTTCCTCGGAATTTGATTTTTGATCCCCCTCATCAGATAGTGCATGAGAAGGGCTTTCCGATGAATGTGCGGTTTCCTGAAAATCTGCATAAGCAATCCCAGGAGATAAAGAAACGACCAAAAAAATGCTCAATATCCAGGAAATGATTTTCTGAGACCGAGTCAAGCTGAGCATATTACTCCTTAAGATCCACTGATAAAATAACGCCACTTCATATTGGAAAGTACAACTTGCTTTAATTCCCGCCTTTAGAACTCACCAAAGAAGTTAGCTATGCCATACATACGCCATATCAATATATCATTCCAAACTTTATAGCATGAATAAAACTACCCATGCGGTTTAATACAAAGAGAATCTCCACTGCTATACTAAAAAAGTTTGAAAAATAACAACCTTGTAACTAGAAGGAAACAATGTCAGTCTCAACATTTTCAGAATGCATTACTGGAGCTGCTAGATCGGCATCAGATTTAGTCAATAAACTCATCTATTCGAAGCGCAATAGACTTATCTTTGCCTTTGTTTTAACTTTCGTAACGCTTACCCTCATGACTCTTACTGATAGATACGGTGGCGGGTCCGATGACGACTGGGCAATTTCTCTGGCTCTTAGTGGGAGATTGCCAGATAGTGGACTTTGCCTTTTTGTAAATGCAGCTATTAGCCAAATCACCTTAATGTTAAATACTGCTTTTCCTACCCAAAATTGGTTTTTAGTTATCGAATTTATTATTACTGCAACCGCATTTTTCTCAATTGTCTACGGATCGCTTACCTACATGAAGCCGCTTTTTGGCTTTTTACTTATTGGAACAGTGGAGGCATTCGTCCTTCCTGGCTGTACCTATGAAAGTAATTTTACCTTCGTAGCTGGAATCGCATCATTAGCAGGCTTCCTTTTACTAGTCGGAAGCACAAAAACTAACAGCCATTCAGTCATAATTCCTGTCGCAGGAATAATTTTCTGTGTTTTAGGCTTTCTATGGCGAGCGGAAGTACTTCTACTCAGTATTCCATTCTTCGCGGTTGCTCTTGGTTTCATTTTTCTTTCCCGCCAAAACAGAAAATCTAGTATCTCTACCTCATTCAGTCTTTCTTCTGTTGCACAAGCATCCATTCCGTATATTGCTGTAATCGTTTTATGCGGATGTTTTTATGCGTATAACCAAGCAGCTTGGCAAGAACCCGAATGGGCAGCTTGGAAAGACTTCAACTCTCCTCGCTCTGAACTATCTGACTACCCAATGCCCGACTACGAAAAAGTAGCCGATGATCTTACAAATCACGGCTTATCCAAAGACGATTATTTTGCCCCACTTATGTGGATTACCGCAGATACTGAGGTCTATACCACGGAAACAATGGAGTACTTATCGTCGCTTAGTAGCGCATTGACATTCGATAATTATCTTGCAAATGTTTCCGAATATTTGAGCAACGTTAGCAAGTCTATGCCCTCGCATATTATTCTTGTTGTAGCTTTCGCCGTAATTACGATTCTAGCATCCAGAAAGAAAACGGCTCTTCCGCAAATTTTAGTTTCCCTGAGTTTCGCTTTTATTATTTGTTTATACTTCGCCGCAATAGGACGTCTCCCCGAACGTGTTGAAACATTTATCTGGCTCTATTCTCTTTGTGCTATTTTTCTTTCGATTAAACACAATGCTTACGACGACGATCCCAATGGAGCTCGAGAAAAACTTACTGAGCCTTACAAAACTCGCGAAGTCCTTGCCTCGACTACAGGTCTACTAACGTGGGTTGTCGCGACTCTTTTAGTTCTTATTCTTACTGTGCCAAAATTCAACCCAGCTCTCTTATCTGCCTATTTAAATCAAGATACATTCAAGCCGAATGATCCCGCGACAGAATATGCTTCACGTGATGACGGCAAAATTCTTGTTTGGGGTACGGCATCATATTTCGATGTTGAGCATGCTTATAGGCTCAAATTCTTACCTTCAGAGGACTTTTTATCGAAAAACCTATTCTTAGGAGGCTGGACAGATCGCGCTCCATACACTATGGCAAACCGCGAACGAGCAAACATGACAAACGTAATTCGTGGACTTGCCGAAAACCCAGATGCTTATTTGATAATTGAAGAACACCGAGAAGGGCATCTCCCAAACCTCATATTAAGTCTTATCCAAGAACACTACTATGCAAATGCAACTATCGAGAAAGTAGAAAGTTTCAAAGGCAAAGGACCTAAAGACACCTTCAGCGTATGGAAAGTACACATATAAAATTAAGTCTTCAGCGCTCAAAACGCTGAAGACTTAATTGTCAACTAGTTGAATAAATAATAAGTAGGGCTATTTTGAATTAAGAGCTAACTGCTTTTGCTATTTTATCTTTTTATTCAACTGGCGGTTTTCTTGCAAATCCCTCTCGCACCTCGATAAATTCTTTATTCGAATAGATGTACACAGATGGAGGATACTCAATAAAGAAATTCGGAGTAAAACTCATGGAATAAGCGCCCGCGTTTCGAATAAGAACCATATCCCCTTCCGAAAGCTCGGGCTCATCATAAAGCACGCACATACGGTCACTTTCCATACAGGTGTACCCACAAAGAACCTGCTCTTTTAGTGTTTCGTGCTTTTTAGTAAATAGTTCATGCGCGTATGCAGCCTTTTTCATCTCGTGATCCACATTGATACGAGAAAGCTCACTTACGACAAATCGCTTTCCAAGCACATCCTTCGCATCAATCACTTTCCCCAAGTAATACCCAGGAGTGCAAATCACTGCCCCGCCAGGCTCAACAAATAAATCTACTTTCTGAGGATCACAGACCGTAATGAGCTCCTTGGTGATCGTTGCAGCATATTCATCATAAGCGCCGATATTTGCTTCTCCTCCCCCATAGAAGCCACCGCCCATATCTACAAATGTGAGCGAATCACTAAGTTGATATTCCGAGATAATTTTTGCAGCATGAGAAGCCAGTACTTGATATACCTTCTGGGATCTACTCAGGGTAGTCACATGCATATGCAGTCCTGAAATTTTTACCCCCACAGCACGAAGTCGTTCAAAAACTTTCCCGAGTTTATTCCCTTCGTAAGAAAAGCCAAATCGGCCCTTATTCTTGCCCGTCAGCGTTTCTCCAGGGCAAAACGAATCTAGGTCTATATTGGCACGAACACCAACCTTTATTTCAGCTAACTGAGAGATCCCTTTTTCACCAAGGGAAGAAAGATGTTGCGCCAACTCCTCAAGCCAACGGACCTCATGCTCGGAATCAATATTGACTATCGAACCATGCTTAAGCGCCCAAATGAACCATTCTTTTCCTTTAATAGGGCCATTGAAGATTATTTCTTTAGGCGGATAACCTTCATCCAACGCAAGCGCATATTCCTCGTCCGAGACAACCTCAGCCATACAATGGCAAGCTTTAGCACACTTTAATATCCACGGAAACGGATTTGTCTTAACCGAATACGCTACACATGAGTTCTTATTCCATGCATTTTGAAGGGCAGTATTAAAATCGTTGAAATTCGCTATTAGACCCTCTTCGTCAAAGATAAAACAAGGCGTATTTAGCTTGTTTAATTTTTCCCAATCCATCTGAACTTACTCCTCGTATGCAGAAGACGATCCAAATCGCTCTTCAAAAAAACTTGCAAATCTGTTTAACTGCATTTCTTTCTTGTAATCTTTAAACACCAAATAAGGCGAAGTGAATTCGGGATCATATCCCAAATTATGCTTTGCCTTATCCACATTCATGTAGTAGTTAACACAATCATGCTTTTCCGGGCGATAAACCTTTTTGGATTTTGCGTTTTCCGGAGAAAAGACTTCTATAATGCCATCGACTAAATCATCAAGAGAAGTTAGTCTTCCGGTACCCACGTTATATATGCCAGAACAATCCTTAGAAGCAAATAACGCCTTATAAACCATTTGACAAAAGTCTTTTACATAGATAAGATCCATGCCTTTTCGAGGATCGCCCCATACTTCAAGCTGCTCCCCTGCTTCCGCACGTTGGATCATTACACGATATGAACTTTTTGCTGGTTCCCCATCATGATAGAGCGTTTTCGACTCAGGCATATAGCAATAAATATTGGGGAGCCTAAAGGAAAAACAGGCAATTCCATACTCGGTTTGATAATTCCAACACAGATCTTCCGCTGCACATTTGGTAATCGCATATACCGAATGATCGCCCTCCATTGGTAATTTTCTGGGCATATCGTCTTGAAGCTCAACCATATCATCGAAATAACCCGTATAGTCAGAAATTGTTTGGGTATACATAATGCGGTTAGCATTGTGTTCTCTCGCATACTCAAGGACATTAAGCGTTCCCAACACATTTGAGTTTACATATTGATAGGGATCATAACCTTCCATGTATGCAGGCAGGGCACCAGCAAAGTGCACAACTGCATATATTTCTTCATCGGGCAGATTTACAAAAGAGTCTTTGTTCGAGATGTCTACTTGTGCGTAGGCAACTTTTCCAGGATATTCAGAGTCGAAAAATTCCACAGAAGGTTTTCTACCTGTAGCTATAACTTTCCAATCGCTATCAAGGTAATTTGCCAAGTGATCAACAAAATATAAACCCAAGGTACCCGTTGCACCAAACACTACTATTGTCTTCTTTGATGACATACACTCTACCTTTCGATCTGCTTACCTGCTCAGAGAATTACTCTTCCTTTACCAAGCCCCAACAGACAACCAACTTCACCTATTGTTATTTAACTGCATTAAAATCCAGTTGCATATACACAAATTCCTGCAACGATTAAGCCCAAAGCAAACAGCTTCATTTTTGACATTTTTTCTTTGAAAATCACTACGCCAAAAATTGTGATATAGATATAGCTCGTTGCTTCAAGAATTGGCCCCAACGAAAGTGGCACAACTTTATACGAAATAATCGTCAGAAGAGTTGCAGCTACAAAAATCGTATAAGCAAATATCACAAACGGATTAAGATACTCCTGCAAAGGAGTAGCGTAGGTGCGCATCGCAGCTTTTTTTAATAGCACCTGAGAAATTGCACTAATAAAAACCCCAATTAGATAAATTCCTGAATACGCAATCAAAGAATCCATTAGCCCTCATCCCTCGAACCATGCATTAACTTTTCCTTTGATTGCCTTCCGTCCTCTATCGAGTACAAAACAATACCTACAATTACCAGAAGAGCTCCACCGATCATTTGAAGATTGATGGATTCACCAAAGATCAAAACTCCCCAAATCATGCCCCAAACTACAGTAACCGCTTTATTAGCAAAAGCGACAGTCAAAGGTAATCGTTTGATTATCTGCTGCCAACCAATCGCATATATAAACAAAACTGCCAGCATACCACCATAAAGCAGAAAAAAAGGGATGCTCAAGACAGGTTGATATGCAGCATTTTTACTGAAAATGCCCGAAAGCGAATAAAACAGCAGTAACACATGAAGCGCCACTAATACTACTGCTTGTTTGTTGATTTTTTTTCTCATTTCAGTCTCAGCTTGTCGTAAAGGCATCTTGCTGTACTTTAAACCGTTTTACGCGGAAATACCTTTTTTCCTTGATTGTTGAATACACCATAAATCAATGCAGCAAGACCAAGCAATATTGCTGAAACCAAGCAGAGAACCGCTCCAGCCGCCAAACCCCAACCTTGAATAACAAAAATCGGTAAAAAGGTAATCAATGCAATATCAATAAAGGATACAAAGATCCATGCAAACCCGGAATCCTCCAAAACTCCTGTCTTGAATTCGGGGTCAGCAATCCTGAGTAGCAATACAGCAATACTCATAACGCCAGTAGACCAACCCCAGATATAGATGCCGCGTTCTACCCAATGATCCCTAAACAAGTGTCGAGAAAAAATAAAAAAGAACAAAAATACTTGAGCGAAACCGATAATGCACAAAACCAGAATGGGCTGCCAATACTGCAACACAACATTTACATTAATAGTGGCCACACCAAAAGCAACCAGATAATCAGTTGCGCAGCTACCCATTCTTGAAACTACATTGCTATCCACATAGGCATCCATTTTAATAAGTTTCAGAAGAGAAAATAGCAAGACGCCGACTATGAGAGCAATACCATAAATAGGGATAGATACCGCAGGAAAAAGAATCTTTAATCCTTCATTAATCAGGTATGCACCACCAACCGCTACAAGAATAAGCGCCAAATGCCATGCCATTGGGTCAAGCGACATTGGATTAATAGTGTTTTCGCCCATAGGCAAACGTTTACCCTCAGGAACTAAGCCCGTTTTATATTCTTCTGGCATGTCTCCGACCTTTTTTATCTCGGTCGTATAGCCTTTGCGCGCACAATAGTTTATAGCAGCAATACCACTAAATACGCCTCCTAGTAGACCAAAAGTAGCAAACGTCTGCCCAATTGTAATAGCGTCAGCCCAGCCAGCATCTTGGAATACCGCACCCATAGCTGCAGCAGTACCATGACCACCGACAAAACCACCTGGCATCATTATCGCGAACCATGAAATTACATCTGGAAATATGAATGCGAACAAAAACGCTCCGATAAGTAACGCGAGGCCATATTGCATTATTTCTGCAGCACTGTTCAACAGAAAAGTATCTCCTACACTTTTGAACATTTCTCGGAAACCAGCTTTTTCACGTTTTCCTAGATACATAGTGGCGAACAACACTGCAATAAGAATGCCTGCATAATTAGAAGCCTGATCACTTAACGGCAAAACATTAAAGCCATATTTGCCGAGAATCACTCCCAGAAAGCCCGCAATAAGAGCTGTAGGAATAAAAAGATTTTGAAACAGCGCTACTCGAGCCCGAATGACCTTTGCCACAACAATTAATGCGGAAATAATGCAAACGTCATATACGAGAGAAAGCGGCGTAAATTCCATCCCAATAGCTCCTCTATGCTTAAATACTTATTTCAAATAAATCCAGTAGCTTAATAGCACGTCATTTGATTTTGATAAAGCAAGTTTACCCCGCTTTCATCAAGTACTCTTACTTGATGAAAAAGTTGTTCGGTAATCGCATCTAAAGTGTCCCGATCTGGTGCAGTAATGTAATAGCGAACTGCATACGGCTTTGCCCCTACACCATGCATAATCCGCTCGCCAGGCAAATAATACCTAAGAATCTCTCTTATGCCATCACTTTCTTCTGGAGCGATAACTTCAGCTACTTGACCTTCATATCCATGAAAATATAGCCCAGCACTGCAGGATTCAAAAAATGGAGAATGATCAGACAATTTTTCGCGGAGTGCTTGCTGGTCATACACATAATCAATGAGTAATTCCTCTATCGAAAGGCCACTTGCGAGTGTTACTAACTCATGTTCATAGCCGAACAACCTACCAGCACATTCACAAACTTGAATTCCTTTTTCGGAGGTATAGAAAAATTGCATCGAAAGAGGACCTGAGGTCATTCCAACATACGAAGCTACTTTTTTGACGATTTCGCGAGCATCCTCATAAACTGCATTGATTAGCCTACTTGGGTATGCGCATCTACTGACATGAGGAATAGCATTAGGTATTTCAACAGATTTCTCTCTGTCCGCAATACTTAAAACTTGCGGCTCGCCATCAACAAGCCAGGTCATCATATTAAATTCAAAACCATCATTGTATTCTTCCGCCAATATGTAATCAAAATCAGAATAGGAAGCAATTTCGTCAAAATGGTTTTTTATATCATCTAAATTATCAAACTTGTAAATTCCTCGCGAGCCATATCCATTTACCGGTTTCACAACACAGGGAAGTCCTATAGACGAAATATCGCTCTCAAGCGTCTCTTTACGAACAACAACCGAATGCGGCGTATCCACACCCAACTCCGAGAACATTTTCTTCATGAGTGTTTTTTCTCGCAAAACGGAAAATTTTTCAGGAGTACAGTAACAAGGCAATCCTGCTTTTGCGGCAATCTTTACTAAACATTCCGCAAGCAAATCAGAAAAAGAAGCAATGATGCCATCGGCACCCTCTTCTTTGCACATAGCAGCAATTTTGTCTGTATCGCGGACGTCAATCGTGTAGCTTTTATTTGCTACTTGTTTTGCAGGACCATCTTCATACCCATCACAAACAATGACGTAAATTCCGCGCTTTTGGGCGGTTTTGACCAGTTCTACAAACTCATCCATAGAGCCAAGCACCACTAGACGATGACTCTTCTGTTCGTATGTCATTTCGCTGATCCCTTTCCTATTTATGATCTTTTTGATCCGCTTCGATACTTGTCGTGTCTCCGCCAACAACCTCTCGCTGAACATATTGAGGGGCTTTATTAATTGTCATAAAGAGCCTGCCTAGATATTCGCCTACTAACCCCAAAAACAGTACGATTATTCCTGAACAGACCAACATGGTCACCATCAGAGAACTCCATCCCTGTTGAATCGTTGGATCCGTAATCCGTTGTATAGCCAGAAACAAAGCACCTAATAATCCAAGTCCGCCCAAAACAGCACCTACTACTGCAGCAAAACGCAAAGGAGCCATAGAGAAATTCAGGACGGTTGACCAAAGCCTAATCAAGCTTTTAAGTGTATATCCCGAGACTCCCACTTCACGATCAAAATGTTTTACTGGAATATTTACCATTCGGTTAGTTACTCTGAATAAGAGACCTTGAATATAAACATAAGGACCATCGTATTGCGTGATTTCTTTCGCGATGAAACCACGCATCAACATAAAGTTGCTAGGCTCGATTTCTTTTGGACGCTTTGTTAGTACACGCATGCTCCATACCGTAAATCGCGAGCCAAGCCTTCTCCACCACGATTCGCGATGATCTGGGAAGGTAGCAAAAACTACGTCTGTTTCGTCGGACATCGCATCAAGAAGCTTAATGCACTGAGAAGGATGAGTCTGCATATCGTCGTCCATTAGCATGACTAAATCCCCTGAAGCATGGCGCAGACCCGCCATAATTGCACTATGTTGACCGAAATTACGAGCAAGATTTACTCCGATAACTTTTTCGTCTTCCTCATGGAGTTTTTTAATCTCGTCAAAGGTGCCATCCGTCGAACCATCATTTGAAAGGACGAACTCGTAGTCATAACCCGCTTTTATAAGTTCATCGTGAGTTAAACGTACTACTTTTCCGATGGTTTTCTCGGAATAGTAGCAAGGAATTACTACTGATACCTTGATAGGGTTTTTGGTATTACTCAATTCAGGATCCATTTCATTGTTACTAATTTTTAGAAGCCACAAATACGCGCTACAGTGAATTTTTATTTTGTTTGATAAAACTCCAACACTGCATCAATAACGCTATCGCAATCAGCTTTTTTCATGTTGTAATAAAGCGGAAGTCGGACGAGTTTTTCGCTTTCCGCTGTAGTCATTTCATCTACTCCATCAAACCTTCCAAAACGCATACCCGCCGGAGAAGAATGTAATGGAATGTAATGAAATGTTGGAAGAATTTCTCTTTCTTTAAGAAAGGCTATAAAATCTGTTCGTTCCTCTAAACTTTTGCACTTTAGATAGAACATATGAGCGTTATGAGTGCAGTCATTAGGAACAACTGGGAGCATGACTTTGCCCTGTTTTTGTAAAGCTTCAAACGCCTCGTAATATGCATTCCATGTTGCCAAACGATCGTTGTTTATTTTGTCAGCAACCTCCAGCTGCCCCCATAGGTAAGCCGCATTCATATCGCTTGGAAGATAGCTACTGCCGTAATCAACCCATGTATATTTATCTACCTGACCTCGGAAAAAACGTGATCGATTCGTGCCTTTTTCGCGAATTATTTCTGCACGGTCGTTATATTCTTCTTTATTAATTATGAGAGCGCCACCTTCTCCCATAGAATAATTTTTCGTCTCATGAAATGAAAAACATCCAAAATCTCCAATGGTACCGAGCGCCTTACCTTTATAAGAACTCATCACGCCCTGCGCTGCATCCTCAACAACCTTTAAGTTGTGACGTTTTGCTATATCCATAATGGTGTCCATTTCACATGCAACGCCCGCGTAATGGACAGGAACGATTACACGCGTTTTTTCAGTAATAGCGACTTCTATTTTATTTTCGTCAATATTCATAGTATCCGGGCGAACATCAACAAAAACGAGCTTAGCTCCTACAAGGACAAACGCTGTTGCCGTAGTGGAAAACGTAAAGCTTGGCAGAATTACTTCATCTCCGGGTTGGAGATCGCACAAAATAGCAGCCATTTCGAGAGCCGTTGTCCCGCTAGTTGTCAGAAGGGCTTTTTGGCATGGAAGGTTTTCTTCGAGCCAAGCGTGGCATTTCTTCGTGAAACTACCATCGCCGCATATCTTGTGGCTCTTCACTGCCTGCTCTACATACAAGAGCTCCGTTCCGACAAAGGGAGGAACGTTGAATGGAATCATTTTGGATACCTCTATTTTCTAGCTTTCCTTGCGAACTGTACGAAGTCACACTTTCTTTGCGCGATTCAAGAGCAAATTCCACAACGGCGAATTTGTCCTCGAGCAAAAACAACGAGGAAATTCATGCTCATAATTCACTAAAAGTGCAGCAACGGATCGAATGCCTGGCACAAGCTTCTCTCATGCTGTCTCGCTCAAGCATTCGAAACGGCACAGTCCTACACAGTTAAACAATGATAGTCGAATAATCCGAAAAACCATAGAGATAAGAAGCATCGGTTTTTTGTCAGCGCGCCCAAAAAGCCTTTTTGATTTTACAAGTTTTATAGAAAAAGCATTGGTACAATTTTCTACGCTAAGCAAAAATTTCGCCTAATAAAGGATTATTTCTTCATGGACATTCAACCAAAACAGGTTTTATTAATTGTTCTCGCTGCAATTTCAAATTTCTTGTTATCTTACTATCTTCAATTCGAACCCAGGGCTCTATTTGGCGTAGTCTTCTTTTTCTTGACCCTAAAAGCCATAACAGTTTTAAAAGGAGTTTCTTTTCGCAAACGTGAATTGATTGCCATTGGTTTGTTTGCTTTTCTTTTTGATCTTTCTCTTATCCTGGGTTTTCATTTAACCATTACCGGCATCACATATGATGGTTCTGCTTTCGAAAACTACATATCGCCTTATTCGATTATCGATTTTGTTGCTCTGCTACTTATTTTTCCGAGTCTTTTAGTAGTGCTGCTCGCTGTGTATAGGTTTATTTCTCCTCAACACACAAGCAAAATCCCCTCAAGCTATGAAAATAGTCTAAAGTCGACAGGCCCTCTAGGAATCAAAACCACTATTCTTTTAGCTCTTATACCCTTTATTTGCTGGATTCCTTATTTGCTTATTTACTGGCCTGGATTCATTTTCGGCGACACATTATCCTCTCTTGCTCAAGCAACAGGACTCGCCTCCTATAGTAACCACCATCCATTTCTCTACACGATGTTTATTAAAGCGTGTCTTAAGATTGGCAATATTTTAGGTATTGGGAACACGGGTGGATGCGTTTTATATTGCCTAGCTCAAATGGGATTCATGGCTTATGCTTTCGCTTATTTATCTAGATGGATAACTACCCGCTGCTCGCTAAAAAACTACTGGGCTCTCATTATTGCTCTAATCTTTTCTCTTTCGCCCTATATCGCCACTTACTCTATTGCAATGTGGAAAGATCCGTTCTTCTCCACCGCCCTTGTTCTTACAACAGTTTTGTTGATGGATTTTATCCTGTCGAAAGGAACTATTCTAAAAACCAGCAAAGCATGGCTGCCTTGCCTTGCTGTTCTGTTTTTAATCGTTATGTTTAGTAGAAATAATGGGATTTATGTAGTCGTCTGTATCGGGATCGTTTTGCTGGTTTATTGGTTGATCACCAGAAAAAAGTTCGAGCACAGCTTCGCCCATATTGGTAAGTTAACTGGAGTCATTGCAAGTACTCTAGCATTATGTCTTGTTGTAACAGGCCCTGTATATAGAGCTTTAGACGTTGCTTCGTCCCCTAAAGTCGAAAGCGTCGGAATTCTACTTAATCAGATGGCGCGAGTGGCGGCACTCGATGGAGATATGACTGAAAGTGATAGGGAATATTTAAATTCGATAGTTCCTCTAGACGAATACAAAACTCTTTACTCCCCTACATGCACTGATAATCTTAAATGGAGTGCTTCGTTCAATAACGCTGCATTAGAAAACAATTTCTTTGGGCACTGGCTTTCTTTATTTATCCAAAACCCTCGCGTTTATTTTGAAGCATGGGAACTACAGACTTTCGGTTTTTGGGCGGTCAATCAACCTGACGTTTATGCAAAGCTCAATATAAGTGGTGGAGTACCGCGCAATACCGTTGAGGCATATGCTGCCGATTTGGATGTTTACCAAATTAACGCCGAAAACAAGTTGGGGCACGATTCCTTACGTGATGTGTTTCCGCAAGACAGCCGATCAATTCCAATAAGCGTCATTTTCTGGTCGGTTGCGTTCTTGTCTATTTGTTTATGTCTTAGCGGGCGAGCTCGCTGGGTTATTGCATTGGTGCCGTCGCTCGCGTTGCTGGGTACACTGATTGTCGCATCGCCTATCTGGTATTGGCCGCGTTATGGCGCAGCTGTTCAGTTCTTGATTCCGTTCTATGTTGCGTTGGTTGTGATGGGAAGGCGGCACAGTAGATCAGAAAAGGGATAAATATTATGTCGTGAAAATCCATGACAGCTTATTCTGCTGCTCGGATCTTTTTAGGATTCACAAATTATGCCATTGATACATTTGCACCATTTAAAATAGCTACTATATAAATATTCCACTTCTAAACAAGCAACTAAAGCAATTTAGCAACCCAATGTCTCATGCTAGGAATACGCTGCCATGGTTACTCTTTCCTCAAACACTTTTGGCGGACACTGGTATTTCCCCTCTCTAGAAAAAGAATTCGAAGGGGAACTTGCCTTCTCTAATGAGCATAAAATCTTTTTTCTCCAGGCTGTAATTCCTCCAGACGAAATCATTTATCGAAAATTAAAAACATCAGAAATAGATTGCATATTTGGCACTTTATTCAATGGAGCCAAAATTCAGCTTTGCCAATGTGATGTTCGTCAAGCAAACGGAAACCCTTTATTTGGTCCCCAACGTTTTATCTTCATTCCTAATCTAGTATTTGATGGACTCAAGGCTAATGCACTAACTACTAAATTTGATGGCTTGCAATTTGAATTTGACGACATTGTCAGCTGGCTTGGATTGTCTCGCTTTAAAGATCATGGAGATACAGAAATTACTTGGATCAAAGAGCCTGACTTGGTCCTTGAAACTGATACATTTACCTTAACTATTGCGGCAACGCGAACCGGAACAATAAGCTTCATACCCTCACGAGAAAAGGTCTTGGGTCAGACTGCTTATTTTGTAATTCAGCCCAAGGAAAAACAGCTACTTAGCTGGTTCATGAATATAGCTGAGCTTATAAAGTCTTTCATTACTCTAGGAGTCGAAAGAAAGGTCTGCTATCATTCAATTTCCTATATCCATGAGTCAACCCAAATAACCCATAATGGCAAAAGCTACCCAAGACCACGTCCCTTATATCTAAAAGGACAGACAGGCCCTAACAGCAAATCAATCAATAATTATAATGACCTAGAATTTCTAGATTACTTATTTAGTTTCCATCATATTAAGGATAAACAGTCATTCTTTTCTAGTTGGATAACAAAATACAGCTTAATAAGACCTGTAGTTGATCTAGTAAATTCCTTATTCCTATATTCAGATATGCCCATTGAAGTTTTATTCCTGAACTTAATGCAAGCCCTTGAAACATATCACTCTAGATTCGTATGTAATAATCCCAAGCATTATTCAGACGTCATCGACGCCTTACTAGACGAATACCACAATCTCAACGGCCAAAAACGACTTCTTAAAAGGGAATACTATTTAGAGTTAGATAGGAAGAAGCAGCAGAGGTTAATTCTAAAAAAGCTGGAACCACCAATTGCGATTGTTGTAAAAAGTCGCGTTCGGAGCAAATAAAGAAAATCTCTCTAAAGATGCGACTGCGTTACTTATTCTCTATTGGTGACTTCACATTTCTTTCAACCTATAGAATGTCCCGGCAAGACTTCGTAGATAAATTAGTAATCACGCGAAATTACTACACTCACTACGACCCCAAAAAGGAGAGCAGATCTTTTGCACGTGAAGAGTTAAAAGATGTTTGCCCGATTTTATTTAACTTGGCAAACTACTACATTCTCAAGGAGCTAGAGCTTTCCGAAGAAGAGTTACGTAAGATTTTCGGAAAGCGTTTTGATCGAGGCGATTAGTGTGATTAGCACGATTAAGACGATTAGTGCTGATTGCTTTTTGGGACAGGCTTTGGTTGCGCAGAATCTGTCTCTTATTCCGAGACATGAAAACCGCGAGTCTTTTGGCGCTTGAGAGATAATCTGCTCTTTTTTTCCTTTTGCGCCAACAATTGCCACCTTGTTCATTTGTATTGGCGGCACCATAACACCATCATTCAGAGAAACCCTCTAAACAAAAAACGAAGTTTGGGCTTCTTCAGCAAGATTATCTAATAGTGACATGTTTAAAAGAATTTATAAATCAACATTCAGATGATCGCACAATACTATGTAGCAATAACATAGTAGATTTCACTGAAGGAAAAGATAACCCAGAACTTCATCATGAAATCCGCGAGCATCTTAAAGGCGTAATCTTTTTTTAGCCCCGTAGAGGCGCTACAAGAGATTCTCCCGACTGATAGCAAAGAAGATAACGAAGAAGAAATCCAGGAGCTACGAGAGTCATATACGGCCGTTGCGGAAAGACCGGAACATGCCACTTTCCCTGGAGTATCCGATGCCATAAGCCATACCACAGCTTTTGCTAGCGGCAATGTTTTCCAAAACTTATCAAAATCTCTAAACGAGTATCAAAATCTAACAGCTTCCCAAAATCCGATAATTCATAATTCGGCAATTGAGACAACACTACAGCAATTAGCCTATATTAATTCTTCATCCCTATCTTTGGCTTCCGCTGCTTTCAATCATAATATTCAATCGGCAGTTCAAAACCTAATCGAATCAGAAGCGTACCGCAGCGCTATAGCGAGTGCATCTGACATTGGGAGCATCCTTAACATCGTCTCAGCACAGGCGATAAACGTTGAGCAAGAAAAGCAAGCAATTTAGCTCTGAAACTGAAGAAGAGGAGCGCATAGACAATAGCCAAGACAACACCACAGGAAATTCAGGAGATTAACGGCAGGAATCAAATTCCCAATTACTCTTAATAATATGACACTAAATCCCAAGCTATCAGCCACATTGCTACTCCGTAAACCACAAACGTTTAATTATGGCCTACTAGAACATCAATTAGATAATACCCTAACCTCGTTGGTCTATTTACTTTCAATAAAGTATCTAGATGACGTTCTGCATACCTATTTCAAGCTAACGATTGTTTAAGTACTATAATGTTTCAGTCACGATGGAGCTCGGCATTTGAATGTGTTTCGCATTCGCACCGCAGCGATTTCATTTTCAGTTAACTTTCGTCGTGATTAAGTTTTCGATGAACTTATCTAGCGATTCTGACCTGAAGGAGCTCTGTCGTGGCATTCAATGGCGATAATTGCAATTTTATAGAAATCACAAACAACCAAGAACTAGCTAATTTCCTGCAAATTCGTTTACGAGATCTAACTATGTTGGCGTATTCCAACAAGATCACTGTATATAAAGAATTCAGACTACCAAAAAAGGATCCATCAAAAGAAAGAACTATTTCTGCTTCTATTGGTCTTCTAAAGCGTGTTCAGAAACAACTCCTTGTTGAATTTACTAAGCTCTATAGTCCGCCAAACTCAACTCATGGGTTCGTGCCGGAATGCAGTACAGTAACTAATGCTTTGCATCACGTCAGAAAATCGTGTGTAGTAAACATAGATTTAGAAAATTTCTTTCCCTCTATTTCAGGCGGAAGAATTCATGGCCTATTTCTAAAGGAGCCTTTTTGTTTTCCAGAGGAAGTAGCTAACACTCTCACAAATCTCGTTTGCCACAATGGGACTCTACCGCAAGGCGCTCCAACCTCTCCCATTTTGAGTAATTTTATTTGCAGAAAGCTTGATAAACAACTCTCAAGCTATGCCCATACTCATAAGCTGGCATACACTCGTTATGCTGATGATATTACCTTTTCTTCTACAAATAGATCAGCAATTAATTCTGTAATAATCGAAGATATCTTTACAGGCGTTTTAACAGTCTCAGATCCTATAAATGAAATAATTACCAAAAATGGCTTTCGCATAAATGAATCAAAAACCTCTATGATGCGTAAAGGCACACGTCAAGTAGTTACTGGTATTGTAGTTAATAAAAAATGCAATTTTCGAAGAAGCGAATACCGTGAGTTACGTGTCTTGTTTCATAATTGGAAAATGAAGGGTTGCTTTTTTGCTGCCAAAAAATATGCAGATTATCGCCCTGAATATTTAAAAAGATTTTTAGATGAAAAGAATAACATTAATAAATCACTCTTCCAAAAACACATAAGAGGGCGTTTAGATTACTATTCCATGATCGTAGCCTCTTCGGGAAAACGCTCGCTTCCCTTGGAGCGTATGTGGAGTTCCTATCATAAGTTAACAGGAGAATCGGTTCCTTGTTCTCTTCCAGAAGAATCTGTATTTATGCTTCATTTTGAATATACTTCTAGGAACGAAGAAATATATATAAATCAAGGAACCTGTTTTTTGCTAGACGAACAACGACTAATTACTTGTGACCACTGCTTAAACGATGGAACAACAGGAAACATTATTGAAAATGATTTTGAAATAAAGATTCGGAACAAAGAAACTAACTGCACGTATTTATGGTCAAATGATTTTCAAAGGCTTCCGATATTTGATTTCGCAGCTCACAGCTTACCAAAAGAGCTCACTTCTCACCCTAGCCTTCACTCCAATAGCCAGTATTTATCTCAAGTGGGCGAAACCGTTACTGCAATAGGTTTTACTTCTGAAAATGGACACCTTAAAACCATGACAGCAACTGTAGTCGAAATAAAAAAGGAGCACAATACAATAGCTGTAGACAAACCTTTCATTCATGGAATGAGCGGTGGACCGGTATTAAACGCAAAAGGAGAAGCAATTGGGTATATTACTCTTGGAAGTCCCAGCAATGATTATTTCAAAGATGGTGAGTTTGTTTGTTTTCGTTTTACAGAATTTGACAATTGAATTTTAAACACTGCTGCCTGTTCCCTATAGGGCTAAAACCGCCAACAGTGTTAGGCGGCTAGAACACTGATAAAGCGATTAGTAAATTTCGACTAGTTGAAAAAACACGCGAAGATAAATGTAACGGTTGCGTTTTCGATCAACCCTCAAACCCTTTCACTTTTGTTTTCTTAAAATTGATCTAACTCAATCCTCCACGAATTGACGAAAAGGTAGGAGAAAAAGTTAGTTGTAGAACAATCTCTAGCGGAATCTTAGTTTCTTCAGAAATAGCGTCTATTGTTCCGCTTTTTTCTTTTTCAAGCGCAAAAATCTTATCCGCTATTTGAGATCGCTCAGGCCAGATACCATCAGGTTCGTTTATTCTCATCCCTTGCTTGCTCATCATCTTGCACATAGAGTGGTACTGCCAGTCACTAAGAATACCTAATTCATGCGCCCTATACACCATTGCAAATGCTGATACCTTCCAGTATTTTTTCTTTTTCATGATGTCATTAAAAGAGCATCCTTTATGCAATGACGATAGAAAACTCCTTTTTGGCATCAAAAAAGCTGCGGCAAAAGTATTTGCTTCCTTCTCAAGGTCACGAACCTTCTTGGAATCAACAGTTACTTTTCTATGCAAAACAAGGTGGCCGAGTTCATGGGCGGCATCCATCCTTCTGCGTTCCCCTGACTTAGAAGTGGTAAGAAATATAAAGGCTTTATTTCTTGCTTCGTCCCAAAAAGAATAGGCATCTATTTCTCGAGAAGCTTCAGAAACAGAGAAAACCCGAATCCCGTAGTTTTCTAACAAAGAAATCATATCAGCTATTGGACTTTCTCCTACACCCCAATATGACCTTAAAGCTATTGCTGCAGCTTCAGCATCCAATTCCTCTAGACAAGGAACATTAGTCGCTGGTAGATAGTAATTACGATCCATCCAATCTGATAACTCGAGTCCAAAATAACTAATAGCAAGCGCCTGATCTCTTTTCTTTGCGGTCATTTTGCTCCTTGCACGAAAGGAGACAGATCCTGTCTCTGGCAACTCAACTTCTCCCCTATAAAAAAAACTGAGGTCAAAGCGTAGAATACGGGCAATTTTTTCGAGAGTCTCTTCCCCTAGCCCGGTTCCCTCTTTCTCGAATTTTGATATCGCCTTAGCGCTAACCGAGGCTGATCGAGCGAGTTGTGTCTGGGTTAAACCTCTCATTTTCCTTGCAAGAACTAGCCTTGAGCCAGTCATAAAATAACCTCCACAAATTCAAGAAAGAAACTTAGATTGCTTTTCGGACCACATCGATATCAGGTGCAGTCATTGTTTCTTCGTTGATTAAATCCTTTGTTAGAACCGATTTAGCCTTAAATGCAGGGATTAAGATACGTTCCTGATACTTAACCACTTCTCCCTCGAAAGAAAAAACCGGCATTGATAGCTCCAAAGAGATTTCTTCAAGTAGAAAATCATAACGGACTATTAAATAGTAAAAAGCAAAGTTATCATGCTTGGTTAATATATCGCGATTAAGCTCAGGACTATTAACACCCATCTCAAAAATAGACATTTGGTTGTTCTCGCAGCAACCTGCCAACTTCAACGTTCCATTTCCTTTTTTACGAAGCTCTGGCCCACTGGCTGAGCTTCTTCCAACTCTGAAATCAGAGGAACTAGCAACTGTTATGCGCACCTTATGAGAATTATCTATTACGCAAGGAACGCCGAAATCATTTCCAAGAGTCCATCCTTTTTCATAAAGTTGTCCTCTTAGATTTTCAACCGTTTTCTGATACAAAACGATGCCTCTTGCATTATTAGGAGCATAGTTTGTAATATCAGTAATTGCTGCATAGGCTACCGCCACTACCTCATGCAGCAATGCAACACTCAAATCCGGAGATACTTCTCTAAGAAGTAAATCACACTCATCAATGGGATCATCATTATGTTGGTGCTTTAATAGGTGCATATGACTCCTTTGGTTCAAATATTTCACCTAATTTTAGGTGAGTAATTTGAACCAGTCAACAGTAACCTTTTTAATAGTATTGGTTGCAGATACTTTACGACTATACTTTGGGGTAAACACGATATGGTATTTGCACAACCATTTCATATGGAACAAGCTGTTTGCTTGTTGAGCCATAATTTTGCCTTTCTCTCGAATTAATAGCGACCTGAACAATCACTATTGTAGAGAGGAAGGCAATTTCGTATAACGCCTATTGGGATCTACCCGCATAGCGGGTAGATCTTTGTCTCGGTTGCTTACGCATCCTCAACTGGGTTGAAGACCCAGATTATGAGAAGGAGTAGTATCCTAATACTTTCTTCTCCTTAACTAGCCACTTAGCGATCCAGCATCCTAAGCACTCAATAAATTTTAAAAATTAGTTCTTTGCTCTCTGATCCTTCGAAGGATCAGAGATTGCCTTTAAGCTCACTTTTACACCCATAACTTGAAATCTTTGCTTAATATAATGAAAAGCTACTTTGCTAAAAAACGGCAGATTCGGTATTTCAACTTTTTCTTTAGTGATAATCCCATAAACAACTTCAGCCCTATCTAGATGAGATAGCTGAAAGTCTTGAGATTTGTTTATTTCTGCAATTTTCTTATTAGCTTTATCTAAAAAGTCCCTATCCCGCTTAACTAGCTCCATAGAAACTAGACCCTGATTAAAAAGATGGCTCATCACGCTAGAACCGCTGTATCTTTTAATATGAATAAATTGATTGTCTTTAGTCAGAACATCGCAAAGCTCTATCTGACTTCTTCCGCCACCATAAACAATATTTTTGCGATCCATCGATAAAAAGTCCTGATCAGAATCAGACAGTGCCTTATTATATGCTGCTTCATCTTTCATGTTTACATAATCTGGAAAGTTTAGATCGCATAGATTTGACGAGGTATAGTCATCCGATATCTCTTTCGCAAAATCCTTTGATATCTGATACCACATTCCATCTGAGACGCAATACTGGTTACTCTCAAAAGAAAACTCTCCGTACAAACATCTATTTAAAGACCATGATTGGCTGTCTTCTTCTGTTTTACTATCCACGGCATAAACGCGTTTGCTTTTTAATTTCGAAAAAATCCAACAAATCATTATTAAACACTTTGAGAACATCATCAGTCAAAATATCATCAGCTAGGTCTTGTCTTTTAGAGTATCTAAAGCCTGCTATCTCTTCCCATTTGATATTCTCAGGGACTGCAAACCAAAGAGTAGGATCACCGCTTGTCAATAAGCGAATTGCCTCTTCTTCTAGTTTCGCAATCAATGTTTTGTCTTTTACCGGGGCTATTTGATCAACCCAAGGGAAATTTTCTTTGTATATGTCTTTTTTATAAAGACCGTAAATATCCAGCAGATATTGCTCTATAGATTTAATGTTAATCGGAACTGTAACGCTCAACGAATCTGCGCCAGTAATTGATCCTGGCAATAAACTGTCTTTTTCACCAACAGCAGTTACTCCGTTTAAGAGGTCTTGTTCTACATTAATAGAAAACTCAGCAATCGATGATTGTTTAGGCATTTGTTCGCTGTTTCTTCTAGCATTTCCTGACACAGATGTCGTTCTTAATTGTCTTATAGAATTAGCTGACACATGATTTAAGACGCATTTAAGTCCAAAACGTCTTTCTATCGCTTCATCATTAATAAGCAAGTATCCATAGCCAAAAGAAAGTACAAAAAATCTTTCCTCTGTCTTTCCTTTATTCAAGCAAACCCGGACGAGCGCAGCGCATCCCACAGTTGACCCCATTAACTGAGTTTCATCCAAGAAACCAACAAAGAAATCGTTTACCCATTTTGGCGTATAACCCGTGTTCTTCCTGATATATACCGTGATAGAATCTGTGATAGTAACGGTTCCACCGTTTGCTTTTTCGATTTTGATTATTTTTTCGGGTTCTATTATTCCTTCTTTTATTAAGTAAATAGAGAGTTTATTTTTTGTACGCTCGCCGTTATTCATATATGCTTCTTCCCCAATGTTTAAGCCAGAGATCTCATTTAAGTTATTTTGTATAGTACTTTTTCGCTTCAAACTCTATCAGTTTTAAACTCAATATATTGTCTATTTTTGCCGTTGTAGCACAATTTATTGAGATTGAGAAAGGATAATTCCAGACCCAACTATCTTCGACCCGACAATGATCAGCTAACTTCTTACAAATGAGCATTATCATAAGATAGTTAAACCTTATTCTTTCTAGCGAAACGAGTATCTCATGGAGAATAAAACCTGGAAAACCGCTATTTGGAATTTGAGCTGAGAAGATATCGATTCGAAAAATTACAACGTAGAAGGCAATTGTCATTTTTCTGGAGAGCAAGGTGCTTTTCTTAATATCCCCTTTGGTGATTTAAGTCGAACAAGACAGCTACTAGAAACCGGCAAATATACAGGAAATCTTGAAGCGCCACGATTTCCTTTCTTATATGGAATCACGCAAGACGGAACAAGATTGGTGCTTTGTGATGCATTATCGGTAGGCTCTGGATTTTCTGCCCCTGGTAGTTCTTATGAAAATATCGAAGCAGCAACTGTATTGTCCGCAAAATATGACATAGATCCAACAGCCCTAATAACTTCCTTAGATTTTGAACTTGAATTCCTTAAAGAATGGATTGGAGTAACTTACCAATCTTCAAACAATAGATCAATCGTTCTTGATCTTGAAAAACAGCATAAAAGTATCCCGCTCTCATCCTCTCAAGATTCTAAAGTTGAACTTCGATATGGGATGGATTACTTCCAAAATACGACCTCTCAACTTACTATTCCTTATCATTGCTATCTCCATGTCGAATACTCTAGCGGCTTACCCCTTGATGAAATATGGAATAATGATGTTTGGAACCTTAGAGCAATGTTTGCTTTCTTTTTCGGCTCTTATCCTTCTATAACTTGGGCAAAAGCATACTTCGAAAATAGCAAACTACCCGTAGAAATATTCCGAGCATCTTCTATCGCAAGACCTAATAAGAAAATCACAAATAGATGTCCTATCAGCTTCTCTGCATCAACGCAATCCAAGCTCGCAAGAATTTGGAGAGCATGGCAAAACTTCAACGATGACGAACGACTTGCTTCGCAAGTATTAACTTCTTTATTAGGTGATTGGGAAATGCCCCTTGACCTATTTTTCATAGCCTCCACTACCATGCTCGAATCACTTGCTCGATCTCATTCAAAAGACTGCTTAACAGAAGATGAATTTAAGATAATAAGCAAGCCAATTATGAAAGCAGCTGATAGCTCCATCAAAAACCGATTGCAAGGTTTATTAGGTTTATTAAAGCACCCGAGTTATTCTATGCTTTTGGATGCTATTTATGAAGAAGGTAAACCCTGGAGTGAGCACCTCATTCAAGATTGGAAGAGCTTTAGAACCACTCAAATCACGCTTCGCCATTCAGGCGCGCATGGGATTAAAAATACCAATCAACACCTTTTGATTTACAATCACCATCAAGCCCAGATTGTCCTTGCTTACATCATTTTCATGATACGTCTCGGTTTTACTGAAAAAGAAATTGAAAGCTTTGAAAACTCATATTTCATGAATGCATCACGATGGAGAATTAGACAACAGTATAGGAAAGAAGTGACAGTTACTTAGACACTCAAGCAAAAAACAAGTAATACCCTTCGAAACTCCTGCCACCCAACAAATGTCCACAAGATTCTTGAGCCCCCCTCAATCCTGTATTATCTAATCATTTGCCCAGCTCGAAAGCCTTACCCCTTCCCATATATTAACCAAGTTTCAGAAAAGATAAGGCTTGTGAGCCCGAAGGAAACACTACAACTCTTGATGCGGATAAGAAAATCTATTAGTTTCTTTGCTCCAAGTTATGACTACGATTGCCAAGAAGTGGATAATGCCCCGTAAAAAAGAAATCCTTAATCAAACAGGATTCAATTCAGTGCTGAGCAGATCTCGTGAACTAATCTTTCGTTTTTTTGACTATCAAAATAAAGAGTGTACATTTACTTATTCGGGAACAGAAGATGGTATTACTCTACAAACAAGCGATTCCTTATTTAGTGTGCCAAAAAGAAACATTGCACTTGTTGTATTCGAACCCAACGAGACATTAAATCGTACCCCCGATGCTGTTAGCTCCGCTCTTAGCATGAAGCCAAACTAACCATCTATCGACTGTTAAATTTAAAGCAACCTCAAAAACTTTATCTCCTGCCGACGAATGGTTGTTATTGAATTACATCTTTAAACATAGCGATCTCTCGTCCTTTAATGTCTTTCACCCGAGCTAGCTGCGATTCCCAGAAGTAGTCAATTCTTTTTTTCTGACCAATTAGCAGGAACAGAAACTGATCTCCAATCAAGTCAGACTATCCCCCCAATTAACGGCAAATGTAACCAACGTACACTATTCTGTAATGAACCGCTCGGTCTTGTTCGTTTACCACTTGTCGATAATTATCCTTGTTATAGCCTATTTCTCCTGGTCCATAGCTATTTTTCTCAATACAAACTTTACAAAAGCAGTCCACGAAGGATACAAACATGGCAGAAGGCGACAATAAGCAAAATCACAGTATCGCTCCAGAATCATCAATTCCAGATTCCGACACCAACACCTCAAGGAATCCAACCTCTTCTGAAGATAATCTTTCCGACATCCCGCAGCCAATCATGCCACCAAGCGAAACAAGCTCATCGAACTTTCCTCCTCCCGATCCGAATGAAAGAGTCTCACTTCCAACTAATAACGATACAAAGAATAAAACTAATCTCATAAACAAGATAAAATCAGCACCTAAGAAAACCAAACTCATAGCAGGAGGCGGAATAGCGGGGATAATTATTCTTGTTTTTTATCCTGCTGCTTGCAACTCATGCAATTTGTTTCCATGATTGGCAAGAAGCTACTTGCTACAAGCCTAAAACATGCGCTATTTGTGGTGATACCGAAGGATCTCCTCTAGGACACACGGTAGAAGAATGGACAACCGATGTAGAACCAACTTGTTCTCAACCAGGTGAAGAACATGGTAGCTGCATACGTTGCGGACTGGAAATATCACGCTCCATCGACACCACTGCTCATACCCCTGGCAAATGGAAAGTAACCAAAGATTATTCAATTAGTTCATACGGAACAGTAATTCCAGGCACGCAAACTCAATATTGCTCTGTTTGCGGCGCGGAAATAGACACAAAAGAATACACCACGGAACTCACTTTGAGTCAAACCAACGCTTTAAGACAAGCAGCAAACTATCTGGATTACATGTCGTTTTCTTATTCTGGTCTAATCGATCAACTTGAATACGAAGGATATTCGACGGAGGACGCAACCTTCGCTGTTGATCATTGCGGCGCGGATTGGAACGAGCAGGCTGCACTTAAAGCTCAGGACTATCTTGATTTCATGTCATTTTCACGCAGTGGATTAATTGACCAACTTATGTACGAAGGTTTCTCTCGCGAACAAGCCGAATACGGTGTTTCAGCAGTCGGCTATTAAGAGTTTCTTTTTATCACTCCCTATCACTCGTAATTGTCACTAACAGTTATGAGTGATAGGGAGTACTTTTGTAAATGGCGATGAAAAAACGCAAGAGACAACAAAAGAGAAGAAGCCATATATGCAGGTCAGTTAGTAAATCTCTTCTCTAGCGTTTTCTCTCATCTATCACTCACACTCACTCGCAATTGTTAGTGAGCGTGAGTGACGATTGCAAGTGATGAGATTCCACAAATTATCGGTGCCGATATAAATAAGAACCAAGAACTCGAGATCTTAACCATATTATTTAGCGAAAAGTATGATCGAAAGAAGCAAACCACGACCGAGTTAGAATTAAGCTACAGCTCCACTAGCCCATAGACATCAATATCTTGTCGTACATGGACAATGCACCAGATCATCAAAGTTTCTTCATCGCGCGTATAAAAAATTCGATAGTTTCCTACCAGATAAGTTCTGCAACCTCTTACTTCTAAAGCGCTATCTCCAAATTGCTTCCCTAAATCCGGCATTTCACAAAGCAAATCTACTGCATCCATGATCTGGGCATATACGTTCTTCGCTGCTTTAAACGACCCTTTAACCTCACCTATATAAATCGCAATAGACTCAAGGTCAATTTGTAATATTACGGAAAACCCACGCCACGCTTTGGTGCCCTGCTTAAATCCCAATAGACTCGTCATACTCTTTACAAGCACGGATCCAATTGTCTTTTTCTTCTTTGATAATTTGGATCATGTCGTTGTATGCCGTCTTTGGAATTACCCCTTTGCCAAGTAAAAATTTGTAGAACTTTTTAAAGCTCGCAATATTTGACTTTATCTGCGAAGGTGATGACCACATGTTACTAGTCCAATAGCAGTTTTGCACGTTCATGAATCAAATTTTCAAGTTTTTTCAAGCGCCAACTTGGCCAGTTATAGCGTGGATGCTTCTTGAATGAAAATTCCAGCAACCCACGCACTTTCTCTTTCTGTTTTCTCCCCATGCTCTGCTTTGCTCGGCCTATAAAGTCATCATAAGCACGAGGTAGAAGCGCCTGAACGTAGGTCTGAAATTCCTCTTCATTTTCAAAATCACTCTCCAGCGCAGAATATAGAAGAGACATACCATGGTCAAACAAAGGCGCTGGTGAAACTATTTCGTTTAGTTTGTTGTCTACCAAAAAACCAAAATTTCCGAAATGACGATCGGTATTCAAAATAATTGCATCGAGCACCAGCATGTCCGAAAAAGCTTCCTCGAATTCATCGCCAAGATCCTTGCAATACTGTTCGACAGCATCTATCCCGCTCGAACTGATTAAACGCCCTGCACTAATAAAGCCATAACGCTTACTAGTAAAAAGCTCGCATTTTGAACAGAAATGACCTTTCCAAAGCGTTGGAACATAAGGGACGCAGTTTACCCCCATCGCAGTCGCAACCTGAGAAGCATAGTACTCCGCATAGGGCTCATTTCCAGAATTGGCAAATCCTACTGATCCTTCTTTAAATAGGTAAACTTTCCCATTTATACGACGCCAACATTTTGCAAGAGCGCCATTTGTAGTAAGTTCCGGAGTCGATGCGAACACTGAAGGCACTTTACTGCCAACCCCCGTGAAAGCAATGTGCCCCAGGGTATTACTAAATCGATTATCGTAAAGATTGCGCTTATCAAAAGTGGATGCATCATTTTCGCGTACCACCCAGTAACAATCGTTAAGAGAAAGCCCTCGACATATCGCAATAATTCCAGGAATATCTCGCTCCGACAAACCAAGCTTTGCTAAAAAACTCTTCACATAGGCTCTATTTGAAGGAATAGCTCGTTGCGAAAGCCAGCGTTTCAAGGGCTCTTCAAGACAGTCTAGCGAATGAGCGGAATTTTTTTTCGAGTTTATGCCGTCTGAAATATGCCAATCCAATGGCAATAAAGAAACAACATCATCGTAAAGGCGAAATATCTTCACCTGTAACGTGCTATTTTCCCGTTTCATCTCAAAATCAAGCAATGGTGTATCGAATAATTTTAATGTGAACACAACACTCACCTTCGCTATTCGCTACTTCTTGCATAAGGGACTGATATTCTTCATTGACGCACAAAAGAATATGTAAACATTATGCACGACAAAGCAATTGGCATAACGATTATTAACTCAGTATCCACATCAATTTGCTTGCTCAAACCCACATCAGCCACAACCGAATCGGCCACAGCTACATCAACACTTGACTTCAGGTTTGCTCCTGCAACTTAATCGCCCGCTAATCCCGTACCTTACTCACCCGCTAAATCTCTCTTTGATCGCAGCACGGGAATATCGTCCAAATCTTCACCATGCCAGCAACGAATAGCTCCCTTTTCTTCCAGTGCAGAAATCTCCTCGGCAGAATATCCCTTATCACGCAAGAAGCGCTCGGTATGATATCCAACAGGCTTGCCAAGTACCAGCGGCGGATCGCCATAACTACCGAAACGAAGCGGTGCAGTATTGAAAACGCGCGGTCCGAAATCTTTGCTCTCGTATCGACGCAACGCATCGTTGTCGTACGCCTCTTCATCAGCCAAAATATCGTCGTAATCAAATAACTTCTGATGAGGAACCTCTTGCTCTAGCATGATACGATCCCACTCACCGTAATCTTTTCGTGCATATCCTTCGCCGATCTTGGAAACCACATATTCCTGCAAACCATGCTCTGCCATTGCCGCAAGAGTAGTGATCCGATCATCTTCAATCAGCTCATCCAACCCCAGCATTTGCATCATGGACGCAAAATAGCGATTGTAATCTGGCAAACAGATCAAAAACCATACGCCATCCCTGGACTGGTACGTGTTGTTGAAAGGATTGTTCGCCCTCGCGCGGCTTCCGGGATATTGCGCGCCGAACTGACGTGACTGAATACCATGCGAATGGCCCCACAGCGCCACGTGATACAGATTCGTCGTCACCTTATTACCCACGCCGGTACGCGTGCGATCAAACAGCGCCGCCACAATACCACCAGCGAATATTGCCGCCGCATTAAAATCGCCAAACCCTTGAGGTGCTATCGCAGGCGATTCTCCTGCCTGGCGAAATACCGCATTCACGCCACCGCGCGATCCCCAACAGACCGCATCGTATCCTGGTTCGTCGCGCATCTCGCCGAATTCGCCATAACCGCGCATCTGAGCCCAAATAAGACGAGGGAACTTTTCGTGCAGTGTTTCGTAATCCAGGCCCATACGCTTTAACGCCTTGTCACGCACGCCATTCACAAACACGTCCGCAGTCGAAAGCAGATCCATAAAGATTGCCATGCCCTCTTCGGTTTTCAGATTTAAGCTGATCCAATCTTTGTTGGCGTTTACGTTTTCGTAGGTAGGGTCGCATTCTTCAGTACGTTTACCACCAAATCCATAGCGTTGCGTACGTTGCGGATCACCTGCGGGATTTTCAACCTTGATAACCTCGGCGCCCATTTCTCCTAGGCACCGTACCGCAGCAGGAGCTGCCACCCATTCCGCCAACTCAACAACGCGAATGCCCGACAGAGGACCAAATCCCTCAAATTCTTTCGATGCGTACATGGCTTCCCCTCTCCCTTGAACAAAGCCTCAAATTCAATATCGCGTATAGACTGCGACAGCTGAAGCTGGACGCAGTCAAGTTGCAGCAAGCTGAAACAGCCGCAAGCACAGCCAAGGCTGAAACCGCAGCGAAGGCCACAGGCACACCAAAACCGCACGCAACCAAGGTTGCAACCGCTGCCGCAACCTCGCTTATCCCCGTTATCACTAAGCGATATTGCTTAGGTCTTATTTTGGCGTATTTTATCTGCAGTTTTAAATGTTTTTAAAAAGAGATTCATTCATACAAGAAAGAGAAAGCGTTGCCGCCCCGACAGAACGCCCGACAAACCAACGCCAACACTAACACTCAATTTCAGCTATTCTTGCCTCGACGGCATCAATCTGAGGTTGAATCTTAGCAGTAGCAGTTTCAACTTGCGTTTTAATCTGACTCAGTTTTTTCTCAACTTCTTTGAGCTGCTCGTTTACCTCTGTGCGCTTAAAGAATTTATAAGGCTTCAACTCCGCTAACTGCTTTTGCAGTTCATCATATTGCTGCTGATACAGTTTTTCGTTCGACATGCCTACCACGTCTGCCAGCTGTTTGCGCAAGGTTGAAAGCTCATCCTGCAGAAGCTCTTTTTCCTCTGCCGCTGAAATCTCCCCTGACTCTACCCGAGCACGGTATGCTCCCATGCGCTCCTCTAGTTCCTTTTTCGCAGAAGCTAGACGACCCGCTTCTCGCTCCATTTCCTTTTCAGCGCGCGATGCGAGGGCCTTTCTGAAAGTTTCACCATAAGGTTCTTTGTGATTGAACGTAGCGTACGAAGTGTACACAAGTCTATCGTTTGGCATGATTCCCATTTTAGAGCGCGTACAAATATTGCTGCACAGCGTGACTTCGCTTTCAATAAGGCCTGGAGTCAGATAGGGAATTTCAGCTAACAAACGCTTCCAATCCATCATTATTTGATGAGTCTGCTTTGCTCCCTGATATGAAGGCATCATTAAAGCAGCTTCGAGCCGCAATGAAATTTGACGCTTACGCGCTGTGTATATATCTGCTGCAAGATCGTATTTTTCTTCTTCTGGCGCAAGACCCAGAGCATGCTTGATGGTTCGCAAAATATAATCAGTATCAAAATCGTACAGTTTTGAATCCCACCCGCCGAATTTTCCGAGCAGTTCCCATGCGCCTCTGTTCTCGGGCTCAATTTCCAAGATCTTATTACATAACTCAATAACAGTCTTTGAGTCGTCGCTTTCGTAAGCCTCGTTTGCCGTAATAAGAAGCGACGAAGTTTCCGTGGCACCCTGTGCTTTTTCTTTAGAATCCCCCTCTGAGGACTCAATCATTTCACCTGTTGAACTTTGATTTTCTTGCATCATAGTATCCTGCCCCATACACAACGAGATAAAGCTTAGACAAGGCATATTCTTTAGTAAAACAGCCGTCGTAAGCACCCTCGGCCCCTCAATAATCAGGGTGTTTTCCCTCTAGCAATAAGCGGTAAAACCAGAATTTTTCCTGGATATGCATACACCTTTTCATAAGTTTAGTCTTAGCCTCGACCATTCATTCTTGCGAAAAATGTTCTTTACTTATTCAGTATTGGTATAAGAGCTACTGCTTTGTCACACTAAAATTAAAGTAACTATTATTGAAGATTCTTATAACTGTCGTTTATATAACTGAATACCTTGTCCCCCATAACGATTGAGATGTTTTGCCATGGAAATGCAACAACTTCAAAATTTTTACGTCATCGCTCAATGCGAAAGTCTCACAAAAGCGGCCCAGCGACTTCACACTTCTCAGCCAAGTTTGTCTCGCAGTCTGCACTCCCTAGAAGACGAATTGGGTGCTCCGCTTTTTGATCGCGTTGGTCGCAATATTGTTTTAAACGACACAGGACGCTTTGCACTTACCAAGGTTCTTAACGTGCTGAATTCTGCAGAATCGATCAAGCTCGATGTTTCAGAATTTATCCAAAGTAAGAATTTCTCCGTGGATATCTATTCGCCTGTTCCCATGGGCTGCTTCGAAGAGATCATCATTGGGTTTAAGGAAGAATACCCTAATGTCCGCCTCCGTATGGCTTCTTGGCATTCCGAAAAACTTAAGAATGTTCAACCTGACATCACTTTTTTCGCGAGCCCTCATACGCATAAAGAGCACAATTATCTCCTCCTTGGCGAAGAAGAGGTCTGCGTTGCAGTGGCTAAAACGAATCCACTTGCAAAGTACGAATCTATTCCTTTAATCGCGCTGTCGAATGCAGCATTCGTAAGTACATTATTCGACTCTCCGTTTTACAAGATAATCTCCGAAATGTTCAATCAGGCAGGATTCGAGCCCAATACCGTAATCGAAGATCAGGATTACAACCGCGTTATGTCTTTTGTTGCGCATGATTTTGGCATTGCCCTAGCACCTTCTATTACTTGGCTCGGAAGATGGAGTGATCAAATCGCTACCATCCCTCTGAGCGACATCCATCGCAAACGCTACCTCTATCTCAAATGGCCCGAAAACAGCGTTATGGGATGGGCAACCCTTCGTTTTAGAGACTACGTTGTTAAACACTTCAATGAAAAGTATGGATTTACTTGCGGCGTTACTGCGCCTACCTCGCCATCCACAAAAAAACAAAACCGAAAGTGATTAATTTCTTCTCTGTGCGTATAACACCAGGTGAACTATGGAAACACTTTATTAAAGCCCCTCTCATACTTTATAAGAGACGGGCTTTTTTCGTTTTAAGATAGAAACAGAAAATGGTATTCGAATACAAAGATGGCAGTTGGCTACCTTTAGCGCAGAGCTCCGTTTAGCATGAGCGATATCGCGCACCGTACTCGAAGAGCTTTGTTTAACAAGAATTAGTCAACCCTGCACTGATTAATAATTCACCATCTCCCTTTATCCCCCTTCATTTATACCAGGCTAGCCCCTCTCTCTTTTCTTTTTAGCTAGCCTGGTATTTTAATGCTTCGTTTATCCCCCCATGCGCTTAGCAAAGGGTATATTGTAAGGGCACATTAATACAGACATTCCGCGCTCTCAACAGGCTGAAGCCATGAAGAACTGAACTGAAATTGATCCAAAACAAAAGCACGTTTAAACCAATCTAAATGAAAGCGTACTGGGGTTGACCCAATACCGAAATGCGCGGAGAGCAATCCAAAACGGAAAGAGCTACACCTGAAGTCAATCCCTAAAAACGAAGAACTGCGCTGGAACAATTCCAACGCAGTTCTTTTAGAGAGAGAAAAGCCGTAGTACAAAACTTGTTGTTCAAACGCTACTTTTGTTGCAACCTGCCATTTGATTGATTCATCTCAACCTCGTGTAACAGGCTGCAACTAAGTTACGCTTTCACTATTTATGACTCAGTCGTCTTCTGGAGCTCAGCTACCAAAGTGTCGGAAAGACCGTCAGTCTGACCAGAGATGTCAGTGTAGAGAGCCTGAACCTGCTCGTTAGCAAGAATGCCATCGAAGAAGGACTGGTCATACTCGATAACTTCCATACCGCCATCGGTCAGAGTCTGAAGCTGCTGATCCTGCATTTCGAGCATCTTAGGCTTCATTACGTCGAGAGCCTGAGAGATAGCCTGGGTCAAAGCTTCCTGATAAGCAGGATCCAAGGAGTCCCAAGCTTCCTTGTTGATGCTGATGTTGTTTGCGTACAGAATGTGGTTGGTCATTGCCAAGTAATCCTGAACTTCCTGAAGGCTGGAACCAGCGCAGGTGTCAATAGCATTTTCCTGAGCATCTACGGTGCCATTCTGAAGTGCGAAGTAAACTTCAGCCCATGCCAATGGGGTAGGCTCTGCACCAATGGCCTGCCAGAATGCCATATGGTTAGAGTTCTCCATGGTACGAATCTGCAAAGCGCTGAAGTCTTCAATGGTGTTCAGAGCCTTGTTAGAGGTGGTCTCACGGAAAGTACCATTCTGAAGGAAGCCTAAGTTGTGAAGACCAGCTTCCTCGAAGGATGCCTGCAAGCCCTGAGTAAATTCATTGTCGCCGTTGAGTACGGATTCGATCTGATCGGCACTATAAGTAGAGAATGCCATTGGGAGGTCAAATACTGCCATGTCGGGCACGAATGAAACCATAGGTGCAGGCTGGCAGATTACCATCTGAATGTCGTTAGACTGTTCCTGGCGGATAAGGTCGGTGTCGCCACCAAGCTCACCAGTTCCATGATAATCGATAGTCAACTTACCACCAGTAATTTCATTTGCCTGGTTAGCAATTTCCTGACCCAAAAGGTTACCAGCAGAATCTGCTGCAGTAGAGTCAGCAAGAATCAAAGTTACAGGCTCAAGGTCAGCATACGCATCGTTGCCGCCCGATGAACTGTCGGAAGAGCTGTCACCACTGCAGCCCGTTAGGCCCATTGCCAAAACGAGAGCAAGTGCTGATACACCGATAAAAGCTAGAAACTTATTCAAAGCTTTTGAGTGTGTTTTTGCTTTCATTCCCCTCAATCTCCTTCCAAAATTTTTTACCAAATAGAGCGTTTTGTACTTAGCCCAGATAAATCTTTTTCAATATCCGTGGTGCTCAAGATGCTTAGCTCGGGCACCACGGAGTTCAAAATCACCCTTGAACAACTACTGACCCAGATACAGGAACGTCGAGAACCAAGGAACGTACACGATAAGTACCAAAGCAACCAAGAACGAAATAATGAACGGGATAGCCTTGGCAGCGATATCCATTGGCTTTTCGCCAGACAGGTTCGACACAACAAACAGATTGAGTCCGAATGGTGGTGTTGCCAAACCAATTGCCAAACAACAAACCAGGATTACACCAAAGTGAACCGGGTCGACTCCCAAAGCCTCCATTGCAGGCAACAGGATAGGAGCCAAAATAATGATTGCGGGACCCGTGTCCATAACCATACCAAGGATAAGGAACAGGATCATACAGAAGGTCAACGCAATCCAAGCTTCACCGAAGGTAGAAGTGATGAAGTTGGTAATCGCAGCAGATGCGCCGGTAAGAGAAAGAACACGACCAAATGCTGTTGCGAATGCCAGTACGAATGCCAAACCGCCATACGTACGAACAGCCGTTACCATGATGCCCCAGATGTCTTTAAGTTTAATTGTCTTGTAAACCCAAAGAGAAACAATCAAAGCATAGAATACGCTGATACATGCAGCTTCGGTAGGAGTTACAAAGCCTGCATAAATACCGCCCAAAACGATAATAGGGCAAAGCAGTGCTGGGAAACTATCGATGAACAGGTGTCCAAGACCCATGTCATGCAGTTCCTTCATGGAAGTATTAATGCGATCGCGATCTTCGCCTTGACGCTTGCAGTGAATTACGCAGTAAATCATCAGAACAAGACCGATGAGAATACCGGGAAGAATACCACCTAAGAACAAGCTGCCAGTGGAAACGCCCGTTGCGAGAGAATAAAGAACGAATGGAATAGACGGCGGGATAATTACGCCCAAGCTACCAGCTACTACAATCAAGCCAGAACTCCACTTACGTTCGTATCCCAAGCTAACTAAGAACGGAATACACATAGAGCCTACTGCTGCTGCAGTTGCAGGACCAGAACCTGAAATAGCACCGTAGAACAAGCAGGTAATAACAACTGCACAAGGTACACCACCAGGGAAGCGGCCTACAAAGTATGCAAAGAAGTTAAACAGTTTCTGAGAAATGCCACCTTCGGCCATAATAATGCCGCCAAAGATGAACAAAGGTACTGCCAAAATAGGCGTTGAGTTAGCACCGGAAAATGCGTTGGTTACTAACTGAGTAACATTGCCGCCAACACCCGTAATCCAAATAGGAGCTAAGGAGCCCGCGATCATCGCAACAGCAATTGGTACGGAGAATGCGAGGACGACAAGAAATACTACAAATACAAGAATTGCCGGCATTATTCATCCCCCTCCTTGCTCATAGCTTTAATTGCGCTTGTATCAAAATTGCCTGATTCGAGCTCGAATTCAGTCTGCTCTTCAATAGTGCTCTTAGGTTTAACATTGATGTGCTTGATATGGATAACAAACATTTCGACACTGCGTAGCGCACCAAGAATAAAGCCAACGAGAACGATGAGATACATAATCCACATAGGGAGAAGCATTGCGGGAGAGGTCTCTCCGCTCTCTACAATACGCATCAAAACGGTTACTGCCGCGTTGGTAAGAACAGCCATCATCACGAACGTAATAACATCAACAATTACGTTGATGATGTTACGAACTTTCCATGGCATGATGTCCACGAGAGCAGTAACTCTCAACATCGTTTCTGTACGGATGGTGTAAGGCAGCGAAAGGAACACAGTAGCTATCCATAGGAAGCGCATGAGTTCTTCTGGCCACGTTAAGACTGGAAATGCGGGCACGTTTCGACAAATAACCTGTATTAAACAGACACATGAAATAAGAACAAGGAAAACAATAAGAATGAATTCCTCAAAGTGCTCGTCTAACCACTTAATGACTTTCATCCGTTTTTTCACCTCCAATTCATTGATGGACAAAATTGAAGGTAATGGCGCATCAGACACCTTGAAAAACTCACCCTGCTAAAAATCCCCTAGGCAAATTTTTCGGCTTAGGTCTTCCCTCCATGCCACAGCGATGACTTAACCCTTCTGGAATAATCTGGTGCGCCATTCCCTCTCTACAACGCGCACCGCTGTAACCTCGCTTTTCAGTATAATTTCGCGTCTGGTCTGGGATTCCTCCAAAAAAAGAGAGTCCTTTATTCATGGGTTGCATAAGTTATGCATTACTTATGGATATATAACAAAAATGGTATAAGAACATGTTCAATAAACGCTTTTCGTATGGTTCTATGAGGTAGATTCATAGGTTGGTTTCTCTCTCATGCATTGCGTTAATCGACGTCCTATCTCATTGAGCTCAATGAAGCCAAGCTGGGAAATTATGGAAGGCCTTTGCTCAAAGACGAAGTTTCGTAGATGAAAAACCAAGCAAAGCAGGCGCACAAGCTTTCGTGAGTAGTCGGACTTTAGCTCGACACGAACTTCCAAAGATATGCGAATATTCACGGACAGATGAACTTTCAGACGTACAAAGTTTACAGTTTAACGAAGATAGGTGGACGGGCTTTCTGCGAAGTTTCGTAGTTAGACGAAGTTTCTCGTAAACGAAAAAAAGGACGTAGCCAAGCAAAGCTCAGCTACGTCCGATAACCCTACTTACACTAATTTACTTCCGTGGCTCCATATTACTTCCGTGGTTCATGTTACTTTCGCGACTCCATGATTTCCGCCAGGCCTTGCACGCGAGTCTCAAACTGCGCCTGACTAAATACTCGAGGATCAGCTTGGTCGGCATCAAAAGTGGTGTATGGCAAACCACGCGAATGCTCTAACTGACGCTGCATTTCAAACATGATGCCAACCCAAGGCTTACAGCTACGCATCACATTGCACAAAACTCCGTCGCAATGATAATCATCAATCAGCCCTAAACGATAATCTCGTCCGAGTTCGATACCTGTCGCGTTGTTGGTTTTCGCGTAGGCTTCACATAAGGTATAGAGATCATTAAAGGTTACCCCATAGTTTCCGCAATAAGGCGTGCCCACCAAATTGATACCATTTTCCGCAAGCGTCTCCGAATTGCTTCGCAGATAAGGCCAACAGCACAGACCATCAAATAGGATGCGATATTTTTCTTCTCCCTTAAAAGTGCTCTCGCCCGATATGATTTTTTCTTTCAGCTCTTCTATATACATACGAAGTACTTCAGTGGTTTCTTTCCGACCGCGCGCGATTACCATCAACGCCATGAAGTTGTACGCATCAAAACCACTCACAGGTGAAGGGACTGTTTTTCCCATCAGATCAAGCGCCTCTTGAAACAAGCGACCATTTTCGGCGGAAATTTCCATAACCTCTTGGAATTTATCGTAATCAAATGATTTTCCGCTTATTTCTTCGAGCTTCTCAACAATGCCCTGTACCTGCTTTTTCATATAGGTGATCTTGCTTTTCTTGTAATACCCATCGGTGTTGTAGGGGACATCAAACATAATGAAAGGAATATCGAGCTTCCAAGCTAAATTCTCATACCATTTAATTACGGTGGTACAAATATTATTGCCAACGCACAAGAAATCAGGCTCTGGGATATCTAACCCAAACCCAAAATCTTCCTCGCGCTCGATAAACCCTAAATTGATGCGCGCGTAGGAACAAAGGTCCATGGAGTAACCGAGTCCTTCGGCTTTTTCGCAAAAGGGAATCGCGCCTTTATGAGCCGCAACTGCCGCCGCGTGATTTTCGGGATAAATTACATTGAGGTCGAAAACTTCGAATAGCTCTTTTATGAAGTTCGAGGTGGAATACCCTACTGGTTTTCCCGCCGCTTTTGCATCACGCGCTTCTTGATACAAGTCGCCGGTAACCTCTTTCATTCGTGCGCGAGCGGGACTGTAGTTTTTACTCTTTTTATCAACCATGAGAACATCTCTTTCTTGTTTGTTTGATCTTGGTCGTGCGATTCTGGCCGCCTGATCTTGGTCGTGCGATTTCGGTCGCTTGATCTTCGAACTTACCCGATCATTTCAGCGAATGCCTGAATGCGCGTGGTAGCTTGTTCATTAATATGATCTTGCTGAGCGGTCTCCAAATATAAAAGCGGAACATCGGCATCGGCGAGTTGCTTTTTTATGACAGGGAAATCGTATTCTTCCTCTTCGCAGAATTTCGTGACATTGATAAGGGCGCCATCTGCGCTGCGCTCTTTCGCCAATGCCGCCAGCGTTTCTCCTCGCTGCTTTGTAGGATCAAGCGCAACCGATGTGTTTTCGATATCGAGCCAAATATGCGCAAGACTAACAAACGGATCCACATTACCAGGAGCATCTTTCGCAAAACGAACCGACTCAGCCGACAACACGTCACCCACAATTGCAATATTCTGCTTTTCGAGCTCATCGAGTAGCGGTTTGGAATCAAGCAAGATTCCTGTTGTGACCAGGCGCAAACCCTTAAAAGTATCATCAGAAAGATTGGAGAGTTCTTGATTGATCTGAAGCACCATTTCTGTATGTACTCGAACTGGCAAAACCTGAGCTGCTTTATACACCACATGACGCTTCCAGGGAGTAACCACCCCCGGATGAGCTGCAGCAATTAAATCGAATTCCCTCATTGCTGCACGTTGTTTGTTGTACGCGTTGATGCTGGTGCGCAAAGCTTTGTCGGTAATAGAATTGCCCGAAATTTCTTCCAGCTTTTCTTTGACGTCTTCTAGTTCTGATAAGTAATAATCCTCCGCTGCTGGATGAGTGCGATTTGCTGGCTGCACCAAACTCATAACAGGCATTTCAGGCAGCGCAAATTTCCAATTCTCTTCCAAATTACGTAAGCCGTCACACGTGGTGGGAATAATAACACCTGATAGATAGCTATACTCGCCACGCAAGGCGCGCTCCATGAGCGTTACCAAAATCGAACAATAAAAGGCAGGATAGTATCCATTTGCGCGACTTATTTCAGTGTCGCCTCCCCAGAGTTCAAGTGGATACATCCTCGCAGCATCCACTAACTCATAAGGGGCAAAATATGGTATGCAACCTATTGCCTTTTGATTGTCGCTTCGATACTTTTCAAAAGTTTTCTGCGGATCAGCGATCGCCTGCTCCATCTCGGAAAACAACTCGTCAATTGTTTTGTGCGATTTTTCTTCAACAGTCCCCATGCAATACACCCCTTCTTGCCCCCGTCCGTGACGGACCTCACTTGAAATAACCTTGCTTATCTATGGCGAATCCCACTTAAATTGCCTCATTTATCCATGACGAGCCCTGCTAAAATAACCTCGATTTTTCTTCTGCTTCCTTATAAGTGTTTTTAAAATGCCTCTATTTGACACGTCTCAGATGTTTATTTGCCTCAAATGTTTATTTACACTTCTTGTACGCTTTAAGTGCTGCACCTATCGCACCGGCAAACTGACAATTTTCAGGTACTGAAATTGAAGCACCAAGTTCTCGCTCCAGAGCACGAACGACTCCTGCGTTTTGTGCGACACCGCCGCTCATACCAACAGGCTTATGTATTCCTAAGCGACGCGCCAAGCCCGCTGTCCTTTGTGCACAAGAATTATGAATGCCTGCAACAATATCGGGGATCTTATTGCTTTCAGCCAGATGAGAAATAACTTCCGATTCCGCAAAAACCGTACAGGTTGAGCTGATTTTCACGGGATCTGTTGCTTGAGCATCGAGATTGCCCAATTCGTCAGTGGTGGTTTCAAGAACACCTGCCATTACATCGAGAAATCGACCAGTTCCAGCAGCGCATTTCTCGTTCATGACGAAGTTTTCTAGCATACCTTGGTCATTGAGACTAAGAACTTTTACATCCTGGCCACCAATATCAATAATGGTTCGAATTCCAGGCAACAGATGGTTCATACCTAACGCATGACAAGAAAGCTCGCTGATTTCCTCATTTGCCTGCTCAAAGCGCTGACGTCCATAGCCGGTAGCGATGCAGTAAGAAATATCGTCCCAGGAAAGATTCGCCTTTTCGAATAGATCGTTGATAACACGCGCCGCGCCACTCGTCCCCGCTCCGAGGGCATAAAGGGAACGCGCCACAATACGATTGCCGTCTTCAAGAATGACAGCCTTACTTGATGTTGAACCAATATCGATCCCCAAGGTGTACATAATGATTCCCCTCCATTAGTACGCCATTTTTGTAATATTCCCCTATAGAACCAGCTTACTCGCACATTTGTAATCAGGGTTGCAAGTTCCTATATTCTTTTTAGAAAAGATTGTTTCATTTTGCGCATAACGCTATTCAAGAAGATTCTTCATTTTCCGCATAGCGCTTTACACGCAATTCAGGGACGTTGAACTTCAGACTAAGTCGCGGCTGTTTGCCACTATTGGTCGCTGGCTGTTTGCCGCTATTAACTCGTTTGTTTTGGTATCGCTTTAGTACTCTTTATTGGCGGATTTAGCGCTAGCCTGGGTTTAACGCTAGCTTCCACGTTATCTGTTCGAACTCTTCTTCACTTTCGCACTAATTATTATCTGTACGCTTAGCGGATAGTTTCGTAATTTCAGACGATTCGCGTCCTCAATAGACTGGAATCATCAATCAGCATCACCCGCATAGCGGATGGTTTATTGTTTCTAACGTATCGCGTCCTCAATAGGCTGAAGTCGTCAAAGCAGTCACTACATCTGCCACATTTTTAGCTTGTATGCACTTTTATGTTTGCGAATTGCAAGTTTTGTCACATTTTGGTCTTG
>UMCO01092005.1_pt1 | contig 70400 bp, 63 predicted proteins | sample 1964251 | NCBI WGS metagenome assembly UMCO01 (sample SAMEA4835970, study PRJEB28245) | human gut metagenome | biome: gut microbiome; material: fecal sample | place: Denmark | collected 2008
TCAATGATCCAAGAGGCAACATATTGTTAGACACAATGAAGTCTTCAATAGATTGGATATCGCCAATAGCTGGAATGGTGACATCGGATAAAACATTAAAGCCTAGTGCACAAGGCAAGCTGAGGATGATCACCAACACGCCATTGATGGCGACCGCTTTCGAGCGGCTCATATCCCATTTATCCATGCACCAGCTAATGAGATTTTCAAATACCGCAATGACGGTTGACAGTGCTGCAAAACTCATAAATACGAAGAACAAGGCACCCCAGAGTTCACCAAGAGGCATTTGAGCAAAAACTAAGGGTAGGGTTACAAATACTAAGGACGGGCCAGAATCAGGCGTAACCCCGTAAGCAAAACAAGCAGGGAAAATAATTAAACCAGCAAGAATTGCGACTACGGTATTAAGAGCAGTGACAGAGATAGCCTCACTTGTTAAGCGACGCTCTCTTCTGATATACGAGCCAAAAATTTCCATAGCAGCAATACCAAGGGAAAGCGAGAAGAATGCTTGTCCCATTGCGGTGTAGGTTGCTTCTCCGAAAGTTGCCCATCCATTTTCGAAGAGACGTGAAAAATCGGGAATCAGATAGAAGGCAATGCCTTCTGCACCACCAGGTAAAGTCATGGTTCGAATACAGAGGACGATCATGACAACAAACAGGATTGCCATCATCCACTTAGTGATGCGTTCAACACCCTTTTGCAGGCCAAGGCTGCAGATTGCAAAACCAATTGCGATAGCGGCAAGCATCCATCCTATCAGCTCACTTGGATTTGCAAGCATTGCATTAAACACATTTGCTGCAACTTCGCTACCACCACCAGTAAATGTGCCTGCTGCCATCTTAGGAATGTATGCGAGCATCCAGCCAGCAACCGTGGTATAGAACATCATAAGAATCATGCAGCCAATGTATCCCCACCAGGAAAACCAGTGAAAACGACGTTTTGGTTCCAAGATGTCGAAGGCTTGAGCTGCGCTTTTTTGCGCTGCGCGGCCTACTGCGAATTCCATAACCATTACGGGCAGACCAAGTATTACCAAAAAGATTAAATACAGCAATACAAAGGCGCCCCCACCATATTCGCCCGTAATGTAGGGGAAGCGCCAAACGTTACCAATGCCAATTGCGCATCCAGCGGCGATAAGGATAAATCCAATACGTGAAGCAAAATGTTCACGAGAGGATCCAGCATTTGCAGCTGTATCAAATGCTTTGTTACTCATGATTTTCTTTCTAGTCGGATACAGAAACGTTCAGAATTTTACCACTTTGTAGGAGTTCTATTACGTACGTATTGGCAGCGACCTCCGCGTCCCAGATTTCGGTCATCACATAGAAGCCTGGGTTGTCTTGCGTATAAGAAAGGGCTTCATTGATACATTTAGTAAGATCATTGCTTTCAAGGCGAAAGCCACTGAAGGTTGTTTCGGGTAGATAACATAAATCGTTTTCAAGGGATAGTTTTGGTTGGTGCATTTCCCCGGGTTTTATCGAGTAGGATGTTGCGCTGGATGCGTTAGCAACCGAGTCGGATGTTACGTTTGATACGTTAGCAATCGGATTAGGTAAAAAGGGATTGCCAGTTTTATTTGGATAAAAATCTATTGCAACAAAAGCAAGGCAGATCGGTTTTGAGCCTGAATCAATTATGAGTCCTTGAAAATATAGTGGGGTAAATCCGAGGCGCTCGGCGCGTTGATAGAGATCGCTCATTGTCTTTAAATAGTGTTTGATCTCAAAAGGACGCGTATTATTCCATGGCATTGTATAGGCATAGTTGAAATTAAGGGATCGCGTATAACGTTTCATGGGCAATTTATGCTTGGATTGTTCTTCGATTTCTTCTAGGCAGGAATTAATTTGGATAAGCGATTGCTGAGCGCGTTGTATTTTTAGTTCGGCAATTTTTGCTCCCTCTTTGAGAAGCTGTCGTAAATCGGTTCCATGCTTGGTCTGATAGTCAAGAATCCGCTTTAAAGGAATATCGAGTTCATTGCAGGTCAAAATGACATCAAGATCGAAAAGCTGCGCGGGAGAATAGTAGCGGTATCCACTTTGTGGATCGATGTAGGCGGGCTTAAAGATTCCGATTTTTTCGTAATAACGAAGTGCTTTAATACTTACGTTTTTTAACTTTGATGCCTCTCCGATTGAAAGTAACGAACTTCTCATATCTGCTCCTTGACTCTACCCTTGGGGTAGAGTTTAGCATGTCAATTCGCGAATTCTAGTTGATCAATTTGCTAAAAGAGCTGGCGAACCACTAAAGAGTTGGTGGGCTACTAAAAGAGTTGGCGCTGGCGACCTGTTGAAAGAGTTTGCGAATCACTAAAAGAGCTGGCGCAGGCAAACTGCTAAATGAGCTAGTGAACAGTCTAGGGTAGTTGCTTGCTAATAGTCTGAGGTAGTTAATTGACAAGCAATTTTTAGCAAGTGCATCGCGAGGAAACTACAAATTCATTTCAACCAAACATTGTTCGATTAAACATTGCAAAGAAACTACGAGAAGAAACAACGAGAGGACGAAAAGGAGACAAATGAATCCCTATCTCATGATAGCTATTGCGGTCTGTGCCGAAGTATTCGCCGATTCAATGCTCAAGGCATCTCAGGGTTTTAAATATAAGTTGCCGGTGGTTGGCATAGTGATAGGCTATGTCGTTGCTTTTTGGTGTATTTCGCAAGTATTGTTAATGCTTCCTTTGGGCCCCGTGTATGCCATTTGGACAGGAGCGGGAATTGCTCTTACTGCAATTGTGGGTGCCATTGTATGGAAAGAAGACTTCAATCTTAAAAAGATTGTAGGTTTGACTCTGATTATTGGTGGCATTGTTATCTTGAAGCTAGGGGTATAGCCATGGGAAATACTAAAGACATGGGGAATACTAAAGACATGAAATCCACTTCAACAAAGGTAGAGCAGTTTCAGCAGGAAAAGAAACAGGCAATCGCGCATATGGCGGCATCGAAACGATTCTGGTTTTTGCTGCTAGGTATATCTATCGTGTGCGAGGTTACTGCAACTATTTCTTTGAAAATGGCTGAAGGTTTTACGGTGATAGGCCCAAGCATCGTAACTATCATTGGGTATCTAGCCTCCTTTACCTTACTTGTTCGAATTCTTGAGCATATGCCTCTCGGTTTGGTATATGGCATCTGGGGAGGCGTTGGCTCGGCGCTGACGATGCTGGTAGGTGTCTTAGTTTGGCATGACCCTTTTACTCCCTTAACTGCTCTGGGATTGGGTCTTGTTGTAGTGGGGGTTTATTTCCTGAATACGGGAACTGATGAGCTGGAGGCTCAAAAAGCTCAGAAATAGATGAATTAGAAAAGTCCCACGCTACTCAAAAACGATACCAAGACAAACCAAAGGGGCGGTATAAACAGCGCGGGGAGCAAATTCATGGTGGGGATTTCTTTAATTTTGAGAAGGTTTATACCGGTTGCCAAGATAAGAAGTCCTCCGACAATGCTTATTTCAGTCATGAGTCCATTACTCATATAGGGAGCAAGGAAACTGGCAAGCAAAAATATACTGCCTTGCCAGCAAAACAGTACTATCGCAGCAAGAGCGATGCCTATACCAAAGGTGGCAGCGAGCACTATAGAAGAAACGAAATCAAGAGTTGCATTGGTGAGGAGAAACGTCTCGTCACCATAAAGCGCGCTGTTGATAGGGCCAAGAATCGAAAGAGTTCCAATACAGAAAAGCATTATTGCGGTAGAAAGACCCCGAGCGAACTCGGTGCCGTTCTTTGCACGTTTGGAGACGGCTTTTTTGAAACGACCTTCTAAATTAAGAGCTGTACCAATTACTGCTCCAAAAGCCATACTCACGATAAATAACACAGGGTAGGAACTGTTTGGCATGTTCTGCAGCGTCGCATTGAGTCCTAATCCAATAGTTGCGATACCTAAAGCGGTGAAAATAGCATCTTGATATTTTGGTTTCAAACCCCGCTTAATAACGCTACCGATAGAGCTACCTACAAGAATGGCGCATGCGTTGATAATAGTGCCAATCATGTGGTGCTGCTCCTTTCGGTTTGACGAAGTGTATCTAGTCTGAATGGACAAAACAACGAATTTAATTCTAGCAAACAGTAACCAATAACCTAAAAGTACTGCAAAACAATACCCGATAAGACTAAACTTGTTGCTGTACATACATGCAGGGGTGCCAGTTGATTGTGCGATACGAATAAGTAGTTGCCAATCGCTCCTGGCTGAGAGAGCGAATGCTCAACCCTTTGAACCTGACAGTTAGTACTGGCGTAGGGAGCAGATTCTTGGGTTTTCTCAGGAGCGCTGTCTATGCAGCGCTCCTTTTGTTTGGGTCGCAGCATGGAACTGAAGTTGAAACTTGGTACAAAGGAGGATGCAGTGACTTCAGCCGAACAGATTAAGCAAAATATCGTTAAAGCGGTAAAGGAAGTTCGGGTAACAAACCCAATGGCAGGATCGGTAACAAATACGGTTACGATTGATTTTGTAGCAAATGCCCAGCTTGCGGTGGGAGGATCGGCAGCAATGGTGTATTTGCCCGATGAAGGCGAATGCTTAGTTGCAGCAGGAGGGGCAGTATATCTTAATATGGGTACCCAATTTCCTCTTTATACTGAAACGATTCCTCGTACGGCAGCAGCAGCTTTTTCTTCAGGGAAACCCTGGGTTATTGATCCGGTTGGTATAGGTATTGGTCAGCAACGTAGCGATTTATTACTCGAGGTTAAACGTTATAAGCCCACCATTATTCGCGGGAATGCATCAGAAATTATTGCTCTTGCAGGCTTGTGGGATTTAGAGGGTACAACAGAAGATCTTTCACGTGCGCGTGGCGTGGATACGACCGATACTGTCTCCGAGGCTCGTGATGCAGCAATCGCGCTTGCTCGTTTTACGGGGGGCGCAGTGGCAGTTTCGGGCGAAACTGATTTGGTTACCGATGGTAAGACCCTTGTTTTTTCACAAGGGGGTTCTTCGTTGATGTCAAAGGTTACAGGTTTTGGCTGTTCGCAGGGCGGCGTTTTGGCGGTGTATGCGTGTGTGACTGATCCGTTCACTGCTGCTCTTGCTGGTGTGGCGCACTATAATTGCGCTGGTACGCGAGCTGAGCGGATCGCTTCTGCTCCTGCAAGCTTTAAAGTAGCTTTTATTGATGAACTCTACAGGGTTTCTTCCGACGACATTGCAAATAACCCCTTTGAGCTGGAAGAAATCTAAAAGAGGCATCTGCGAAACGGATTATTTGCCAGCGAAACGCGTCATATACTAAACGCGTCGTATACTAAATGCACCAAATACAAAATGAGCAATATTTGAATCGCATCAAATATAAAACGCGTCACGTTTAAGTTTGTTTGCAAAAGTGTAGTGAAAGGCAGAAACGTATGAATACCCTTGTTGCGGTAGCTATTGCGCCTTTTGGTGAAGGGGACGAACTAGCCGAATACGTCGCTGAAGTCGTAAAGGTTATTCGTGAATCTGGTTTACCCAACGAAACACATTCTATGTTCACCGAAATTGAAGGTGAGTGGGATGAGGTAATGCGTGTGGTAAAAGAGGCCACCTTTGTGCTTGCGGAAAAAGGAATTCGAACCGAAGTAATCTTAAAAGCTGACGTTCGTCCTGGTTATGAAGACATGATGCATAAGAAAGTGGCGGTAGTAAACGACCTTCTTGAAAAAGAAGAGTAAACAACCCTCCTGAAAAGGGAGAGTAAACATTTTCTTAGGTTAACTTATGGTGCATTTAAGAAGAGATGCATTTGAGAAGTGAGGTATTTATGAGAAAGGCACTCGATATCTCTGCCTACTTAGTAATAGGTCCTGAAAATACACTCGGTCGACCAGTTGCGGAAATAATTAGACAGGCACTCGAAGCTGGTTTTACTTGTGTTCAAATTCGCTCCAAAGAATGTTCAGCACGTGATTTGATAGCCTATACCGCTCAAGCAGCAGAGGTTATCAGTCAAATGGGCAAGAGCGACACCGTTGCACTTCTTGTAGATGACCGTCTTGATGTGGTGCTGGCGGCTCGCGAAGCAGGTGTGAAAGTTGATGGCATCCATGTGGGGCAAACAGATATACCGGTTGAAGTGTGCCGTAAGCTCCTCGGACCAGATTCGATTGTGGGACTTTCAGCTCGTGCTGACGAAATGCTGGAGTATGTTAAAACAGCCGATATGAGTTTGGTTGACTATCTCGGGGTGGGACCTTTGCATGAAACGCCCACTAAAACGGATTGCGGGCGCAGCGCTGATGGTACAATCATCACAAAAAGCATTGCAGATCTTGAAGATCTTGCTCAAGCCAGTCCAGTTCCCATCGTTGTAGGCGGAGGCGTAAAACTTGCCGATATTCCCTTGGTAAAAAGTACGGGTGTTGATGGCTTCTTTGTCGTTTCGGCGGTCTGCTCAGCTGATGATCCCTACCGTAGCGCTCGTGATTTGGTTCAGGCTTGGATTGATTCCTAAAAACCAAATCTGGCTTTTTGCAAATAAAATTTTAGAGGTGATATCGCTGAAGTGAACTAGACCTCGATAGTGGGACTGGAATTAAAAATTTCCAGTCCCACTTGTTTTAATGGTTTCAGTCTGTGGCTTATAGGATAAGAAGTATGTCCTATAACCCTAGCCTGTTGAGGACGTGGAGCGTTCGAAATACAAACCATTCGCTATGCGGGTGGGTGCTGATGCTTTTAAACAGGCTTTGCTTCTGTGTAATCAAAAGCGCTATTCTGTAAAAGGAGGGAAAACACCATGAAAACAGTAATGCCTTATTGCTATTCTTCCGATAAATCACGCATGGAAGAAGTAGCTCCTGATATATTTCGTCTCGATATGCCTATGCCTCAGGCCATTGGATCAACTAATAGCTACCTCATAAAAGCTTCGAGTGGCCGTAGTGAAGGAGATGAGTCAGCAGATCGCTCCCTGATAATTGATGCGGGGTGTAATAATGACCTGACAAAAAAGACCTACGATGAAGCGTTGTCTAAGCTTGGCATAAGGTGGGAAGAGGTTGACGTTTTTATCACCCATTTTCACTGGGATCACTGGGCTGGCCTAGATCAGATTTGGCAACCAGGCATGAAAGTGTATGCGGGAGTCGATTCGGTTACTGAACATGGGGTTCCCGCAATGGCAGCAGAAGAGGTAGGCGCAATCGAGCGTAGTGTAAGCGCATACTACGGGATACAAGATAGTTACGATCCAGAGTATTGGAAACCCATGACGCTTAATGGAGAAAAAGATATTCCCCTTACGCGTGTGCATGAAGGCGATCGTATTAAGGTGGGAAGATATAATTTCTCTGTTCTGGAAACACCTGGTCATGATCTTCACCATTGCTGCCTTTTTGATGAGAAATCAAAAATCCTTATTTCAGGAGATCAGATGCTCTATAACCAGCATCCGCCCATCATGATGGAGTCCGATGTAGATCAACTGGGATTGATGCTTGAAACGATTGAACGACTTGCCACGCTTGATGCAGATTTAGTGCTATGCGGTCATGGAGATCCTGGTTCAAATTTAGCTCAACGATGCGCACAAGTTATTGATCACTATCACAGACAGCTTGCTTCTTTTAAGCAGGTTTGCGAAGGGGGAGAAACGGATCCAGGGAAACTTGCTTATCTTTCTACCCATCAAGGAAAACGCACTCCTTGGGAGGATCGTTTGATCTTTGGTAGAAGGGCTTTGATTGCGCAAACAATGGCATACCTAAAACACTTGATGCAAACAGGAGAATTGCCAGAAACTTATGAAATTGTGCCGCTGCGCTAGGGGATGAAATGGTGCCCAGAGGCACCTGCTATTCCCGACAATAGCTGCGGAGTTCATGAAACAACTGCAGGTAGCGTTTCGCAAATGTGCTGGTGCGTTGCCAGACAAAGCAAATATCATGATCTAATCCCTCTTCATCAAGGGGGAGCTCTATTAACTTTCCTTGTGCCAGGTCCTCTTTGACAGCAGGTTCATAAGCAAACGTAATTCCGAGTCCTACAGCTGTCATCTCGAGAGCTACGCGAAGACTTTTCGCTTCGACAACTCGCTCAAAACTTTCAGGGGCTAAGTTATGCCTCGCGAGCGCTGCTTCCAAAACGGCACGACTTCCAGATTCTTCTTCGCGAATAATAAGTGTTTCTTTTAATATCTCGCGAAAGGAAAGGGTTTTCCGTTTGGGTAAAGTGTTTTGAGCAGAAAGGTTTGTAGGTCCTTTTACGCATGCCATACGCTCGCGAGACCAGCGTTGCCAAGCATACTTATTTGAATCGAAAATTCCTTCTACGAGGGCGCAGTCGATTTCTCCTTTATCAAGCAAGGAGAGAAGTTTGGCGGTATCTGCGATAGAAACGCTTGCTTTTACTTGGGGGCGATCTTTGCACCACAGAGCCAATGGGTGAGCAAGGAGATGCTCACCAGCGGTGAGGGTTGCACCAATTGAAAGAGTAAAGGCGGAGGTTTTGAGTGCGGCAATTTCTTGTCGTAAAAGCATTTCATCGTGTTTTTGTGTCTGAAGAACTTCTTTTGCCAACCTGCCAGCTTCATTGAGACGAAGCGAGCGTCCTGTCCGAACAAAAAGGGTGGTACCCAATTGATTTTCAATCCAGGCAATATGTTGTGAAACAGCGGGTTGAGTTATGTTGAGACGTTTTGCAGTGTGGGTGTAGTTAAGCGTTTCGCATACATCGAGAAAAGTGTCTACGCGCCAATCAAGCATAAGAAATCTTTATTAAAGTCTAATAAATCATTAGGGAATATTTTATCCCTTCTTGCTCATAATGAACGAAATACTTAAGAAGCAATAACAAAAGGAAACCAATGGTTCGAGCATTTTTTCAAGAGATTCCCGTTCCCACGGCAGGATTGGCATTGGGAGTAATCGCCTTAGGAAAGTTATTGGCATCATGGGCGACCTGGGCTGAAATGATATGTTTAGGAGTGGCGATCGTTCTGATTGCGTTGGTAAGTGCAAAAGCGTTGTTTTGCACTAAACATCTACGAGAAGACTTGGCTCAACCTGTGCAGGCGGCAGTTTTTGGGACTTTCTTCATGACGTACATGCAGCTCTCTACCTATCTTGTTGCCGTTTCCTTGAGTGCTGCACGGCTTTTGTGGATAAGTGCCGTGCTAGGACACTTTGTTTTAATGATTTGGTTTAGCGCTAAGCATTTCCGTGATTTTGATCTTAAGAATGTTTTTGCTACTTGGTTTGTCTGCTATGTGGGCATCATTGTAGGTTCGGTAACGAGCCCTTCGCTTCAGCTTGTTGTTTTAGGATAGGGCTTATTCTGGTTTGGGTTCGTTGCATATGCGGCACTTTTAATAGTGGTGACTCTCCGCTATGTCAAACATGAGGTTCCTGCAGGTGCGGCGCCTACCTTCTGCATTTATGCGGCTCCTATGAGTCTTTCGCTTGCGGGATATTTAGCGGTATATGAGGTGCCAAATATGGCTTTCGTCATTATTTTGGAGGTACTTGCCCAGGGACTCTTTATTCTGGTGTTGACCAAAGTGGCTACGTTTATTCGTAAAGGATTCTTTCCTAGTTTTGCGGCAATGACTTTCCCTTTTGTGATTACTGCAACAGCTCTTGCAGGAAGCGTAGTTGCCTTGCGCAATGAGGGACTTTTCTTGCCCGTAGCATTCGATGTTTTGATTGGTTTAGAGATTGTCTTTGCAACAATAATGACCGCATTCGTATTTGGTCACTATATGCGCTTTTTTGCTCGTAAGCTTCAAGCGATCGCAAGCGACTATCGATGCGTAGAAGAACGTGTTACGCAATAAAGTATTTCTTTGATATCAAGAAGTGATTGAGCTTCTTTGTCGCGTCCATCCGAAGCGCATGCGGTAGCAAAAGGAAGGTTTTCTGGATCGAGACAGCTTGCGAGAGGTACTGTTATAGGATGGTAGAGAACCTCAAGTTCCTGGTGATTTTGATGAGCTTGTTCTTCAAGAGCGAAAAGTAATTCAGGCGTCATTTGATACATACTTCCTGAAAAAGCAATTCCGCAAAATGATGACGTAATGTTTCTGTTCGATAGTTGTTTTTTAGCATGGCATGACAAGTAAGACAACACGGAGTTTTTTAAACGGTTTTGCCAAGGGATCATATGTTTTAAGCCGAATTGAGCATAAAGCGTTAAGTCTTCTACAGGAATGCGTACATGCTCGAGAGTGCAGTTGTTTATTTGGATGGTTTCCTGTAATGCGTCGAAAACGAGGGGGATCATATGGGTGTGTTGGTGGCTGTCGATTCGCAGAGAATGCTGCTGTTCGGGAAATACTCGTAAAAACGTTTTAATTTGGGCATCAAATTCCTGAACAATTTGTTGATAAAGCGCGCTACGACGAGGACCTAAACTCATTTGCAAAAGCCCGATAAAAGAATGGCAAAACGTTTTTCGTTCTCCAATGAGTAAAGGGATTTCGTCGGGTGCAACACAAGGAGCTCCTTCAACCAAATTGAGATGTAGCGAGACTTTCATTGTTTTGTTTTCGACTGAAGGATGCAGGAGCTTTGCAGAATCGTAAAACACGGGGCTGTTCGCAAAAATGCTAACACTTGAAAGGGGATTACTCTTATCCGAAGCTTTACTTAATACCAACAGTGATTGTGCTTGGGCTAAGGTAATTCCAAAATCATCTGCGTGCACAATCAATTTTTTGTCCTTTAATAAACGGCAGGTTTACAGAATAAACAGAGGCTTTACAGTTTGATGGTGGCTTAGAGATACCTTCTCTATAAGCAAGCCTTCCTGCACCCACAATGATAGATTAGCTAAGCAGATAAGGGTATGCAGAGAAAGCGAAGTCATGGATTTCTCATTAATTGTGCCTTGCTATAACGAGGCAGAAAACCTGTCGGTGTTCTTTGGATCTGCTTGCCGATGTTTTGAGGATACCGATTATTCATGCGAGTTAATATTCGTGAATGATGGGAGTAATGATGGAACAACGGATGTGATACTTCAACAAATTGATCGCTATAGAAGCGAGGGCGGAACAAAGCTATCCTTTTCGATGATTGAACTTTCGCGCAATTTTGGAAAAGAATCAGCTTTATTTGCGGGCTTGGATCATGCAAGTGGCGATTATATTGGCTTTATAGATGCTGATATGCAGCAAGATCCGCAAGTAGCACTTACTATGTTGCAAATCCTTATTAATGAGCCTGAATTTGATTGTGTTGCTGCCGTTCAAAAGAAGCGGCGTGAAAGTTTGGGGATCAGACTTTTTAAGCGCTGTTTTTACAGGATTTTCAACGTAATGAGTTCTACGCAACTTCTTGCAGATGTAAGTGATTTTAGGGTTTTTACCAGGCAAGTTGCTGATGCGATTTTGTCTATGCATGAAAATTATCGCTTTTCAAAAGGCCTATTTTCATGGGTTGGCTTTCGGACTAAAGTCATACCTTATGAAGTTCATGAAAGGTACGCAGGTAAAACGAAATGGTCTTTTCGTAAGCTTCTATCCTACGGATGGAATGGGGTCCTTGCTTTCTCAACCTTGCCATTAAAGATAATCATGGTGCTTGGAATAGTGCTTGCTTTATGTTCTGTGGTCCTCTTTTTGTTTGATGTGTATCAAAAAATTGCATTTAACGATGAGATTCCTCTATCAATGATTTTGCTGTATGTGGTGGTACTACTAAGCGGTATTCAGATGGCGGTTTTGGGAGTCTTAGGTGAATACATGGCGCGTGGGTATATTGAAGCTAAACAGCGTCCAGTGTATATAGCAAGAACTGAATACGTTGATCGAGCAACTTCTTCTGAAGAGCACAAAAGGGCTGAAGAGGACTCAGGGCAATCTGGGGGCGTTTCAGAACAGGAAGTGGCTGAGGCTCGTTCTCGTATCTCGGTGTATCCAGGCAAATTCGAAAGAGAACATTCGTTTAGCGCTCATACTCATACGCGCAAGGTGGCAGTTCATGACTAGGACAATAGTCGGGTCTCGTGGTTTTCATGGATTGATTTTAGGGCTAGGCGCACTCTTTTTTCTCACTACGGCATTTCATGGAAATATCTGGTTTGATGAAAGCTATTCGGTCGCAATAGCTTCCCATTCTTTTGTAGATATTTGGAACATTGGGGCAAATGATGTTCATCCCGTATTGTTTTATTGGGCGTTGCATTGTTTGTATATCGTATTCGGCGAAAACTTGGTAGTCTATCGACTCTTTACGATCGTTGGGGTACTTGCGTTGGCGTCTTTAGGGCTTACCCATGTCCGTAAAGATTACGGTGAAAAAGCAGGGCTGCTCTTCACCTTTTTTGTGTTAAGTACGCCTTTTGCTACTCAAATGGCAGTGGACATTCGCATGTATTCATGGGCGATGTTTAGTGTCATGGTGTGCTTTTTGTATGGCGCTCGTATAGTAAAAAGTGTCCAGATGGGTACGATTTTAATTCCTGTTCATTGGTGGGTGTGCTTTGCCATTGCGAGTCTTGCAAGTGCATACTTGCACTATTTTGCAGCGTTGGCGGTTGCCTTCGTAAACGGGTTGGTACTTATTGCCTTAGTTCGTGCGAGAAATCAAAACGATGATAGGGTTTGCCATGCTGAAAAAATGACAGTTGCTGAAAATGCCACGGATAGCGAAAACACTCGAATCGCCCGCGCGCGAGACAATAAAATAAAGAAAACAGTAAGTGGAAAACGAAGTGTCTCGCCCTTAATTGTTTTGCTGGTAATTTATATCGTGCAGCTTGTACTGTATGCTCCGTGGCTTGTTGCGGTACTTAACCAAGTTACCGTAGTTTCAGGAGATTATTGGGCAAAGTTTTCATTCCCTTATACGCTCGTAGAGTATGTTTGCTACCCCTTTTTAACAAGTACGCTTACTTTTGCGGTAAAAGGTGATTATGGAATAGGGGTTCAAGTATTTGCCATAGGAGCTTTGGCGGTCTTTTTTATTCTTTTATGTTTTGTAGTGGCTGCTTTGATACAGGTAAAAAGAGCCGGCAGAAATATCTTTTCGTGTTGTAACACTCGTCAGGTTTGCATTGGTGGTGTAAGCGTCTATTTTGGAGTGCTTCTGCTTGGGTGTCTTGCTTCTCTGATCATGGGATCGTTAATTTTATATTTTCGATATTTGTCAGTAGCACTCGGTCCCTTGCTTCTTTCGCTTTCTTTGCTTCTGGTTTCGCTTCAAAAAACTAGGTTGTGTAAGAAATTGTGCATTTCTTTGCTTGTGCTGGCGCTTATAAGCCAAGGATTGTTTTTTTATGATGATTACAATCCTAAAAACCAAGAACCTCTTGATGCTTTTGAATCGAGTATAGATTCTTTACCCGATGGTTCATTAGTACTGTCTTCTGATATCGGTGTATTGGGGGTTACTTCGGTTCTTTATCCTGATATTGATCAGACTTACCTTGATTGGCAGAAAGGAAACTGGGGCGCAGCATACCGTGCTTACGAACCAGCTTTACGAAGCGTGAAATCTTGGGAAAGTGTTCTTGATTCCTATAAGGGAACTTTTGTTGTTATGGGTCAGTCCAGTGATGGATCGATACCGAGAGACATCGCAGATATTTCTTCATTTTCGGGTGTAACCGTTTGCTCTGAACAGACTTATTATCGACCGTATGAGCGTACCTTTTTCACTATTGCAGTGATGGAGAAAGAATAAGCAGACGACAAACAAAGAAAAAAAGAGAGCCGCACCATATGGTGCGGCTCATTCTTTGCGGAATATCCTTATACACTCGGCCTTTAGGGCCTAAAGAAGGGGTGCTTAGGAGGAGTAGCTGCTTTTATTATTCAAAGGAGCTACCAATCAAAATGCAAAGTACTCGTTACTTTGTCTTGTACTTTTTAACCAGCTGACGACCTGCAATGTAGTCCATGATTTCGTTGGTGCCACCAGCAAATTCATAACCCTTAAGGTCGTTCCAAATGCGGCCTGCGCTCATTTCCTTGGTGTAGCCAATGCCTGCATAGATAGACAAAGCATGTTCTGCTACCTTAGTGAGGTTCTTGCACGCGTAAGCCTTCAACAGAGCAGACTCGAGACGAGTGGATTTACCCTGGTCGAGCATGGTGGTTACCTTGTACAGACGGGTACGTACGTTATCCAGAATGGTTTCCATTTCAACCAGATGCTGCTGAATTGCAGAGAGGTGTCCAATTGGTTTCTGGAAGCAGATGCGCTCTGAGCAGTAAGGACCAACTTCGTTCATAACTGCCTGTGCCTGACCGAGAGCCTGAGCAACAACCAAGCAGCGTTCAAACTCAAGCTTCTTCATAAGAAGTTTCCAGCCCTGACCTGGTTCGCCAAGACGCATATCTTCAGTCAAAACAACATTATCAAAGAAGCAGTCAACGAATGGTACGATCTGCTGACCGATCTTTTCAAGTCCACCGTAGGTATAGCCTTCGATGCCGTTTGGAACCATCCACAAAGAATACTTGTCATTCTCATAAGAAGGATCCTCGTCTTTAGCTACAACAATGGTGTATACGGAGAGGTGAGCCAAAGTAACCCAAGTCTTCTGACCGTTGAGCAGATAGGTGCCGTCGGGCTGCTTAACGGTTACGCAGGTCATAGCATTGTTGTCGGAACCTGCGCCAGGTTCGGAAATTGCAGTTACTGCAACACTGGTGGATTCAACGTTGTCAACAACGTCCATGATCTTCTTCTGCTGTTCTTCGTTGCCGAATTCGATAACGTCCATAATGGAGTTGAAGTCGGTCTGGAAAGGAAGAACACAGCTGGTGTATTCGTGAAGTTTTTCAACCAAAGCAACCAAGGTAAGCTTGTCGCAAGGAATGCCGCCAACTTCTTCAGGCAAGCCAAGATGCATAAAACCAAGCTCACGGAAAGCCATTGCAGCTTCAAGGCTGATGTGATGATCTTCTTCGTAGTACTTTTTAATCAGTTCAGGAGTGAAGTATTTTTCAGCGTACTCTTTGGCGCTTGCGAAAAATAGTTCCTGGTCAGCAGTGAAATCAAAATCCATGTGGACTCCTTCCTTGTAAAAGTTTCCCCCTAGACGTATTGTACTTTTATTCTGCAACAGAAGATTATTCCGTCTTATATTACTTTTAAGTTGTATTTATTTATTAGGGTTATACGTTGCTTAAAAGTACTTATAGCGTCGAAACCTATGAAAATTTCTCATAGATTCTTAGGAAAACGTGCATCATTCTGGTGAATTATTCGCTGATCAGCTTTGTGACATCTTCTGGGGTTAGCGCTGCTATAGGTGCATGCTGGATTAACTTTTTGTCGTTGGTAACTAGGTAGGTAACGTTTGCACGTTGGGCGGCCGCAATTATTAGATTATCTTCAAAATCATTATGGATAGTGCGATATTTCTTTGCTAACCATATATCAGATTCGTCCAGACCAACTGCGGTACCAAGCTCATGAAGAGTGTTCAATAGTTTCCAGGCAATTTCCGAAATAGCATGGGCATTCGTTTCGGAAAGATCATACGATGTATTGCGCTTGAGTAGCAGTGAAACTAAATAATAAAAATCTTTTGCAGTACTAGCCGAATAATACAAAGGGATGTTTTGGCGTATTGCTGTAGTAATGAGCGCTCGTGCTTCTTTTGATTTAGGGCGTTCAACGAAGAAATTATCTATCCAGACATTGGTGTCTAGTAGTAAATGTATGCTTTGAGCTGAATGGTTGTCTTTTGCAGATTTATTCATTTACTTTAAGTTTTCTTCGTAATTGCGTGCTTTGTTTTTATACAGTGCCTCACGAAGATCTTCGAACGATGCGGTGTTGAGAAAATGTGCCGATTGTTGATCTAATGATTGATATAACTGCTCTATTAATTCGTCTGATTCTTTAAGGTAATTCAGTTTTTTCTCAATTAAATCGTTTGTTTGAAGGGGGCTGCTTTGGATAACGGTTCCTTCAAGAATATCTGACAATAACTTTGGGTTATGGCGCAGTTTGGCGGCAAGCGTCCAGAGCTTTCTGGCAGCCTGTGAAGGTGAATAGCCAGCATGGGCTAGTGCAGCATCCCCTTGATTTTTTAGGTTGGTTTCTAAGCGCACATTCATTTGTGTCATATTTGATTCCATGATGCCCTCCTTTTGCTATACAGTATAGCAAAAGGAGGGAGCGTAGCTTTTGGAATTGGTATTTTTGCTGTTGAAAAAAGGAAGAGACCCTGCCCATAGTTCGAGTAAATGGCACTAAATGAGGATAGGGGATTCCTGTTTTGTAATTCAGTAATACACCAAGCATCTTAAGAGAGGGTTAAGAGATGGTGTCGTGTCATTTACCCGAGTTATGGGCAGGGCTTTTACATTTAAAGATTGAGGTACTTGCCTGAATATTCCATGAATCGGCTTTCTTTCATCTGATCTGCAGCTTCTTCAGCGGAAAGAGAAAGGAAGTACTTGCAACTTTCTCGAAGTTCAGTTAAAAAACGGTGCCATTCTTGAGGGTCTACAAAAGCATCTTCATCCCCTGCTAATTGAGCAGCGCGTTTTTTCCAGGTGTCATTATGGAAAGGATGGTTGCCCAGCATAATATCAACTGGTTCATTCCATACTTTATCAATTGATACAAGAAAGTCGTCGCGCAAGCTTTGAGGGAAATGAAAGCGAGTAAGCATAGAGCCTTGTAAAGTGATAAAGCCTGCTCCTCCATAGATGCCCACTTTATAGGTTTTATCATTGTCGAAACACTCCCAAAAATGAGCCATTACTCCTAGGGTATGACCTGGTATAAGCACACATTTAATTTTGGTATTACCCAGTTCAATAATTTGGCCATCTTCTAGGGTAAAATCTGGGATAAAGTTCTCATTGAAGGCTCCAAATTCTTTTACGTGTTCTTCGTAAATTAGAGGTTTAGAGTCCATGTCGTCTGCATCAACTTTACTAATTGCTACTTTAGCTCTCGTGATAGCTTTCAGGGCATTTACGGATGCATAATGATCTGCATGCGCATGGGAAATAATGATAAGTTTAATTTCTCTCGGGTTAAATCCTAATTTCCAAACATTATTTACTACATAGGGGAGGTATTCGATTGGAGGAACATCGAGAATAATTAAGCCGTTGCCTGTATCAATGAGATGTGTTGAATTCTGTGCTGCGCCAATATAATAGAGATTTCCTTTGATATTGAATGGTTCAACTGCTAGATTATAAGGATGTTTTGCTAAATTGGCGGGAGGATTCATATTTCCGAATCGTCCAAGTGTTTGAGTGGTCATAGTTTTTCCTTATGTTTAATCAAAGGATAATCCCCTTGATCGAAACTATTGTTTTGATCAAGGGGAAATAATTATTCCTTTAGTTCCGGAAGTTTTTCTTCGAATTCTTCTAAAGCTGCATCGTCGCCTAGTCCCTTTGGAAATATGCGGGTGATTAGTGCTCCGATTACCAGCACGGCTCCCATGAATAAGAACCCTGCACCAGTGTTTCCGGTAATATCAATGATGACTCCTACAACGGTTGGTCCGACGAAGCCACCTAAGTTCATAGCGAGTGCCATCATGCCACGGGCAGGACCATCTAGTTCCTTTACTAAAGCTAAGGAAGGCAAAGTATACAAACTTGGAATACATCCCATGACGCAACTGCCAATTAGACATAAGCAAATGAGATTACCGACTACGCCAAGATAAGGTCCAAAGAAAAATGAGCAAAGCATGAATATGCCGAAGAACAGCAATGGCAGTGCAGTAGAAAGTCGTCGACTATTAATGCGTTTAGTGATGTAAGACCAGATCCACATACCGATTACTGTGCAGATATTTGGCAATGCGGTCAATAAACCAACACTCATGATGTTTGCTGAGGTAATTTCCTGAACAGCGGTTGGCATCCAAAGCTGAAATCCGAATTGTCCGATATTAAGACAGAAACCAATTCCCATTAATGCCCAAACATACTTGTTTCGAAGCATGATTCCTAAATGGAATTTTTCATCTTTTACCTGGTTGCTGCCGCTACTATCGACTTGCTTGGCAAGCTCACGTTCGAGAGCAATTTGGTTTTCAATGTGATCGCACTCTTCTTGACTAAGCCATTTTGCTTGAGTTGGACGATCCTTTGCGAAGATTACCCACAAAACTAAAGCAAGAAGGCTTACTGCACCAATGATGATAAATAATTCGCGCCAAGTGGTCATACTTAAAATTGCACCAGCGAGAGGCCCCATTACGATTGATGCAATAGCCGAAGATTGAAGATATGCTGTTTGAGCTCGGTTTCGTTCTCCGTTTTTGTCGGGAAACCAAAAAGTGAGCAAAGTGGTTAAGCCAGGAGAGACAATGCCTTCACAAACACCCAATAAAAAACGAACTATAAGTAGAGAAGGCTCATTTGGTGCGAAAGCGGTTGCGATTGAACACATACTCCAGCCAAAGATACAAAATGCCACAACTTTTTTTAATCTGCCACGTTGAGCAATTTGTCCTGCTGGTACTGCAAGTACCATTAATCCTATAGCTGTGATGCCAGTGATCATACCAGACATAGAGGCTTGGAGTGCTAGTTCTTGCTGCATGCCTCCAGGCAAGGCCATGCTGATAACAGATCGATCAAGGCCGCAAAAAAAGTTTACTAGAAAGAACGTAGGAATAAGAATCCACCAGCGTCGCATTGGAATTTTCGAACGCTGTTTGGTAGCTGTCCCCATAATTTTCCCTCCATTCAGAAAATGGATACTTATTTACACCATTTGGAGGTACCCTTCGTAGATGTTTTGCGAAGTCTAGACAAGAATGATGCTAAGAAATTTTGTTGATAAAATCCAACGATATTTAGCAATATAATATCGATTAAATCGAACAGTTTCGCCAGACGAATATTTATATGTGTTTAATGATACAAATCATCAATGCGCTATTGATTTGTTTTTGCATCGTGCTTGTTTTATCTTTGTCTAATTGTTTTTGTATAGTCCTTCAAATAATTCAAAAATGCCAAAGAAGCTGGTGATGCCTGTTTGTGTTGAGCCAATTGGGCGTATAAATGTCGGTGTTCACTGCCATCGGTTTTAAAATGACGAACAATGATGTTGTATGACTGATTGGCAAGCCATGAAAATTCTGGTGCAATACAGCATCCTACTCCTGCTTCTACAAGCTGTAGAGCGTCGGTTTGCCATTGAACTTCACAAATACATTTGGGAATGAATCCCGCTTTTTCGCAAAGCAACCAGGGATCAAAACAGGATTGCTCTTTTGCTCCAACAGAAAATACAAAGTCATCATTTTTAAAGTCTGAAAGCTTTAAGCTTTGTTTTTCAGCTAAAGGGTGGTTTAGAGGAAGAGCTATAGCATACTGCTCGGTTCCTAATAGGGTTGCTTCCTCTGATGCGAGATGTAAAGGAGTGGCAATAATACTAATATCTATGTCGTTTTCGTTAAATACTCCGAATACACCAGAAGATGGAAATCCAACTTTCAATGAGTACACTGGGTATTGTTTTTTAAAGTTTGCGATTAAGGTTCCAAGATTTCCTACAGGAGTATATAAAGCGCAGTTAACGGTATTTTTCCGTTCTAAATTATGATCACGTATTTCCGAGATCGTTTCATTGAATAATCCTTCGATGCTCTCAGCTTGACGAAGAAAATAATGACCATTTTCATTTAAAACTATGTTCCGTCCTATGCGATCAAACAAAGGGGTTCCAAGTTCGTTTTCAAGGTTTTTTAGTGCGCTGCTTAAAGTTGATTGTGAAATATTAAGGGCTTTCGCAGCCGCATTCATGGTGCCGTTTCGTACTATTCCAAGAAAATATTCAATCTGAAAATACTGCATAGGTTGTCCTTTGTTTGTTTGCTTGTTTAAGTTTGGAAGGACCTATCTTTGATACTCCAATTAGGAATCTCCGATTGGGAATTCAATGCGAACTAATTTTAATTCTTTCAATAAATGCTGAACAAATCTTTACTCAAACAAGACGAACACCATTGCAGGCATAAAAACATCGCGACGTTTGACTTCGGTGGTTTTATGAACCTATTGAGTGCCTAAGTCTCCAATCCAACGGCTCATAGGATCGGCAGGTGAGTCGCTCCAGATTTCTAAATGAGCAACTCGTTCGTTCCAGGAAAGAGAATACGAGTGCGCTCGTACGGGGCTATACGCATCATCGCACATAAACCAACCGTCCGTCTCGGCAACGATGCTGCCTGATGGAACATAGTAAACATCTCCTGAACTGGCAAGTAAGAAGTGGTGTTCAACTATTAGAATGCGATCTCCATTCATACTGGGAGGATCAAGTAAGTAGGGCTCATCAATAATAAAAAGCAGGGCGCCATAAAGAAGAGTGATTATTGCTACCGTACTGCAGATTGCAGATACCAATGCGCGACCAATACGCTTTAAAATGCCGCCACGGTATTGAATGGGACGCAAAAAGAGTGCTATGTGAAATAGAATTGGGCAACACAGAGCAAGAATAATCGCGAGGATTAACGGCGTATTAACTAAAACGATCGGGCCAAGAACTAGGGGAGGAATTTCAACGTCGCTCGAAAGCAAAACGATCATTATTCCTGCTGATAGGATGCAGCAAATAAATCCAATTGATCGAACAATGAGCGAGGCGCGTTGGTAGCAAATGCTAGAGGAATTATTAGGGGAGCTTTGCTCGGGCGTAGGTTGCATATGCTCTGGATAATTATGTTGAGTAGGAGAAGAGGGATTAGCCATTATAAAATTCCTTTTCTTTGGAAGACATAAGGATAGTCGTTGGAGATGAAAAAGATATGGCAAGATGTTTGAGTTTTTTAGGAGAAGACTACTTCTAAAAATAAGGCTACACCGTTTGCGGAATTACGATACACCTCCTATCTTTATGTCTGCTATTTGCTACTAAATTGGTCGTATATTGTGAATTAATTTACAAAACATGCTTCGTATGCAGTTATCTTGAGTGATATCTATTTTGGTATGAGAAAGAGGCGCGAATTATGGCAGAAACGGTAAAACTGGCAGTTCCTACGATGGGTAAGGCTGGATTAGATGCGCAGCGTAGCGGGCATTTTGGACACTGCGATTGCTTCACTCTTATTGATATTGTCGATGGTGAATTGACTAACGTTGTCGAACTTGATAATCCTCCTCATGAAGAAGGCGGCTGTATCGCGATCGTTGATTTACTGAAAGAACAAGGTGTTCAGGCAATCGCTGCAGCTGGAATGGGTATGCGTCCTATGCAGGGTTTTGCCAATGCGGGTATTGAGGTCTTTTTCGATACTGAAAATCCCAAAGTTGGTCAAGTAGCTCAGCTTGTTGCAGAGGGAAAACTCCCTAATATGACTGCAGATCAGGCTTGCCGCCATTAAAGGGAGTTTGTCTGTTTATCCGCGCTTTGCGATATAGAACACGTATCCATAATGCTTATGGAATTGCGTATATAGCTGCGCTTCGTCTCTGTTTTGCTGGGCGAATTCTTTCATGTTTTCGCTATGAGGATATTTTTCTAAAAGTTTCTTGATGGCGTTTTCACGTGGAATGTAATAGTTATCAGTCCAACAATATTCTGGTAGCACAAAAGAAGCAACATAGGTGTACCCGCATTCTTTTGTGGTAGAAATATTTCCTTCAACTGAATCGATAGTGCAATTGGCATCCGTCCAGAATTTCACTACAGCATCGGGATGGTCATCAGTGAGCCAAGAAGGGGAAGTTACGGCAAAATAACCATCTGCTTTTAGATAGGTATGCCAATTGAGAAGCGCCGCTTTGAAATTTGGTGCATCGAACACTCCTTCTGACCACATTACATCGATCGAATGTTCCTCAAAGGGAAGTTCTTCGATGGTGCCCACAACGCCTTTGAGGCGATTGTCGAGGCCTTGTTTCTTGGCTTTTTGATTGAAGGTGGAAATAAATTGCTCAAACATGTCGAGTCCGATAATCGTTCCAGGCATATGTTGAGCAAGAAGGAAACTTTCACCACCGGTTCCACACCCTAGATTTGCAAGAGTGGAATCCTCGCTCAGTCCTTCTATAAAACTCAGCGCTTTTAATGTTGCATTTTTGCTTCCTGGACCTAAGCGATGAAGGTCTTTATGTGCTTCAACGAGCAATTGTTCAAAGGTTGGTTCATTGGTAGTCATACGATATTACTCCTACTCAGTGTATAAAAAGTTATTCTACCAATTCGCGAAGCGCTTTTGCTCCATCCGGAGTGTCCATGCTCAATAAAATTCCGCCTAAGGCAACCATAGAAACAGTAATTGTGTCAGAGTTCTGGTAAGTAGTTATTTCAAGTACTTTTTCGTCAGAAATTTCTGAAGCATCTTGTCCTGCTTTTATGGTTTCAGGTTGCCACATTTCAAAGAGATACTCTTCTGGGGAATTAGGAGTGCGGGCAATGGCGTTTTCTTGAGACAAGGGTGCAAATGCTCTTTCAACTGCTGATTGGTCGGTGATTTCAGTAAGAATATTGCCAGTTTGAGGATCACAAACAACTAGTCGAGCAGTTTTAGTAAAGTCGAGTCCTGCTAGAACCTCTGCAGCATCGGCAGCTTGTTCTGTAGAATCGGCCAAGCTATTTGCTGCTTCGGCTGCTGAATCCGCAGCATCGGCAATGGTGTTTTCATCAAGTGATGATGCAGGAGAGCATCCTGAAAGAAGAAGAGCAGCTATGAGAAAAGGGAAAATCATAAGCGTGATCGAAATGCGCTTCTTTGCTTTCATGGCGAACTCCTTTAACCATCCGAGGTTGCTTATGAGGAAAGTGTACTCGCTAAATGGGGCATTTTATATGATTTTGTTGAAATGGTGTTACTTAAATATTTGTGAATTGAAATATGCCTTTCAGGCGCTCTTGTCGGCTTTTTGAAAAACGGTACCTTTTGAATAAAGTAAGAAAAAACTATTCTGACCAGGGATGGCAACTGCTAGTTGCCATAAAAAATCAAAAATGCAGCGCTCTGGTTGGTAGAGTTTGATCTTCTGCTACCCTTATTCTGGATGTGCCGGCAGGGAAGTGTGTTGCATAAATAACCACTTTCCCCTTACAAAACAAAAAAGCGCCATGTCTGACGCGTACTTCTCTTTTGGTAAAGGTTTGGAGTGTTGCGGGCGGAGGTTTTGCAGGCGCATACCGAAAGGAATAACCATGAGTTTTCGCAATAATCTTCAGCATTTACGTGCTACAAGGAATATGACCCAAGAACAGCTTGCGATGTTACTTGGCGTAAGTCGACAATCGGTAACAAAATGGGAAGCGGAGAAAAGTTATCCAGAAATGGATAAGCTACTCAAAATATGCCAAATTTTTGAATGCTCGTTGGATGATTTAGTGCAGGGTGATTTAACGGGCCGCGTTTTGGATTCAAACGAATCAGCGATTCCCTCTGGGCCGCCAACTGATGTGTGCGGCTACGATGATCATCAGCGAATGCTTGCCTGGAAGATTCCTACTGGAATTGCAGCTATTCTTATTTTCATTGGTCTAGCATTGCTTCTAGAGGGAGCTATTGCTCTTTCGGAGTGGAATGGAAAAGATGGCTTGTTTGTTATTCTAGTGCTAACAGGTACCTTGATTGGTCTTGCTTTCCTTATTCCAGCAGGAATGGCTAATTCTGCTTTTGTAAAAGCTCATCCTTATATTGAGGACTTTTATACCGAAGAGGACAAAACCCAGGCTCGTAATAAATTTACGTATGGTTTTATTGGTGGTATTGCTTGTATTTTTGTAGGAATTGGCTGCATGCTTATGCTAGAAAGCAATCCTGATACTGAAGGCATGAGCTACTTTTTCCTGTTATTCTTTATTGCGCTTGGCGTATGGAATATTACTCACTATGGCATACTGCTTGGTCGTACTAACGTTGCAGAATATAACAAAAATGTCGCTGATGAATTAGAGTTTGAAGACATTTTAACCGCACAAGTGGAAGATGAAATTAAGAGTACCCTACTAAAACGTAAACGCAAAAACACAAAAGTTGGCGCATTGTGCGGGGTTATTATGCTTTTCTTCACAATTATTGGGCTTGGTCTGTTGTTTATTCCTATTCTTTCGTCTCCTGATCCTTCGAATTTCCAACCTGAGGGGACGACTGCCATGTGGTTTTGGCTTGCTTGGGTTGCTGGTGGGCTCGTATGTGGGATCGTAAGCGTAATAATGAATGCGTTTGGAAAGGATGATAAGTAGCTTGTCTCGATGGGGTATGAGGCAGGAAATCGGCGATAAAAAACTGGGGAACTGAATCTATTGTCACCTTGCTGCTTGTACACTGATAGATTGTTGTACCCCAAGGATATCTATCGAGATATAAGGTTTCTTAATCCTGCTTTGTCTTCTACTTCAATTTTGCCACGTGAAAGTGCCACCAGACCGTCGTCGGCAAAACGTTTCAACATACGAGAAACTACTTCACGCGCACTACCTAGGTGGTGCGCGATTTCATCGTGGGTTAAGGTGAGTGTTGAACTGCCCGTGCGTGCTACTTCGTCTAGGAGAAATACAGCGAGACGTTCGTCAAAACTCATAAATAATACCTGCTCCATAACCCACATAACTTCGCTAAAGCGCTCGGCGGTTTGGCGATACGTAAAAGCTTCTACATACACGTTTTTGTCGATGAGTTGGGCATAAAACGCTGAATCAATAATGAGCAATTCAGTATCGGAAGCTGCATCAAGAAATACGTCAAACGTAATCATGGTTAATGCACACGATGCTGCCAATACGCAGCTTTCCTGTTCCCCTATACGGAATAAAGTTATTTGCTTTCCTTCTTCCGAAAGCATGTAAGCACGTAGATTTCCCGAAAGTACCAACATAACGCCAGCTGGTGAGGTGGGATTGCGGACTTGATCTCCTGCTTTAAATCGAGCAAAGCGAGTGTGAGAAACAAGTGCCTTTCGCTCTTCTTCGGTAAGGTTTATCCAGAAAGGAAGGCGCTGGGAAAGCAGCGCCTTCAGAGTTGTTTGTTGCTTTAATTGGTGTTCGGTATCTAATTCCATTACTAAAACTTTCTTTAGAAATGAATGACAAAAGACAATGAAAACTTTATGCTTTTAAGCCACAATCGCCCACATTTTCCATGTCTGCGTTTTGGTCGAGCTTCAATGCTTGATAGAAATTATATCCTCCAGAAATATTGGTGCAGTCGAAACCATGTTGGCTTAATATTCGACAGGCAATGTAGCTTCGGATACCAGTAGCGCAATGAACGAGAAGTTGTTTGTCGCGAGGTAGTTCTTTTAAGCGGCTTCGAAGTTCGTCTACGGGAACGTGTAAAACTGGATTATGTAAGCCGTCAAGATGGCCACGTTCATATTCTGTTTGGGTTCGGGTGTCAAGGATGATAGTCTGTGGGTTTTTACGTGCTTGGATGAGTGCTTCATCCCAATGGATTTGATTTACCGTACCTTCCAAAATGTTTTCAATTACGTAGCCAGCCATATTCACGGGGTCTTTTGCCGAAGCGTAGGGTGGTGCATAGGCTAAATCAATCTCTGTTAGGTCAAAAGCAGTCATGCCAGCTTTTATGGCCACTGCGAATACATCTATGCGTTTGTCTACACCTTCGCCGCCAATAATTTGAGCACCTAAAATTTTGCCACTTGGTCGTTCGAACAACACTTTCATAGTCATGGTGCGAGCACCTGGATAATAGGTCGCATGAGATGCGGGGGTGATAATTACAGAATCAAACGTATAGCCTGCCGCTTCAGCGCTTTTGGTGTTAAGGCCAGTTGTTGCAACAGTCAGATCAAAGGCTTTCATCACCGAAGAACCCATAGAGCCCGTAAAGGTACGGGGTATACCGCAGATGTGGTCAGCTACTATACGTCCTTGTTTATTAGCGGGTCCCGCAAGGGCAATATGTGCTGGTTTGCCACTGACTATTTGGGTGGTTTCGATAGCATCTCCAATTGCATAAATATCTTTATCGCTGGTAAGAAGATGTTCATCAACCTTTAGGGCGCCTTTGATTCCAAGCTCAAGACCAGCTTCTACTGCAAGCTTGTTTTCCGGTGCAACTCCTATGGCTAAAACTACCATATCTGAAGCGATGTGCTGCTGGCTTGCTCCTGTTTTGTCTTCTTTGTCCTTGAAAGTGGTATAGATTTCGCGGTTATTTTCGGAAAATCCAATAACATCCGCATTAAGTTTAAGTGCTATTCCTGCTTCGCGCATGCGATTATGCAGAAGAGAGGCAATGTCATTATCAAGCGAATGCATAAGGTGATTCGGGCGCTGTAATACGGTAACTTCGATGCCTCGTTCTACGAGGTTTTCAGCCATTTCGAGTCCAATAAACCCGCCACCTACGATGGTTGCGCGAAATGGTTTGTCTTGATGACCTGTTTGCTCGTGCTCGATAAAATCGGCAATGGCAAAGGTGTCCTCAACGGTGCGTAAGGTGTGAATTCGTGAAGAATGAATGCCAGGTAAATCGGGTATAACAGGGTGCGCGCCAGGTGAAAGAATAAGCTTATCGTAGGTTTCGGTGTAGGTTTCGCCTGTTGCAAGATTATGGATCGCCACCTGCTTCGCTGCACGATCAATCTTGGTTACTTCCTGGTCTATGCGCACTTCAATATTAAAGCGGTTATGAAAGCTTTCTGGTGTTTGCAGGGTAAGCTTACTTCGATCAGTTATGGTACCACCGATATAGTAGGGCAGTCCGCAGTTTGCATAGGATACAAAATGTGTGCGTTCAATAATGATAATTTCAGCATGTTCGTCTAAGCGGCGAAGACGTGCTGCGGCGGTTGCTCCGCCTGCTACGCCACCAACAATTACTACTTTCATGACGTTCCTCTTTTTCTCTAGATAGATATAGCGAAAAGATGGCGGAAAAGCTTACTTAGATCCTTTAATGGTATCACCACGCCAAGATGAGATACCTCCCATGTTCCTCACATTTTCATAACCTGAGTTTTGGAGATAGCGGGCTGCGTTTCCGCTTCGAGCTCCACTGGCGCAATAAAGGTAGAGCGGGGTGCTGGTGTTTTTGACGGTCTTTTTTACTGCGTCAATTTGATCGAGAGGGATATTGTAGGCACCTTTGATATGGCCCTGTTTGTATTCTGCGGGAGTGCGCACGTCAATAATGACGGCATTTTCTGTTTGCCGTGCTTCTTCAACGAGATCGTTAATGTTGCTTCCGCCTCCGAATAAAGAAAAAAGTCCCATAATTGCTTCACCTTGCCTTATTGTCCCTAATGAGAAAATTTACTGAGTGGCCTTAATCATTCAAAGAGCGTTTGAGTTTTGAATTTGCTGGATAAACCATATCGAGTTTTCCGCAGTATGTCAGTGATGAAGTCACATTTTGTTTTGGCAGAGGGTAGACAGTGAATGAGCTAGAACCATTTGAGCTTCTTTAGTATAAGAAGCAAAACTGCCAAAATAACTGCTGCCATTCCCGTAACAATGGCAAATCCATACGGGGAATCTGCAAGAGGAATGCCTTCGAGATTCATCCCGAATAGTCCACCGATAATGGTAGGAATGCAGAGCACGAGCGTAAGGGTTGCCACTAATTGCATGGTGTGGTTCAAATCGTAATCCATGATCAATCCGAAATGGTCAATGGCAGAATCTAGAATTCCTGAATAAATTTTCGTGGTTTCAAGCGCCTGTTGATGCTCAACGATAACGTCGTCAAATAATTCGATTAAATCTAAATCGCCCGATGCTGCTACATAGCGGCGATAACGTTCAAAAACTGTATTGTTAGTTGCCAGAGAAGTTTGAATGTACACGTAAGAATCATTTAGTGCATAAAGTTCTTCTAATTCTTTTCGCGTAGGACGTTCAATAGCTGCAGTTAAAGTTCGACGGCGTTTGTCGAGCGCTTGAAGCGAATTAAAGTATGCCTGAGAAGAAGCGATGAGGATATCGCTTACAAACTGCTGGGTATTGCTTGTGTCGTGGAGATCCTCAAAGCGCGATTTTAAGATGCGGATAAGGGGCACACGATAGACTGAGCAGACCGAAATCACATGCTCTTTTGTTTGGAAAATTCCAATAGGAATTGTTTTGTAACGCTTTTCTCCTGATGACTTGTCATGAAGTGGCGTGTCAACAATGAACATAACGTAGTCTTCGTTGCGTTCGATACGAGAAATTTCTTCAAGATCGAGAGGAGCTGCGATATCGTCTTCATCAATATGAAAGCGCTGAGATATTTCCTCTAGTTCCTCGGGGGTTGGTTCAAAGAGGGCGATCCAGCAGCCAGGCTGTTCGGTAGGAACTCGGATAAGAGAGTTACTCGCTTTATCCATGATGAAGTATTCGATCATGCTGCCTCCTTTCGGATACTCTTGAAGATACGTATGTTCAAGTAATTCATTTTCGCAGATTACAGGGAGCTAAATGTAAAAAAAGAGCAAATCGTTATATTCCGACTTGCTCTTAAAGTTTGGGGTACTACGAATGTAGATACGTCTTTTATCGGATTCGGGTTACACAAAACTGAACATTAAAATTCTCTGGTTTGATAGAGCTTGATCGATATGATCAGGCTAATTGCGTAAAGTACGAGCGAACCAATGCATAATCCCGCGATAAGGTACAGTATCGCATCGTCTGCGGTAAAGAACCATTGGATGATGTCAGGAACGTAGGGTGCCAAGGGGCCGCCTTCTCCGAACGATACAAATACGAGTAAAAACAGCACAACACCAACGACGGGAACAAAACGTGCACCCTTTGTCATGCCAACCTTAGCAATTACTGGAAGGGTGAGAGCACCTAAGAATAATGCCATTGCTGCTCCGCCTAATGCGCTTCCAAAGATTGCTTCAGGGGGATTAACGGAAAGGGAAAGCGTTGAGAGGAATTCTCCGTTGGGGCTGGTGTAGTTCCACGATGATCCGAAATCAGCTGCTGATTGCGGCGATATCAGCTCGATAATAAAACCAGTGATATAAGAAACAATGATTCCTGCTAGAGCAGATATAAGAGCGACAAACAAGAGACTTGCATAACGACCAATCATGATATCTTTGCGTGTGGTAGGCAGGGTTAGTCGATATGTTTGCCATTCATTCATCTCGTCATAAGCAGCGATAGAAAACAGATAAAGCAGCGGGATCATTGCGCCAAAGCAGCCTCCAACCACCGCAAGAGTATTATTCATGGCAAGGGTGATTACGATAGTAATTATCAGGCAGGTTAAGAATAATTGGATAAGGTTACGACGCATAACGATAAGGTCAGAAAGAATCATAGTTTTCATCGGATTTCTCCTTTGAGCATAAAACGCATGTAGTCTTCCAGATTTGTACGATCGCAGGCGATAGAGGGGAAAGCACGGGAGAGGTCTATGCGGTCGGGAACTAAAATGTCGGTGCTGTAACTGCTGCGAATAATGCGTAAGCTACGGGGTTCAAAGAGGTTTGCTTGCAGAAGTTTTTCAGCTTCACTTGCACGACAATGAGCAATACCGGCGATATCGCATATTTCATCAATTGCCTTTGTGAAAATCTGTTTACCTTCATCTACGCATACGACATAATCAGCTATTTTCTCCAAGTCAGAGGTGATATGGCTTGAAAGGAGGATGCCGCGATAGTCTTTGTTCATAAAATCGCGCAGCATTTCTAGTACTTCATCTCGTGCAAGTGGATCGAGGCCGGCGGTTGCTTCGTCGAGAATAAGGAAATCGGGATGATGGGCAAGTGCAAAAGCGAGCTGTAATTTCATTCCCATGCCACGGGAAAGCGATTTAACTTCCTTTGTCTCAGCGAATCCAAAAGAATTCGAAAGCTTTTTGAAATAGGATTGATCCCAGTTGGAATAGGAGGCTTTTCCTATAGCTGCTACATCTGAAATGTGGCAATCGTTGGGAAAGGGGATAGTGTCAAAAACCACTCCAATACGTTGTTTTGCCGCCATGGGGATTCCCGAGGTACTGCAGGTGTTTCCAAACAGTCCTATCTCGCCGCCATCGTAGCTTATAAGACCAAGGATGGCTTTGATTGTTGTTGTTTTTCCTGCGCCATTGCTTCCGACAAAACCGGTAATATCGCCATCAGAAACGGTGAGATTTATTTGGTCAAGGGTGAACTGATCGTAGTGCTTGATCAGATTGGTTACTTTCAAAATATCAGACATGATTCAATCCCTTCAGGTAAAAGAGGGGAAGATAATGAAACTAAGATTCTGCGAGTGTATCGAGCATATCGTGGAGTTCAGGAAGGGATATTCCTGCAGTTTCTGCACTATCAAGTGCTTCTTGTAAAAGTGCTTCAACGTGACGTAGACGCTCTTCTCGTAGTAGTTCTAAATTCCCGCCTGCAACAAAACTTCCTTTTCCTTGTTTGGTTTCGATAAAACCCAGTGCTTCCAGGTCGGAATAAGCACGTTTGGTGGTAATGACGCTTACATGCAAGTCGCCTGCAAGTGCCCTAATGGAAGGAAGTGCTTCTCCGGTTGAGAGATCTCCCGATAAAATGGCATCTTTTATCTGCGAAGATATTTGTTCATAAATGGGCTTATCGCTTGAATTTGAAATAATTATTTCCACTCTCGATGAGCCCTCCTTTTTTATAAGCGGCAAATGTTTTCTTTCATCTGGGCTGACAAGTAACAGATAACGATTGCATTTTGCCAGAATGATTAAAGTATCGGTTTGCTTTATTGGTTGTCATGGATGATGCCTTCGACCCCGGTTGCCGAAGACTGAAGAAGATTCCGGAGTCTTCTTCAACAGTGAAAGCTTAAGTGCGCTTCTTAAACTCTCAACTGTGTTTATCATGATATATACAGTATATACACACTATACACAGTTGGCAAGAGGAAAGAAAAATCATTTCGAGGAAAAAATGAACATGTTCATAACGTGCTACAATCAATAAAAGACAAAATTCCACAAAGGAGGGGTTTGTATGACGAAAAAAGTACTTTTATTATGCGGCGATTTCACCGAGGACTATGAGACCATGGTTCCTTTTCAGGCTTTATCCGTATTAGGTTATCAGGTGGATGCGGTCTGCCCTGATAAGAAAGCTGGTGAAACCGTCGCAACTGCTGTTCATGACTTCTTGGGAGAACAGACCTATACAGAACTTCGCGGTCATAACTTTGCCTTGACGGCAGATTTCGATGCAGTAAAGACCGAAGAGTATGAGGGCCTGTTTATTACTGGTGGTCGCGCTCCTGAGTATATTCGTTTGAATGCTCGTGTAATCGAAATCGTAAAAGAGTTCTTTGCAGCTGGTAAGCCTGTTGCTGCTATTTGCCATGGTCCTCAGGTTTTGGCTGCAGCTGGAGTATTAGAGGGCTATAAGGCAACTGCCTATCCTGCAGTAGGTCCTGATGTAACGCTTGCGGGCGGCGAATATGTAGAAGCTGGTATGGATGAAGCTGTAGTAGACCGCAATTTAGTAACGGCTCCTGCATGGCCAGGCGACACTGCTATTGTTCGCGAGTTCGCTAAGTTGATGGGCGCTAAGATCGAAATCTAAACAAAGTTAAACTTTTACTTGTTCCTTTTTGCAAAAGGGAATCAGCGATAAAAGATTTGCGATCTAGGCGAAATCAAAAATAGGGCAAAAGTAAAATAAACCGCCATCCTTGATTTTTTTGGGGTGGCGGTTTTGTATTGGTTTGAACTTATGCAAGATTATTGAGGTAAAGCCGATGGAATTTAAATTGCTTCTACGGTAACAGCAGTTCCCGATGCAGTAACCATCAACATGTTACCTTGGCCAAGAACTTCGTAATCCATGTCGACTCCCACAACCGCATGAGCGCCCATTTCGGCGGCACGTTGCTCAAGTTCCTGAAGAGCTTCATTGCGTGCGCTAAGGAGTTCATCTTCATAACCTTGGCTACGACCACCAACAATGTTGCGAATACCTGCGCCGAAATCCTTAAAAATATTGATGCCAGTAATTACTTCGCCAAATACGATTCCGTAGTAACCCGTAATTTTGTAACCATCGATGGATTGTGTTGTGGTAACAATCATGATTGTTCCTTTCACTTACTGCGTAATACGCAGTGTTCTGATTATCCTTGCCAGAAAGATTAATATCTGGGTTTACTACCGAGATAGATCCTATTAATTAGTCATAGTATGACAGATTGTTGAGTTGTGAGAGTTTTGGATATGTTAACTTCAAAAAACAGTTTTGACCTTGGTCTATAACGTGAGGTTTTTCATGCGATAACAATTCCAAATCGTTCTATCGTGCAAATTTACTCATTTTTGGAGAAATGAGGGAATAGGGAAACGTAAAATGAAAGAGTCCTTCATTGGGGGAAATGAAGGATCGATGTTACGTTGGCTCTGGAATGTTAGCTAAGTACTGCAAGTCAGCAGAGCGAGGAGGGGAGCCATGTCTAGGGGAACAGCATCAACAAATCTTCCACGTGAAGCTATCTTGGCTGCAGGTGCTTTTACTGCGCTTGGCACAGGCGCTATCTATATGTGGAGTATTTTCAATAAGCCTTTGATGGAAGAATTTGGTTTTACCACTTCTGAAGTCTCAATGATTTATTCGCTGTTCTTGTTAGCATCGTGTTTTTCGAGCATGTTGGCTGGTTGGCTACAGCGTCATACTCAGCCTCGCTTTATTGTATTAGGCGCAGGTGTTTTATTCGGCCTTGGATGGTTCTGCTCGGGTTTTGCTGACAATTTGCCTATGCTTTACCTTTTTTATAGTGGCTTTGCAGGCGCTGGAAACGGCATGCTCTACAACACTATTGTTGCGGTAGTGACTAAATGGTTTCCTGATAAACGAGGACTTGCGAATGGCGTTTGCATCGGTGCTATTGGCTTAGGTCCTATGATTTTTGCTCCAGCAGGTAATTGGCTTATTGAAACCTTTGATGTATCCACCGCTTTTCATATTGTGGGAGCGGTTTGGCTTGTAGTGTATCTCGTGTTCTCGTGGTTACTTTACGTTCCTCCTGCAGGATGGACGCCAAAAGGTTGGAGTTCAAAAGATACCGCTGAACACGAAGATGAGGTTTTAGTAAGTGCTACAGCAAATGCGACTGCAAGTGGTGCGGTTCGTGCGAAGAATTGCGAAACTGATGAGGGGGTAAATCCAGGAGAAGAGCCTGCTCGATTAAAGCGGACTACCAAAGAAATTGAACGACTTTCAGTACATCGAGAAGTTTCTTTTAGCTCTACGCAAATGGTAAAACAGCCCCTCTTTTATGTACTATTTGCTGCGCTTATGGTTTCTTCTACCAGTGGCTTAATGGTTACGGGTCATGCTTCTGATATTGGTCAAGAATTGGCTCATCTAACTGCCTCTGAAGGCGCGATTATGGTAAGCGTAATGGCTTTCGGTAGTTTTTTGGGACGTTTTGGCTTTGGGTTTGTTTCTGATGCGATTGGTCGCTATAACGCGCTTATTATTTCACTGGTAATAAACGCCATTGTTATGGTTTTATTGCTCGGTCATGCCACTACCTTTATTACGTTCTTGCTGGCGGTTAGCGTAGTGGGGGCATGTTTTGGTGGAACTATGTCAATTGTGCCTGCGATCGTGGGAGACGCATTTGGGTCTGCGAACTTTGGCCAGAACTATTCGTTTGTATACCCCGGCTATACGGTAGCATCTTTTGTTGGTCCGATGATTGCTGCTTCAACGGTAGAGACGCTTGGCACCTATGTTCCTGCTTTTACGGTAGCGGGCGCTATTTCGGTAATTGGTATAGTGCTCGTGTTTGTGGCTAAAATGCTTGCCTATAGACTCGAGGATAAAAAAGTAGCAAACGAAATGTAGAGCTATGCCAATTCAATCTGGGTTGCAAACATGCATTCTCCAGCATGCTCTCCTTCTACAGAGATGCCGAGGGAAGTGATGGTTTTGCCATCACGTTTTGAGTGTACGCGTACGCGATCGCCCAAACGCAATTCGTGGCGATAGTCAATTTGAAAAGTTTCGATAGTTTCGTTTTCGCTTAATTCCAAGGCATTCATGACAAAATTGGGATACTTTGAATTGTTGACATGTCCATTGATGTCGATATCAACAAATGAAACAACGTCTTCAATGCCTTGATCCTCGGGTTCAAAGGTCTTTATTTTGCGAAGTTTTTTGTCGAAGACTTTTTCTTCGGAAAAGTCTTGCGGACCTTTATAGAAATCGCGAGCAGAAGCAAAACTACGGGTTTGATAGTCCATTAAAATCCAGTCGGAACTGCACTTTACCAGAGGAGTGCCATCTAGTTTTCTCATAGTGTACTCGCGTTGAAAGCCTAAACGAGTAGGAGCAAGAGGCCAGGTGCGGGCAATTACCTGTTCGTGAAGCTGAGGTGTCTCGATAACCTCGTACTTTATGCGCGTAACTACCCAAAATAAGCCAGCATCAGTCAATTCTTTCCATGTCATGCCAGGAACATTTTCGGCATTAACTCCCGCAACATCTTGAAATACATCCAAGATGGAAGAGGGGAGAAGGTGGGCAAAGCGGTCAAAGTCGCCAGTGCGCAACTGATAGGTTTGTTCATATTCGATAGTCATGAATACCTCTGGGTAGTAATAGCATTTCGTAAAACTAGTACAGGAAAGAATACCAGCGAAATAGCACTTTGCGGGAAGCGAGAAAGAAAAGAGTTCCGAAAGAATGTGAAACCTTTACAACTATTAAACAGGATGAGGAACAGTGTTGGATTTTGCGGCGGCTCAGAATCTTTCTGCATCAGCATGTTGAAATTTGCATTCTTGTTTAAAGCTCTCCTTTTAGCATGAGTAGCCATCCCTTCTTTGGGTAATAAAACAATAGAACAAATGTACGAATTATGGTAGGCTTGCTTTATATCTAAACATCAATCAGTGGTTTGGTTTCTGCATGGAAGAACTTGCAAATAATTCTAGCTTTGAGGTAGATAATGCCGCTTCTCATGGAATGGTATCGTTTAACTCCTTGTCTGCTTCGAATGAAGATAATTCATCATTTCATCAACGCTTGAATGCTGCCCAGATCGAGGCGGTTACTACTACAGAAGGGTATGTGCGAGTAATTGCGGGCGCAGGCACAGGTAAAACACGCACTTTGACTGAACGCTTTGCGTATCTTGTTAACGAACTCGGTATTCTTCCGGGTAATATTTTGTGTGTGACTTTCACCAATAAAGCTGCGAATGAAATGCGCACTCGCATCAAGCAGTTAACGGGCGGAAATGATACAGGCTACATTAATACCTTTCATGGATTTTGCGTTTCGGTACTGCGGGAAGATGGACACGAAATTCAATATCCTAAGAGCTTTTTGGTGCTGGATAATGGCGATATTGATGCAATGCTTCAAATTATTTATGAAGAGCGCGGTCTTACGTTGCGCAATATGTCTTTCTCCCAAGCGCGCGACATGATAGAAATGCAAAAGTTGGTAGAGCATCCTGAATACTATCGGGATATGCTTTCGCTTTCTTTAGAGGATCTTTATAAGAAATACTGGTCTGCAACTAAACCTCACGACATTATTTTTTACGGCTATCTTTATCAAGAGAAGAAGTGTTTCGGCGTTGACTACAACGATCTTCTTGTGTTTGTACTCCACATATTTGCGCAAAATCCTGAAATTCGTCTGAAATGGCAACAGCGTTTGGAATACATCATGATTGATGAGTTTCAGGACATTGATGCTATTCAATATCAGTTGATGGAGGTTTTGGCGGCTTATCACAAAAATCTTTTTGTAGTGGGCGATCCTGATCAGACAATTTATACGTGGCGTGGTGCTAATGTGCGCTTTTTGCTCGATTTCGACGAACGTTTTCAAGGTGCCCATACCATAATGATGCTTGAAAACTATCGTTCGGTTCCTCAGGTGCTAGAGGTAGCTAATTCTCTCATCGCCAAGAACAAAGAACGTATTCCAAAAGATTTAGTTGCTGTTCGTTCGGATCATGGACCAACCGTTTGGCGTCATGCCAAGTCTTCTACTGAAGAGGCGCGTTGGATTGCCCAGGGAGTGGAATCTCTTCATAAGGCAGGAGTTCCTTATCGCGGTATTGCTGTTTTGTATCGAGCTCATTATGCTTCACGATCTATTGAAGAAGCTTTTTTAAAAGCCCGTATCCCTCATACGATTTATAGCGGAGTTCCCTTTTTTGGCAGAAAAGAGATTAAAGATGCCCTTTCGTATTTGCGCATAGTTGCATACCAAGACGATCTTTCTTTTACGCGAATCATCAACACTCCAAAGCGTAACTTAGGTAAGCGACGAATGGCTTTTTTGCGAGAAGAAGCCGAAAATCGCGGTTGTTCATTATATGAGGCACTTCAATTTACGATCGATAATGAAATCTTCAAAGGAACTAAAGCTAAAGACTTTTTAACGCTTGTTGAGCATTTTCGTTACGAATACGAAGGTCGTCCTGTATCTGAAGTGCTTTCAGCAATTCTTAACGAAAGCGGTTACGAGAAAGCATTGCGAACCGAAGGCAGTCAAGAGAGATTGGATAACTTAGCAGAACTTAAACAGTCTATCTATGAATTTGAAACTACCTGCGGTGAAGAAGTAACGTTAGAGCATTATTTATCTCAGGTGGCGTTACTTTCGAATTTAGATGCTTTTGATGATGCTCAAGATAAAGTCCGTTTAATGACTATTCATTCTGCTAAAGGCTTGGAATTTCCGCATGTGTTTCTTTGTTCTTTTTCGGAAGGCATTTTACCTTCACGCAAAACTATGACGTTTGAAGCTATGGAAGAAGAACGCAGATTGGCATTCGTCGCCTTTACTCGAGCGCGTGATGGACTGTATTTAACGGAAGCAGAAGGCACGGGGCATGAAAATATGCCTCGATATCCCTCTCGCTTCCTTCTTGATATCGATCCAGCCACTTTAGAATTTTCGAATCCACCTACTGAAGTGCAAATGCAACAAGCGCGAAGCGCTTACGGGTTTACGGATAAATGGATTTCGGAGATGTCTTCGGTTCCTGAATTCGCGCCAGGTGATAGAGTTCTGCACTCAGTGTTTGGGGAAGGTGCAATACAGGAAATCGATTCTGAAAAGCGTGCCTACGTGATTCAATTTGATGCGCTCCCTACACCACGTGCCTTAAGCTTTCGCGTCAAACTAGAACATCTTTAAGTCATTTTCTTTGATACAATGGCGCCTGGAAAACTGCTTTAATCTATGTTTTCCCAAGTAATCGCCTGTATTTCTTTGAAGAAAGGAACCCGCACATGCTCGTGCTTGATGATACTTATATCTCGCCGGAAGTTTTTGAATTCGCAGAAGCTACCCAAGAGCCAATTTTTGATAATGAGCCTGCTCGTCGCTACGTGGCGGAAGGCAAAAAACTCAACATTGTTGACAACTCAAAGGCTGCTGAAGGGCGTATTATTGCTTTTTCCGAAGCGTATCTTGATGAGGTTAAGCGCTATTGTGACAAACAAACTGCTCGTGCTATTTCGCTCTGCAAAGATAAAGCGGAATGCCGTCGTGTGTTGGCACCCTTATTCCCCGATTATGTTTTCGAAGAGTTCGACCTCGATCAGTTAGCCGAGGTGGATCCTTCTTCCTTCACGCTACCTGTGGTTTTAAAGCCTTCTACAGGATTTTTCAGCTTGGGTATTTATCCTATCTTCTCAGTTGAAGACTGGAATGCCGCTTGCGCTGATATTCGTAGTCATTCCAGCAGCTGGAGCAATCAATATGGCACTACGGTGGTTAACAACTCAAAGTTTTTGGTTGAGAGTTATTTGAATGGCGAGGAATACGCTATTGATGCATATTTCAATGAACAGGGCGAAACCGTTATTTTGGATATCTTGAAGCATGATTTTGCGGGTACTGAAGATGTATCAGATCGCCTGTATTACACTTCAAAGGCTGTTGTTGAGGAAACAATGCAGGCTATGAAAGATTTTCTGATCCAAAGCAATAAGCTCCTCGGGTTTAAAAATTTTCCTGTTCATGTGGAAGTTCGCGTAGGGGAAGATGGAGTAGTTTATCCCATCGAGTTTAATCCCTTGCGTTTTGCGGGTTTGTGCACAACAGATTTGTCTTTCTTTGCGTATGGATTCAAGACGTACGAAAGCTATCTGAATAATATCCAACCCAACTGGGATGAGGTGCTCGCTGGTAAGGAAGGTAAACGCTATAGTATGGTAATGCTTTCTACTGATGGCACCTCTTTGCCGGATCATTATTCTTTTGATTATGATGCTGTTCAGCAAAAATTCTCGAAGGTTTTAACCTGTCGAAAGCTAAATGCAAAACAGTACAACACTTTTGGTGTGTTGTTCACCGAAGCTTCTGATGAGGCTTGGCAAAAAGAATCAGATTATATTTTACGTTCGAAATTAGAGGAATTTCTGTCCTAACTATGGGGTTGTATTTTTGCCCTAACGGTGTTGCGTAGGTACTAGTCGGTAGGGCAGAATATTTACGTTTCTAGTTTTAGTGTTTTTGATTTTAGTAAGGCGAGATCTTTTTTGATCTCGCCTTACTAGTTTTCAGCGTAGTGTTTTGAGTTGTAGGTAAAAATTCGGATTTCTAGCAAGTTGGTGCAGAAAATGACGCCTATAACCCAAAGATTTCTGTTTCCATGCTTTATTGGGAAGGCCATATTCTGTTGCTTTAGTTTACTGGTGAGCGCTGATATAACTCTGGTCGATCGTTATTTTGCAGATAGCTTCTGGATGTATTTCGGTTACCAAATCAGAAATGCGATGCTTTAACTCATCGTCGTCAAGTTCAAAATCGGCAGGTTTTACGCAGTCAAATATGACATTGGTGTGGGTGGGGCCAGGTACCGTACGTAGGTCATGAATAGAAAGCTGTGGGTTAATAGACTTAACCAGTTCATTTATTTGGTTGCGTAAGTCTTTTACTTCGGGATCATCTGTAACAATGGGGTCGTAATGAAGGGTAACAATCAAACCCTCATCGTTTTTGAAGTCCTGCTCAATATTATCTATAAGGTCGTGGCTTTCCATGGGATCTGCTTCGGCAGCCATTTCTACATGGGCGCTTGCAAATTGTCTGCCAGGGCCATAGTCGTGCACCATTAGGTCATGAGTTCCTAATACACCAGGATAGCTCATTATTTTCTTTTGAATATGAGCTACTACCTCAGGTTCGGCTGCCTTTCCAAGCAGGGGACTTACCGTTTCGCGCATAAGCTGAATTCCGCTATACACAATAAAAATGCCGACCGCAATACCAACCCAGCCGTCCAAGTCGATGCCTGTCTGACTAGAGATTATGGCGCAAACAAGCACTACGGCGGTGGCGATAACGTCATTGCGGGAATCTACGGCCGTAGCTTCAAGGGTGGTAGATGAAATACGCTTTCCTATGGTGCGATTAAATACCGCCATCCAAAGCTTCACCAAAATGGACAAAATAAGAATCACTGCAACGACAATATTGAATTCGGTGGGAGTGGGGTTGAGTACCTTATCAAGTGATGACTGAATAAGTTCGACACCAATAACTACAATTATTACGGCAACTGCAAGTCCCGATAGGTATTCATAGCGACCATGTCCATAGGGATGTTCGGGGTCTGCTGGTTTGCTGGCTAACTTGAATCCCAACAAGCTGATTACATTGCTTGCTGCGTCAGATAAGTTGTTTAATGCATCAGCAATGATGGAAACCGAACCAGCCAAAAATCCAATTAAACCTTTTGCCGTGCAAAGTAATATATTGCAGATAATGCCAACAATGCCTGCGAACTGTCCGTACGCTGTTCGTACCTTAGGATCATCTTTATATTCGTAGCCTTTTACAAAATGTCTTATAAGCCATTCGGTCATGGTTTCTAATTGCCTTTCTTATGGGGGAGAAAGCGAAAAAGGGGCTATTTACTAAGTATATGGCTGCCTAGGTACATAGCTGCCGAAAGTGCGCATCTCGTAAAAGCGCATATTCGTCTTTTCACAGTAACTATTCAGTGTAGTTATTTCGTTGGGCGTTTTCCACTGTTGCATTCGGTTGACTTTGCAATAACCCTCATGATGATACTATCGCTTGTAATGTGGTTTGCGATGATTCGAAAGCGAATTCTTATTAAGGGAATGGTTACTGAAACGCCAAAGAAGGATGCATAACAAATGTAGGCACCCCATCTTGCAAAGGTGGGGTGCCTTACGATCTAGTCAAAACGTTTGCTTAGAGCAATTTGTTTAAAGCTTTTAAAGAGTAATAACTTCCTTTTGACCATGAACAGTAAAAAGAGCTTCATCAAAGCAGATTTGATACACAACAGGTTCTTGTGAAAGCATTCCGATTAGATGCTCAAAACCGGCGCGTTTGGCAATAAGGGCATCCTTGATTTCATCAAGAGTGATATCAGTCTCTTTTACTTGGGCTTTCTGAACGCGGATAATTGCGCCCGTTTGGCTTGGTGCTGTAGTAAAAGCAACCTTTGTATTCTGATCAAATTCAGAAACTTTAGGTGTTTTGCGGGAAGTAGGGAATAAGAGCATTCCTTTTTCTTTGTCGTAATAAGTATCAACAAGGCGAACATTGGGCTGGTTATCTACCGAGGACGCCAATGCGATAAACGGAGCGTTTGCTAATGTTTCTTCAAATGCTTCTTTGCTCATAAGAAACTCCTTTTCTTTCTCAGTGAAGATGGGTATGTTTTGGAACATTTTAATAAAGAAGGGCTGTTTTAGATCGACTCGACCAAGGTTGATCAATTTTCCAGGAGCTCTTCCTATTGTTTGAGTGTACGGTATAATTAGTTGATAGGTCAACTAATTATGGAAGAAGAATCATGAATTATTCACCCTACAATTTCGGCAGATTAATTTCACTTATCGACAGAAAGATGAAATCCTTTCACAGTGTTGCTCTTGAACGTTTTGGATTGTCGGTATCTGAAATGCCGTTCTTTTTAACTTTGACGCGCAAAGACGGCGTTTCACAAGATGAATTAACTCAATGGGTTGGAGTGGATAAAGCATTAACTGCACGAGCTGTTCGTTCGCTGGAGAATAAGGGTTTTGTAGTGCGAAAGCGGAGCGAGGAAGACAGAAGAAAGCAATGCGTTTATTTAACCGAAAACGCTTGGAATATCGCCGAAGAGGTAATGGATGCATCGGTCTCTCCTAATAAAGTGCTTTCTGAGGGGATAAGTGAGGCAGACGTGAAAACAACCTACGAGGTGCTTATCAAAATGGCCGATAACCTCGGTGCACCTGCCGGAAGCGCCTTTGTAGTGTTTGATGAGCAGTGGGCAGAAGGTAAGCGGATCGTTGATAAAAATATGGAGGCATGAAATGCGCTACAACATTCAAAATCTATTACATATGGAGTTGGAACCAGTAGGAATCTTTTATTGCGATAAGGCACCCGAGCACGCTTTGTCCTTGAGAAGCGATCGACGTTGCTGTGTTGCCGATATGCTTATGGGTGCCGCTCGTGGCAAAACTATCGTTATGACTGAAGAGACTTGCAGTTGTGCGGGCGGTGCTGTTGGGCTAGGTTTCGGGGACGCGTTCACGCAGCGAAATCATCCTACCCGTTATCTACTTTCAACGGGGATGGCGGAGGTGCCTGAAGGTGAAGAAGTGAAGTTGCCGCCTCATATGCAAGAGGGCGAACGGTTCTTCGCAGATCCTTGTGTTACCGATGTATGGAAAAGCGATTTGCCTTTTGGTGATCGTCAAGGAAAACAGGTGGTTTTTGCTCCTGCTAAAGATTGGCCGGAAGCAGTTGCATCCAATAATGAGCATCATGAGGATGGTGGGTGCGAAAAAAATGGTGGTGGGGAGTATATGGAAAATCCCCCTGAACTTGTGTGCCTGTTTGTAAACCCTGACCAGCTTTCGGCACTGGTGTGCATGGCTGGTTTTAGATCCGGCAATAGGCTTGAAACCATTGCACCTTTTGGGGCGGCATGCCATTCTCTTATGTATGCGCTCGATCAAGCTAAAAGCGAAAATCCCAAAATGGTTTTAGGTTATTTTGATGTATCGCAACGAGCGAAAATTCCTGCAAACTTACTTACGGTCACCTTTCCCTATTCACTCTTTGTGCGCTTTGAAGAAGACGCTGATAAGGGGTGTTTAAGTTCGCATGCGTGGATAGACCTGATGGAAAAGAGGGCAAAGCAGGCGCGGTAACGAGCGTTTTGGGAAACTCCTCAAAATTTGGGTTGGGATGGTTGGGAAGTTCCTCAAAACTTGTGGTGAGATAATTAGGAAATTCCTCGTAACTCGGTGCAAGGCAAGATTGCCTGAACGTGAGGAAGAATAGCGTGGAGTTTTTCACTGGGCAAAGCGGAGAAGTGATGCTCGCCTGCCAACACCGTATCCGAATCGACAAATTGCTGTAAAAACCACTGGATAGCCTCCGGTTTCTTTTGTGCTGCTTTTGTTTGTTGTGCGAGCCAAGTTGCGAGAGCTATGAGCGTTTCTTGATCATGAAGTTCAGCGACTACGGTGGTACGAAATTCAAACGGGATTCTTCCCTGTAAAAGCAGGCGAATACTTTGGGTGATAGCTTCAAGGATTTGAGAAGTTTTTGATTCGGCCAAACCGACCGTTGAAGCATATCTAGTGGGCGTGTTTTTAATATCCATCGCCACATAGTCAAGACATCCCAGACTCAGAAGCCGCTCTAATATTTCTGGGCGGGATCCATTAGTGTCAAGTTTTACCAAAAAGCCTTGATCTTTGATTTGCTGGCAAAACTGTGTCAAATCAGGCTGAAGAGTAGGCTCTCCACCAGTAATGCAAATGCCATCAAGCAGTCCTTTTCGTTTGTTCAAAAACGAAAAGAAGTCTTCTTCTGATAACAAGGGAAGATCTTTTTGAGTTGCGGGCAATACAAGATCTATATTTTGGCAAAAGGGGCAACGAAAATTGCATCCCGAAGTAAAAACTGTCGCAGCAGTTTTACCGGGGTAATCCAATAAAGTTAGTTTTTGTAGTCCAGCGATTTTCATGGCGCGGATATTAACACAGTTTTTGAGATAAATAGTTCGTGGATAAGAGAACAAAGGTGAAGCCCCTTATCCTTTCGGTGGAATGTTTCCCCATACATTGTTAACATCTTTTCAACATTTATTACACAATATATTGTGGTTCAATTTTTACCTTATACCTATATATTGCAATTTGTGTATTGCTGTGCTGGTGAGGCGAGAGTAAAGTTTATGAGCACATGGAGAAGGATTCTCCCGAGAAGAAGCGTTAGCAAAAGCAATTTTGTTAATTGGTTGTCTTATTGCGCGAGCAATTTAAATCGACCGAAATTCCAGTTTAGGAGAGTAGTATGTATCAGGTTCAAAAACGCGATGGAAAAATCGCTGAATTCGACGTAACGAAAATCATAGCTGCAATTTCAAAAGCATTTGATGCTCTTGAAAAACAATATCATCCTTCAACTATTGATTTGTTGGGTTTGAATGTAACCGCGCATTTTGAGCCAAAGGTTAAAGACGGCATCATATCGGTAGAAGATATTCAGGATAGTGTAGAAGAAGTTTTATCTACCGCTGGGTATGCTGATGTCGCAAAAGCTTACATTCTTTATCGTAAACAACGTGAAAATGTCCGTAATGCTAAGGCTACGCTTTTAGACTACAAAGCGCTTGTTGATAGCTATCTCAAAGTAGAAGACTGGCGTGTCAAAGAAAACTCAACGGTTACTTACTCGGTTGGAGGTCTTATCCTTTCGAATTCGGGTGCGATTACTGCTAACTACTGGCTCTCTGAAGTGTACGATCGCGAAATTGCTGATGCTCATCGAAATGCTGAAATTCATATCCATGATCTTTCAATGCTTACAGGGTATTGCGCTGGCTGGTCGCTAAAGCAGCTTATTCAAGAAGGATTAGGCGGCATTCCTGGAAAGGTAACCTCAAAACCTGCGAGCCATCTATCCAGTCTTTGTAATCAGATGGTGAATTTCTTGGGTATTATGCAAAACGAATGGGCTGGTGCGCAGGCATTTTCAAGTTTCGATACTTATTTGGCTCCCTTTGTTCGAACCGACAATCTAACGTATAAGGAAGTTAAGCAGTGCATTGAATCGTTCGTCTTTGGTGTTAATACTCCGAGTCGCTGGGGAACTCAGGCACCTTTCTCTAACATCACTCTAGACTGGGTATGCCCACCTGACTTGAAAGATCAACCAGCAATCGTAGGTGGTAAGGAACAGGACTTCACGTATGGCGATTGCCAGCATGAAATGGATTTGGTTAATAAGGCGTTCATTGAAATCATGATTGAAGGCGACGCAAACGGTCGTGGTTTTCAGTATCCTATTCCTACCTATTCAATTACCAGCGATTTTGATTGGTCCGAAACGGAGAACAACAAGCTTCTGTTTGAGATGACTTCAAAGTATGGTACGCCTTATTTCAGCAACTATATCAATTCAGATATGGAACCATCCGATGTTCGTTCTATGTGTTGCCGCTTACGTTTGGACTTAAGAGAGCTTCGTAAAAAATCTGGTGGTTTTTTCGGAAGTGGAGAATCTACGGGATCTGTTGGGGTAGTTACCATTAACATGCCTCGAATTGCGTATCAGGCAGAAAATGAAGCAGATTTTTATGCGCGTCTCGATCATTTAATGGATTTAGCAGCGCGCTCCCTCAAAACGAAACGTACGGTTATTACTAAGTTTTTAGAGGCGGGTCTGTATCCTTACACCAAGCGTTATCTTGGAACATTCGATAATCACTTCAGTACCATTGGCTTAGTGGGTATGAATGAAGCTTGCTTAAATGCAAAGTGGCTAGGCAAAGATTTAACGCAGGTTGAAGCTCAAGAATTCACAAAAGATGTCTTGAATCACATGCGTGAGCGATTGAGCGACTATCAAGAGCAGTATGGTGATTTGTATAACTTGGAGGCAACGCCTGCAGAATCTACCACCTATCGTTTTGCTAAGCACGACAAGGAAACATTCCCGAACATCATCACTGCAAACGAAAACGGTACGCCTTACTATACGAATAGTTCTCATTTGCCTGTTGGTTATACAGAGGACATCTTTAGTGCGCTTGACGTACAAGATGAACTTCAGACGCTTTACACTTCCGGTACGGTATTTCATGCATTCTTGGGTGAAAAACTACCTGATTGGAAGGCGGCAGCAACGTTAGTGAGAAAAATTGCAGAAAACTACAAGCTTCCGTATTACACAATTTCGCCTACGTATTCGGTTTGCAAGAATCATGGCTATATTGCAGGTGAAGTGTATGAATGCCCTTGCTGCCACGAGAAAACTGAAGTGTATAGCCGTATTACAGGATATTATCGTCCTGTCCAGAATTGGAATGATGGCAAGGCGCAAGAATTCGAAGATCGTAAAGTGTATGAGATAGATGCTTCTCGATTTGCTAAAAGTAGTGCAGCGTTTGCTTCGGTAGTTGAACAGACTAGCCGTGCGGCTTCAGCGGCACCTCTTGATCGAGGTGCGACCACGGTTACTTCTTCTGGGGAGTCTACAGATGCGTCAATTGCGGAGATGCCGACAAAAGTGTCCGCTTCGGCACCCTCTGCTCCCAAAGTTGAAATTCCTTTAATGGAAGCTTCTTTGAAGTCAGGATTGTATCTAGTGGCAACCCATACGTGTCCTAACTGCCACTACGCAGCAGCTCAGATGGATAAAGCAGGCATTGTATATCAGGTATTGTATGCAGAAGAAAATCAAGATTTAATTGCGCGTTACAACTTAATGCAAGCGCCAAGTATGTTAAAAGTAGAATCTGATGGTTCGATCGAAGTGCTGGCGGGAGCTCCTGCTGTGTTTAAAGAAGTTAGCCTTTTGATCGATGCAACGCGCTAATACAAAGCACGGTCATTCAGCGTTAAAAAGCAACCACTTGCCTGGCACCATTAAGGTGCCAGGTTTATTTTTGGGGATTAGTTATAAAGAAGAGCAAATAATTTCAAAGTACTCAGGTCAATTAATTCAAACCTACCCTAAAATAGAATGAGTTTTCGAATTAAATTTACCAGTAACTCTTTGTAGCCAATAGCTAAAATAAATCATTTAGGGGATCACAATGATTACGTATGATCTTGAACAGCGAGGAAAGCATCCGAAATATGATTATCTATACCGCTGTATTCGAGAGGATATACGAAAAGGTTTATTGTCCTCAGGCACAAAACTTCCTTCTAAGCGCCAATTAGCAGAACACCTTTCTGTAAGCGTTAGTACAGTAGAGCAAGCCTATGACATGTTGGTGAGCGAAGGATACGTGCGTTCGCAGAAGGGGAGTGGGTTTTACGTTGCTCAAACAGCTAAAGGAGTTATAGCAATTAACCCTTTTGCTATTGCAACTGACGAAGAAGATGATTGGCAAAATCTCCGTATAGATTTTAAGGCAAATAAGTGTAGTTTGAATCTTTTTCCTAAAGATACTTGGTTGCGTGTTATGCGTCGTAGTTTGTCTGAGGGCAATCTTGCTCTTTTTGATACTGTTCCCTTTAACGGACTAGCAAGACTCCGTGAGGTAATTTCTCGGTATCTTTATGAATTCAAAGGAATTCATGCAAGTCCTGATTGCATTATTGTTGGGGCAGGTACGGAATATCTTTATAGCCGTTTATTACAATTATTTGGAAATCGGACAGTAGTAGCTATTGGAGATCCTGGTTATAAAAAGTTCGCAGATATTTCGAAAAGCATGGGGATCCTATGGGAATATCTTCCGGTTGACGATGAGGGTATTTTGGTTAATACACTTGCAGAAAGTCCTGCTGAAGTGGTGCATGTATCACCCGCAAATCATTTTCCTTTAGGCATAGAGATGTCTTCTGATAGAAGGAGAGCTTTGCTTGATTGGGTAAATAAAGACCCGCATCGCTACATTATCGAGGATGATTATGATTCGGAGCTCCGATTTGGTGGGCGTGCGCAGCCGTCGTTATTTACGCAGGATTTTAATCAAAAGGTTATCTACCTTAATACCTTCTCTAAAACGCTCGTTCCTTCATTACGTATTTCCTATATGGTTCTCCCAAAAGCGCTAATGGAACTTTATACAAGGCAATTGAGCTTCTACTCTTGTACAGTTTCGAGCTTCGAGCAAGATGCGTTAGCGCGGTTTATTGAGAATGGATATTTTGAACGTCACGTTAATCGTTTGCGAAGGTATTACGATAAGCAGCGACATTCAATAGTCCAGGCGCTTGAAAAATCGTCATTAATGAACATTGCGAGTATCAGTAACCCCCTAGTTGGTACACACTTAATTCTTTCCGTTGATTCTCAGTTAAGCGATGAAGAAATATCGCACAAGGCACAAGATTTAGAAATGCACCTTGCTATGCTTTCTGATTATTGTATTAATCCAACAGTACGTTCGTTTCATTATGTGGTAATCAATTTTGCAAGTATAGAACCGCAGCAAATCTCAGTTGCGGTTGAGCTACTTGAAAAAGTTTTTGCACACGATATTGCCTCAGCAAAAGCTTCGAATTAGTTTCAACTGACCTGTAATTTTTGTTTTAGTGTGATCCTACCGTAAATGATTGCCGCCCGATAGGCTTGAGACATGCTTTAAGGAACAGCAAACCTCTTCTTTGAGCAAATCAAATGCTTGACAAGTAAAAGGGTTTAAATAAGAAGAAAGTGAGGCCTGTTATGGGTAAAGTAGCAATCATTACTGGTGGTTCTCGTGGTCTTGGTGCGGCAATGTCGCGCAAGCTCGGTGAATTGGGTTACGATATCGCACTTAATTATCGTAGCGATTCCTCTCGAAAGTTCTGTGATGAAATTGCTGAAGAGTTGAAGACTAGCTACGGAACAGAAACTCTTATTGTCAAGGCGGATGTTGGATCTTTTGGAGGTTGCAAGGCTTTAGTGGATGCTACTGTAGAGCATTTTGGTGACAAGATTGATGCTTTGGTGAACAATGCAGGCGTAACTAATAACTGTAATTGGATCGATATTGAACCAGAAGCTTATGAAAATGTAATTAACATTAACTTGCTTTCTGGTATGCATATGACTCATTTGGTTCTCCCGTACATGATCAATCATTCTGATACTAAAGAAAACCAGTGCAATATTGTTTCTACGAGTTCTGTTGGGGGTTTAACAGGCGTTATTAATCAGGCAGATTACTGTGCTTCCAAGGCTGGCGTTATTGGTTATACTCGAGCTCTTGCGCTTGAGTATGCTGCGCAAGGTGTGCGAGTAAATGCTATTGCTCCTGGTATGATTATGACCGATATGCTCCGTGGTGTTAACCAAGATGAACTGAATGCTCTTGCAGCAACTATTCCTCAAGGCTACATTGGTGATCCTTCCGATATTGCGGGAGCTTTGGGTTATATCCTTACTGCTCCTTATCTGACTGGTCAGGTAATTTCACCAAATGGTGGTTTTGTTCTTGCATAATAATTACTTGTTCTCATAAATATTTCTGAACCTTTCAGCCGTGTCTCTTTAAGATGCGGCTGTTTGATTTCGGAACTCCACTCTATAAAGGTGTTTTAACGATTACTTCGAATCATGTATGGATGTCTATAACTGGTGGCGTTAATAATCTTTACATTTTTCTTTCTATTCTTTCGCGCAGTATAGAAATTATGTTTATCAGGTATTATGAGATCTGTATTAACGATTTCAAGGAATTAACGAAGTGCACAGCTTCTCTTTCGTAATAAGGGGAGCTTTATTTATAGAAGGAAACTAAATGGAAGCTACTCAGTCATCTCATCCCAGCGCAAATAACGATGTAATTAAGGGTTCCAATTCTGAAAATGAACTAGATCCTAAAATCCCCTCTTCGGAAGAAAAGAAGAAAACACCGCTTCTTATGAAAGTGTACGGCATCCTTTGTGTTGTCGACGGTGTGCTAACTATTCCTTTGGGAATACTGTTTGTTGGTCTAGTGGCATGGGCCTTATTTTATAGACCTGATTTGATCAGTGTTAGTTCGGATCCTACTCTTGCTACGGTTTTATCAGTAGTTTCTTTTATTGTGATTATGATCAATGCAGGCTTTTTAATTGGTTTTGGCATTTCGCTTCTGAAAAACCATAGAAGAAATGCTGCACGTTGGTCTTATGTGCTTATCGTTTTAACGATCTTGCGAATTCTTTTAGACATTATGTTGCAGGGCTTAGGCGAACATCTTATTGCTCCTGCAATCCAGCTGCTTATCCTTTTGGTGATCTCTGTTACCGTTGATCCTTCTTTGATTGAAGAGCGCGAGCTTAAACGTAAATTACGCAGCATGGAGGATCGTGATGCGATCGAAGAGGGTACTCTCGGTCGTGATCCTGAGGGCAAAGGTTACATCGAGCTTAACTTCTTTAACCTGTTTTGGGTATTTGTAGTTTGCAGTGTTTTGGGATTGCTTATTGAAACCGTACAGCATATGGTCGTGGTGGATCCTGGAGTCTATCAAGATCGTGCTGGAATGCTTTTTGGGCCTTTTTCTCCTATTTATGGCTTTGGCGCTGTATTTATGACCATTGCTCTCAATCGTTTTTATAAGAAGAATTTTGTACTCATATTCTTAGTTTCTGCTGTCATTGGTGGCTTATTTGAATACTTCGTAAGTTGGTTCATGCAAACTGCGTTTGGTGCAGTTGCGTGGGATTATACGGGGATGACGATTTTTGGCATGCCTGATCCAATCGCAATTCTGGCTGGCGGTAGAACGGCAACTCCTTTTATGTGTGCATGGGGTTTGCTCGGTCTTGTTTGGATTAAGCTCTTATTGCCTAATATGCTGAAACTTATCAATATGATTCCTTGGAAAATCCGCTACTCGTTTACCACTCTTTGTGCAGCGTTAATGTTGGTTAACGGTGCAATGACTTTAATGGCACTTGATTGTTGGTTCCAGCGAGTATCTAATGTTCCAGAAACGGCGCCTGTAGAACAATTTTTTGCTCAGCATTTCGATAACGAATTTATGGAAAATCGTTTTCAGAGCATGACAATTACGCCAGATGATTCCACTCGTGTCGATAGCTCTCAGGTACCGAATGCGACGCAATAAAAGCAGTGTTTGTTTCTCGTTCATGAACGTTAAAAATAATTAACGCTGGCATTTTATTAACGACGGCGCATTACCTGAAGGAAGATTCGTGATTATCATAGAAACAGACTTGCTGAAAAAACAAAGTTAATGCCTCGATACGGGCAGCCAGAGCAGAAGGGGGACTATCATGGGGAATTGTCTTGTTGCTCAATCCGGTGGACCAACGGCAGTTATTAATGCTAGTTTAGCGGGTGTAATTCGCGCCAATCAGCTTAATCCAATATATGATCGAATCTTTGGTGGCTTGTATGGAATCGAAGGAGTATTGAAGGGGGATCTCTGCGACCTTACAGCGTTATCTGGTCATGAAATAGAACTTTTAAAGCAAACGCCGTCTTCTGCTTTGGGAACTTGCCGTTATAAGCTCAAGCGCGGTAATGATACTGATTTCGAGCAGCTTATTAAAGTAATGAAAGATAACGACATTGAAGTCATGTTCTATATTGGCGGTAATGATTCAATGGATACCGTCGATGCGCTATCGCAATGGGCTGCTGAACATGGAATGTCTCAACGGTTTATTGGTATTCCTAAAACAGTAGATAACGATCTGGTTCCCGTAGATCATTGTCCCGGTTTCCCGAGTGCCGCTAAAATTGCCGTACAAATTACGCATGCAACCTATCTTGACTATGCTGCCTATACGCGTCCGGAAGTATTTGTACTTGAAACTATGGGGCGGGATGCAGGATGGCTTGCAGCAAGTTGTTGCGTATCGGGTAATGTTGACTTGCTTGTGCTCCCTGAGGTGGATTTTGACAAGCAAACGTTTTTGGACGCGGTCCAGAAGAAGTTCGATGAAAAAGGGGAGTGCTACATTGTAGTAAGCGAAGGTGTTCATTACGCCGATGGTACCTATGTTTCTGCAGGGGAATCTGCTCATGATGGATTTGCTCATGCGGTTTTAGGTGGCGCTGGAGCGGTAATAAAACAGATGATTATTGATGCGGGAATTGTTCCGCGAGGAATAGTACAGGATTTATCGCGTGCTGCACGTTCAAGTAATTTTGCTCAAAGTTTAGTAGATGTCACTGAGGCGTACGAACTGGGAATGAGTGCACATATGCGTAGTGCTAATCCTGCCTTCACGGCACAAGTGGTAGGGGTCAAGCGAGCCTATACTGAAGAAGGTGCCTATAATGCACAATTTTTTGCCGGTCCTGCAACTCAGTTTGCAAATGCAGTTAAACATTTTCCTCAGGAGTGGATACTGCCAAATTATCAAGGAATAACTGATGAAGCACGTGCATATTTCATTCCACTGTTGAAGGGAGAGCCTAAACTCATCATGGATGAAGTTGCACCAGCTACGCTTGTTCCCTTTAATAAACGATAAATTGAAACTCGCCTAGTCGTTAAACGGCAAAATAAAGAAGATGGTGTTATAAGGTCATTCGGTATGTTTCGCTTTCATTCTGTTCCCAAGAAAACGAAAGCGTAATGATGTGGTCATGAGGATAGGATCGGAATTTTATAGGATCGTTAACAATCTTATAAGTTCCGGTCCTATTAATAAGTTGGTAGGGAGCATGTTCGCTGTAGTTGAACTTTGACCCCGAAAAGGCTTCTACTCGTATGAGTGTCTGGCCTTTTTGATAGATGGTGGAAACGGTAGTTTCGTTGCTTTCGTAATCTACGATTTTTCCGCCAAAATCATATCGGACCATTAGAAGGTCATCGATTGTAAGGGGAAGCGTATCAATTTCGAGTGAAAACCCTTTTTGATTTAGGGCGGGTTCAACATGAAAGGCGTAAGGCTTTTTGTTGACTTCTACGGTAATGCTTCCAAAAGGAGTTCGATGCTTGAAGGTAAGATCCCCTAGAATGGTTCGAGCTTTACGATATTTTTCTAAGCGCTTAATATCCCGTGAAGAAACAACGCTCAGTCTTCCAAGTTCAGAATTATGCCGTAAATCAGCAAGCTTTACTTTGCGCGCAATTGAGAAAACTTCTTCTGTGAAAGTCGCGCTTTGAGAGTCTTTCGTTGCCTGGTTTTCGGAAGTGCCATCTGCAATTGATTGGATGTAGTCAAAATAGGGCATTTCTTCTTTTTTGGTAAGAAGCAGCACCGCTTCGACCACCGTTTCGGGTATTCCTTTTTCACGCAAATTATCAGCACTCAGTAGCCCATCTTCAAGTACGTCATGGAGAAGAGCCGTGCAAATTTCTTCTTCAGTGTCCATTTGCTCAGCAAGATGAAGAGGGTGGGCAAGATAGGGCACTTCATTTTTGTCGGTTTGATCCAAATGAACTTTGCCACAAATTTTCAAAGCTTTATTAATTGCTGGTGTGTAGAGCATAGGGCTTCCTAAGATGAAAATTGGCTGCAGTGAAAGGCTAAATGCGCTTGAAGACCCTGTTCGAGGATAAGCGGATTCGTAAAGGGATCACTGCGTTTGTGTTTGCAGTAATTATAAAGGTGACATCTCGAGATAAGTCAATTTGTTTAACTTTTCGTTTTTAGAAACATAACTTTTAGAAACAAAAAAGGTTCTTATATTGACGCTGCGTCATTTAAAGTATATGGTTTAGTCATAGAAATGACACAACGTCAATAAACAAGGTAACGAAAGACAGAGTGTCAATAAACTAGGCGATCGAAAGGATCTACAATGAGTTCAAAATTAGTCGCTTATTTTTCTGCTTCTGGCACAACTGCACGTGCTGCTCAGAATCTTGCACGTGCGATCGATGCTGATCTCTTTGAAATTGTCCCAGAGCAGCCTTACTCTTCGGCGGATTTAAACTGGAATAATAGTTCGAGCCGTAGTTCTGTGGAAATGAATGACGATGCTTGTCGGCCTGGCATATCGAGTATGGTTGACCACATGGAATCATACGATACGGTTTTTGTTGGGTTTCCTATTTGGTGGTATGTTGAACCACGCATTATTGATACGTTTTTGGAATCTTATAACTTTGAAGGTAAAACCATTGTTCCTTTTGCTACCAGTGGCGGCAGTGGCTTAGGGAAGGCTCCTCAAAGAATGCAGACAATTGCAAAAGGGTCAACGGTGAAGCCTGGAAAACTACTCAATGGGCGTCAGGATGCAGCTTCGCTTCAGCAGTGGGTTTCGGAAATGGGATTATAGTGAGATCATTACAGGAAGAGAAGATTCTCTTCCTGTAATAAGTGAAGGGTTGTTTGGTGCCGCGCGTTTTGAAAAAGTACGCTCGCTTGCCGCGATGAATTAAAAGACGCCTGTGCTGTACGCTATCCATCACTACCGTTTCAGAACAATTGCAAAGGAGTTGTCTATGGAATTCAAAGAACTAATTAAGGCACGCTATTCCTGCAAAAAGTACGATGGGAATCAGGTAAGTGCTGAGCAACTGCAGGCAATCCTTGAAGCGGGACGGCTTGCTCCTACTGCTAAGAATTTGCAGGAGCAGCATATCTATGTTTTGCAAAGTGAAGAAGCCCTTGCAATTATTGACGAAGTGACCCCTTGTCGTTATGGGGCTCCTACGGTTTTAGTAGTGGCTTTCAATGCGGATGATGTATATGTCTACCCTGGAGAACAGCGCGATTCAGGTATTGAAGATGCAAGTATTGTGGCAACACATATGCTCCTTGCCGCAAAGGATGCAGGGGTGGATAGTTGTTGGATTAATCGCTTTAATCCTGCAGAATTAAAGGAAAAACTCGGACTGCCTGAGCATGAAGAAATTCTTATGCTTATGGACTTGGGTTTTGCGGCAGAAGGCGCTGGTCCTCTTGCAAATCACGAAAAGCGCAAACCCTTAGATGATACGGTTACTTACCGCTAAAGGCTGCCTTTCATTAGAAGTATTATTGTATTTATATCAGGCATCAAATCCTCGCATTACGTAACTCCACTTAGGTATTGCGAGGATTTTTCTTTTCTTTCCTTTTGTTTGGGCGTAAACGAGAGGGTTTGAAAATCCTATAAATAAGCCAGAAATTTAGTATTCCTCTGTTGTAAACAATACGTTAAAGTTTGCTGTTGGTCATGAAGCTCGCGCTTCACAACCAAACGTATAGGAAAAAGAAGGGGGGATAAACGTGGCTAAAAAAATAATCCTTGATTGCGATCCAGGACATGATGATGCGGTCGCGATTCTTCTTGCACTTGGTAATTCGGAGATTGAATTGGTAGGAGTTACCACAGTCGGAGGCAATCAAAGCCTCGAAAAGGTGACTTACAATGCTCGAGCTGTTTTGGAAAAGGCTCACGCAACTGATATTCCTGTATATGCTGGCTGTGACAGGCCTATTGTTCGCCCACAAGAAGTAGCTGCTTCTATTCACGGCGAAAGCGGTCTTGATGGGGTAGAGCTGCCAGAACCGACTCGTCCGTTAGAGGATATGCATGCAGTTAATTACCTCATTAAAACCATCATGGAATCTGAGCCAGGCACTATAACGCTGGTGCCAACAGGCCCTTTGACTAACATTGCTATGGCGTGTCGCCTAGAACCTAAAATTGTCGATCGTGTTAAAGAAGTTGTTCTTATGGGTGGCGGGTACCATGAGGCCAATTGGAGTGCAGTTGCGGAGTTCAATATTAAGGTTGACCCGGAGGCTGCACATATTGTTTTCAATGAATCTTGGCCATTAACTATGGTTGGTCTTGATCTTACGCATCAGGCATTATGCACCCCGCAAGTGCAGAAGCGCATAGAGGAAATTGGCACTCCATTGGCGCAGTTTGTGAGCGGCTTAATGGATTTCTTCCGTCAGACCTATAAAGATAATCAAGACTTCGTGGATCCTCCTGTGCATGATCCTTGCACGGTAGCCTACCTTATTGATCCTTCGGTGGTGCAGACACGTCGTTGTCCCTTAGATGTTGAAATTCACAGTGAGCTTACTTTAGGAATGACCGTGGCTGACTTACGTGGTCCTGAGCCCTCGGCTGATGAATGCAACACTCAAGTTGCTACAAAGTTGGACTTTGATAAGTTTTGGGATTTAGTAACTGAAGCAATTGAAAGGATTGGTTAACTATTAATGTCAACTACTAAAGAAAAGATGCTTGATGAAGGCGGTAACCGTGACTAGTGGAGCTTCCGCTGGGTATGCTGCGTCTATGATTGCTGCAGCAGTATTACTTGGTTTAGCGCTGCTGGTTTCCTTCCTAATTCCAAAAGAAAGCGAAACCGATAAAAGCTAATAGTGGTATGTAATCGGTCGAGTTCTTAGAAAGCTTGCGTTTTTGCCCTGAAGTCTTTATGACTTCGGGGCTTTCTGGGTGAAAGGGCCTTACTTTAAGGGAGTTTGCGATGAGCAAAGTTATTGTTTTCGGTAGTTTGAATATGGATTTATCCATCGAAAGTGACCACATGCCAGCACTTGGCGAAACCATTATTGGAAGTGGATTCATCACTAATCCCGGTGGTAAAGGTGCCAATCAGGCGGTCGCAGCTTCAAAACTAGGTGCTTCGGTAGTGATGCTTGGCGCGGTAGGAGAGGATGCTTTTGGTGATCAGATGATTGCCTCTCTTGCTGAGGAGGGTGTCCAGTGTGAGCACATTGCTCGATCGGCGAAGTGTCCTACAGGAGTGGCTCTTATTACTCGCATTCAGGGTGATAACTTTATTACTATCGATTCGGGTGCGAATTATTCTACTGATTTTGATGAAGTTAAGGCTGCTCTTGATGTTCTTGCTGAAGGCGGAGATGTTTTCTTATGTCAATTAGAATGCGATTTTGACACTACGATGCAAGCATTAGTTAATGCTCATGAACGCGGCATGTATACCGTAATTAATCCTGCTCCAGCAAGGAAATTGCCTGAATGGGTTTTGCCCCACTTGGATTTAGTGGTAATAAATGAAGGCGAATGCGAATTGCTTACCGGTATCTATCCTGAAGATGAAGATTCTACTCGCAGTGCTATGGAGCAGTTGATACATGCAGGGGTTGGTACTGTTGCCGTTACGCTTGGAGAACGTGGTTCGATGGTTATGTCACAAGATCATTTCTTTAAGTCCATTCCTCCTCAGGTATCTGCAATAGATACTACTTGTGCAGGAGATACCTACATAGGTGCGTTGGTTGCGGGATATTCAAGAGGCATGACACTCGAAGCATCATTAGAGATTGCCACTAAAGCTTCTGCTCTTGCAACAACCAAAGTTGGAGCTCAGCAGTCTATACCGAAGCTTAGCGAATTGATGATATTGCTTATGGAGAAATAAGAGTATGTTGATCCTAAGTAGCACGTCTGAATTTGCCTATTCAGTGTTATTTCCGCCAAAAAGTGACGTAGTGTTTTTACTTTCATTGATTAAACGTTCGGATATTTGATCAGCGAGATTTTTTTCATCAATGACCAAGGATATATCATCAAGAATTTCGTATGTAATGGATTCTAGAGGAGTATACCCATCGATCGATTTAGTATTTGAAAAATAGATGTCAAGTGCAATGAAAGCCAGAAATGTAGCTAGAAAAAAAATAACGGTATAGACAACATATTTTCTAATGGAAGGAAGCTCATGGCTTAGTGATGGTTTCGCTTGAGATTGTTCTGTTAATAAAGGGGTAAAAACACGACGTAGTTCGAATATCGGAATATAGCAAATATTCAAAAGACTAACAAATCCCACAAAAACTGAAGCATAGAGCAGGAGAGTAGCTACTATAGCTGCAATAAGGGGAAACTGGTCTAGAGGTGTCTCAAAAGCTTTAGGGATACCATAAGTGATGATTATTTCGGACGCGGTAGAGAAGTGCCCTGCGTCAGCCAATAAAGTACTTGGCGAATTTGCAAAAGGTTCATTAGCTGCTGAAAGCGCATCGATAATGCTATTGTACGAAACGGAAGCTGTACTGATTGTTATGGCAAAAGCAAAGATACACAGTAAGATTACGCAGATCCAAAAGGTAATTTTTGCGATACCGGCGTAGCGAAAAAGTGGTTTATATTCTATCTCTACTTTATATCGAACTATTGCAGTAATAGGGTAATAGAGAATAGTTGCTATACCGATAAGTAGCCAGTAAGTTTGCCCCCATTTTGAAAGACTTATTAGGAAACTTGCTGAGAACACGGCAGCGAGAATGAATGATATAAGGAAGCGAAAAAATCTTCCTTCGTTTAATTTTGCGAAGTTGCCGCCTTCGCGAAATTTTGCAACTTGTTTTTCCGTTTTCCTTACCACCGCAAAATAAGCAAACCCTATTGCGGAAATAAAGGTAAGGAATCCCCAGAAAACTGCAACTACAATGCTTGGTACAGTGGGTGTTAATTTTGCAATAATAAACAAAACACAGAGCAAGAATACAGCTTTAATAAAATATGTACGACGTGGCGTCTTGTTTAGAAAACTGGTTATCTTTTTCAAAGGGCTATCCATGCGGATCTTGTAAGCCTTTCTCTAAGGTAAGTCGTTTCAAATATTTGTTCGCAGTGTTGAAAATAATCTATATTTAGCATGTAACCAGCAATTATACGCTAAATAAAGAATGATCTAGGTTCTATCGAAGAAGATGGACGGAGATCAATTGTCAAAGAGATGCCTTTTGTAGAAAGCACTTAAAAAGCTGTTTTAATAAATTCGCAAAACGCAAAACAAAGAAGGGCTGCGCATCCAGGTGATGCACAGCCCTTGCTTTTAGAAGTGGGTATACGTAGCTCTAGTTTTTTAATTTCTCTTCCTCTTTCGTGTGGCGATAGCTATTCCTGAAGCTCCGATTAAGACAGTGGCGCCAAATACTCCTATCAAAAAGAGGGGAGTTGAATCGTTTGTTTTAGAAAGTGCCGTAGATTTTTCTTTATTTTCTTGACTATCGGTACTGTGATTCCCCTCGTTGTTAGGCTCCGGTGCTGGAATCGGATCAGGATCAGGTTCAGGTGCGAAGAGATTTGTGAGTGTGAAGCCATCATCTCCTAGAGTTTCCTCATAAAGGTAGGTTGCTGTTTTGGCAGTAACGTTTGAATTGGGCATCTGGGGAGTTTCGATAAGACGATAATTTTTCGGAGCGTCTTCTCGAACGGTGTAAGAAATCAATTCGCCACTTTTTAAGAGATTGATGTTGTTGAATTCTCCAGTCCAGTCATCCTCGGTGTCAAGCACACCATCAGGGCCCTCAGCTTTAAGGTCTAAGGTCAATCCAGTATCAACCCCGTTTGCGAATAAATGAAGTGTGATACTTTCGGGACGTGTATTGTTCGCGTTGTTGTCATCAATCCATTCTTTGTGTACGGGAATAGTAGTAGGTGGCGCAACGAGGGTATTGGTGATGATTAGATTCGAGGAATTCTCTTCGTCTTTTGAGTAAGAAACTTCATATCCTGGTGAGGGGTTTAGTTCCCGAACTGAATATTCAACAGATTTTCCCTGTTTCATTACTTCTAGATCGTTATAGGTTACCGTCCAGTCATCTTCGGTTCCGAGGATGGTATCAGGTCCTTCTGGAGTGATCACAGCTTTACCATTTTCGACTGGTTGGTCATCTTCGTAAAGCTGAACAGTAACTTGCTCAGGACGAGAGAGGAAAATATTATCGGCATCCTTCCATTGTTTTGTAATGGTCAAGGAAGTTTTTTTACTGCTGTCGGTTATGGTGACTACCGAAACGGGTTTGTCGTGTTCAGTTATTGTTCGTTCAGCATTGCCAGTGACTACAAAATGCTCTTCTTTAGCAAGATCATAACCGGTTGGTGCCTCAGTTTCGACGAGGGTATATTCTCCGGGTGCGAGAACAAATTCGTTTGCTTCCGTAGCATTTGAAACCATCGTGACTGGATTATTTTTATTGTCAGTTGCGAGTGTTCCATCTGCACGGTGAACTTCTAACTTAGCGCCCTCTAGCTGTGTTCCGTCATCGCTCATTTTCGCAAATTTTACGGTGCTGTAGGGTTGATTGTACGCGGTTACGGTAGAACCAGAAGGTCCTTGGAATACTTTGTTTGTGTCCAAATCTGAAGGGTAGGTAACTGAAGAAGATTCTTCTGAGTCTTCACTATAGAGCACGAAATAATATGGATTACTGTTAAGAACGTAACCATCTGGTGCGGATGTTTCAACTAATTTGTAGAGAGTTCCGATTTTAAGGGATTCAATCTTAATTCCTTTACCGTTGTCACCCGTTGAGGTAAGCCCGCTTCTTATCAGCTCCCATGATGAGGTATCTCCAGCATTGTTTCCGGAGTTATTGTAAGCGTAGAGATTGAATTTTGCTCCACCTAATGCAGCAGCTGCTTCGTTGCGCTTAGAAAACCAGATCATCGGCTCACTAACTGCTTGTCCAGTTGCTTTCAATACCTGTACAGTTTGAGAAATAGTATTGCTTCCTACGGTGCGCTCATGACCTTCGAAGTAAGCAGTATTTCCTACTTGTACTGTTTTTCCTGTCATACCTATTACTTGAGCTTTGTAGGTAATTTTTGCATAGGTTTCATCGGGGACTTTAATGGTAATTTTGTTTTCTGACATTTGAGAGGCATCAATTTCAAAGGGAATGGGGTCGCCTGTAGTAGCATTGATCACTTCAAAAGAGTTGGGATCTACTGCTAATGAGTCACTACTCACATCAACAACATTGACCATATCGCTATCAGGCGCCAAATCTACTTTGTCTTTGTTGACCTCAATCGAGAATTGAGCATAGGGTGCCGTGGTTTCGTTGTAGGTCATGTTCTTTTGCATCGCAGCATGATAGATATTGGTCTGGGCACTTGCCGTTTTTTTGTTGCCATACCGATCGGTTAGGGTAACGGTATTAGTGAAAGGGAATTCCTTTGATTCGGTTCCATAAAGGTAGTCTTCATCGGTGATTTTTGTCTTTACGAGAAAATGGAATTCATAGTTCCCATTGCTGTCGCTAGGGTGGGTTTTATTAACTTCATCATGCCCTAAATTACTGAGCTTGAGAATGAGCGTGGTTGTTCCGTCTTCGTTTTTCGTGACACTCTGAACCTCTAAATCTCCTTTTCCGTTAATTTTGACAGCGCTTATGAAATCAGTACCAGCAGGAAGAGTGTCGGTTACCAGGCACGTGCCATCGGGTTGTGCAGAATATCCCCAATAATTAGCCTGTATGAACCAAGTAATAATTCCGTTAGAGCTCGAGCGAACCGATTTATTTAATTCTTTTTTATTTGCTCTACGACAGTAATCATAATCACTGTCTGTTACCTCTCCTGCGGTCAGAGTGGCATCGTTGTAGTAATCACGGCTAGATTCATAAGGAGGATTTACCATCTTAGTTTTGTATTCGATGATTAGAGGGTGATTCTTGGAAGGCTTAATGAAGGTACCATTTTCATTAACGCCAACAGTGCCTTTAAAAGTAAGGGTGAAGCCAAGATATTTGCCATCTTCGTTGCTTGCTGTAGGAACGAGTTCGTAGAGCGACGGGTCAATAGCGATGTTGTCGATTTTAGGCGTAATCGCATTCAAGTCGTCCTGAGTGAAATACAGGTACGAAACCCCTTGACGAGAAGAATCGGTGTATACATCGCCATTTTCCAACTCGGAATAGATTGCGGTTTTCCATTGAGCCCAATCATCGGCTTGCTTTATAAAGTTTTTAGACATACTGGCAACACGGGCACGGGTAGATGTTGAGGTGTTGGTGAACCAATCCCATAAACCAGATACGCTATTTGTGTATGATTTGGCGGGACCCACGTAAGTATCCCAGTCGGTAATTTTCGATTGATAGGTAATAACAAATCCACAGGTTCCGTATTGTTCAGGAATGGTATAGCTAAACGAGGTGCTTCCTTCTTGAAGAGGGATAAGATCTCTTCCAGCAATGGAGTTGTCTTGGTTGTAGAACGTTACCGTAGCATTTCCCTGTTCGAAAACTTGATTTGGTCCAAGGGTGTCGGTAATAGTCTGACCAGCTGCATTTTTAGGATTAGCAAGGGTGCGTGTCTCATTACCAGTTATAGTCCAAGTAACGGTGCCATTGGAATTGATGGTGGGGGAATTCTTGTACAGCCATTTTTTAGTTAGACTAAAAGTTGAGTAGTCGCTAGTGTAATTGAGATCATTAGCGTAAAAAGATTTAGAGGTAATGCCAGCGCCTATTCGTATTCGATTCAACATATAGTTATCGCCCGCAACGCCATTTTCACTTTTTAGTGTTTCAAAAAACGAATCTTTAAACTTGATAAACGATTTAATGCTAATGGTGTCGCCAGGTCGAATTTCGGGAATACTTGCCGACCAAATACCGCCTCCTTGTGAAAAATCATCCCATGTTAAGTTTTCACTTGAACCGTCTGCGTGACGTACTGACATTGCGGAAATGCCACAGTATTCAAGGTGCCTTGTATCTGAGATCGATTCAGATGAGTCAGAGATAGGAACATTGTATTCGGTGTAGCGGTTGTCGCTCGGTGTGCTTACGGTAATGGAAAAATATTGCGACTGTGTTTTGGAATCATAATTGCTTGTAGATTTTCCAATAGAAACAGTGTTTTTTACCGCTGTGGAATAATCGTCTGTTACCGCTGGAACCGAATCGGCGCTTGCGCTGGCTGTGTTTTTTATTGTGCGAGCTATTTCGGCAGAAGTTTGCGGGCTGGCTTCTTTTGCAGACTTTACTGCTTCTGAAATGCCCTCTTTATTGATTTTTATTTTAAAAGTAAGAGAAGCACTTTCGCCAGCTGGAAGGCTTCCGATATCCCATCCATATACTCGGTTTTGATCGTCAAGTACAGGAACGCAGCGCGGTGCGATGTTTTCACCATCGATTGTTGCTTCCGCTAATTTCATGGAAGATAAATCTACTTTACTCTGGCTGTCATTATCGAAGACATCAGTAACTTTTACGTGGGTTAGGGTATGAGTGTTATCTTCGCCAGCAGTTACTTTTACGGTGTAGGTAAGATTATCTTCACTGTCTATACGTGCTGATCCGTTGCGGTACGAATTATCCGAAATAATCTCACCGGTTTTTTCGATAGATAAATTACGTACAATTTCTAGCTTAGTGAATCGGGTACCAATAGTAATACTGCCAAAGGTAAGGTTGAAATCAAAGGTATCTTCGCTTTGCGTTGAAGTATCAAAGCTTCCAGAAAATTTGATTGACGAAGTTAAGATCTTGCCACTTTTTTCTACGATATATCCTTCGTCATAAGAAAGGGTCAATTTTCCCTCTTTGATCGTGTAATTACCTACGCCATTATGCTGACTATCCCAGTCAGCGCTTGCGTCACGTAAACGACCTGTCATAGTGCTGTTGGGGCGAAGAATAGCGGGAAAATCGCACGTTATAGTGTCGCCAGGTACAAGAGGGTATTCGTTGGTTGCTTCGGCGAGCGCTTTAATATCTAAGGTTATAACTCCTACATAGGTAGTACTGCGTGATAACCCATCAGGAAAGTCGTTGGTGATATCAATATGTTCACCGTTCGAGAGATTGTACGATTTGGTGATATCGCCACTTTCGAGAGTGAGCTTAAAGTTTTTTACATACTCGTTAGCATTGAATTCTTTAGCATTTCGGTTTGAATGCTCTTCTGTTGATGATCCTGTATTTGAAGCATCAATTAAGGATTTGTTATCGGTTGTTGCTTCGGGGCTATTTGAAACAGGGGCGTTTCCTGAAGTGTTGCTTTGGTTGTTTTGAGCGCTCTGGTGCTGAGTCTCACTTTCAGGAGCTGTGTTGCTAAGCGACCCAGAGGAGCTTTCAAGGGGAGTTTCAGACGCTTCTTCAGAAGGTTGTGAGGCGTTTTTCGGAGAAGTGCTTTTTGATTCTTCTGGCGAGGGTGCTTCTTTATTACCCTTTTCATCCGAAGAGGTTGTAAGGTTTTCAGCATATGCATTTGTAGGGTTTGCTGCGAGTAAGCTTAATGCTACGGCGGGGGTGCTGGTGAAAACAAGGCAGAAGGTTAAAACTCCAACCAGTACAAGCCGTGCTTTTTCTTTGATTAGCATGGTGACTCCCTTTTCCGATGATACGTTTTGCTTTTTGTGCATTTTGCGAGCATCTTAACGGAAGGAGAGTGCCAAAACCGTTCCTTAAAAGGGCTGTTGAGAGCAGTAAAATTCTAGCAAGCACTTGTAAGGAGACTGTTTAATAAAGGAAAGTAAAGTATCAAAAAGTGCAAGATAGATACCTGACTTATGCAAGTGAATTGAATAGGTAATTATCCTGTTATAAATCTGTCACGGTAGAGGAACCTCTAGGGAACATGATCGGGATATACTTTAGAAAATGGTACTAAATTAAATTCATTTTAATCTCGTGCAGATGGCAATTTTTCTGAGCGTTGAATCAGAGATGCTCGTTTCGCTTCCGCCTAGATTCAAGATGTATTCAAAGGAAGCAGGAAAAATGCAGTTCCCTGAAGTTCGTAATGCTCATATATTTATCCGTACTTTTGGCTATTTTGACGTCTTTGTTGATGGGGTGCCAATTCTGTTTCGAAGCGAGAAAGCAAAGGAGCTTCTTGCTCTTTTGGTAGATCGAAGAGGTGGATACGTAAGCTCGTCAGAGGCGATATCTATTCTTTGGGAAAACGAACCTCTTTCTGATCAAACTCGATCAAGATATCGAAAAGTTGCTATGCGCTTAAAAGATACTCTGGAGCAGTTTGGGGTAAGTGAAATAATGGAATCTACTCAGGGCAAGCGAAGAATCATCGCAGACAATGTCGAATGTGACCTGTTTGATTATCTGATACACGGAGAAAGTGCTTCAAGCCGCTTTCTTGGAAGCTATCTTCGTAATTATAGTTGGGGAGAAATAACCCTTTCGGAGCTTATGTATTTGCATGAAAAGCGAGATGAAGTTGATCTTCTGAGGTCAATTTAACTATTTTTAGTTGCGTCTACAAAAATGAACCTTCTTGATCATGATAAAGTTTGATGTATGGTCGAAAAATATTTTCGATTATATGCTGCAAATAACTTGCATGATCGGAGGGAAATCATGGCTCTAGCTGAAACGTTAGATAATGTTCAGGTATTGATCCATAGCGCAATTCGCATTCAGTCAGATGATGGCACAGTCATTTATTGTGATCCTTATGATTTGGTTGAGGAGCCACATGATGCAGATGTGGTATTTATTACTCATGGGCATTATGACCATCTGTCTCCTGAAGATTATGTTCGCGTTGCAAAAGCAGAAACGGTTGTGGTTGCTCCTTCTTCCCTGAAAGAAGAAGTAGCTGCTCTAAATGCAGCTGATGCTGTACTTCTTAACGCAGGTGATTTTGCCGAAGTTTGTGGGATTAAGGTAGAAGCGGTTCCTGCTTACAACGTGGAACCTGAACGTTTACAGTTTCATCCTAAAGAGAATGCGTGGGTTGGTTACGTTCTTACGATTGACGGCACTACGTACTACATTGCAGGTGATACCGACCAAAATAAAGATACTGAACAAGTTCGTTGCGATGTAGCACTTGTTCCTATTGGAGGCACCTACACGATGGATGCAAAACAGGCAGCCGCATTCATTAATACCATTAAGCCTCGTTTTGTGATACCAACTCATTACGGAACAACGGTTGGAAATAAGGAAGACGTTGAAGTGTTCGAGCCTCTGGTGGATGATGCCATTACTGTTGTTCGTAAAATGGAGTGGCGTTCTTGATTTAAGGTTTACCGAGCAGGTAGATCTACAATCTCAATGTCTTGGCAATAGTTAGGTGCGCCCAATTTGTTGCGCTAAACCACAATGAGCTAGATTCAAAAGCTTGATCAGAATAGAGACCCTGGGTTGAGAAAGATATTCAACCCAGGGTCGTTTAGTTTAAGTCCGCTCTAAGGGAAGTAATAAAACCGTTTAGAGCTAAACAAAAATGTTTTTAGTAAGAGATAGGGGAATTGATTGTTTCGGTGGTTTTCTCGTACATTCGGCCCAATTCTCCTTCTGTATCTCGAACCATTTTGCGAAAAGTCCATCCCAGTTTTTCGTAGTAAGAATCATGGTCGGTTAAAAGATAGAGAGTGCGTATACCGCGATGAGCCATATCTTGGCAAATGTGGTCGAGTAACAAGCGCGATAAACCAAGCCCACGATAATTTGGTTCAACAAATACCGCGCAAATATTTGGCGTAAGGTCAATTCGTTCATGAAAGTCGTTTTCAATGACACCTGCCCCTGCAACAATACATTTGCCATCGGTTATGACGTACCACTGTGGAATAATTGCATCACTGCGAGAAATGCTTTTGCAGCCTTGAGGAGGGGATATGCGGTCACGACAAGGATGCGTCTGGCTGTTGGAAATAGATGTCTGCTGACAACTCTCCTGTATGCTTGTTAGATATTCTTCTATGGGGATACTCCATTTTTCGGAAAACCATGCTGCAGCTTTCTCTATCAGCTCAGGCTGATCAGCAATTCGCGTTACAGGGTGAGATTTCGTTTTTGGCGATGGCGAGATATTTGGCTCAATATCATTTTCAAAATTTTTCATTCGGCTCCTCTTTGAATGCTTTTATTACACGAAGAACATCTTGTACAGTTTCGGCTAAGTTTTTTGCACTTTTGTTTTTAGAAATAGAAAAGTCTTGCGGTAAGCGATTTATAGGAGCGATGGCGGTAACTCCCATATCGTAGGCGGCTTTCATGTCGCCATCAACTCCACCAACAAGTGCAATAACAGGCACGCCTTCTTTTTGCGAGCGCTTAGCAACCCCAATGACTACTTTACCTCGAAGCGATTGCGCATCTAGTCTTCCTTCGCCAGTAAGTACTAGATCAGCACCCTTAATAGTGTCTGAAAAATGCACCGTATCAAGTACGGTTTCAATTCCCATTTGAAGGTGCGCATCGAAGAAGGCAATCATTCCTGCTCCCATAGCACCTGCTGCTCCAGCACCAGGAACGGCGGCAACATTGAGTCCTAAATCACGTTCTATTATTTTGGAAAGATGGATGAGTCCTTCGTCGAGAAACTTAACTTCATCTGGGCTTGCGCCTTTTTGGGGTCCGAATACGAAAGCTGCTCCTTCGGGCCCGTACATGGGGTTTTCGATGTCGCACATTGCGATGATTTCAGTATTTTTGATCATGGGATTGAGTTCGGAAATATCAATGCGCTTGATCTGTTTGAGTGTTCCTCCCGTTGGAACAAAGCATTTTTCTGTCTTGTCGTAGAATTTCACGCCGCAGGCAGCCGCAGCTCCGCAGCCTCCATCGGTGGTGCAGCTGCCGCCTAAACCCACGATTATTTTCTGTGCGTTCTGTTTTGTGGCTGCAAGGATTAATTCGCCAACACCATAGGTGGTGGTTCCTAGAGGATCTTTGTTATTTTCAACAAGAGGCAATCCAGCGCATGATGCCATTTCTATAACAGCGGTTAAATTCTCAATCGTGTTGAACTTAGCCGTATTGGATTTAGTCGTGTTGAATTTATCCGCAACGGGTTGGGTATTATTGGGTTTGTTCCCGTATGAATCGTTGTTTTTGCAGTTATCTATCATTCCGAAATATGATTTCATCTTTTCGAAATGTGGACCATTTACAGTTGCAGTAATTTTCTGTCCACCTAGTGCAGAAAGAAAACAGTCAACACTCCCTTCACCACCATCTGCAACAGGAATTGAAATAACCTTGCAGCTGGGAAATTGTTTTGTGATTTCAGCTGATATTATTTCGCAAATCTGCGTCGAAGATAGGGTTCCTTTAAATGAATCAGGTATGAGGATTACTTTGTTCATGAATGGCACCCTTTCGATCTTCATCTAGCAGTTAATTTTATTGATTGGTCTACGTATCCTACGGTTAATGATAACCTGTGCTGGGTTGTACTAATTGTTTGTTTGGTTATTGCTGGTGGTTTATGTATTGCTGGGACAAAAAAGCACATCAAGCAATAGTTCTAGGATTTGTTATCTAATGAAAGAAGACTCAAAAAAGAAAAAGTGGCCTAAACGTTTAGTGATCGCGCTTATTGCGGTAATGCTTTTTGGCGCCGGAGGCTTTTATGCTTATGTTTCCGACTATTACCACGCAGGAGATACTTCACTCAGACTTACTCAGGAAATGAAAACGGCAGGTGTTTTAGAAGAGAGCGACCAGGCTATTGAGATAGGGGAACCGCAAACGAAGACGGGGATTGTGATTTATCCCGGTGCAAAAGTAGATCCCTATGCGTATGTTCCACTTGCTAACGAATTATCAAATTGTGGCTATTATTGCGTTATTGCGAAAATGCCATTCAATTTAGCATTCTTTGGCATAGACGCAGCAGATTCGCTGATGAATAGTGCTCCTGAAATAGAAGAGTGGTGGATTGCGGGTCATTCTCTTGGTGGAGCAATGGCGGCTCAATTTGCTTCGGTGCATAGCGATGAACTTTCAGGGGTATTTTTGCTTGCAGCTTATGCGGCAGTGGATTTATCAACCACAAATCTTGAAGTTAAACTCATCTATGGCAGCAACGATGGTGTTTTAAATCGTATTGCTCTTGAAGAAAACGCAGGTAATTTGCCGGCTGACTCGCAGACAAAAGTAATTGTAGGCGGCAATCATGCTGGCTTTAGAGACTATGGACCTCAAGACGGCGATGGCGAATGTGTGATAGGAGCATCTCAACAATGGCAAGAAGTTGCATGCTATTTAGACGAAACTATCGCTTCGTGAATTAACCAGATGGCTATGTAAAAGATGCTGTTGAGATAGATATTGCTGCGACAGTGAAGATATTGATGAACGGTTTCGGAAAGAAAAGCTGTAGGCAGTTGTTTATCGAAAACAGAGGAGCGTCTGTGCGTACTCGCATTTAGTGAGATTATTGAGATTGTTTGTTGCTTCTACGTAAAATGGCACTAAATTAGTAGCATAAATTTTATGAATCTGGGCTTTTTTGTGCTTGGAATGTCGTATAGTTATCCATAGAGGTCAGAGCTAAGGCGACAGCTAAAGAAAACGTAATCAATTGGCTGTGGTCTGAAGTTAAAGCCCCTAGTTAACCCAACTTTTAAGGAGAAGACAATGAAATTTGTATGCCCAGTTTGCGGTTATGTAGAAGAATTCGATGGCGACGAATTGCCAGTAGATTTTAAGTGCCCACAGTGTGGAGTTTCTGGCGATCGTTTTATTAAGCAGTCTGATACTGAGATGACTTGGGCTGCAGAGCATGTTGTAGGTGTTGGTAAACTTCCTGAGGTTTCTGAAGACATCGTTAACGATTTGCGCGCAAATTTTGAAGGTGAGTGCTCCGAGGTTGGAATGTATTTAGCAATGGCACGTGTTGCTCATCGCGAAGGTTATCCTGAGATTGGCCTTTACTGGGAAAAGGCTGCTTATGAAGAGGCAGAGCATGCTGCTAAGTTTGCTGAGCTTCTCGGTGAAGTAGTAACTGATTCTACAAAGAAGAATCTTGAAATGCGCGTTGAAGCTGAAAACGGCGCAACTGCTGGCAAGACCGATCTTGCTAAGCGTGCTAAGGCTGCTGGTCTTGATGCAATTCATGACACGGTTCATGAGATGGCTCGCGACGAAGCTCGCCATGGCAAGGCTTTTGCTGGTTTGCTGAAGCGCTACTTTGGCTAAATTCAGGTAGGCGTGAAGCCTGCTTCATAGGTAACTGAATGACAAGCACGCTTTCGAGCGTGCTTGTTTTTTCTGCACCAAATTGCTAAAAAATAAAAAGTTTAGATCGCAGATTGAAGACGTTAACTTCTCGCTTATTTAAAAACTTCTCACTCATTTAAGAAAGCTAGTTTTATATGGGGTTTTACGAGCGGAATAGATAGGTAAATGCTTCAACTGTTTGTTCGATTGTTTCTGGAAGAAGATTTGCATAATTGATAACGATAATATTTTGAGCAATGGAATGTTCTTCGAAACAATAATCAGAAAGTAGTGCCAGTTTGATTCCTAGACTATGAGCTTTTTGTTTGAGGGTATTTCCTGAGAGGGGACTGTCAACATACATGAGAAAGTGTGTCCCAGCGTTGTTTTCTAGGATATGAATTTTTTCATGTAGCTCAGACGAACGGAAAGCTGCAAGAACTAATTCTCTTTGTTTGTGGTAGAAGTTACGAAGCCTGGTAAAATGCCGTTCAAAATATCCTTCTTCTATAAATTTTGCTAAAGCTCGTTGCTCGAAACCAGATACGGTACATGAATAAAAACTCATAGTTTCTTTATAGCGTTGCATAAGGTCTTTTGGCAAAATCATGTAGCTAATTCGAAGGCTTGGCATTAGGGTTTTTGAAAAAGAATTAAGGTAAATTACTTTTTCGTTCGTGCTGCAGGCAAATAAAGGCAAAAGATTATTGCCTTCATAGCGCAATTCGCTGTCGTAGTCATCTTCAATTATGAGACGATCATTTTTTTGATTAACCCACCGGAGGAGCTCTTTGCGCCGCGATAGATCCATGCTGAACCCACCAGGAAAATTGTTTGCGGGAGAGACGTGGACTGCGATATGGGAGGCAGAAGGTAGTTGGTTTACTTTCAACCCTTTACGATCTACGTTGCAGTAACTCCACTGAATGGAAAGATTATCGGCAATTTGCGCTAATTTTTTATATCCAGGGTTTTCAAAAACAAACTGGGTGTCTGAAGAAAGAAGCTGCACAATTCGGCTGTAGAGATATTCTGTTCCCGCTCCAATAATAATTTGAGAAGGCGAAACAACCATTCCGCGGGAGCGTTGCAGATAATGGGCAAGTGCTTGGCGGAGTTCAAGCAAGCCCTTATAAGGAACAGTAGCAAACAGGTCGGGCGGGTTTTCCGAGATAACCTTTCGTAAAAGTTTAAGCCAAGTAGAGGTAGGGAAGAGCGAAGCTCCCGCGTGGTTGGTTTGAAGATCAAGCGGCGGCTCGTCTTCTTCCATATCGTCAGAATCAAACCAGTTGATTTGGCCTGAATTGGCATGAAAAGGCGTTGTTTTAGCGAGTGGTTCGACAAAGAAACCACGCCGTTGTCTTGGAGCAATATATCCTTCAAGACTAAGTTCGTGGTAGGTCTTTTCAATAGTTGCAACGCTAATATTAAGTTGCTGTGCTAAAGCGCGCTTTGAGGGTAATTGCTCACCAGTTTTTATTTTTCCCTTCAAGATATCGTTGCGAATCTGTTCGTAGAGAAATTCATAGATTGGGCGATTTCCTCTTGTTTGTATGTCATATAAATAAGTGCTGGTCATGGTTGGTCCGAAGGGTACAAACGAAGCTCAAAGTGGGTTGAGCTAACTAGTTCATAAGACAGCAAATATGATGGCATGTAATGGTCCTTGTGAGTAGAGTTTCAGCGCAAGTGGAGACCATTTGTCATGTAAGTGGTATTGTTTTTGCGCAAAATGAACCAGGTCAGATAGATAAATTTCTACCGTTTAGAATCTCACCTTTTCCCTTCGCCGAGCGACTTTTTTCCTGTTTTGAGGCCGTGGTAATACGAACATATCTCGCATGTTGGTTGCTTGCATGATCACAGCACCACCTGTGAGCGTATTTGTAAAACCTTTAAACAGCAGGAGGCTAACATGGCTAGGTTTACTCTTCCACGCGACATTTATTGGGGCAAGAATGCGCTCGAAAATTTGGCAACCTTTAAGGGAAAGCGTGCCGTTTTAGTTCTTGGCGGCGGGTCAATGAAGCGCGG